>BBPD01007144.1_pt1 | contig 10444 bp, 13 predicted proteins | sample 1344911 | NCBI WGS metagenome assembly BBPD01 (sample SAMD00019088, study PRJDB2971) | groundwater metagenome | biome: freshwater biome; feature: mineral spring; material: ground water | place: USA: CA, Sonoma | collected 2011-09 | depth surface m
AATTTTTGCCCGCCCTCGCTTTCCGATTCCGATTTTTCCGCCACCCGCCGAATTTCGTATTTCGCTTTGCGAAATGCGCCACCAAGAAAAAAGGTGTTGCCTTTGTCCCACCCGCCCATACGCGTGCAACGATAAAGAACTCCCTCGTTGATTTTATGGACAAAAGAAATTAAATTGTATATTATAATATTAGTGATAGTCATCGGCTTTTAGAATAGGCATTGTATTTTAATACTAATACTATCATACTACAATGTCAAACGAAAAATCGACAATAGCAAAAAACATCAAAAAGTTTCGGAAGCAACAAGCTTTGTCGCAGGATAAATTGTCCAAGCTCGCCGATATTTCCCACAATACCATTATTAAAATTGAGTCCGGCGCGATTCAAAGCCCAACGATGGGCACGGCAAGTAAAATCGCCAAAGCTCTTGGCGTTTCTCTTGATGATTTAATGAAATAAACAGAAATATGAAAGTTATTTTATACATGGCAACGACAATTAATGGATTTATCGCCAAAGAAAATAACGATACTAGTTTTGTTAGTGAGATTGAATGGGATAGTTTTCTCAGAATGATTAAAAGCGTTGGAAATATGATTATCGGTAGCAAAACCTATGAAATTATGAGAGACGGCGAGGAATTTAAAAATCTGGAAAATATTCGCGTGTTGGTAGTTTCTGATAATACGAATTTACAAACAATCGCTAATAATCATTTAGTTGTTAAATCACCAAAAGACGCTTTGGCGATTTTAGAAAATGAAAAATTTGATAAAGCATTAGTTGCCGGTGGCGGAACACTCAACACTTCTTTTATGGTAGACAATTTAATTGACGAAATTTATCTTGATATTGAGCCAACGGCTTTCGGTAAAGGAATACGACTTTTTAGAGAAAATGATTTTGAGACAAAATTAAAATTACTTGAAATTAAAAAGTTGTCTGATGATGAAATTCAATTACATTACGAAGTTTTGAAATAAGTTATGAATAAACGAAATCAGGAAATTATAGAATTTATTCGTCAATTAGTAGCGACACCTTCGCAGAATTTTATTGATTTCGAAAGTGGCGTCACCAATTTAGTTTCTGAAAAGCTAAAAGATTTTGCTTTAAACCGGAAATTATCGGCCCGAAAGAGCACCCGTCTGTTTTTTGTCATATCAAAAAAGAAAACACAACTAAAACGATTTGGCTTGAAAGTTGTTTAGACACTGTTCCGGCTGGTAATGCCGCAAAATGGGAATATCCACCTTTTGAGGCGAAAATTATCAATAATAAAATGTACGGCCGAGGCGTAGCGGATTCAAAAGTTGCAATCGCTCTATTTTCTTATCTTGCAAAAGAACTTTCCGAAGATAAAAATTTTAATGCCTCAATTTTTCTTGGTTTTGACGCAGACGAACAAACTGGGAATTTCACCGGAGTTAGAGAAGTTATAAAACACGCGTCAAAAGCCGATGTTTGTATTCTCGGCTATCAAGGAATAAATGAGATTTCAATCGGTGCTCGCGGCTGGTTGAGATTAAAAATTTCTACAATCGGCAAATCGGCGCACACCGGAAGCAGAACAAACAAAGGAATAAACGCTATTCATACAATGGGTAAAGTTATTAACATGATAGCTTCTCTGAATCTTGGGCAAAAAACAGAGCCGTTTTTTGAGTTCGGCTCATCGCTTAATATCTCGCGAATTAACGGTGGAGTAGCAATTAACATTGTGCCGGATAAGTGTGAAGCAAATATAGATATTCGTTTACTTCCGTCCCAGACAAAAGATGAGATTTTGGATACAATAAAATCAAAAATTGACGAATTGAAAATTCAATACAATCTCGAAGTTTTACAATACGAACGATCATTTTTGACTAATCCCAAAAATTCCTTTGTTCAAATTTTGAAAAACAACGCAAGTGAAGTTTTGAAAAAAGAAATCCCACTTGTGGCAAGCGGTCAAGGAAGTGTTGGGAATGTTGTTAGCAAACTTGAAATTCCAATTGTTAATGCTTTCGGTGTTGATAGTGATAATGTTCATGCGCCGAATGAATGGATAAATATAGACACGATTCCAGAGATATTTGAAATATACCGAAAAAGTCTGATAGAATTCAGTAAGATTTAGGCGGCGCGCCAGTTTTACTGGCACGAAATTCGACGGTGGCGGAAAAATCGGAATTGAAAAGCGAGGGCGGGCAAAAATTCCTTTCCCCCCACTCCTTTCCTTTTTGCCCTTTTGCTTTTCGGGTTTCGCCCGATTTTTTTGCGGGGTTAATTTTTTCTCGCTTCAATAATCAAAAACAGCGGTATTCTTTGATGAATACGCCAGAAGTTTTCTCGAACCTTGCGCGCCTGTGAAATTGCTTTAGGTTCGATAATATCAGTGATTTTAAATCCCGCAGAGGTAATTTCCTTGAAAATCTTTGAAATAGGTTTGTGATAGTAACTAACAGGAAATTCATCGAACCACACATCTTCAATTTTTCGTTCATTGAGGTAGTCTCCGTACACCCTGAGCTGCTTACCGTCTCTAAATTTTTCATACCCCAAGATAAAAGTATTCTTGGTTTTTCCGCGTAGAGTCTGTGCGCCCCACTTAACCGGATGGTGAGTAGAAAAAAGAAATGTGCCTCCCGGACGCAATACTCGGTGAATATTCTTGAGTGCAGGACTCCAATCTTTAAGATAGTGCATTACAAGACTTGAGTAAACAAAATCAAACTCTTCCGTAGAAAAATCAAGGTGTTCTACATCCGCAACCTGAAAATCAATCTTTGGGAAAGTTTTTTTAGCTATGTTGATTAGTTCTTCGGATATATCGATTCCGATTACCCGCCACGCTCCAAGTTTCAATAAATGCTGGCATTCTTCTCCTGTGCCACAGCCGACACAGAGTACATTTTTACCTTTCAGGTTAGTAATTTTTTTATGCATAGCCGGTTTTTCAAGATAGGTATGTGCAGTATTCTCTCCACTGCGGATTTTTTTCGCCCATTTTTTCGCGTAGGAGTTGTACGACTGTATTGTTTTGCGTTTGATAGACATATTTATTTAGAGTAGATTAAGCCAACCCAACGTTTGTTCCGGCAAAAATATCTTTTTCCTCTTTATGTTCGCACGGTACATTTTATAGCCATGATTCCCTGGTCTTGACGCGCCCTGCAACTTGGCAAACTGAATAAATTCAGCCACATTCCTCGTAAAATCTTTACGTGAAGTAAGAAAATCGGGATTAATGGCGAGAAATATAGCTCCCACCGCATACGGATCATTCCATGTGTCTTGGGTACGCACATCTAATAACCCACCAATGATCAATTGTAGCATGAAAGAGAAGTTAAACCCCTTTACCCCTCCCCACGCTTCAACATATTGAGCCAGCCAAGGATCGGTGGTGTGTTTTCCGTTTTCATCAAGAAAAGTGTCTGTCGGTAAATCCTGACGATTTGATCGTGCATACCATACCAAGCTCATAGGAAGCTTGGTGGTCGACATATCAAGTATTGCAGGATCTCCATTAGTTGGAATGGCGATACTGAACGGATTAGTGCCTAGAATAGGCGATTTGGATCCCGGAACGATTACGAACGGCTCGGTTGAATTAAATGCAACACCAACATACCCCTGCGAGGCAATATCTCTGGTAATGTGCCCAAGCGCACCATATCGCTGAAAACTCTTCAGACCGACTATGGCAATACCTGACCGTTTTGCTTTTTTGATAGCCAATTCAGCACAAAAACGGGCCGCAAGTGGACCAATTTCGCAATTTCCGTCCACGATCGCTGTAGCGGAATTGTCTCGTGTAATTTTTGGCTTTCCAACGCGATGTTCGTACATACCAACATCCCAGCAAAACTTACGGATACCGTGAGTTGTTTTGCCGGAAAGCTCTGCGGTAAGATAATGCTCGGCAACATAACGCGCGTCGCTGTTTATTAGTCCTTTATTTCTCAAAACCTTTATCATAATACGTAACAATTCGGCGATAGATACTTCTGTTGTTTTCTTAGAGAAACTCATATATACGGGCGAAACGGAATATTTGAGAAAAACGTCTTTTGCTTTGTCGGATCGTAGATTTGAGGTCTTAAATCTTAAAAGTTTGGCGCCCTTATTGATGTCAGATTTTCGTTCTCCTTCTATCTCAATATAAGTTGGCACATTTGGCCAGGTGTCAATATCAAAACGCAACGCAAGCGGATCATAAATATATGAGATGCGATGTTTTTCTTGATAAAATTTTTGAACGAAACCTGCTCGCTTAAGCGATATTTGCGCCTGTACCCATTCTTTTGAATTACGCACAGGGATACTTATTTCCCGTTCGCTTTTGATGCGCGTACCTTTTTGATTCTCGCTATACTTTAAGATAAGTTCGGACTTTTTTCCTTCTTTGCGTAAGCGCAAATATGCAGACCTATCAAGCAAGGATTCGCCACCTTTAGTCAATGCAAAAACTTTTTCTAAAATTGGAGAAAAGCCAGTGTTATTGTTAATTTTCTTCTTCAGTTTTATCGCAGGGTTTACATCATATGTTTCAATCACAGTAACAGCATCAAGAATCTTTCGCGCGCCAAGCCTCTCAAGGCGATGTATTACCTTGTTTTTGTCTATGTCCAATATTTTTGCTTCGTGTTCAATGTGATTTTGCATAGTGAAGTTTTTGATCAATTTCTTCCCACTCAAGGTTATCCCTAGTTAAAAGCGCATTGATTTCGACAATCATACGTTGCTTTTCCTCATTAGATATATTTAGTGGATACGGGACAATTTCGTTATTAAGGCGATACAACATAATGCCCAAGGCAATGCGTTTTAGATGCGAATCACTAATATCATCAGTTCCGTAGGATTCTAGAAATCTTTTAGCAAGAGAAGCTGCGGGATCATTACTTTCCAAAGCGTGTGTGTATATATGACCCACAAAAAATCCGACATCAAATTTGGTGTTGCCGCGGTGTGTGGTATCTAAGTCGCAAATTTTCAATTGGTCGTTTACTAAACCCAAATTCTTGGGCGATAAATCACCAAGAATAAGCTGTCGCGGTTCTTTCGATAAGTCATTTATAACCTCTTGCAAGGCAGGGTTATTTTGAGAGCCAAGACGATAGAGTAGATTATTTTTGTAATATTCCTCATCGCCGTCTTCGCGAATAGGTTCCGTGACAGTGGCGAAAGAAGAGTGGATTTTTTTTAATGTTGAGCCGATGACTACCATATCATCAGCAGTAAGTGCCTTTTCTCGCAAACGGCGTAGTAAGTTTTCCTCCGGATTCATAATACTGCTTATTACGAGTAGTCCTTTTGAATCATCCTCTGCCACCACATGAGGGAAAGTATCAGGAAATAAATCTGAGGCGATCCGCAAGGCTTTTGTTTCGTTGCAAATATCTTGCGGATTTGATTTAACTGTCGGCATTCCGGCAAATTGGTCGCCTCGTAACTTTACATAATATTCTCTGTCTTTTGTGCGAACATGGAACACATGATGTACTAATCCACCCGAAACAGGTTCTATGGACTCAATATTAGTGATACTGGATTCTTGTAAAAAAACAGCGACTATTTTTTTCCGTATTTTCACACCTTCTTCTTCAGTGTTTTTGGTTTCGGTTCCATTTTCATCTGTCTTACTTAATACAATCAGTTCTGGAAACCTAGTTCTAATTTCCGTCTCGATATCTGCAAAGATTTCTTTCTCGTCTCGAGATGAATTAATAGTAACGATTCTTTGACGAATTTTTTCTGATAGGTGATTTTTTGCTTCTATGTATGTATCGTACATAGTTTCAATATTTCGTTTACGAAATTCGTAGCGAGGATCACTCTTATCTAATCTTGAAATCAACACTTCTTTGGGTGCAACCAATTCAATTATGATATCTGGAAGAATCATATCTACTGTGATCTTTTTACGATTTTGTATCTTGTCAGAATAAAGATCTTCCGTAGAAAAAATCTTTTCCGGCGGTGGTTGCAATCGGTGCTTCATTAAAGCCGCACGAGACAGCAGTGATCGGTCTATAATGAGTGCCCCAAATGGAGCGTCCGATTCTTTTGTCTTTCTTTTTAAAAACCTGTCCCTCCATACAATAAGCTCGCGTGCAAGCCGATATGCGGCTTCGTCCCATTTCTCAACATCCTCTCCGCCTTCTCGTCTATGCAACGCCTCGTTGAGTTTCAACCACGGCTCTGAAAGCGGATCTCCGGGAGTTTCACCTTTACCCGGTCGCGAACCTTCGCCACGAATATCCGCGTAAGGGATACTCAATTCCTCCAATCTGCTTTTTAAATTCTCAATATGCGTACCTTTGCCGGCGCGATGCACTCCCTCAAAAGCAATGGATACGATTTTTTTCTCTTGGTTTTCCATAATTATTTATCAATCTTAAATGACGCTATAGGAAATTCGCCGTTACTTTTGCGAATGTGAGACATATATACTGCGCTCATTAACTTTACTGCAAAAGATTGATCTTCAATACTCGAAGTTAAATTTACCTCTTTGAGGTTACCACATACGCCTTCAAGAAATTCCCGTACCACACCTTCTTTAATTTGCTCAATGACAAGCCATGGAGTCTGGTGAAATTTTTCATCAAGGAGTTCGTCTATTCTAATTTTTTGATACACATCGCCATCTCCGAGTAGCGCGGCGTTTCTGAAGGCGTGGATATCAAAGTGATTGTTGCCTCCGAAATCAAAATCTTCTCGAGTATTCCTGTCATGCTTATCTTTAATTTGGAATGAGTGCACATGAATGCTCTGAAACGGTCCTTGTTGGATAAAATGCGTTTCGTGTTTTACGCGACCATTGCCTTTATATAAATCTTTATCCGGCGTTACCCATGCGCGCCTGCTAAAACTATTATGGAGCAGATTGATTGATACTTGACAGACAGTCGTTTTTTTCTTTTTCAGATCAAGCTTAACGAAAGCGTCTATCTCACCGTAGCCACGTGTAAGATTGTTAAGTTCTTCGTGAGAATATTGTTGTTGATATTTTTCTTTCGTAAAAATTCTTTCAAGATCTTTTTTCTTCATTTGCAAAAGCAACCCGCTTGACTCAAAAAATGAAGCATGCACCTCGCCATTATCTGGCCACTTTCCCCCTACTTTTCCATTCGCAATAAGTTGATATGCCAAATCGAAAAAATGGTAACCACTGTGGGATACTTTTCCATAACCTTGATTATAGCCGTGGTACGAGATATCAACCAATTCGGACGGCAATCGCCATTGACCGTCAGCATGCGTAGATTGGATGGAAGTAACCGGGCAACCGGTTTTATCGGCCACTTCTCGGATTAGCTCAAAAACTTTATGAAAACCAACGTGATATCGTCTTTGCACATGAACACTGAAAACAGTTCTTTTCTTCTTTTGCAACTTCTTATACGCCTGAAGTATTTCCTGGTAATCTCTCAAAATACCCTGGGCTGCTTTTTCGCTTGATACTGCATTAACTTGTGTGGAAACTGGTTTATCCATGAGAATATGCAATCCACGCTCAAGACCCCACAGAGCGAATTGTTTATGAGCTTGTGGCTCGGATGCGATAATTAATGCATTAATACCAAGATCATCAACCAACTGGTTGAGCGATAGTCGCACATGCCGTGGCAATGTACCGTCAGTAAGCCGGTCAATAAATACTTGATGTGGTGTGAGAGATAATGATTGCAAATACTCCTTGGTGATACTCTCTGTCTCCTTAAGCTCAACAATTGCAGATATTTCCACACCAAATTCTTTCCCTAAATTCAATAAATGTGGAATGTAAGCGCGCTTCGCATGTGGTCCTACGCCGACAATCATTAACCGAATTTTTGTATTGTTTGCCATAATTACTTTATTAAATCTTCAATCGGGATATTTAACGCCTTTGCGATTTTCTTAATTGTATCAACAGTGGGATTTTGTTGCTTACCAACCTCAATGTTGATTATCGTATTATTGGAAACATCGGCAAGGCGAGCCAGTTTTTCCTGCGATAAACCGAGTTTCTCTCTCAATCGTTTTGTTTTGTTTGACTCTACCATATTTGAATAGTAATATTAAATTGTGGTATCATTGATGTATGTTTAAACTTCGTAACTACAATACAGTATTATAAAAATATTTGGAAATGGTAAAGAGTTATAGCCTCGCAAAAAAAATCGAGCGAAACCCGAAAAGCAAAAGGGCAAAAAGGAAAGGAAATCCGCCCTCGCGGGAGGCCAAAATTTTTTTCGCCACTACTACAATTAAGGATACCCTATATGGAATTATAACTCCATATTGAGCAGTAGCGCAATAGTTGATAATATGATAATATAAATATGGTGCAAATATCCCAAAAATTAGGACAAAATATCAAGCGTATACGCTTAAAAAAGCGTATGTCGCAGGGCGACATTTTGCCGAGCGATTGATATGGACAGAAGCTATATGAGTGCGATTGAAAGCGGCAAGAAAATGTTACCCTAGTTGTTTTAGAAAAATTGGCAAATGCGCTTGATGTTTTGGTTGATGAGTTATTGAAATAAATCTATGAAGCAAAAAGTTATTTTATACATGGCGACAAGTTTGGATGGAATGATCGCCAAAAGCGACGATGACACAAGCTGAATTTCAAAAGAGGAATGGGACAGCTATAGTTTAGCCGTGTGAACTGCCGGAAACCTTATTGTTGGCCATCGCATATACGGTATACTTACGAAACAGCCAGAATTTTCGGAATTCAAAGATATTAAACTTGTTATCGTCGCTCAAGATAATTTTCAAACTTTAGCCTCAAATCATTTGGTTGCTCATTCGCCGAAAGAAGCGTTGAAACTTTTAAAAGATTTTAAGGAAGTAATTGTTGCGGGCGGTGGCGCACTTAACGCTTCTTTTACTGAAGAAAATCTTATTGACGAAATTTTCATTGACATTGAACCGATAATTTTGGGTAAAGGTATTCTACTTTTCAGAGATAAAGATTTCGAGAAAAATTTAAAACTTTTGGGTAAAAGAAAATAACTGATAACAAAATTCAACTTTATTATGAGGTTTTGAAATAATTATGGAAATCAAAAATGTAAAATTTGTTGTCTTTGTTCCGATTTCTCACGCTAATGCGGTGCGCCAAGCTCTCGGCGAAGCCGGAGCTGGAAAAATTGGAAACTATGATTTTTGTTCTTTTTCTTCCCGCGGCACTGGTCGTTTTCGCGGAAATGAAAAGACTAATCATACTATCGGCAAAGCGGGAAATTATGAAGCAGTAGACGAGGAAAGAATTGAAACGATCGTGCCACGAGAAATTCTGAAAGAACTCATTAAAAAAGTAAAAAGCGTCCACCCATACGAAGAGGTTTGCTTTTAATATTTATCCGTTGGAAAACTTTTAAAACTATGACGATAATCCATAAAAAGGTTTGGCGAGAATATTTTGACAAAATCGTTTCCGGCAAGAAAAAACTGGAATTGCGCCTTGCCGATTTTGAGGTTAATGAAGGCGATACTTTGGTTTTGGAAGAATGGGACAACGGCAAAAAAGAATATACGGGACGAAAAATTGAAGTTGTCGCCACCTATATTCTCAAAACGAAAGGACAAACTTTTTGGCCCCAAGAGGAAGTCAATAAATACGGTTTTCAAATTATCCAATTTGAGCCAAAGGAAAAATGAAAATGCAGATTAAAAGTAAACTTGATGAGCTTGGCTTAAATCCTGACAACGCCGTTGTCATTGGTTCTGGTATTTTGAGTGCGTTTAATCTGCGTGAAAGTAAAGATATTGATGTTGTCGTAACCGAAGAAAAATATAAGGAGCTTTTTAACAACAGTCGTTTTAAAAAAGAACAAAATCACGGTCGTGAAGTGCTTATCGATGACTTATTTGAAATCGGAACAAGTTGGACTGTTGTCGGAAAAACTTGGAGATATAATGATTTGCTAAATCATTCGACAATCATAGACAGTGTTCGCTATAATGCGGTTGAATTTTTGCTGGACGCAAAACGCCGCTGGTTGGCTGACGGAGATGTTCGTCAGAAAGATATTGACGATGTTAAGTTAATGGAAAAATATCTTTCTGACTTAAAGAAATAATTGGCGGCGAAAAAAATTTTGGCCTCCCGCGAGGGCGAGACGGCTAATTCAATATAGTGGTGTTTGTGGACGATGTCAGAGCTTTTTTAAAGTAAAATCTCGACGCTGACTGATGCACTGACGCAAAATTACGAAGCAATTTTGCTAACGGCTCGCGGGCAAAAATTTTCTCAAAATTTTTTGCACTGTTATCTAAATTCCTAAAATCTATGCGGATAACGTTTTGCGGATAAAAGAAGTTACTAAAGGCAATTTGGGCGAAGCGTAGCCTTTTATCCGCTGTTATATAACCCAAAGGGCAAGCCCCGAAAAATCGGGGCGCAGAGTTCGGCTTGGCGGATATTTTTCTCATGCCCTTCGCGTCACA
>BBPD01001782.1_pt1 | contig 10434 bp, 9 predicted proteins | sample 1344911 | NCBI WGS metagenome assembly BBPD01 (sample SAMD00019088, study PRJDB2971) | groundwater metagenome | biome: freshwater biome; feature: mineral spring; material: ground water | place: USA: CA, Sonoma | collected 2011-09 | depth surface m
ACCTGGCGGGAATCGGCCAAGACCGTAGCCAAATCCGCCTGGTAATCGGGAAAATCAAGATGACAATGAGTATCCACCCAAGAGTAGTTCCCAGTCAAACGGGGTATTACCGTTTTGCTCGATTGTTTTGTCAAAATCATTACCTTTCAGGGGTTCGTCAACAAAAACGGTCGTGGACCGGCGGATAACAGCCGGCGATAAGCAAGCTATCGATATCGGAGGGCAATCCTTTCAGCTTTGACCGATTTAATGCGTCACGCCCTCCCGCCGCACAACCTTCTTAATAGTTTGCAGTATTATCCTGAGATCAAACCCAAAAGACTGATGCTCCAAGTAGTACAGATCGTAACCCACCTTCTCTGCGATGGGGAGATCATCACGGCCGTTAACCTGGGCCCAGCCGGTCAAACCAGGAGTAAGCAGGTGAACTCCCTTCTGGGTCCTAAGCGCGATAAGATCATCTTGATTGAATAATGCCGGCCGAGGGCCGACAATACTCATATCCCCCTTCAGGATGCTGAACAACTGCGGAAATTCGTCAAGACTCGATTTACGCAGAAGTTTACCGACCGGGGTCAGGGAACGCTCAGGGTCAGCCAGGAGATGCGTTGCCACTGCCGGGGTGTCAGTCCACATGGTGCGGAACTTGGGCATCTTGAAAATATGATTATATCGTCCGACCCGATCAGACCAGTAAAGGGCCGACCCTTTTGAAGTCAATTTTACCAGTGCGGCAATCATCAACATTGGCCCACTCAATAAAAAGAGACCGAACAACGATATTGAAAAATCAAAAAACCGTTTCATCTATCCAGGACTTGGCGGTGTTGTGGGTAATGCCGCAATCGGCGGCAAGCGAAGAAAGATTAAGCATCTGTCCCGTGCGACCTGCGCAGAGCCTTACAAAACGTTGAAACGTCCCCAGTTCTTGTACCTTCAAAACTTGACGAACATCCCGCTCGATATAAGCCGTCACATAGGCGCCAAACCATTTGCGAGGGGGGATCTTTCGATCATAAAGCGTCGGATACCCTCCCTTCATCAACATATCGTCCAACCTGTGCGGAGACATGCCGGATTGTAACAATTCATCAAGGGAAAAGGGGAGCAACTCCACAAAAGCTGTTCTTCCTGCCAGGGATTGACTTACGTCAGACAAAAGGCCGAATTGCTGCGATCCAGTCAGGATAAACAGCCCCATCCTGCCATCCGCATCAACAAGAGTCTGGAGATATGACAGAATTTCCGGGCATCGCTGTATCTCGTCAAGCACTGCGCCATCAGGAAAGCGGCCCAAAAAGATCGAGGATCATCATTGGCAGCCAGAAGAATATCAGGATCTTCTAGCGACACATAAGGTTTGGCGGCAAAGATGGCTTTGGCAAGGGTGGTTTTGCCTGACTGTCGTGGCCCTGTAATGGTGACGATAGGAAAGCCCAGCAAAAGGGATTGAACAGTCTGTTCTGCCGTTCGTGTAATTATGCACGTTAGCTACCCCTTCTTATGCAGATTGTCAAAGCCTTTGCCAGATAGCATACAAAAACCTTCTTTACCGGGTTCACTCCTTTAAATAAGGACGTCCCCTTTCAGGTGTCCCCCTTAGGTCCGGTCCCTCAGGTCCCTCAGGTCCCTCACGCTTTCAAATTCATATACCACTCAACTGTTCTCTTGAGTCCCGCATCCACGGTAAACGGCGGCCGCCAGCCAAGCAGTCTTGCGGCCTTGCTGATATCAATTTGCAGTGAACCGCACAAACGATCAATTTCAGCAGACTTGCCCAATATTTCGCCACCCAGCCGGAGCAACCAGACAGGAACCGGCAACAGGCGCGCCGACACGTTCATGTACGTGGCAAGACGGCGGATCAGTTCCGGGGTGGATAGATCTTCCCCGTCGGAAACCAGAAAAGTCTCGTTAGCCGCGGCCGGATGCTCAATACAGGTAATTATCAAATCCACGAGATTTTCCAGCGCCACCAGGCTGCGCTTATTGTGAATCGCTCCCAATGGAAGAGGAATTCCTTTGGCGACGGCACGGAGTAACCGTCTGAAATTCCCCGGGGCATTCGGTCCATAAACCAACGGTGGACGGATGATTACAACTTCCAATCCTGATTCATCAGCAAGTTGTCGCAACCCTTTTTCTGCTTCCATTTTGGAAACAGCATAAGGTTCCATGGGACAAGGTTGATCATCAGCCAAAAAAGATTGGCCGGGCACGGTCGATTCCCCGTTCACCTTGATGGAGCTAATAAAAATAAAACGTTTTATGCCTGCGGCCGCGGCTTGTCGGGCAAAGTTGAGCGTGCCCTCAATATTGATTTTGCGAAATTCGCTTAGTGGGTCGTTATCGGAGTCATTCATCACATGTACACGGGCCGCCAGATGAACAACAATTTCTACGCCTTTGAGAGCGGCTGACCAGTCGGTATTGGCGCCTAAATCACCAACTACCACCCCATCCGGCTTACCGGTACGCCGCACCGCCCGACGAACAGGCCAACCTTTTTGGGAAGTCAGCTCACACAGGTGGCCGCCGACAAAACCGGTGGCCCCGGTGATAAGTAACTGCGGCTTATCGCGATCTAACGGCATCAAATCAGCCATATCTTCATATCAAACACCCGACATCCCCGCCAACTCACGGTAAATAGCAATCGGCGTCCATTTTCTTTCAAGTTGCGTCGGAATATAGTTACATAAAGACTTCTTCTGTCATTTGTTGTATGATTTTATTGCGATCATATTCATCGGCCAAAAGTGACTTCATATTACTTCCAAATGCTTGTAATTCGTGTTTTGGGGTATTTAAAAATTTTTCAAATCCTGATCTGATATCATCAATATCATCTGGCTGCGCAACAAAACCAATTTCGTTGTTTGTTACTAAATCAGCGACTTCGCCTTTCATCACACAATAAATTGGTTTGCCGGAGGCGAGATATGCTTGAAATTTTGCAGGCACTGTTAAAGAAAAAATTGGCTCATCTATTAGAGATATTATTAAAACATCACTGCCCTCAAACCATTTTGGCATTTCCTTTAATGGCCTTCGTCCCCAAAAATGAACATTGGTAATGTTCTCTTTTTTTACAATATTTTTCAGAGGTTCCAGATTTGAGCCATCACCAATGATATTTAAGTTAATCTGGTTATTGGATTTTGGCAGGAGCGCGAAACCCCTGATAATATTTTCCAAATTCTGAACTGTTCCTACATTACCCGCAAATGTAAAATTAAACCCTTCTTTCAACGACTCATGTGGCGTTACTTGATCGAAATTCAATTCATTGGGAGCCCATTGAGGAGAAAAGATTATTCTGGCGTCTGGAACATAGTTTTGTATTTTCTGTTTGAACCCTTTGCATGAGACAAATACTGTTTCGCAATTTTTATAAACGGTTTTTACAAACCAATCCAATAACTTCCTGGAAATTGCTTTTTCCCTGAATCCATACGCATAAACTGTATCCGGCCATATATCTAATGTCCAGATGTAAAGTTTGCTTCCAAAGATTTTTTTAATAAGTACAGCAGGAATTGCCTGCGTCAGAGGGCCGACATGATACACAAAAATCTTATCATATGTTCGGCCTATAAACAAAGATGCCAAAGACGCAAAAAAAGCAAAACATAAATAATTCAATACTTTTAAGAGCACACCTTTTTTATAACCCATCAAAGAAAATACTCTGTAAATTTTAATACCCTGCCACTTTTCAGTCTGAAAAAGCTTATTCTTATATCCTTCATACACCCTGTCAAAAGGATAACTGGGGGCTTGTGTCAATACGGCAACTTCATAGCCTTTGGCTTGCCATGCCTGTGCCAGATCATTAATCCCGAACTCTTCCGGATAAAAACGTTCTGTGATTATTAACACACTATTATTTTTCTTCATCTCTTACTGCGCTGCTCATTCCGGGGGGAAAGTCTGCCATACTCTCGATAATCTCCCAATTATCTTTAAACCATTCAATATTTTTCATGAACCCATCTTTAAACTCGACCATTGGATGATAGTTTATCAGCTTTTGGGCTTTTTCGATAGAAGCCAATAGTCTTGGCTTCGTATCCCATTTTCTCCTTGGCTTATATATTAAATCTGCCTTGTTGCCGGTAGTCTCGTTTACAAGCTTTGCCATATCCAGGATGCTGATTTCTCTGCCTGCCGCCAAATTGAAGTTTTCACCAACTGCCGCCTGATAAAAGCCGGATTTTAGAAGACCCTGCACTAAATCCAGCACATAGGCAAAATCTCTGGTCTCTTCACCTGTTCCGGTAATTGGAAGTGACTGACCTTTCATCGCCCAATAGATAAAATTCGGAATTACATTACGATACTGCCCCGGAACCTCCCCCGGGCCATAAGAGTTGAAAAACCGGCAATTGACTGTCTGCATATCATAATGATGGGCATAGAAATTACAGTACATTTCGCCTGTCATTTTATTGATCTGATAGGGTGTTGTTAAATGCATTGATATAAAATCTTCTTTCAAGGGCAACTCAGGGTAGGAACCATAGATAGCGCACCCGCTTGAGGCGTAAATAAACTTTTCTACCCTAACAGGCCGCGAATATTCCAATAATTTAATCAGACCGATTACATCAACTTCGGCTGAAGTTTCCGGATAATCAATTGAATTTTGATTGGCAAAAAAAGCCGCTAAATGAAACACTATAGAAATATCTTCCTTAAAAACCCTTTTTAAATCAATATCACTTCTGACATCACCTTCAACAAACATGATATTGTTCAAAGGCGCTACATTCCAGGGCTTCTTTTCTTTAATGGATGACAGATTGTCTAATACAATAATTTTTCCTTTTTCACCTACCAAATCTGAGAGGGCGATAATCAAATTACTGCCAATAGCGCCTGCGCCACCTGTTACCAAAACATTTTTGCCTCTGTAATATTCACACAGCTCTTTATCTAAAGCAATTGCCTGCAAATAGTTCTGAACCCATTGAATTTTTTTCTCTCCCCTATTCATCTTCACCCCTCATAAAAAAGTTTTCTATCACATCGAGAATTCTTTTGCTTGCCAGTCCATCGCCATAAGGATTTATAACCTCAGACATGCGATTATATTCTGTCTTATTGTTTAAGAGTTTTTGGGTTTCTATAACAATTTTTTCAGTATCCGTTCCAACCAATTTAGCAGAACCAGCCTCTATCCCTTCAAGCCTCTCCGAAGTATCACGCATCACAAGAACCGGCACTCCGAGAGATGGAGCCTCCTCTTGAATCCCTCCTGAATCCGTGAGGATAAGATAACTCTGGCTCATCAAAAAAACAAAGGATTCATAATTAAGCGGAGGTATCAGATGAATATTATCTACATTCCCTAAAATTGAATACACAGGTTGCTGAACATTAGGATTCAGATGAACAGGATACACAATCTGTATATCAGGATTACTTCCGGCCAACATCCGTAAAGCCTCACAAATCCTTTTAAATCCTTCCCCAAAGCTCTCCCGCCTGTGCCCAGTTACAAGAATCAGTTTTGAGTTGTCAGTATCAGCACTTAATGCCAGATTCCACCTCTCTTGAAAGTGCTTTTCTAAGCTTTCCCTTCTGATTTCTGATTTCTGACTTCTGACAACTGTAAATAATGCGTCAATTCCCGTATTTCCCGTAACAAAAATAGAATCCTTATCAAATCCTTCTTCAATTAAATTCCTCTTTGCACCTTCAGTCGGCGCAAAATGAAAATCAGACATAACACTTGTTAAACAGCGATTTATCTCCTCAGGGAAAGGGCTATACTTATTTTTTGTGCGCAACCCTGCTTCAATATGAGCTACAGGTATCTTTAAATAAAAAGCTGCCTTGGCAGCAGCGAATGTAGTAGTGGTATCTCCCTGAACAAAAACAATATCGGGATTTTCTTTTTCCATCACCTCGGTAACGCCAAGCAGCACACTTGCTGTCAGGCTGGACAATGACTGCCTCTCTGTCATTACATCAAGATCATAGTTGGGCGTTATACTAAACAACTCAAGCACCTGATCCAGCATCTCTCTGTGCTGAGCGGTTACGCATACAATCACTTTAAACCTTGAGCTTTTAGCCTCCATTCCACGAATAACAGGGGCCATTTTGATAGCTTCCGGCCTCGTCCCAAAGACAAACAATGCCTTTATCATTTTGGGTCTTCGCGTAATCGTGTGGGTCATTTCTGTCTCCCCCTTTGGCAAAGGGGGATGAAGGGGGATTTTATAATTATAATCTCTTCCATATAATTACCGATAATCTTCTGCCGGTAAAATTGAAATCCTTTCAATTGCTTTCTTCTGATTTTTGACCATAGTAAGCTCTCAGCATCAGCCATATTGCTTCTCAGGCTTCTTGATAACGGTATTAACCTTTTATTGTAAGGTAGCATGATTGCTTCAAATCCCCCCTGCCCCCCTTTTCTAAAGGGGGGATAATATTAAGCATATCCTGATTCATAAAATTTTACCCACTCTTTTTCACGATGAGCCATTATTTTTTATATCTTGTCTATCCTGTTAATCCTGTCAAATATTTAAGTCCTATAAAACCATTTCATCCATTCAACCGTTCCCTTTATCCCTTCTTTAGGATCAACCTCAGGGTTATGTTTTAAATCCCTTACAGCCTTTGAAAAATCCATTGTCTTCACTTTTGTTGTAAACGGCTCAGCTTCCTTATAAGTCACAAGCGATTCATCAGCGCCGGTAGCCTCTAAAATCAAATCAGAGTATCCCCTTATATCCATTTCCCACTCTGCTCTGCCGCCAACATTATAAACCTCTCCGGGAATAAAATTATCAACAATATTTGCAAATGTTCTACAGGTGTCTTCAACATAATCTATTATCCGCTTGTGGCCTTCATAAACCGTATATGGTTTACCATGCAAACAATGAAAGATAAATTTTGGGATAAAGCCTCTGTATGGAGTATATTCTTCGTGCGGGCCATAACAATTAACCGGGCGCACCCTTACTGTCTCAGTTCCAAACATTTGCGCTGAATTGAGACACATTAATTCACCCGCCCATTTTGATATGGCATAATCATTCATCTGATAAGTATCTTTTATTTTGTTCTCCACCATCACGGCTTCGGTCATTTGACCTTCGTAATCACCATATACCTCTGCAGAAGAAAACGAGACCATCCTGAACTTCAGTCTTTCCTGTAATCGCAAAATGTGTTTTAATCCGATCACATTCGTCTGCCAGAGGTTTTCATAGTAAGCCTCGCCATTCCATCTGCCATATTCGGCCGCCAGATGATAGACATAATCAAACGGCCCATAGTCCTCAAAAACCTTTTCTATCTGACGATAATTTCCTACATCACATCTTATGTAATCATCCCGGTCTGTATTATATAGATCGCAATCAATAACTTTATAGCCCCTTGAGCGCAGCTCATTGCATAAATTTGTGCCGATAAATCCAGCGCCACCGGTAACTAATATTTTCATCCTGTCCTCCTGTTTAAGTAAATCTGCTTTAGCCCATCTTAAATCTCGCCCATTTCCCTTAACCATTCAACAGTCTGTTCGATACCGATCTTGAAATTATACGGCAATGGTCCGGAAACATCCATAATAGGCCGCATGTCAAAGACATATTCCGTACGAATATTGTTAAGCCTGAAACTTGAAAGTGGAACACTATGCCAACCAGCCGCCTTGCAACCATCGCCAATCCTTGCAGCTAATTTTGCTACCCAGAGCGGAACATGATGAATTTTTCGAGCCCCTACAGCTTGTCTAATCATATTCGCCATATCGTATAGATCAGCGGGCTGGTCATCCGCCACATACATAGTTTTTCTGTCTACTTTTTCTATTGGTGACAGCAATATTTGATGTATTTGGTGAACAGAGTTTTCTACGTAGCCAAGAGACCTTTTGTAGTGACCGGAACCGATATGGAAATACCAGCCTTGCGCTATTGCTTTAAAGAAATTCTTGTAAGGTTCTTCACCCCATGGTCCCCAGATTGAAATCGGCCGGATAATTGTCCAGGCATAGGGCAGATTCTCCGCCGCCCGAACAATCTTTTCTCCCTCAACCTTGCTCTCCCCGTATAGTGTAGTTGGCTGATAATCTGTATCGTGTTTCGGCACATAACCCATCCTGCAAACAAGCAATGAAGAGGTAAATATCACACGCTCAACAGAAGGCGTTTCTTCAAAAGCCCGCAGCATGTTCTCTACACCTTCCATATTGGCCGCAAAATCGCTCAATCGTTTCTCATTCAAACCGGTCTTTGCCGCCAGATGAACAACATGGGTAGGTGAAAAATCAGTAATTATCTTTTTAAGACGGGAGGCATCCAGCAAATCACACTCTTGCCAGAAACTTTTATGAGAGGCATTACGGGGCAGCTTAATATCTATATTAATAAATTCCGCCTGACCGGTTTTCAAGAGCAGCTCAATATAATTCGTTCCGATAAAACCAGAGCCGCCTGTAATAAGTATTCTCATTTTTACCTTCCTCCTTTATTTGCTGGCTTTTCACAATACCAACCGATCCCGTTAGAAAACAGTTTGAATGGCCACAATACTCTCCAAGGCCAGTCCAGCAAAAGAATCATTGCCTGTAAAAATACGGGATATCGAACATGGCTAAATGACAAGCCACGATATCGTATATTAACAAAACCAATTTCCTTCAGGTTTTTTGTCAATGCCGGCGGATATATCGGTCTTTCATCATCAACCAATCCAGTTACATTACCCATAAAAACCCTTAATAAAGAAGCGAGTCGCGAAGGCGGGAAAAGCGCACCGGGTTCATGAATAGCAAGTATGCCCCCCCCCGCAAAAGGCGATAGTATTCTTCGAGAAATGGGCTAAATCCTACCTTGTGGACATGATGTAAAAAAAGAGGACAGATGATGACATCAAAAGATCCTGCTGCTTCCCCTGATTGTAATATGTCCACCTTTTTTGTGACAATATGAGCGGGGCATTGGGCAAGCGCTCTTTCTGAAATATCCATACCATATATTTCAGCGTATAAACCCTGTAGATATTTTATCTCATGTCCGGTGCCAATGGGCGCAATGAGGACTTTGGCTTTTCGGTAATATGGCTTGCCAGAAATATATTTTGACAAGTACCCATAAAAACGTATTTTCTCTACTTCTCCCGACAACCAATGCCTTTCCCTCGACGCAAATAATGGATGCGATGTCCAATGCCCTGAATCGATATAAAACCGTCCACTGTCATACCATTCGATTTCCGCCTGCAAATCTTGTTTATTAGCTTCATTTTTATTCATGCACATTACGTCCATTCAATTTAAAATTTCCAGCAGCCTTTGCTAACACTGCCACTATTTTTTCAGCGCAAACATCCCAGGAAAATTCTGCGGCACGTTTTCTTGCTTTTTCAGACATGGCTTTTCGTTGATTATCGTCCCAGGCAAAAACTGTTTTGATTGCTTCTGCTAAAGCCTTCCCATCTTTTGGAGGATAATAAATCGCTGCATCTCCGAACAGTTCCGGCAGGCATGGATTGTCAGCGGATATGCAAATACAGCCCTGAGACATTGCCTCGCCACCGATCATGCCAAAGGATTCCATACGGCTGGTCATAACGAAAGCATCACAATGAGAGTAACACCAGTCCATTTCATTCTCATTCAAGCGGCCAGCCCAGCATATTCTATCCGACAAATTGTTCTCTTGCGCCCAATTCTTCAACTTCTTCTGATAGCCAGCCATTCTGTGTCCAGATTCACCTGCAATCACCAATGTAACCGATTTTTCTCCTTGTAACGATAGATGCTTCATTGCCAGCAACAAATCTTCAAGTCCCCTTGCCGGGCGGATTGAGCCGGCGGTGAAGATGAAATTATTTTGCCAGGATTCAGGAATATTTTGAGGTTTACGGCCGCGGAAGTTTCTTTCGCCATCAATGCCATGATAGACCAGCCCGATCTTTTCCGCCGGGATTTTCCATTGGGTTTCAAGGAAATCAGAAACAAAATTAGAAATGGCAATTACTCTATCAGATTTTTTTATAGCTCGCTTCCCATCCACATACTGGACCCACTGTCTAAATCTTTCACCAAAGGAATTACCAGCAATACCAGTTGCAAAAGGTTCCATATTTTGAATCATATTAACAACGGGAACTTCCCTAAATCGAAAGGAACGTTCTACAGGTACAAATATGACATCGGGTGAAAATCTTTCCAGTTCTTGCAACAACGCAACATCGCGATGCGGAAGAAAAAACCGAAACGGCTTACAACTCATAAACCTGACATTGGGTAAGGAATCAAACAAATCCTGAGCATTCAAAGATTTCGGCAAAGCACAAAGCACGGCTTCTACATCATTGTGCGTTGCGATGCGGGGGATAACATTTCGCAGATATTTACGATACCCCCCACTCATCCCACCGCCAGTTATGTTAATAATC
>BBPD01001048.1_pt1 | contig 10431 bp, 9 predicted proteins | sample 1344911 | NCBI WGS metagenome assembly BBPD01 (sample SAMD00019088, study PRJDB2971) | groundwater metagenome | biome: freshwater biome; feature: mineral spring; material: ground water | place: USA: CA, Sonoma | collected 2011-09 | depth surface m
CGTGCCGGCATGAACCAACGGGCAATCGACGTGATTTTTGCGCTACACCAAGCCTTTGGAAGCACCCGCCGTTCAGGCACGAGAGAACTCGAAGGCCAGCACGTCAGCAATCCGATGGGTTCGAAGCATCGCCATCAGCAGGCGATCGACACCCAGGGCCACGCCAGCGCAACCCGGAATCGATGGCAATGCCGCGAGCAGAGCCTCGTCGATCGGTGGACACTCGGTGCCTCGTGCGACACGAATCGTGTGGTCACGCTCGAAGCGTTCGCGTTGCTCGTTAGCATCGGTGAGTTCGTGATAGCCGTTTGCTATTTCCAACGCACCGAGATAGATCTCGAAGCGCTCAGCCACCGCCGGCACATCGGCTGACACAGCGGGGCGCACGCGCGCCAACGCGCACTGCGTAGCCGGCCAGTCGTACACGACCGTAATCGCGTCGGCGGCGAAATTCGGCTGCAGGCGATGCGTCATTAGCAGATCGAGCCAGTCGTCGCGGGTGAGTCCACTGGGGTCGATGGCGACATCACTCAGCGGCGCGCGCAGCAGCTCGATCGGTGCCGTATGCGGGTCAAAACCGAAGCCTTCACGGTAAAGCGTGGCGAAATCGAGTTCGCGCACCGAAGCGGGCGCACGGCCGACCAGCGCGAGTGCGACCGTCACCAACGCGGCGGTTTCCTCGGCAAGACGTGTGTGGTTCCAACCGATGCGATACCACTCGAGCATCGTGAACTCGGGATTGTGTCGTCCGCCGACTTCGCCATCGCGGAATACGCGACCGAGTTCATAGCAGTCACCGAAACCCTCGGCGAGTAGTCGTTTCAAAGCGAATTCAGGCGAAGTCCTCAGCCAACGTCGACGCGGCCCAGCGCTCACCGAGCCGCTGAATTCGGCTGTGAAGCTAGCGATGTTCGGATCGGTGTTGCCGGCGCTGCTCAGGATCGGTGTTTCGACTTCGACCACACCACGCACGGCAAAAAAATCGCGGAACAGTGCATTCAGGTGTGCGCGTAGGCGAAGAGCCTTGTGCCGCTCTATGGGCGACTTCGCATCGGCGGTGATCGGTAGCAGGTCGTTGTTGAATAGCGCAGCATTCATGAGACACGTCGCTGTGCTCGCAAAAAATCGAGCAAGGCGGCTTCGTCCCAAACATCGACGCCGAGCTCGCGGGCCTTGTCGAGTTTCGAGCCAGCCGCTTCGCCGGCCACCACCAATGAAGTCTTTTTCGACACGCTGCCGGCTATCTTGGCGCCGAGGGCTTCGAGATGCGCGCCAGCTTCCTCGCGCGTCATCGAGACCAGAGCGCCGGTCAGCACGATGGTCTTGCCCACCAATGGGCCTTCCGCTTTGCGTTGCGGTGCAGCTTCCGGCCACTGCACGCCATTGCTACGCAGTTGGGCGATCACCTCGCGGTTGTGTTCTTGCGCGAAGAATCCCGCGATCCGCGCCGACACCACCGGCCCAACGTCGGGCACGGCAAGCAATTCATCGATGCTGGCGTTCATCAGTGCATCGAGCCCGCCAAACCAGCGCGCAAGCTGCTTGGCCGTGGCCTCACCGACATCACGGATACCGAGCGCGAACAGCAAACGTTCGAGCGTCGTTTTACGGCTCTTGTCGATCCCACCCAGAAGGTTTTCCGCCCATCTTGTTGCAATTTTTCCCTGCTTCACCGTCTCCGGCGTGATGCCATCGCGGACGTCGGCGCGGCGCTTCATCGCAAGCAGATCGTCGAGTGTGAGGCGATACAGATCAGCGACCGTTCGCACATATCCGAAATCAACGAGATCTTCAATGAAGCGCTCGCCTAGACCTTCGATGTCTATCGCGCGGCGCGAGGCGAAGTGAATCAGAGCCTGCTTGCGTTGCGCCGGGCAGAACAGCCCACCGGTGCAGCGCGCTACAACTTCGCCCTCTACACGCTCAATCGCCGAATCGCACTTAGGGCAGGTGCTAGGCATCACAAACGGTGCGTGCAAGCTTGTGCCATCGGCGTTCAAAGGTCGGCATTCCACCACGATGCGCGCCACTTCCGGGATGACGTCACCGGCGCGCCGCACGACGACGGTGTCGCCGACGCGAACGTCGAGCCGCGCGATCTGATCGGCGTTGTGCAGTGTCGCATTCGTCACCATGACGCCGGCCACGTGAACGGGTGCGAGCCGCGCCACCGGCGTGATGGCACCCGTGCGGCCGACTTGCACATCGATGCCCTCAACAATTGTCAGCTCTTCCTGCGCCGGAAACTTGTGCGCAATGGCCCAACGCGGCGCGCGCGCGACAAAACCCAGTCGGTTCTGTAGCTCGCGGCGGTCGAGTTTGTAGACAACGCCATCGATGTCGTAGGGAAGTCCATCACGGATCGCGCCGATGCGTCGGTAGTAGGCCAGCACGCCATCGAGTCCGCTGGCGACGTCGATCTCAAGCGGCAATGGCAGACCGAGCGTCCCGAGTACGCGTAGCAGCGCGGAATGCGTCGCAGGTAGCTCGAAGCCCTGCACCTCGCCAATGCCGTAGGCGAAGAAGGCCAAGGGCCGCGTCGCCGTGATTCGCGGGTCAAGCTGTCGCAAGGAACCCGCAGCCCCGTTGCGTGGATTGGCAAGTAACTTCTCACCTTTGGCGAGTGCGTATTGATTGAAACGCTCGAAAGCGGCTTTGGGCATGAAGACCTCGCCACGCACTTCCAGCACATCGGGAACCGGCTCGCCTTCCGCCATGCGCAGGCGCAGCGGAATGGCGCGGATGGTGCGGAGGTTCGCCGTGACATCCTCGCCGACTGCACCATCGCCGCGTGTGGCGCCCTGCATCAGTACACCGCGCTCGTAGCGAAGAGCGACGGCAAGGCCGTCGATTTTTGGTTCGACGGAAAAATCCGGTGCAGAGTCGCCGCATGCTTCGACGATACGACGCACAAAATCCGACACTTCCTCATCGATGAAAGCGTTGTTGAGGCTGAGCATCGGCACCGCATGACGCACTTCGGCGAAGCCCGTGACGGCGCGCCCCGCCACCCGTTGTGTGGGCGAATCCGGCCTCACCCGCTCGGGTGCTGCCGATTCAAGCTCGCGCAGCTCGCGTAGCCAACGGTCGTACTCGGCGTCGGGGACACTGGGCGCGTCATGCTGGTAGTAAGCGTCGTCAGCGCTGTCAATCAAGCGCCGCAGCTCATCGATGCGATCAGGAGCGCTCATGCGAACCTCGTAGCAGCGCAGCACACCACATCAGCCATTGAACCTCAGAAGCGAACGTTTTGTGCGTCGCGCTTGCGGTCGTAGCCACGCATTTCTTCGCGCAGGTGGGCGATCCGCTGTCGACCCAGCGCGTTGCGCTCTTCGTCAAGCAGCACGGCGTCCAATAGCTCAGCCATTCGTTGCGCAGCCGGAAGCATCGTTTCCCAAGCATTCAATCCCGGCAAGGGGCCGGGCAGCGTCATAAACAAGCTGACACCGGGTGTGCGGATTTCGTGCAGTCGCGTCATGTCAAACGAGCCGGGCTTGACGAGATTGGCGAGGCTAAAAATCGGGCCGCGCTCAGGATGGTTGTCATCGAGGCGATGGAAGATTCCCATGTGGCCATAGCTCAAACCGGCCTTCTCGCAAGCAACAACAATGTCGCTGCCATGCAGGACTTCGCCAGCGCGAGCTGCTAAGTACAGCGTGACAATGCGCTCGAAGCTGGCATCGGGGCGTGCCCCAAGCGTCGAGCGCGTCGGCGAGTCGATGGCCGCATCATCAATGCGGATACCTCGTCCAAGCTCGAAAGATTCTTGATCGAGCGCAGGATCATCGGATTGATCGCCGAGGATCGGCTCGCGGCGGACGCCGTCGTGTGTCGCAGCAGAACCGCCCGCAACGGGGCGCAAAGTGTCGGCACTGTCGCGTCGCTGGCCCTGCTCAGGCTTGGTCCGGCCCGTGAGCCAGATGACCACCATGAGCACCACTACGGCCACGCCGATGGCAATGCGCAGGATGTTGGCTTCACTCAGACCGGAATAATCCATCCACTGGGCTCCAAAATTCTCTCGGCAAGCTCGCCGTGGGCGGATTATGCCGCACCGACGAGGCGCGTGGCCTCGGCGAGATCAACCGAAACCAAGCGCGAAACGCCCGGCTCACGCATGGTGACGCCGGCCAATTGCTGCGCTGCTTCCATCGTCGCCTTGTTATGGCTAACGAACAAGAACTGCACCTTCTCGCTCATCTCCGTCACTAAGGAACAGAATCGCCCGACGTTTGCTTCATCAAGTGGCGCGTCCACTTCGTCAAGCAGGCAAAACGGTGCCGGGTTCAAGCGAAAGATCGCGAACACCAAGGCCACCGCTGTCAGAGCTTTCTCGCCACCCGATAGAAGGTTGATGTTCGACACGCGCTTGCCCGGCGGGCGCGCCATGATGGCTACACCAGTGTCGAGCAAATCTTCTCCGGTAAGTTCGAGGTAAGCGTGACCGCCACCGAACAGCCGCGGGAACAGTTCCTGCACACCGGCATTGACGCGATCAAAGGTTTCTTTGAAACGGCCGCGAGTCTCGCGGTCGATCCGCCGGATGGCGTCCTCCAACTGCTCGAGTGCGGCAACGAGGTCGGCATTTTGAGTGTCGAGATAGGCCTTGCGCTCGCTCTGCTCAGCGAATTCTTGGATCGCTGCGAGATTGACAGGCTCAAGCCGGCGCAGCTTGCCTTCCAAATCGCCGAGACTACGCGTCCAAGCCTCGATCGTAGCCTGTTCGGGCAACCCGGCGACAACGGCGTCAAGCTCAAGACCAGCCGCCGCGATTGCTTCCACCTGTTGCTGCGCCTTGATATCCAACGCCTGGGCATCCATCCGTCGGCGCGCGATGTGCTCGCGCTGGGCGAGGGCCGCTTGATCGAGTTGTTGGCGTCGATGTTCGTAATTGCGCAGTTCCTGCTCGATGCCATCGAGGGCGCTGCGAGCCGAAGCGAGATCTTTTTCCGCGATGACGCGTTGTTCGAGCAGAAGTTGGCGCTCGCTATCGAGAGAGTGAATCGGCGTATCGCCGCCCAGCAATTGCATCGCCAGCTCTTCTCGGCGAAGGGTCAACTGGCCCTGTTGTGCGCGCAGCCGGCTCAAGGATTGATGCAGTGCGCTGATGCGCGTGCGCTGGGCTTCGAGCACCAGAGCAAGCTGGTGTACAGTCTCGCGAACCTCGCGGGCCGCAGAGCGCGCCGTTTCGTGCTGCTCGGAAAATAGTCGACGCTCGTTCTCCAGCGTCAGGCGCTGAGTTTCCAGATGGCCCATGCGCTCGACAGCCACTTCGAGGCGAGCGCGAGCTTCGCGTACTTCCGCATGAGCATCTTCGTTCGTTTTCGCAAGCTGTGCCAATTCGGCATCGAGCGTGGTGATGCGATCCTGCGCAGCTTCTAGTCGACCCCTCTGACTTTGCAACTGGCCGCCCATCTCGGAAACAGTGCGATGCGAGAGGTAGAGCGTGCGCTGTGCGTCATCCCTAGCCTGCTCAGCCATCAGCAAAGCATCGCGCTGTACATTCTGAGCACTAACACTGGCTTGCTCGCGCGCAGCCATTTGCGCAATTTTTTGTCTGAGTTCGTTGATCTCGCGCTCGCGGGCCAAGGCACCGGATTGTGCTTCGCCGCTCTTGTTGAAGCGCAGCCAGTCTCGTCCTTCCCACACGCCATCGCGACCAATCAAAGATTCGCTTTCACCAAGTGTTGCTCGACGGCTCATAGCCGCGTCCGAAGCCCAATCATCAACTGCAAACACGGACGCCAACAGCGCGCGGATGACGCTGGGTCCTTTCACCTTGGCAGCGAGACTGCCAACTGGCAGGACGCTATCAGAAACCCGAGCATCGACGACGGCCACGCGGCCTTGCGGGAGCTGCGCGACGACATCGCGCAAACCGCCAGCGTCGTCGTGGACGATCGCTTCGAGCAAGTGACCAAGCACCGATTCGACGGCGGCTTCCCAGCCTGGCTCGACATCGAGCACTTCGCCAAGACGCGGTAGATCGGCAAGACGGTGCGCCTTGAGCCATTCCACCGCAGCGCTTTTCTCCTGGCCCAACGCGGCGTGCTGCAATGCTTCCAACGACGCCATGCGGCCCTTCGCAGCCTGCGCAGCTTTGCGCAAGTCGGCGAGCTCGGCATGGGCTTTGTTTTGCTGCTCTTTTATTTCCTGCAGCACCGCCTTTCTGCTCTCGAGCAGATCGGCAAGGACATCGAGGGCGGCACGTTTGGTTTCGTGCTCAAGCGCCAGCGCCTCCGTGGTTTCACTCAATATGGTGAGATCAAGCCCTTCGCGCTCGATCAAAAACGACTCGCGGCGACGCTTTGCCTCCATCGATTGACGCTCGAGGAACTCGATCTTGGTGCGCTCGACCTCGGCCGCGCGCGACGCCTCGGCGGAGTGGCGTGCATAATCATCCCAACGGCGCTGCCAGTCGACAAGCTTCGTCTCGGCATCGCGCAACGCTTGTTGGCGTGCTTCGTCTCCATCGCGCAACATCTCGAGGCGCGGATCAGCTTCGGCCACCTGTTCTTCCAATGATGCCAATTGGGCGGCATCGAGTTCCATGTGCCGCAGCACTTCGACGAGCGCTTCGTCGGCCTCCGCGCGGGCCGCTTCGATGCGACGCTTCAGCTCGCGCTGGTGCTGGATGTGCTGCTCAATGCGCGCGAGATCGCCGCCGATGCGGTAACTATCGGCCTGCGCACGACCAAGGTTCTGGCTGGCCTCCGCATGCTGATCGCGGGTGCGTTCGCTCTGCGCTTCGGCCGCGCGCTGCTCAGCCAAAAGTTCCTGCAGTTTTGTCTCGTCATCGAGCAGACCGGCGTTCAATTTTTCGAAATCGCGGTGCAGACGACGGTACTCCAGCGCCTTCCGTTGCGCGTCTTTCTCGCGGTGCTCGGTTTGCAGGGCTTGATACTGCTCGGCCGCCCGAGACTGTCGTTTTAGGTGTTCGAGTTGCTTGTCGATTTCCTCTCTGAGGTCATTGAGGCGGTCGAGATTGTCGCGTGTACCCTTGATGCGACTTTCGGTTTCCCGTCGGCGCTCCTTGTACTTCGAGATTCCCGCAGCCTCCTCAAGGAACAGACGCAGGTCCTCGGGCTTGGCATCGATGACCTGCGAGATCATGCCCTGCTCGATGATCGAGTAGCTGCGCGGTCCCAAGCCGGTGCCGAGGAAAAGATCGGTGATGTCGCGGCGGCGACAGCGCGTGCCGTTGAGGAAATACGCGCTCTGCCCGTCGCGCGAAACCAGACGCTTCACCGAGATCTCGTTGTACTTCGCGAACTCGCCGCCGATCGCTTGGTCGCTGTTGTCGAACAGCAGTTCAACCGTGGCCTGCGAAACCGGCTTGCGCGATGATGAGCCGGAGAAAATCACGTCGGCCAGCGATTCACCACGCAGGCGGCTGGCCGAGCTCTCGCCCATCACCCAGCGCACGGCGTCGATGATGTTCGACTTACCGCAGCCATTCGGACCCACCACGCCAGTCATATTGGTGGGCAAGTGGAGGGTGGTCGGGTCGACGAAGCTCTTGAAGCCAGCCAACTTGATGGTGGACAGACGCATGCTTCAGAAATGCGAGTTCGCAGCGCTAGGTTCACCGGGCGCGTGGGCTTCAATCGCGAGGGCGTGGATATCGGTGGACATCAGCATTCCAAGGGCGGCGTAGATTTTTCGATGTCTCGCCAGCGGCGTTTCATTGGCAAAAGCTGCGCTGACAACGCGAACGGCAAAGTGACTGCGGCCATCGGCGGCACCCGCGTGACCGCGATGCTTTTCGCTTTCATCGATCACCGTTAGCTGGATTGGATCCAGAGCCTCGCGCAGCCGCGCTTCGAGGGCAGCGGCCCGCTCTTCGCGCGGCAGGCAGCGGACAGGGGGGGTTGGGATGTGCATTTGCACAGTGTAGCCGCCCACACCTTCCGTTAGACTTCTGCCCACCAAGACGGCGAATGTCGATGTGCATTAGCAAAAAAGGTACACCGTGACCGCAGGCGACGCGATTCGTCTGGTCGTCCATCCCGACACACCGCAGAACCGCCTCGTGGATCGCGCTGCCGGCGTGATTGGCCGGAATGGCTTGGCTCTGTGCCCCACGGACGCGGGCTATGCCTTGGTATGGAGCCTGAACGGTACCGAGGCCGAAGAACGCGTTCGCCGATTACGGCAACTGGACAACCGCCACCCGTTCACCCTATTCTGCCGCTCAATCAGCGACGCCAGCCGGTTCGCCCGGCTTGATGACCCAGCCTTCCGCCTGCTGCGTCGCCTGAGCCCCGGACCCGTCACCTTCATCCTGCCGGCCTCCGGGCAGCTCCCAAACCGTTTGAAACAGGGCGCCCGAAGCAAGCGGCGCGATATCGGTATTCGTATTCCCGAGCACCCCGTGGCCCAGGCGCTACTGGAGGCTTGCGACGGTGTGCTGCTGTCGACCACGCTGCGTGCGGCAGACATGGACGCTGAGGAGGCACCCTTCCTTGGCCATGAAGCCGATGAGGTGGCCGATGCTTGGTTGCACGCCGTCGATGTGATGCTGGACGCTGGCCACTGCAGGCCGGGCCCGACGACCATCATCGACTGCACCCTGCCTGCGCCCGAAGTGGTGCGTCAGGGTTTCCAAACGGTGGACCCGAACTGAGTGCGCACTCGGACGGGACCCTCGCCAATCCGAACGAACCCGGAGATTCCGTGGTCCACAGCGTTGCCCAACTTCGATGATCGGCGAGGTTTTTCCGACCCCACCGCAGCAGCAGGAAATGCCGCTCGCCCTTGTGCGCGGTCAGCCGGTCTTGCAGATGCCGCAGGACCTCTACATTCCGCCAGACGCGCTGGAAATCATTCTCGAAGCCTTCGAGGGCCCACTCGATCTCTTGCTTTACCTGATCCGTCGCCAAAATCTCGACATACTCGACATCCCGGTCGCCGAAATCACCCGCCAGTACATCGGCTATATCGACGTGATGCAGGAGTTGCGCTTCGAACTGGCCGCCGAATATCTAGTGATGGCCGCGATCCTTGCCGAAATCAAATCGCGGATGCTGCTGCCGCGCCCGCCCTCCGAAGTTGACCTCGAGGCCGATCCGCGTGCCGAACTCATACGCCGTCTACAGGAGTACGAGCGCTTCAAGAAAGCCGCCGAAGACATCGACAGCCTGCCCCGCATCGAGCGCGACACGGTGGTGGCACACGCCGAAATGGCCGAGAAATCGCCGCGTGCCGACCCGCCTGCGATAGACCTGCGCGAAATGTTGCTGGCCCTGCGCGACGTGATGAAACGCGCCGAGTTGTTCAGCCGACATGCCATCCAGCGTGAAGCCTTGAGCGTGCGCCAGCGCATGGGCGATGTTTTAAGCAAACTCTCGGGCGGCCCTCAGTTCCTCGAGTTCAGCACCCTGTTCGTTGCTCGCGAAGGCCGGCTTGGCGTGGTGGTGACCTTTCTCGCCATCCTCGAACTGGCCAAGGAACGCTTGATCGAGATCGTGCAGGATGCACCGCTTGCACCGATTTATCTGCGCGCCTTGAGCGAGCATCTCGACAAAGACGGCGGCCCAGCCGGTGCTTCCGAATGAGCAACCAAACACTCAACGCCAACTACGAATTGCAGGCTCCGGCGCGCGAATGCGCACTCGCCGACTTCGGCCTGATCGAGCGCATCGTCGAAGCGACCCTGCTGGCGGCCACCCACCCGCTAAACATCGCGCAACTGTATGCGCTGTTTCCCGATGAGCAGCCGGCACCGCGTGGAAGCATCGAGCAGGCCATCGAAGCGCTGCAACAGGCCTGTGCGAACCGCGGCGTCATGCTCGTCGAAGTGGCCTCGGGCTTCCGCTACCAAGTGCGGCGCGAGGTGCAGCCTTGGGTGAGCCGACTGTTCGCTGAGCGACCGCAACGCTACACCCGCGCCACCCTCGAAACTTTGGCCCTGATTGCTTACCGACAGCCAATCACGCGCGGCGAGATCGAAGCCGTTCGCGGTGTGGGCGTCAATGCCAACCTCATCAAGATGCTCGAAGAGCGCGAGTGGATTCGCGTGGTCGGGCATCGCGACGTGCCGGGACGGCCTGCGCTGTTCGGCACCACCAAGCTATTCCTCGACTACTTCAACCTAAAGTCACTCGATGAATTGCCGCCGCTGTCGGAGATCCGCGATCTCGGCGAACTCGATCCACAGCTACCGCTCGAGGAGCCTCTGCCCTTGCAGGTGCTCGCCGCGGTGATACCCGACGTGACGAACGCAACCCCACCCACCGACGATGACGTCGTGACGACGTCCAATTCCACCACTGACGAGAGCGACGACGCGGTCTCCGACCGCACGCCTTGAACGCATGAGCAAAGAAAACCAACGCAAGACCCTATCGCTGAAGCGCGATGCCGCTTCCGCCCTCCCCGTCATCGAAGAGCGCCTGCACAAAGTTCTCGCGCAAGCCGGTCTCGGCTCGC
>BBPD01000678.1_pt1 | contig 10427 bp, 11 predicted proteins | sample 1344911 | NCBI WGS metagenome assembly BBPD01 (sample SAMD00019088, study PRJDB2971) | groundwater metagenome | biome: freshwater biome; feature: mineral spring; material: ground water | place: USA: CA, Sonoma | collected 2011-09 | depth surface m
CCATCTGCGTGAGCCCATGCGAACGCAGCATGGTCTAGAGCGGGATGCGTTGAGGCGGAATCGCCGAAAACGCTGAATCACGCGAATTGGCAAAGGCCAGGCCATCTGCGTGAGCCCATGCGAACGCAGCATGGTCTAGAGCGATTTCCGTTCGCATCGGCTCACGAAAATCTCTCTATGACGTTGTCTTGGCAAGCATCTTTATCCGACCAACCGACTCTGTTTGATCGGATGATGCTCTAAGCTACGCCCGTCGTCGCCTTCCCGATGTTTGCCGCGGATCAGGTCGAGCTCGGCACGGGCGACCGAGGCTTCATCGGGCCGGAGCGCGGCCGCGCGTGCATCCGCTGCCGCGCCTGCGGCGGCCGGCTGTGGAGCCGCTCGCGCGGCGCGGACGATCCGGAGCTGCCGCTCCGTTCCTCCGACGAGACCAACCTCTCCGCCCCCTCTTACGAGACGTGGGGAATGCGGCGCGAGGCATGGCTCTGCGGCGTGTCGCGCGTGCTGGAAAGCCACGCGCGCGACCGCGCATCGGGGGTTTGACGCCCGCCCTCCGGGGCGGCTTCACGTTTGAGCAAGCGCTTTATGACGGAAGGATGCGCCGGGATTAAGATGGCCCGCCTTCGGCTACGCACGGCCGACCAGCCTCATCGAACTGTGGCCGCTGATCGAAGAGCGCGGCACCATGCTCGCCGGTGGGCAGAGCCTGCTCGCCACCCTCGGCTTCCGCCTCTCCGCGCCCAGCCGGCTCGTGGACATCACGCGGGTGGCGGAGTTGCGCGGCGTGTCCATCACCGGCCGCACCCCGCGCATCGGCGCGCTGACCCGGCATGCGGAGCTCGCGCGCGACCCGCTCGTGGCCGCCCACGCGCCGATGCTGGCGCAAGCCGCGCCGCTGATCGCCCAGCCCGCCATCCACAACAGGGGCGGCGGCTCGCTCGCCATGGCGGACCCCGCGGCGGAGCTGCCGGCCTGTGCCGTGGCGCTCGAGGCGACACCGGTCCTCGCCTCCGCACGCGGCGAGCGCCGTGTCGCCGCCGAAAGCTTCTTCGTCGGCGCGATGAGCACCACGCTCGGGCCCGGCGAGATCGTCTCGGCCGCCGAGTTCCCCGTGCCGGCCGATGGCGAGACGCAGTCCATCACCGCGATCGCCCGCCGATCCGGCGACTTCGCCATGGCCGGGCTCTGCCAGCGCCACGGCCCCGACATGGCCGGCACGCGGCTCGTCTTCTTCGGCGTGGGCGACGCGCCGCGCCGCGCCCGCGCGGCGACGGCGGCGCTCGATGGCCGGCCGCTCACGCCGGACAGCCTCGCCGCCGCGCAGGCCGCGCTGGCCGCCGACCTCGACCCGCGAGCGGACTTCCACGGCGGGCCTGAGGTCAAGCGCCACCTCGCGCGCGTGCCCGGCCCGCACGACGCGGTGGCGCCTGCTACCCTGAGCCAAGCGTCGCCGACCGCTCAACATCCGGCTGCCGATGGCTGCCGGCGCTAACCCGGTGTTAAGGCGATTCTGCGCCCATGGGCGCCATGCCCCTCGCCTCGATCCTCGCGCACATCTCCCGCTTCCCACTGGGCGCGCGGTTGGCCGCCACCGTGCTGCTGGTGGCGGCCGCCGCCGGCGGTGCGAGCACCCACCTCGCGCACCGGTTGCTTGCGGCCGACGCCGCCTACAGCCGCCTGCTCGCCGGCGAGGCAGCGGGCGCGCTGCTGATCACCCGCGCCGGCATCAACGTGGTCGAGGACGGGCGGCTCGTGCTCGCGCTGTTCGCCGCGGCCGATGCAGCTGAGCATGCCGCCATCGCTGACGACCGCCGCGCCGCCCTTGCCCGCGCCGACGCGTTGCTGACCAGCGCCGCGGCCGCGCTTCCGCACGAATCGCCGCGCATCGAGGCCTTCGCCCGCCAGTTCAACCGCGTGGCGGCCGCCGGCGACGCGGTCGGGGCGGCTCTCGCCGAGGGCGACAGGCCCCGCGCGCGGGATCTGCTGCTCCGCGCCCACAAGCCGGACCACGCCGCGCTGCGCGTCGCCATGCGCGACCTCGCGCTTTCGGTGGATGCGGGGCTGCACGCCGCCAGCGACCGGCTGAGCGCGGACGCGGCGCGAACGGCTTGGCTCGCCACCGGGCTGGCCATCGGCGGCACGGTGCTCGCGGTGCTCGGTGCCGGCCTTGCGCTGCGCGGCTGGTTCATGCGGCCGCTTCACGCATTGTCGCACCGCATGAACGCGCTCGCCTACGGCGACGCCGCCACGCCCGTGCCGGGCCTTGATCGGCGCGACGCCTTCCACCCGATTGCCTGGGCGCTCGAATGCTTCCGCCTCGCCGAGCTCGACCGCGCGCGCCTCGCCCGCGCCTCGGCAACGGACCAGCTGACCGGCCTGCTCAACCGCCGTGGCGCGCTGGCCGCCCTCGACGACTGCGGCGAAGGCGAGCCGCTGGCAGCCATCGCCATCGACCTCGATCACTTCAAGTCGGCGAACGACCGCCACGGGCACGAGGCGGGCGACGCGCTGCTGCGCGAGGTCGCCGGGCGGATCCGCGAATGCGTCCGCGCCGGCGACCTGGTGTGCCGCATGGGCGGCGACGAGTTCGTCGTGGCGCTGCCGGGCCTCTCCTGCACGCGGACGCTGGAAGGCGTCGCCCAGCGGCTGCGCACCGCACTTAACCGGCCCGTGCGGTGGGAGGGGAGGTGGCTCAACCTTGGCGCGACCCTCGGCGTCTCCCTCGGCACCGAGCCGCCGCGCCAGCTGCTGCGCCGCGCCGACGAGGCGCTGATGGACGCCAAGCGCCGCGGCGCGCGCGGCAGCGTCGCCTACGCGGAGGCGGTGGCGGCGTGAGGGGGCGGCAGTATGACGCGGTGGGGGGAAGGGCTGGTGGAGCTGAGGGGAATCGAACCCCTGACCTCGTCATTGCGAACGACGCGCTCTGCCAACTGAGCTACAGCCCCGACGCCAGCGACCCGGCGCGCATTGGGGGGCGACCGGTGGGCGCGCTACTTCCCGCAAAGCCCGCAGCACGTCAAGCACGGGTTCCCCGGATTTCCGAAGGGCCGCTTTGCCTGTAGGACGCTCCCGCCACCCCATGCCCGGACAGGACGCCGCATGATCCTCGACGCCTTTTTCTTCCTGGTGCAGGCCGGGCTCAACATCTTCTTCTGGGCGGTGATCATCGCCGCGGTGCTGTCGCTGCTGATCGGCTTCAACGTGCTCGACACGCGCAACAAGCTGGTCTGGACGCTCAGCGACTTCTTCTATCGCGTCACGGAGCCGGCGCTGCGGCCGATCCGGGCGCGACTGCCCAGCCTGGGCGGCGTGGACCTCTCGCCGCTCATCCTGCTCCTATTGATCCAGGCGACGCAGCTGCTGGTGGGCGCCATCCGCAGCTACATGGTCGATGCGGGTATCTATTTTTGAGCCAAGCCCGGCTGCTCAATGGCAAGGCGCTCGCCGAGCGGATCACGGCCGGGCTGTCGGCGCGCGTCGCCGCCCTTCCCTTCCGGCCCGGCCTCGTGGTGCTGCGGGTGGGCGACGACCCGGCCTCGGGTGTCTATGTCCGCAACAAGGACCGCGCCGCGGCGCAGGCGGGCTTGCGCAGCGAGACGCGCCACTTGCCCGCCGGGACGAGCGAGGATTCGCTGCTCGCCGAGATCGCCGGGCTGAACGCCGACGCGGAGGTCGACGGCATTCTCGTCCAACTGCCCCTCCCGCCGCACATCCGATCCGCGCGCGCCGTCGCGGCGGTGGACCCGGCGAAGGACGTGGACGGATTCCATCCGCTGAACGCCGGCCGGTTGGCCTCCGGGCTGCCGGGACTCGTCCCCTGCACACCGCGCGGCGCGATGCACCTTTTGCGCGAGGCCGGCGCGAAGTTGCGCGGCGCGCGGGCGGTCGTGCTGGGCCGCTCCAACATCGTGGGCCGCCCCATGGCGCAGCTGCTGCTCGCCGCCGACTGCACCGTCACCCTGGCCCACTCGCGCACCGACGCGCTGCCGGAGGAGTGCCGCCGCGCCGACATCCTCGTCGCCGCCGTGGGCCGGCCGGAGATGGTGCGCGGCGGCTGGGTGAAGCCGGGCGCGGTGGTGATCGACGTCGGGATCAACCGCCTCGAATCAGGCACGCTCGTGGGCGACGTCGCCACGGGGGAATGCCTGGGGCACGCGGCCGCTATCACCCCGGTGCCGGGCGGCGTCGGACCGATGACCGTGGCCTGCCTGCTGGAGAACACGCTTGACGCGGCGCTGGCACGGCGGGGCTACGCCGCGTGACCCCGCCCCCATGATCCTGCATCGGGCCCTCCAGGTGTTCGGCCTGCTCGCGCTGCTGATGTGCGCGAACCTCGCCTTCACCGCCACGCCCTTGGGCGGTGACGGATGGTCGCGCGCGCGCATGCTCTACGCCGGCGCGGGAGCCGTCTCCTCGCTCGCGCTGATCGCCATCGGCGGGCTTGGGCTCGCGCTGAAGCGAACCGAGGCCCGCCTCGACGAAGCGCGCGAGGCGCTGCGCCGCATCGAGGAGCGCCTCGGGGACCGTCACCCGCCGCGGTGAGGCTGCTCACCGCCGCCGCGTTCGTCTTCCTCTGGGGGTCCGCCTTCAACGCGGCGCGCGTGGCCGCCGTCGAATGGCCGCCGCTCTGGGCCATCGGCATCCGCTTCGCGCTCTGCGTGCCGCTGCTGATCCCGATCTGGTGGTGGCTCGGCGGCGCGTGGCCGTCGCGCGCGGACCGGGGGCGACTCGTGCTGATGGGGCTGTTCGGCATCGGCGGCTACCTGGGCTGCGCCTGGGTTGCCGTCGCGCATCTCGAATCGGGGATCGTCGCGCTGCTGACTGCCACCGCGCCGCTCTTCGTGGCGCTCGGGCGGCGGCTCGGGGGCGAGCGCATCCCACCCCGTGCCTGGGTGGGGCTGGCGCTTGGCTGGCTTGGCGTCGCCGTCCTCGGCCTCTCCCGCGCGGCGGACGGGCTGAACGGCGCCGAGGCCTTCGGCGTCGCGCTCGGGTTGCTTGGCGCGCTGTCGCAGGCCATCGGCGTGCTGGCCTTCGCGCCCGCCCGCGCGCGGGTGGACCCGTGGACGGGCAACCTCGTGCAGACCAGCGTCGCAGCGATCCTGCTGCTCTGCGTCGCCAGCATCGCCGGCGGCCCGCCGCCTGCCCACGTCACGGCGCCGCTGGCAGCCGCCATGCTCTACTCCATCGTCGCGGTCGGCATCGGCGGCTACGCGCTGCTGTTCGTGGTGATGCGGCAGTATCCCCCGGCCACGGCCTCGGCGCTGCAACTGCTCGCGCCCCCCGTGGCCGCGCTGATCGGCTGGGCGATCCTCGGCGAGCGGCTGGGCTGGGGCGACCTGGCCGGCGGGGCCATCACCCTCGCCGGCCTCGCGCTCATGTTCCGGGCGAAGTAGCGCCCCCTCACGGCATTGCGACGTCAATGCCTTGATAGAAGTAGTTCTGGGCGCGGATCTGGTCGTCGGTCAGCCGCTGCCCGGCGGGGATCACCGTGGTGCCGTCCTGCCGCATGATCGGCCCATCGAAGGGGTGCAGCGTGCCGGCGGCGAGCGCGTCGCGAATGCGCGTGGCCTCGCTCACCTCCTCGGGCGTCATGTTGGTGAAGGGCGCGAGGCGGAACATGCCCGAGGCCATCCCGCCCCATGTGTCGGCGGGGCGCCAATTGCCCTCGATCACAGCCCGCGCGCGCGAGACGTAGTAGTCGCCCCACTCGTTGATCGAGGACGTCAGGTGCGCGCGGGGCGCGAAGCGCGTCATGTCGGAGGCCTGGCCGAAGCCGAACACGCCGCGCTCGTTGGCGAGCTGGAGCGGCGCGGGGCTGTCGGTGTGCTGGCACAGCACGTCGCAGCCCTGGTCGATCAGCGCGCGCGCCGCATCGGCCTCGCGCGCCGGGTTGAACCAGGCGCTGACCCAGACAACGCGGATGCGGATCGAGGGATCCACGCTCCACGCGCCGCGCATCACCGTGTTGATGGCGTGGATGACCTCGGGCACCGGGAAGGAAGCGACGTAGCCGATGGTCTTCGTGCGCGTCTTGCGCGCGGCGATCACGCCCTGGAGGTAGCGGCCCTCGTAGAAGCGGGCGTTGTAGATCGCCATGTTCGGCAGGGTGGAGGTGCCCGTCGCGTTCTCCCAGAACACCGATGCGTGCTGCGGTGCCACGCGCATCGTCGGCTGGAAGTAGCTGAAGCTCGTGGTGAATATGAGTCGCGAGCCGGTGCGGACGAGTTGCGTGGCGACGCGGTCGAAATCGGGCGGCGCGACGCTTTCCACCTGCGTCGCGGTGACACGCGGGCCGAGCACATCGAGCATCCGCCGCCGTCCCTGGTCGTGCATGGTGGACCAGCCGAAATCACCCACCGGGCCGATGAGGATGAAGCCGACATTCAGCGGCGCTCCCTGCGCCTGCGCCGCGCCGCCCGGCGCGGCCGTGCCGGCGAGCGCCGCGGCGCCGGCGAGGAGGTGGCGGCGGTTCACTTCGGTCATTCTCTCGTGTCCCCCGAAAGGCGCGCGGTATGGCGGCGTCAACATGCTCGGTCTATGCGAATTCCGTGCCGTCTGTCATCTTCGGAGATGGGCGTCACCGATCCGGCACGAAGGGCACGCCAAGCGCCGCGGGCCCCGCGCCCTCGCCCTTGCGGCGCATCGCCATGATGGCGACCAGTGCCACGATGGTGATGAGGTAGGGCAGCGCCGCGAGCAGTTGGACCGGCACCGCGATGTTCGCCCCTTGCGCGTGCAGCTGGAGGATCGTCACCCCGCCGAAAAGATAGGCACCCGCTGCCGCGCGCCACGGCATCCAGGAGGCGAAAACGACGATCGCCAGCGCGATCCAACCCCGCCCCGACGTCATGCCCGACGTCCAGAACGGCGTGAGCACGAGCGAGAGGTACGCCCCCGCCAGCCCCGCGCAGGCGCCGCCGAACAGCACGGCGCAGAGGCGTATCCGCAGCACATTGTAGCCGAGCGCGTTGGCCGAGGCCGCGCTCTCGCCGCATGCGCGCAACACGAGGCCGGCCTTGGTGCGGAACAGGAACCACGCGACGCCGGCCACCAGGACGAAGGAGGCGTACACGAACGGGTCCTGCGCAAAGAGCACGGGCCCGACGAACGGGATGTCGGCGAGGAAGGGGATGCGCAGATCGCCGATGCCCGCGCGCGGCAGGCCCACGAACGGCGCGCCGATCACGCCGGAAAGCCCCAGCCCGAAGATCGCGAGCGCGAGGCCCGACGCGACCTGGTTCGCGGCGAGGCCGAGCACGAGCAGCGCGAACAGCGCGGCCATCGCCACGCCGGCCGCGATGGCCGCGAGCACGCCGAGCGCGGAGCTTCCCGTCACCAGCGCCGCCGCGATGCCGCAGGCCGCGCCCATGATCATCATCCCCTCGACGCCGAGGTTGAGCACGCCGGAGCGCTCCACGACGAGTTCGCCGATCGCCGCGATGAGCAGCGGCGTGGAGGCCGTCATGACGGTGAGCAGGATGGCTTCAAAGAGGGAGAGGGTCATTTGCTGCCCGCAATCGCCGGGCGCACGCGCCACGCGCTTGGCTTGTGCGCCCGAGGGATCCGGCGCGGGGCGGACGGTCGCTTGGGGCGCGCCGGCCGCCGTGCGGCCGGATACCCGGGTGGCGAGCCGGCGGCTGTGTGGTGCGCGGGGGCCGTCACGCGGCCGCGCTCCGCAACAGCCGAACCCGGTAGAGCAGCAGCGTGTCGCAGGCGAGCACGAAGAACAGCAGCAGCCCCTGGAACACCCGCGTCACGTCGAGCGGCAGGCGCAGCATGATCTGCGCGTTCTCGCCGCCGATGAAAGTGATGGCGAGGAACACGCCCGCCACCAGGCACCCGACCGGGTTGAGCCGGCCGAGGAACGCCACGATGATCGCGGTGAAGCCGTAGCCCGGCGAGAAGCCGGGCTGCAGCATCCGCACCGTCCCCGCCGCCTCCAGCACGCCCGCGAGACCCGCGAGGCCGCCCGCGATGGCGAACACCGTCCAGGTCAGCCGCGTCTCGGAGAACCCCGCGAAGCGCGCGGCGCGCGGCGCCTCGCCCACCAGCGTGATCTCGAAACCCTTGAGCGTGCGACCCACGAGGATCGCCGCGAGGACGACGGCGGCCAGCGCGATGGGGGTGCCGAGGTTGAGCCGCCCGCCCTCCATGAGCAGCGGCACCGTCGCCTCGCGCGCGAAGGTTACGGTCTGCGGCATGTTGAACCCCGCCGGGTCGCGCCACGGGCCGCGTACGAGGAAGTCGAGCAGCAGCTCGGCGATGTACACGAGCATCAGCGAGGTCAGGATCTCGTTCGCGCCGAAGCGGGTCTTGAGCCCGGCCGGGATGAGCGCGAACAGCGCGCCGCCGAGCGCGCCCGCGGCGAGCATCGCGGGCAGCAGCCAGGGGCCTTGCGCCGCGCCGTGGGTTGCCACCGCGATCCAGGAGCCGGCGAGCGCGCCGACGAGGAACTGCCCCTCCGCGCCGATGTTCCAGTTGTTCGAGCGGTAGCACAGCGCGAGGCCCACGGAGATCAGCACCAGCGGCGTCGCCTTCACCGCCACCTCCTGCAGGCCCCAGGAATCGCTCACGGGCATGACGAAGTAGATGTAGAGCGCGCGCCAAGGGTCGTGGCCGAGGGCGGCGAAGACGATCACGGCGGAGACGAGGGTGAGGGCCACGGCGACAAGCGGCGAGAGGAGTTGCAGGGCGAACGGCGTCTCCACCCGGCGTTCCAGCGCGAGGCGCATCACGATGCCTCGGCGAGAGCGGCGGCCCTGTCGCCGGCTCCGTCGCCGGCCCCATCCCCGGCCCCATCCCCGGCCCCATCCCCGGCCCCATCCCCGGCGGGAAAGCCGGAGCCGCCCATCAGCAGGCCGAGCGCCTCGCGCTGCCCGCTCCCGCCGACCGGCAGCGCCGCGGACAGTCTTCCGTGGAACATCACCGCCACGCGGTCCGCGATCTCCAGCAGCTCATCGAGGTCCTGCGAGATCGCCAGCACGCCGGAGCCGGACTTGGCGAGGTCCACCAGCGCCTGCCGGATGAGTCGCGCCGCGCCCGCATCCACGCCCCAGGTCGGCTGCGCGACGACGAGCACGCCGGGTTCGCGCAGCATCTCGCGGCCGACGACGAACTTCTGGAGGTTGCCGCCCGAGAGCGAACCCGCCGCGGGGTCACGCGTGGCTTTCCGCAGGTCGAAGCGCACGGTGACCGCGTCCACCCAGCCCCGCATCCGGCCGCGGTCGAGCAGGCCCGCGCCGCGCACGAAGCCCGGGTTCGCCGCGTGGCCCGCGATGAGCGCGTTGTCGGAGAGCGACAGGCGCGGCGCCGCGGCGTGACCGAGCCGCTCCTCCGGCACGAATGCCGCGCCGCGTCGGCGGCGGGCGTTGATGCCCTCGCGGCCCACCGCCGCCCCGTCGAGGACGACCTGGTCGGCACGCGGCGCGAGGCGCTCGCCCGACAGCACCGCGAACAGCTCGCCCTGCCCGTTGCCCGCGACGCCGGCAATGCCGAGGATCTCGCCGCCGCGCAGCGCCAGCGAGACGGATTTCAGCGCCACCCCATGCGCTTGCTCGGGCGGCAGCGACAGGCGCGCGACGGCAAGCCGCACCGGCCCGGTCGGCTCCGCGAGGTCATGGCGCACCGCGCCCACCTCGCTGCCCACCATCAGCGCCGCGAGGCCTTTCGTCGTCTCCGCCCGCGGGTCGCAGCGTGCGATGACGCGCCCGCCGCGCAGGATCGTCGCCGCCTCGCACACGCCCCGCACCTCCTCCAGCTTGTGGGAGATGTAGAGAACGGCGCGCCCCTCGCCGCGGATCGTGCGCAGCGTCGTGAACAGCTGCTCCGCCTCCTGCGGCGTCAGCACCGAGGTCGGTTCGTCGAGGATGAGCAGCTTCGGGTCCTGCAGCAGGCAGCGCACGATCTCGACGCGCTGCCGCTCGCCGACCGAGAGCTGCCAGATCTCGCGGCGCGGCTCGAGCGGCAGCCCGTAGGCGCGCGAGGTGGCCGCCACCCGCTCGGCCACGCGCGGCAGCGCCTCCGCGCCGTCGAGGGCGAGCGCCACGTTCTCCGCCACGGTCAGCGACTCGAACAGCGAGAAGTGCTGGAACACCATGCCGATGCCGAGCGCCCGCGCGGCGCGGGGGCTGCCGAGCGCCACCGCCCTGCCCTGCCAGCGCAGGGTGCCCTCGTCGGGCTGCAGCAGGCCGTAGAGCATCTTCACCAGCGTGCTCTTGCCCGCGCCGTTCTCGCCAAGAAGCGCGTGAATTTCGCCGGGGTTCACGGACAGGTCCACGCGGTCGTTGGCAGCGAGCGCGCCGAAGCGCTTCGTCACCCCCTCGGCCTGGACCAGCGGAACCTGCATGCGTCCCCTTGTGCCGCCCCTCGCGGCCGCGCCGCGGCGTTAGAGCCAACCCACCCTGACTGTCGTCAGGGCGGTTGCCTCT
>BBPD01000378.1_pt1 | contig 10414 bp, 9 predicted proteins | sample 1344911 | NCBI WGS metagenome assembly BBPD01 (sample SAMD00019088, study PRJDB2971) | groundwater metagenome | biome: freshwater biome; feature: mineral spring; material: ground water | place: USA: CA, Sonoma | collected 2011-09 | depth surface m
TCGCTGTCGACACCGACGGTCGGCTGTTGATGGTCAATCTGATCACTGCCGACATATCGGACAGCGCCGGGGCCCAGGCGATCGTGGCGGCGATCCGCAAACGCTGGCCCTGGCTCAAGCAGCTGTTCGCAGACGGCGCCCATGACCGCACAAGCCTGATGGATGCCGCCGCCTACCAGGACTTCGTCCTTGAGATCGTTCGCCGCACCGGCGTTGCCGCGCGCCATCCGGTTCGTCAGGCTCGGCCGCAGGTTCAAGGAGGGTTTTGATGACAGAGCTGACAGCCGCCGGCCAATCCATGCTGCACGCAATTCTGGCCATGGGCCTGCTGACATTCGCGATGTTCGTGTGGATGTACGCCGCGCGCCTGCCGGCCTTTGCAAAGGCACGGCTCGATCTGCAGGAGGCAATGCACCCCGGCACCTATCACGACCGGATCCCGAGCGAGGTGCGGCGCGTGGCGGATAACTACAACCATCTGTTCGAGGCGCCGACGCTGTTCTACGCGGTCACGATCGCGATTGTTCTGCTGGGGCTGGCAGATTCCGTGCATGTGGTTGCGGCCTGGGCCTATGTCGGGTTCCGCCTGCTGCATTCGGTCGTGCAGGCGACGGTCAACAAGGTGGCGTTCCGTTTCGTCCTGTTCCTGCTTAGCTGGATCGCGCTTGCGACGATGCTGATCCGGGCGGCAGTCGCCGTGTTCTGACCGGGGAAAGGTTAACGTCTTCCGAAACTGTCGGCAGTCTTTACACTGCGCATCCCAATTCGCGGTCTTTGCCCTGTTGAACCGAGTTGGCATCCTTCTTGCTGGCAAGTGGGTGCGACGGGAGTGTTCGTCGCGGCAGCAAAAGGGTTCTTGTAAATGCGCACTCTTTTCCTCTCTGGCATTGCGTTGCTCGCCCTGTCGTCGGCTGCGAATGCGGCTGTAACGACCAGCTTCGGCCCGGGTGGCGCCTCGCCGTCGACCGGCTTCACCGTCATCGACACGTTCGACAACCTTGGCGGCGTTTCGGCTACCACCGGAACCGTCCTCATCAAGTCGCCGCCATCCGATAGCCAGGGCGCGCCCCCCGCCAACTCGGTTCCGGCCGGCACGCCCTACCTGTCGGTGCTCGGTGGCGGCAGCGCGACCATCACCTTCGAAAGGCCCGTCTTCAACTTCCAGTTCGACTGGGGTTCGATCGACGACTACAACACGCTGACGATCTTCTCCTCGGCCGGCACCAAGGTGATAATTCCCGGCACAGCCAGCTTCCCGAATGCCGCGGACGGCAACCAGTTCCTTCCCGGAACGAACGGCCTGTTCAGCGTCACCGGCACCAGCGGCACGGCCTTCACCGGCTTCAAGCTGGAGTCGTCGGCCAACTCGTTCGAGATCGACAATCTCGCCGTCAAGGGGGTCGTCCCCGAACCGGCGACCTGGGCGATGCTCATTGCCGGCTTCGGCCTGGTCGGCGCCTCGCTGCGTTGCCAGCGCCAGACGCCCGCCCGCGTCAGCGCCTGATCGATTGCATCGAAGCGCAAAGGGCCGGGGGAAACCCCGGCCCTTTTTTCAGGCGCCGCCCGCGGGGGATATGCCGGCGCGTGCCCGTAGCCCCTGCCCAGGCGCGACCCTCGGCACCGGGAGCGAGATCATGAAACTTGCGAAATCTGCTGCGATGGCACTTTGCTTGTGACAGGCGGGCAGGCGCTGGCCGCAACCCCATCGGCTTGGGCGGAGAACCGGTTCGACCGCAGCTCGCGCGCCGTTTGCCCGGCCTCGACCCGGCCTCGTCGTTAACGGGCCATCAGTTCGGGCAGGAACGCCTCATGCGCCTTCTTCAGGGCGCCGAGGTCCTGCCCGCCATGGCCCTCGACAGCGACCGAATGGCCGCCGACGGTGCCGAGCCGCACCAGCGGCACCGGGCAGGCGGGAAGCGCGGTGCCCGGCGCCACCGTGATCAGATAGCGCCCCTGGTCTTCCCCGAAGGCGATCGCCGCGGGGCTGCCAGCCGGCAGCGAGATCCGCGCGCCGACACCGCCCGCCATCGCCATTTCCGCCAGCGCAACCAACAGCCCGCCATCGGCACAGTCGTGCACCGCTGTGGCCGTGCCCGAAAGAATCAGCGCGCGAACCCAGTCGCCGGCGGCTTTCTCGGCTGCCAGATCGACCGGCGGCGGCGGCCCCTCCTCGCGCCCATGGCACTCGCGCAGCCAGAGCGACTGGCCCAGATGGCCGCGCGTCTCGCCCACCAGCCAGAGCTCGTGCCCTTGCGCGTTCAGCGCCAGCGCGGCAGACGTCTCCCAGTCGGCAATCAGGCCGACACCGCCAATGGAAGGCGTCGGGAGGATTGCAGCGCCCCCACCGGTTGCCTTCGATTCATTGTAGAGGCTGACGTTGCCGGACACGATCGGATAGTCCAGCGCGAGGGCTGCTTCCGCAATGCCCTCGATGCAGCCGACCAGCTGGCCCATGATCACCGGGTTTTGCGGCGAGGCGAAGTTCAGGCAATTGGTGATCGCAAGCGGCGTTGCGCCGGTTGCCGTGATATTGCGCCAGGTCTCGGCAACGGCCTGCTTGCCACCCTCGAACGGATCGGCGAAGCAGTAGCGCGGCGTGCAGTCGGCAGCCAGCGCAACCGCCTTTTTCGCACCGTGCACCCGCACGATCGCGGCGTCGCCGCCGGGGCGCTGCACCGTGTCGGCCCCAACCATATGGTCATACTGCTCCCACACCCAGCGGCGCGACGCGAGGTCGGGGCAGCCGAGCAGTTTCACGAGGTCGCCCATCAGATCCCGGCTTTCGGGCACCGCGCCCAGCGGCACCGGCGGTGGCGTCGGCACATGCGGGCGATCGTATTTCGGCGCTTCTTCGCCAATCGGGTCGAGCGGCAGGTCGCACACCCGTTCACCGTTCCAGTCCAGCTGGAGGCGGCTGCTGTCGGTCACCTCGCCGATCACTGCGAAATCCAGGTCCCACTTGCGGAAGATGCGCTCCGCCTCGGCCTCGCGGCCGGGCTTCAGGATCATCAGCATCCGCTCCTGCGATTCCGACAGCATCATCTCGTAAGGGGTCATGCCGGTCTCGCGGCAGGGCACCTGTTCCATCCGCAGCAGGATGCCGACGCCCCCCTTCGAGGCCATCTCGACCGAGGAAGATGTGAGGCCGGCTGCCCCCATGTCCTGGATGGCGACGATGGCGTCGGTCGCCATAAGCTCCAGGCAGGCCTCGATCAGCAGCTTTTCCATGAAGGGGTCGCCCACCTGCACGGTCGGGCGCTTGGTGTCTGCGTCCTCGCCGAACTCGGCCGAGGCCATGGTCGCGCCGTGGATGCCGTCGCGGCCGGTCTTGGAGCCGACATAGACCACCGGGTTCCCGATGCCGGCGGCCGCCGAATAGAAGATGTTGTCGGCCCGCGCGAGGCCGACGCACATGGCATTCACAAGGATGTTGCCGTTGTAGCGCGGGTGGAAGCGGACCTCGCCGCCGACCGTCGGCACGCCGGTGCAATTGCCATAGCCGCCGATGCCGGCAACCACGCCGCGCAGCAGCCCGCGCGTTTTCGGGTGGTCCGGGGCACCGAAGCTGAGCGCGTTCAGATTGGCAATCGGGCGCGCGCCCATGGTGAACACATCGCGCATGATGCCGCCCACGCCGGTTGCTGCGCCCTGATGAGGTTCGATGAAGCTGGGGTGGTTGTGGCTCTCCATCTTGAAGACCACGGCGTCGCCGTCGCCGATGTCGATCACGCCGGCATTCTCGCCGGGGCCCTGGATCACCCAGGGGGCCTTGGTCGGGAGCTTCGCGAGATGGATTCGAGAGGACTTGTAGCTGCAATGTTCCGACCACATCACCGAGAAGATGCCGAGCTCCAGCAGATTCGGCTCCCGGCCAATGGCGCTCAGGATCCGGGCATATTCCTCGGGTGCAAGGCCATGCTCGGCGACGATCTCGGGGGTGATGGCGGTCATGCGCGGGCTCTAGCGAAGGGGGCAGCCGGAGTCATCCCCGGCCGCCCTTCGAACATCCCGGATGCAGAGCTTTCGTGAACCCGACATCTGCCTGCGGCTGAACCACGACTGCGCGCCCCGGGCAAGTGCGCAGACCAGTGCAGATGAACCGAGCAACCTCATCCCCCGCACCAGCTCGCGACCATCCGGCAGGGCAATGTCGGGGTGCCGTTCGCCCCGGCGAAGCTCAGCGTCCGGATCGGGGATGCCGGCAAGATGCGTCCGTTCCGCCTCGCGTTCATCCGTATCGGCAATCCGCACCGTCATCACCATCCGCATCGGTGCGCGCAGCCTCGGCATGCGTCGCAAAAGCAGCGTGGCTGCCTGTTCACTGCGTTGTGGATGATTGGCGAGGGCCACCGCAGCACCTCACCTTCCAGGATGGGTGAGCAGCCTTTGGAAATCCGCTTGTCAATCTAGTTTGCAAATCGCAGGGTTCGTGGATGAAAGATCAAATGATCCTCCTGGTATGCCGCAACCCGGCGGAATGGCAGCCATTCGTTGACGTATTGATCGGGAAATTCGGCTATATCGTGCAAGCGGTCGAGCATGTCATCGATGTTACGGCCATGGTTCGGCAACAACCAGTCGCTCTGGTCCTCGCAGAAGAGGGCGGCGGCGTGGACGGTGTCAAGTTACTCACTGAATTGCGCGTTTCGAACCCAAATATCGTGCGTGTCATCGTAATAGATAGCACTGCCGCAGTGTCTCTCGCCGCGCTGGAACGCGCGGCGATCTACCAATATTTGCGAAAGCCGATCGACCAGACACAATTGCTGCTGCTGATCCAGCATGGCCTTGAATCGCAAGAATTAGCGCGGCGTTACCGTCTGCTTGCCCGCGAATTCCAGGTAACTGCAAACGCCCAAATCTTTTCAAAACCGATATTCCCCCATTCCAGTGCTCTGATCCGCCAATTCGAGAGTTTGCTCTACGTGAGCGACTCGATGGCGTGTGTGTGCGACACGGCGCGCAAGGCGGCAGTAACCGACCTGCCGGTGTTGATCGAGGGCGAGACGGGCACCGGCAAGGAATTGCTCGCCCGCGCCATCCATGCCGCGTCGAACCGCTCTGCCAGTCCACTGATGGTGCAGAACTGCGGGGGTATGCCCGATGAGATCGTGCGATCGGAGCTGTTCGGCCATGCGGCGGGTGCCATCGCCGGGGCGGTGTCCGGGCGACTGGGCCTTTTCCGTGCAGCTGATGGTGGAACTGTGTTCCTCGACGAGATTTCCGAGATTTCGGAGAACTTCCAGATCGCCCTGCTGCGCTTTCTGCAATCAGGAGAAGTCAAGCCGCTAGGGTCTGACAACGTTCTCATCAGCAATGTCCGGATAATTGCCGCATCGAACCGGCCGCTCGCGCAAATGGTCGCCAGCGGCAAATTCCGCAAGGACCTGTATTTTCGGTTGAAGGGCTTTGCGCTTGAGGTGCCGCCGCTGCGCGACAGGCCCGAAGATATCTACGCGCTCGCCGAACATTTCCTCGCCAAATACACCTCAGGCGGTAACACCCGTATTCTAGGGATTTCGGCCAGCGCGCTGGACAAGCTGGGGCGCTATGACTTTCCCGGCAACGTCCGCGAACTGGAAACAGAGCTTCGCCGGATGATCGCGCTCGCCGGCGACGGGGAATATCTGAGTACGCGCGATATGTCCGACCTGATCCTGTCGGCAACCCAGAATCGGGTCGGGCGGTTCAGCGGGGGGCCGGTCTTTGAAGGTGCCACACTCAGGGAAAAGGTCAAAAATATGGAACGCTACTATGTCCAGGACGCCCTTTCCCGATCCCGCTGGAACCAATCGCGCGCTGCTGGCGAGCTTGGCCTGTCGCGGGTTGGGCTGGCCAACAAGATCAAACGCTACGGCCTCGAAGCCAGTCACAATGTCACCAACGACTGAGTCCGGACCCAGTGGCAAATCGTAAATCCAACGGTCCCGAAGTCCCGAAGCCGGTCCCGGACAAGCCGTGGAGCGACCCCGAACTGTGGCTCAACCTCAGGCCGGACGGCCACTTTATTAACCTTGGTCTGGGCGAATTCGCCGAGAAAATCGGTGTCGCTGATCGCCAGTTGACGGGTCATTGGTGCAAGAAATGCAAAGGCATCTGGTTTGGCTACCCGTTCGAGGTCGCCTGCCCGGTCTGCGGCAATCGCGGTGGTTGACCGGCACCCCGGTTGCAAATAAGGTTTGCACCTGCAAAGAAGATTTCCGGTAGTGCGGCGAGACGATCGTCTGGGCGTGTTTTCGGGTAAACTCCCTGATCCCTCTTTCCATGCATGTTGCTTTTCATGTATGTTGTCTGTCTATTACGGCACCGTTTGGTCTGCGCAGGTCGCGGTGGTCCGATAAAACCGGGAGAAGCTTGAATGGCGAATTTGCTTTGGCTGCAAGGCGGTGCCTGTTCGGGGAACACCATGTCGTTCCTCAACGCCGAAGAACCAAGCGTCTGCGATCTTGTCACCGATTTCGGGATCAACATCCTGTGGCATCCGTCGCTCGGCGTCGAGCTCGGGCAAAACCTACAAAAAATGATGTGGGCACTTGTGAAAGGCGAGATCGCGCTCGACATTTTGGTGTTCGAAGGCTCGGTCGTTCAGGCACCCGGGGGCACCGGGGAATGGAACCGGTTCGCAGGGCGCCCCATGCAGGATTGGGTCAAGGACCTCAGCGCGGTTGCCGGCTACACCGTTGCTATCGGCGATTGCGCCACGTGGGGCGGTATCCCGGCAATGGCACCGAACCCATCGCAAAGTATCGGTCTGCAGTTTCTGAAGCGCGCGCAAGGCGGCTTTCTCGGCGATAGTTATCGTTCCAAGGCTGGATTGCCGGTCGTCAACGTTCCGGGCTGTCCCGCACACCCGGACTGGATCACTCAAATCGTGGTTGCAGTCGCCACCGGGCGTGGAGGCGAGATTACGTTGGATGAGTTTCAGCGGCCGAAAACCTTTTTCACCAGCTTTACCCAGATCGGTTGCACCCGGAACATGCACTTTGCCTACAAGGTATCGGCCACCGAATTCGGTCAGCGCAAGGGCTGCCTCTATTATGACCTCGGCTGCCGCGGCCCGATGACACATTCGCCTTGCAACCGCATCTTGTGGAACCGCCAATCGTCGAAGACCCGGGCAGGCATGCCGTGCCTGGGCTGCACCGAGCCGGAGTTTCCTTTCTACGATCTCGCCCCGGGCACGGTGTTCAAAACTCAAACGATGATGGGTGTACCCCGTGACATGCCGACGGGTGTAAGCAAGAGCGGCTATATCAAGCTGACTGTTGCGGCCAAGGCTGCTTCGCCGCACTGGGCCGAGGAAGATATCTTCGTCGTGTGACCCTCTCTTCGGTCGGCGTGCGTGCGCTCGCCTGCCCAACGCACCCCAATTTAAGGACGCTAATATGGCTACGGCAATTCAAACACTCGACATTTCGCCTGTAGGACGCGTCGAAGGCGATCTCGACGTTCGGGTTGATATCCAGGATGGCATGGTTGTCAACAGTTGGACCCAGGCTGAACTTTTTCGCGGCTTCGAGGTCATCTTGCGCGACAAGGATCCGCAGGCCGGGCTGGTGGTTACGCCACGCGCGTGCGGTATCTGCGGCGCTTCGCACCTGAACTGTGCTGCCTGGGCGCTTGACACCGCTTGGGGGACAACCGTTCCACGCAACGCAATATTGGCACGTAACCTTGGCCAGATCGCCGAAAGCCTGCAAAGTTTTCTGCGCCACCACTATGGTTTGTTCATGATCGACTATACGAACAAGAACTACGCCAATTCGCCATTTTATCAGGAGGCGGTCAAGCGCTGGGCACCGTTTACGGGCACCAATTATGAGGTTGGTATAACGATTTCTGGCCGTCCGGTGGAAATATATGCCTTGTTCGGTGGGCAGTGGCCGCATTCGAGCTTCATGGTCCCGGGTGGTGTGATGTGCGCCCCGACGCTGACAGACCTGACCCGGGCGACCGCGATCCTCGATCATTTCCGCCGCAATTGGATTGAACCAGTGTGGCTCGGCTGCTCGATTGAGCGCTACGAAAAAATCAAATCCTACGACGATTTCATCGCGTGGCTGGGCGAAAGCGAAGATCACGCCAATTCGGATCTGGGGATGTTCTGGCGAATGAGCCTCGACATCGGCCTCGACAAATACGGAAAAGGTTGCGAGCGCTATGTCAGTTGGGGCTACCTTCCCCACGAAGACAAATACAACAAGCCGACCATCGAAGGCCGCAACGCCGCCGTTATAATGAAGAGCGGTGTGTATGACGGGCACTCTGACACGCACAAGCTGATGGACCAGTCGTTCACCCGTGAGGACATCCAGCGCGCATGGTATGACGAGCCCAGCGCAAAGCACCCGTTCGACCGCACCACTGTGCCGGTGCAGAAAAACGTTGTCGATCACGAAGGTAAATATTCCTGGTCCGTTGCAGTTCGTCACGCCGAAGACGGGCGCCTTGAAGCTGGCCCGCTGGCCCGCCAACTAATAGCGGGCGGCAAGCACAGTGAACCGTGGCAGCATTACGATCCGCTGTTACTCGACATGTATAAACGGATGGGCGGATCGAGCGTGTTGCTTCGGCATTTTGCCCGGATGCATGAAGCCGTTAAGCTGTTTCGCGAGGCTGAGCGGATTGTGCGCGAGTTCAAGCTTGACGATCCCTGGTATATCAAGCCAGTGGAAAAAGATGGCCGCGGCTGGGGAGCGACCGAAGCCAGCCGCGGCGCATTGTGCCACTGGATCGAAGTCAAGAACGGCAAGATCGCCAATTATCAGATGATCACTGCGTCTACCTGGAATATCGGTCCGCGTTCGGATGACGGCATTCGCGGGCCGATTGAGGAAGCGCTGATTGGCACCCCAATCGCCGATCCTTCCGATCCGGTCGAAGTCGGCCATGTCTGCCGGTCTTATGACTCCTGCCTGGTTTGCACGGTGCACGCGCATGATGCTAAGACAGGTGAAGAGCTGGCTCGGTTTCGAACCGCTTGATTGCCTCGTCCAGCGTTCCGCATGCGCCAAGAGGATCCCGATGTGACGCGGTCAGGGAAAGTGAAGCCCATGCAAACATGAGCGGCCCAAACCGCCAAAGGCGAAATGGAGAAACGCAGAGTTGGATGGGCAGTTATGGCGGGGGCAGTGATGGCACACGATAAGGCATCTGCGACGCTGACGGAGATCACTCAGCTGCTCGATTCGGGGCTTGAGACGAAAACTGAGCCGTTCCCGGAAACGGATCGTGAATTCGCGGCGATCCTGAACGAATTGCGTCAACTGCCTGCCGACGATCTTAAGGCCAAGCTTGTTGTGGCGGGGTTTATCAACCACCCATACGGGGCCGACAACGATCGTTGCATGGAATGCATGTACTATCTCGTGCATCGCGGATGGTGCGATTTGCCAGAACTGGCGGTTCCGGTCGAACCCCACTGGTGGTGCCGGCTCTGGCGGATATAATGTCACGCCAATGACAATTGTGGCAGAAGGCAGTCAACCACCCATTGTCATCATTGGTTGTGGCAATACCAACCGTCAGGACGACGCTGTCGGTGTGATGATTTTGCGGCGACTAATGAATGATCCGCGCCTTGCTGACCCGCGCGTCAAATTGCTCGATGCCGGAACGGACGGTATGGGCGCAATGTTTGCAGCGCGGGGATGCCGGTCACTGTTCATCATTGATGCCTGTCGCACGGGCGCCGATGCTGGGGCGGTGTTTGAGGTTCCTGGTTGTGAGGTTGAACGCGAATCGCCGCCCGACCAAAACCTTCACGCGTTTCGTTGGGACAACGCCCTGTATGCGGGACGAAAGATGTTTCGTCAAAATTTTCCCCAAGACGTAATGGTTTACCTCATAGAGGCCGAGCAAACGGGCTATGGTTTGGAAATCTCTACCGTCGTCGAGAAAGCCAGTCTTTTCGTCCAGAGACGGATTGGCGAGGCGGTACTTGAGCGTTTAGCACAATATGCCTGAGCCCACTCTGCGATGCGAAATTAGGCGCGGCACAATTCGCCTGCCGAACGCGCTGTGCGCCGAATATTTTGGCGGGTTACATAGCGTCGCCTTGCTCGTTCGCGACGGTGATCTGTGGATCTTTCCCGTACGGCACGCCGCAGCCGGTGGCTATTTGCTAAAAGTGCGCAACTCAGCGGGAGATAGGATGATCGATGCAATCGACCTGTTCCGTATGAATGGCATCAAGGAGGATGGAGTATACGGGATCGAGGCGGTCTGGGATCAGTCGCAAATGGCCCTCTGCTTGCCCTTGCCCCACGAGCAACATTGACCCAACTGGACGCCTTGAAGAATCGGTAGCATTTGAGCTTCTGGCTTGATTCAATGTCTCTGTGATGGGCGGAGGCGATGCTGTTACGCCAGCCTAGGGTCCAGACTCGTTCAGAGCCATAAGGCGATGGCGGCT
>BBPD01000520.1_pt1 | contig 10411 bp, 12 predicted proteins | sample 1344911 | NCBI WGS metagenome assembly BBPD01 (sample SAMD00019088, study PRJDB2971) | groundwater metagenome | biome: freshwater biome; feature: mineral spring; material: ground water | place: USA: CA, Sonoma | collected 2011-09 | depth surface m
TGCTCATGGGATGGCTTTCAAAAATGCGCCGACTGGTGGGCCGACGCGGGTTGAGGGAAAACTGAAATGGTACGCCACGAAATTAGGCCGCGAGATCGAACACCAGCACCTCGGCATCGTGCCCGTCGGTGAGCCTGAGCTGGCTCTCGGCCTCCAACAGGGCCGCGTCACCGCCTTGCAAGGCTGCGCCGTTCACGCTCAAAGCGCCGCGCACCAAGTGCACATAGGCCTTGCGGGCCGGGTTCAGCGCCAGCTCGGCCGCTTCGGCACCATCGAGCAGGCCGGCATACAGCGCCGCGTCGGCATGGATGTGCACCGATCCCTCGGCCCCGCCTTGGCTGGCCACGAGGCGCAAGCGACCGCGTTTTTGCTCATCGGAAAAGGTTTTTTGCTCGTAGCTGGGGGCTACGCCCTTGAGGTTGGGCTCGATCCAGATTTGCAGCAAATGCGTTTGCCCGCCGGGCTCGTGGTTGAACTCGCTGTGGCGCACGCCCGTGCCTGCGCTCATGCGCTGCACCTCGCCGGGGGCGATGGTTTCCACATTGCCCATGCTGTCGCGGTGCGCCAAGCGGCCTTGCAGCACGTAGGTGACGATCTCCATGTCGCGGTGCCCGTGGGTGCCAAAACCGGTGCCGGGCGCGATCCAGTCTTCGTTGATCACGCGCAGATTGCCCCAGCCCATGTGGGCCGGGTCGTAGTAGTCGGCGAAGGAGAATGAGTGGCGGCTTTGCAGCCAGCCGTGGTCGGCATGGCCACGCTCGGCGCTGCGGCGGATGTGCATCATGGCGTTCCTTTGATCAAAAACGAGGGCCTTGGGGTAGGCCATCCAGCAGCTTGGCCTTGTCGCGCAGAGGTGGCAGGGCAAGCGCTGGGGCTATAGAAGGACTGTATGCCCTGGGGCGGGTTTGAAGGGCGCAAGGATTTGATGGCATCATTCAAATAATTTGAACACCTAGGCCACCCCATGCCCAGCCCCCGCAACGCCTTGTCGCCCGAAAACCTGCACCTGATCGGCACCGTGGCGCGCTGCGGCAGCTTGGCGGCGGCGTCGCGCGAGCTGGGCATGGTGCCCAGCGCCCTCACCTACCGCGTGCGCCAAGTGGAAGACGCGCTCGATGTGCTGCTGTTCGACCGCCGCTCGCGCCGCGCCACCCTGACCCGGGCCGGACAAGAGCTGCTGCGTGCCAGCGAACACCTGCTGCGCGAGCTCGACGCGGTGGCGCTGCGCGTGCGCCGCATCGCCACCGGGTGGGAGCCCGAACTCACGCTGGCGGCCGATGCGGTGATCGCCAGCGCGCCGCTGTTCGATCTGTGCCACGATTTTTACGCCCTCGCGGCCCCGACTCGGCTGCGCCTGCGCACCGAAACCCTGTCGGGCACGCTCGAAGCCCTGCTGAACGGGCAGGCCGATTTGGCCTTGGGGGTGGCGCTCGATGGCAGCGGCTTGCCGGGGCTGCGCAGCGGCCTGCTGGGCGAGGTGGAGTTTGTGTTCGTGGTGGCACCGCACCATGCGCTGGCCGCTGCCACCGAGCCGCTCACCCCGGCCACCATCCAGCCGCACCGCGTGGTGGCGGTGGCCGACACCGCGCCGCCGGGGCGCGGCCAGAGCGTGGGCCTGCTGCCAGGGCAAGACGTGCTCACCGTGCCCACCATGCAGCACAAGCTGGCGGCGCAACTGCGCGGCCTGGGTTGTGGCTCCTTGCCGCTGCCGCTGGTGCAAGGGCACTTGCAAACGGGCGCCCTGCTGCGCAAGCGCACCACCTTGCCAGCCAGGGTGTACCGCATCGGTTACGCCTGGCGCAGCGCCGAAACCCCTGGCCCCGGCCCGGCCCTGCAGTGGTGGCTGGATCGGCTGGCCAACCCGGCCAGCACCAGCGCGCTGCTAAACCATCAGGCAGGGGGTTGAGTGCCTCCGCCCAAATGCGCCCATGGCATGCCCCACAACATCCCGCATAATATGCGAATGATTCCCATTTATAATTGACCCACAGCGCCCATAGTTTGCTATGCTGCTTCGCCCACCCGGCCCCCTTCCGGGTACCTCGCCCGCCCTCAACAAGCCCATGCCCCTGCCCCATTCGCCTTGGCGCGCCCTTGTGCGCCCCGTCAGCGTGACCGCCGCCGTGCTGCTGGCGCACGTGGCGGCGCTGTGGGCATTGCACAGCGGCTGGCGTCCGGCCGCGCCCGCCGGGGTGGAGGTGGTGCGGGTGGAGGTCGAATTGCGCGCCCAAGCCTCTGGCGTCGCCGCTGCAGCGTCGGCCCCGGCCCCGGCCCCTGCTGCCGGCGCGGCGCCCAATGGGGCTGCACCGCGCGCCGCGCCCGAGCGCCCTCCCCGCCCTGAAGCAGCGCGCCCTGAACCACCCCGCCCTGAACCAGCACCTTATCCGGCATCGACGCCCACGCCAACACCGCTGCAACCCGCACCGGCCAGCCCCAGCCCCGCATCTGATCGCCTACCGCCAGCGGCCTCGGCGCCACACAGCGCCACCCCAAACCACGCGCTGCCGGGCAGCGCCGCCAGCGCCCAAGGCAGCAGCGCCGCCGCCCAAGGCTCGACCGAAGCGGCAGCGGGCCACGCACCGGCCCCACCCGCCGCACCCGCCGCACCGCAGATCGTGCCGCCATCGAGCAGCGCTGCCCACCTGCACAACCCGGCCCCTGCCTACCCGGTCTTGAGCCGCCGCTTGGGCGAGCAAGGCCGCGTGCTGCTGCGGGTGCGCATCGAGGCCGACGGCAGCGCCTCGGCGGCACAAATCTATGCTTCCAGCGGTTTTGTGCGGCTCGACCACGCGGCGCAGCAGGCGGTGTTGCGCTGGCGTTTTGTGCCCGGCACCCGCAACGGCGAGGCGCAAGCCATGTGGTTCCTCGTCCCCATTCATTTCGTATTGGAGTAAAAAGCAAGCATGGAAACCCATTTTGGACTGACCTACGTCTGGCACCAAGGCGACTGGATCATTCGCGGCACCGCGCTCGTGCTGCTTGGCATGTCGATCGCCACCTGGGTGGTGATCGTGCTCAAGGCGCTGCACCTGCGCCAACTGCGTGCGCGTGCGCAAGTGCTGGAAAACTTCTGGCACAGCAAAGACTTTGCCGAAGGCCTCCACAAACTTGGCCCCGACGGCCACAACCCCTTCTACCTGCTGGCGCTGCAAGGGCGCGAAGCCACCAGCCACATCTTGCACCTGGACGGCGAACACCCGCGCCAACTGCACGACAACCTCGATGTGAGCGACTGGGTCACGCGCTCTCTGCGCAACGCGCTCGACGACAGCAGCGCGCGCCTGCAGTCTGGCTTGGCCATCTTGGCCTCGGTCGGATCGACCGCGCCCTACGTCGGGCTGTTTGGCACGGTCTGGAAGATCTACCATGCCCTGATCGGCATCGGGGTGGGCGGCACGGCCACCATCGACCAAGTCGCCGGGCCAATTGGCGCCGCGCTCATCATGACCGCGCTCGGGCTGGTGGTGGCGATTCCGGCCGTGCTGGGCTACAACGCCTTGCTGCGCGGCAACAAAGCCATCCAGCACCGGCTCAACCGCTTTGCCCACGACCTGCACGCCTACTTCGTGACCGGGCACCGGGTGGCCTCGAACCGCCCCGGCGCTGCCAGCCCGGCGCCAGCGCCGGCCCGCCCACACCGACACGAGGCACCCGCACCATGACCCCCTCCAACCTCGAACCCGACCAAGGGGAACTGCACAGCGAGATCAACATGATTCCGCTCATCGACGTGATGCTGGTGCTGCTGATCGTGTTCATCGTGACCGTGCCCGTGATCACGCACTCCATCCACGTGCAACTGCCGCGCGCCGCCACCGAGGCCAGTGTGCCGCAGCCGCAGGCGGTGCGCCTGAGCGTCGATGCGCAGGGCGGTTTTCACTGGAACGATGCCGCCGTGCCCGATGCCGAACTGGTGCCGCGCCTGCAAGCGCTGGCGCAGCAGGTGCCGCAACCCCCGCTGCACCTGCACGGCGACGCCGCCGCCCGCTACGAGCGCGTGGCGCTGGCCCTGGCCGCCGCCCAGCGCGCCGGCATCGAGCGGCTGGTGTTCATCACACAGCCCTAAACCCTTGCTCTGCGGCAAAGCGCCGCCGCTGGCTTTTTTGCTGGAATTTTCAAGCTGGGCTCGGCCCTGGTGCCCGTTTTTGCTGGCCTGCACTGGCGGCTTCGCTACACTGTGAGCACAACAGGAGATCACCATGAGCAAAGATCCAAGCGGCACTGCCCGTACCTCCCCGCCCGATGAGGCCCCACGGGCACGCCGCACCGCCGTCGTCGGGGCGGGCATGGCCGGTGTGACCTGCGCCCGCACGCTGGCGCAGGCCGGCCACGAGGTGCTGCTGCTCGACAAACACCACAGCCCCGGTGGCCGCATGTCCACGCGCTACACCGAATTTGGCGGCTTCGACCACGGCGCGCAGTTTTTTACCGTGACCGATGCGCGCTTCAAAGCCGCGCTGGAGCTGCAGCCGGAACTGGTCGGCCAGTGGCAGGTGCCCACCGTGCGCGTGCTCGACACCCTGGGCCAAACGCTGGCCAGCGCCTCGGCCTCGCAGCAGGCGCGCTGGGTGGGGGTGCGCGGCATGAGCGAATTGCTGCAGCAATGGGTGCAGCCGCTGTGCAACGACTCCCTGAAAGCCCATTGCCACTTCAACACCCAGGTGATCGGCATCGAGCCCGACCCCGCCCAAGCGGGGCAGTGGCAGTTGCGCTGCGTCGGGGTGGCCGGTTCGCAACACACACTGGGCGGGTTCGACCAGGTGCTGCTGGCGCTGCCCGCCGCGCAGGCGCAGGCCCTGCTGCGAGCCAGCGCCTTGGTGCCCGAATGGGTGGCTGCGCTCGATGCGGTTGAAACCGCGCCCTGCTGGACACTGATGCTGGCCTTTGCCCAAGCGGCCCCTGGCGGCCCCGAGCCCTTTGGGCCTAGCTGGCACGCCGCCAGCAGCGACCACCACCGCATCCGCTGGGTGGCGCGCGAAAACAGCAAACCTGGGCGCTCGGCGATCGAGCGCTGGACCGTGCAGGCCAGCCCGCAGTGGTCCACCGAACACCTGGAGGACGACGCCGAGCGCATCAAGGCCAAGCTGCAAAAGGGCTTTGCCGAAGTCACCGGTATCCGCGCCGAGCCTTCGTTGGCGCAAGCGCACCGCTGGCGCTACGCGCAAACGCTGCGCCCACTGGGGCAGCCCTATCTGTGGAACGCCGCACTGGGCCTGGGCCTGAGCGGCGACTGGTGCCTGGGGCACCGGGTAGAAAACGCCTTCGTCTCGGGTCTGGAGCTGGCCCTGGCTGCGGCTTGAGCGCATCGGGCGGCTGCTCTTGACAGGCCCACGCGGCTCGATCCGCACCCCCAGCGGCTACCGCGGCCGCTTTGCCCCCTCGCCCAGTGGGCCGCTGCACGCTGGCTCGCTGGTGGCGGCGCTGGCCAGTTGGCTCGATGCGCGCGCGCACCGCGGCACCTGGCTGCTGCGCTTGGAGGACGTTGACCGCCCGCGCTGCGTGCCCGGCGCCGACCGGCTCATCGTGCAGCAACTCGCCACCTGCGGCCTGTTGCCCGATCAGCCCCCCACCTGGCAGAGCGCCCACGGAGCGCGCTACGCCGCCGCCTTGCACACCCTGGCCGAGCGCGGCTGGGCCTACCCCTGCCACTGCAGCCGCAAACACATAGAAGCCGCACAGGCCGCCGCCGGGCAGTTGCGCCAGCGCCATGCGCCGCGGGTCTATCCCGGCACCTGCAGGCCCGAGCGCCTAGCGGGTGGCACCCCAGGCATGGAAGGCCCCGAGGCCCTGGGCGCTGCATGCGCTTTGGGCCAGCACGCCAGCCCCTCCACCCCGGCCTGGCGGCTGCACGTGGGCCAGGTGCAGCAGGCGCTGGGCCTGCCCGCAGTCACGCACTGGCACGACCGCCGCCTTGGGGCCCAGCAGCAGGCGCTGGCGCACGAGGTGGGCGACTTCGTGCTGCGCCGCGCCGACGGCCTGTGGGCCTACCAATTGGCGGTGGTAGCCGACGACGCCGCACAGGGCATCACGCACGTGGTGCGCGGTGCCGACCTGGCCGACAACACGGCGCGCCAACTGCTGCTGCAAGCCGCACTCGGCCTGCCCTCGCCGCAGCACCTGCACACCCCGCTGGTGCTGGCGCCCGACGGCAGCAAACTCTCCAAGCAAAACGGTGCCGCCGCGCTGGACCTGCACGACCCGCTGGCCGCCCTCAACCAAGCCGCCACCGTGCTCGGCCTGCCTGCCCACGCCGGCCCCCTGCCGCAGGCGCTGACCGACTGGACCGGGCACTGGGCGCGCCGCTGGGAGAAGAAAACCGTGGTCTGCCCCCTCACTGCAACAACCCAACCAGCAGGGGCGAACGCGGCTCAAGGAATGGATTGACCACAGTCACGCCGCGCCAGGTAAAGCCATGCTGAAAATCTTCCGAGAGCAGCAGCCGGCAGTGGTTCTCTGCGGCGACGGCCAAAATCAAGGCGTCCCAAATCGCTAGCTGGTGGTCAACGGTCAAGTCGAGTGCCGACTGAAAAGCAAACCAAGTGGAATCGGCCACCTCGAAGCTGTCCGCCCAACTCAGCACCGCTGCGCGTGTTTGCGCGGCAGGGCGCTTGGCTTTGCCCGTCAGGACGCGGGAAAGCTCGCCCAGAGTCTGCGCCGGCAGGACAACTTTGTTGCTGGACAGTTGCTCGATCAATTGCACGGCCGTGCCGCAGCGCAGCTCATCGCCAAGCCCTTCGGCGTAGGCCAAGATGTTGGTGTCGAGTGCGACTCTCACCGCTCAGCCCTCGTACAACTCAGCGCGCGTCCAATTGCGCGCCCCACTGGTTTTTTGCTGACGCAGCCGTGCGAGCAAGTCGAGCTTGGCCCCCTCGCGTTCGCTGCCGCCAGAATGTGCGGGAGAAATGGTGGCAACCGGTTTGCCCCGCGACAAAACCGTAACGACCTCGCCGGTTGCGACATCGCGCAGCACGTTCGAAAAATGGCGATTGGCGTCGCCGGCAGAAATGGTTTTCATCTGGATTCCACTAAGTAGTGTTCAGCACTACATTATCTCCTGGGATGATGCACCTATGCAGACAGTCGGCCCACTTCAAGTGCCACCTGCCTACAATCGGGCGCGTGAAACCCGATTGCCCCACCCCTGCCTGCACTGGCACCGCTTCGAGCGCGTCCGAGCTGGCCGCCCAAACCGCCACGGCACCCGTTGCAGAGGCGGCCCCTGCCTCACCTGCAGCAGCCGAAGCGGCCCCCGCATCAGACTGCGCCGCCTCGCACCCCAGAATCAAAAGCTTCGTCAAGCGCGGCGGGCGCACCACCACCGCCCAAGCGCGTGCCTGGGCCGAATTGGGGGCACGCTACCTGCTGCCCTATGCGCCGCAGCCGCTGCAACCCGAGCCGGTGTTTGGCCGCCGCGCGCCGCTGATTTTGGAAATCGGCTTTGGCATGGGCGAGGCCAGCGCCCACATCGCCCGGCTGCGCCCCGGCGACGATTTTTTGTGCTGCGAAGTGCACGCGCCCGGCGTGGGGGCGCTGCTCAAGCGCATCGACGAGCAGGGCCTGGGCAACGTCCGCATCGTGGCGCACGACGCGGTGGAGGTGCTGCAGCACATGCTGCCCGAGGGCTCGCTGGCTGGCGCACACATTTTTTTCCCCGACCCTTGGCACAAGCTGCGCCACCACAAGCGCCGCCTGCTGCAGCCGCCGCTGGTGGCGCTGCTGGCCAGCCGCCTGCAGGCCGGTGCCTACCTGCACTGCGCCACCGACTGGCAGCCCTACGCCGAGCAGATGCTGCAGGTGCTGGGCGCCGAGCCGCTGCTGGCCAACGCCGCCACCGATAGCGCCAGCGCCGCCGGGCTGGGTGGCTACGCCCCCAAACCCGACTACCGCCCCCTAACCAAGTTCGAGCAGCGTGGGCTGCGCCTGGGGCATGGGGTTTGGGATCTGGTGTTCGTGCGCCGCTGAACGCTGCCGCCACACCACGGCCCCACAGCCCTGCCGCCCTCTCTGCGCACCCACCTCGCATCCGCCACGTTCCTGCACTGCACCATGAAGCAACCGCTCCCGACCGACTTCGACCCGCGCTGGCTCGACGGGCTGGACGCGCTGGCCGAACAGTCCATCGGCCTCTCAGAACCCAACCCGCGCGTGGCCTGCCGCATCATCGCTCCAGACGGGCGCGCCTTCGAGGGCCACACCCAGCACGCCGGTGGGCCGCACGCCGAGGTGATGGCGCTGCGCGCGGCGGCTGCGGCCGGGGCCGATCTGCGCGGCGGCTGCGCCGTGGTCACGCTGGAGCCGTGCAGCCACCACGGCCGCACCCCGCCCTGCTGCGAGGCGCTGATAGCAGCCGGACTGACGCGGGTGCTGGTCGCCCTGCCGGACCCGAACCCGCTGGTGGGCGGGCGCGGCATCGCGCGCCTGCGCGCCGCCGGGCTGCAGGTGCAAGTGCTGCCCCCCGAGCACCCAATGGCCGCTGCCACACGCGAATTGAATGTGGGGTTTTTGAGCCGCATGGAGCGCGGCCGGCCTTGGGTGCGGCTCAAAGTGGCCACCTCGCTCGACGGCCGCACCGCGCTGCCCAACGGCGCCAGCCAGTGGATCACCGGTGCCGATGCGCGCACCGACGGCCACCGCTGGCGCCGCCGCGCCGGTGCGCTGCTCACCGGCATAGGCACCGTGCGCGCCGACGACCCCCGGCTGGATGTGCGCTTGGTGCCCACGGCGCGCCAGCCGGTGCGGGTGCTGCTCGATGCGCACCTGGCCGTTGATCCCCAAGCGCGCATCCTGCAGCCGCCGGGGCCGGTCTGGCTCTACTGCGCCAGTCAAGCAGATGCCGCTGCCTACACCACCACCGCATCCACCGCTCCCACCAAAACCGCCGCCCAGCGCGCCGCCCTGCAAGCGCTGGGCGTGCAGGTGCTCGACTGCCCAGCCGCAGGCGCGCCGCTGCGCCTCGATCTGAAGCACCTGCTGCGCGACCTGGCGGCACGCGAAATCAACGAGTTGCACCTGGAAGCCGGGCCGGGCCTGAACGGGGCTTTTTTGCGCGCCGGGCTGGTCGATGAGCTGCTGCTCTACCTGGCTCCGACCCTGCTCGGCCCCGGTGCCCCGCTGGCCCAGCTCGACGCGCTGCACGCACTCAGCGGCGGCCTGCCACTGGCCTTCACCGACTGCAGCGCCATCGGGCCAGACTTGCGCATCCGCGCCCGCCTGCTGCCCCGGCCTGCGGGCAATTCGATAGCGGCTGCGCAAGCGACTCCCACCCCAACCGGCCCAATCCGCCCTGTTGCACCCGCTCCCGCCAGCCGAGCCTAAAAGCCGTGGCCCACGTCCCCAAAAACCCGGCCATCCCGATGCGCGGCGGCGTCTCGCCCAGTTGCCTGGCGCTGCCGCAGATGCGCCAGCCGCCTTGGCCCACGCTGCTCGACTACCTGGCGCAGCGCCTGCCGCGCATCCCGCGCGCGCAGTGGCAGCAGCGCCTGGCCGACGGCCTGGTGTGCGCCGACGACGGCCGCTCCCTGCCACCCGATAGCCCCTACCTGGGCGGCAGCCGCGTCTATTACTGGCGCGATCTGCCCATCGAGCCCCCGATTCCCTTCGATGCCACGGTGCTGCACCGCTGCGCGCACCTGGTGGTGGCCGACAAACCGCACTTTCTGCCCGTGACCCCTGGCGGGCGCTACGTGCAGCAAACGCTGCTGGTGCGCCTCAAGCAGCAACTGGGCCTGCCCGATTTGAGCCCGCTGCACCGGCTGGACCGCGAAACCGCCGGGCTCGTGCTGCTGTGTGTGCAGCCGGCCGAGCGCGACGCCTACCAGCGCCTGTTTCGCCAGCGCCAGGTACACAAAGATTACGAAGCCATCGCCGCAGCGGCCCCGCACCTAGATTGGCCGCAAGTGCGGCGCAGCCACATCCGCGAATGCGTTGGGGCTTTTTACAAAATGTGCGAAGCCCCGCCGCACGAGGGCTGGCCCGACAACAGCGAAACCCGCATCGAGCCGCTGGAGCAGCGCGGGCCTTGGGCGCGCTACCGGCTGCAACCGGTGAGCGGGCGGCGGCACCAATTGCGCGTGCACATGCTGGGGCTGGGCTTGCCGATCGTGGGCGACCAGTTCTACCCCGAGGTGCGGCGCCAGCCCGGCGAGGCCGAAGACTACGCCGAACCGCTGCGCCTGCTGGCGCGCGCCATCGCCTTCACCGACCCCATCACTGGCCAAGCGCGCAGCTTCGAGAGCGCGCGCACGCTGGCTTGGCCCAGCGGCGGGGGCTAAAGCGCAGCCCCCGGCACAAGCCCCAACCTCAAACCCGCTCGCGCACCCAGCCCGCCACGCTGGCCAGCGCCTGCGGCAGCGCCTGCGCGTCGGTGCCACCGGCCATGGCCAGATCGGGCTTGCCGCCGCCCTTGCCGCCC
>BBPD01003719.1_pt1 | contig 10408 bp, 10 predicted proteins | sample 1344911 | NCBI WGS metagenome assembly BBPD01 (sample SAMD00019088, study PRJDB2971) | groundwater metagenome | biome: freshwater biome; feature: mineral spring; material: ground water | place: USA: CA, Sonoma | collected 2011-09 | depth surface m
ATCGTCTCGCTCATGGAGCAGGCCTCGACCGAAAAGCCCGATCTGGTCAAGCTGGCCGATCGCATCGCGGGCCCGTTCTTGATCTTGGTGTTGTTGAGTGCCGGATTTGGGGCTTGGTACTGGTGGCAGATCGACCCGGCGCTGGCGGTGCCCATCGCCGTGGCCGTGCTGGTGGCCACCTGCCCCTGCGCCTTGGCGCTCTCTACCCCATCGGCCATGTTGGCCTCGGCCGGGGCGCTGGCGCAGCGCGGCATTCTGGTGCGACGCCTGCTCGCCTTCGAGGCGCTTTGCAAGATCGACACCGTGGTGTTCGACAAAACCGGCACCCTAACGCAAGACCGGGTGGTGCTGCGCGAAGTGATCGTGCGCCCCGGATTGGAGCGCGAGCAGGCGCTGCGCATGGCGTGGCCGCTGGCCTCGGCCTCGTTGCATCCGGTTTCACGCGCCATAGCGGTGCAGGCGCAGCCCTTGGCCAGCAACGCGCCCAATCCCAGCGATCCAGGTTCAGCGCCGGTTGCGGAACCAGTCGATCTGGTGCAAGAACGGCCTGGGTCTGGGCTGGTGCTGGAGCGCGCGGGCGGGGGGCAGTGGCGGCTCGGCTCGGCGGACCTGTGCGAACTCGACGAGGCACACCTGCTGGAGCAGGGGCGCAGCGTGGCCGATGCGCCCTGCGCCTTCCTATGCGACGAGCACGGTTGGGCGGCCACCTTCGTCATGGACGAAGGCGTGCGCGCCGACGCCCCGGCTGCGGTGGCAGAGCTGCGCGAAATGGGTTTTGCGGTGCACTTGCTCTCGGGCGACCGGCTCGGGGCGGTGCAGCGGGTGGCGCAGCAGCTCGGCATTGATCAGGTGGTGGCCGGTGCCAGCCCCGAGCGCAAGCTCGAAGTGGTGGCCGCCTTGCAGCAGCAGGGCGCGCAAATCGCCATGGTCGGCGACGGCATGAACGACGGCCCGGTGCTGGCACGCGCCCAAGTTTCCTTTGCGCTCGGCCACGGAGCGCCGCTGACGCAATCGCAGTCCGACTTCGTGGTGCAGAGCGGTCGGTTGTCCGAATTGGTGCAAACCGTGCGCCAAGCGCGCCGCACATTGCGCATCCTCAAGCAGAATTTGTGCTGGGCTGGCGGATACAATGCCAGCATGGTGCCGCTGGCGATCGCGGGTTACGTGCCACCTTGGTTGGCTGGCTTGGGCATGGCCCTGAGTTCCTTTTTGGTCATTGGCAATGCCATGCGTTTGTCCCGCTTGCCGGGCATGCCTGTGCCCGAGCCAGCCGCTGCGGCTGCGGCCCTTTCTGTGAGGTAAAGCCATGGAATCCTTGTTTTTGCTCATCCCTTTGTCGGTGTTGCTGGTGCTGGCCATCATGGCCGTGTTCTGGTGGGCGCTCTACAACGGGCAATACGACAACATCGAGCGCGAGGGCGAGCGGATTTTGAAAGACGATTGATCTAAGTCAAACGGCAACGTCACCCCAGCGATGACACTTACCCAATGTGTTTTTTAGAGTAGAGGAGTAACCATGAGTTCAATAACGGCAGATGCCTTGTCTAGGGCCCAACCGGATGTCCAGACCGGCATCTACAACGACAAGGTCGTCAGACAGTTTTCCGTGATGGCGGTGGTCTGGGGTGTGGTGGGCATGTTGGTCGGCGTGATCATCGCCGCCCAGATGATTTGGCCTGCACTCAACCTAGGCCAGTTTGGCCTAGAGTGGTTCTCCTTTGGTCGTTTGCGACCTTTGCACACCAACGCGGTGATCTTTGCCTTCGGCGGCTGTGTCCTGTTTGCCACCAGCTACTACGTGGTGCAGCGCACCTGCCAGACCCGGCTCTTTATGGGGCCGCTGGCAGCCTTCACCTTCTGGGGTTGGCAACTCGTCATCGTGCTGGCTGCCATCACACTGCCGCTGGGCTTGACCACTGGCAAAGAATACGCAGAGTTGATTTGGCCCATCGATGTGCTCATCACCATCGTCTGGGTCTCCTATGCGGTGGTGTTCTTTGGTACCTTGGCCACGCGCAAGATCAAGCACATCTACGTCGCCAACTGGTTCTTCGGCGCCTTCATTCTGGCGGTGGCGCTGCTGCACGTGGTCAACAGCGCGGCTGTCCCGACCAGCTTATGGCACGCCTACTCGGCCTACGCGGGGGTGCAGTCGGCCATGATTCAGTGGTGGTACGGCCACAACGCGGTGGGCTTTTTCCTCACCGCGGGCTTCTTGGGCATCATGTACTACTTCATTCCGAAGCAGGCTGAGCGCCCGATCTACAGCTACCGGCTTTCGATCGTCCACTTCTGGGCCCTGATCTTCACCTACATGTGGGCCGGTCCGCACCACCTGCACTACACCGCGCTGCCCGACTGGACACAATCCATCGGCATGGTGTTCTCGCTCATCCTGCTGGCGCCTTCATGGGGCGGCATGATCAACGGCATCATGACGCTCTCGGGCGCTTGGCACAAGCTGCGCGACGACCCGATCCTGCGCTTCCTGATCGTTTCGCTGTCTTTCTACGGCATGTCCACCTTCGAAGGGCCGATGATGTCGATCAAGACCGTCAACGCCCTGAGCCACTACACCGACTGGACCATCGGCCACGTGCACTCCGGCGCGCTGGGCTGGGTGGGCCTGATCTCCATGGGTGCGCTGTACTTCCTCATTCCGCGCCTGTTTGGCCAGAAAAAGATGTACTCGGTGCCTGCCATCGAACTGCACTTCTGGATTGCCTGTGTGGGCATCGTGTTCTACATCGCCGCGATGTGGATTGCCGGTGTGACCCAAGGCCTGATGTGGCGTGCGCTGGCTGATGACGGCACCTTGGCTTATACCTTCAGCGAGTCGGTGCGTGCCACTTACCCCTTCTATGCCATTCGTCTGGTGGGCGGCACCATGTACTTTGCCGGCATGTGCATCATGGCTTGGAACGTCTGGATGACGGTGCGCATGGGCCTCCAAGCCGGTCCGGTGCCACAGATTCGCATCCCCGCCGTCAACCCGGCTCATGCTTGAGAAGCAGCACAAAATGGCAAACAACAACCATTCCAACCCGCAAGCGACTGATTCCCGTGGCCGCCTCGCGCGCTCACACGAGAAGGTCGAGACCAACAGCTTCCTGATGATCGTGCTCATCTTGGCGGTGATCTCGGTCGCCGGTCTGGTCGAGATCGTCCCGCTGTTCTTCAAGAAGTCGCTCACGCAACCGGTGGAGGGGCTCAAGCCCTACACCGCACTGCAGTTGGCCGGGCGCGACATTTACATCCGCGAGGGCTGCTTCACCTGCCACTCGCAGATGATTCGCCCTTTCCACGCCGAAACCATGCGCTACGGGCATTTTTCTCTGGCGGGCGAGTTCGTCTACGACCGGCCGTTTCAGTGGGGTTCCAAGCGCACCGGCCCCGATCTGCACCGCATCGGTGGCCGCTACTCGGATGAATGGCACCGCCAGCACCTGAAAGATCCCCGCTCGCTGCGCCCGTACTCCAACATGCCGGCCTATCCATGGTTGGCCGACCGGATGGTGGATGCGGAAACAATGCCTCGTCGTTTGCGCGTGCTGCAGATACTCGGGCACCCTTATACGGACGAAGAGGTGGCGGGTGCGGCGCAAGCAGTCGAAGGCAAAACCGAGATGGACGCCCTGATTGCCTACCTGCAAATTCTGGGTACAGCAGTTCGCTGATTGAATGGAAGGGCGATCAACATGGACGTAAACGACTACCGCAGCATTGTGACCGTGGTCAGCTTTGTGCTGTTTCTGGGCATCATTTGGTGGGCTTGGTCCAAGCGCAACAAAGCGCAGTTCGATGAAGCCGCCCAACTGCCCTTCAAGGAAGATTGAGCCGCGACCTCACTAACTAGAGAATCATCATGAGCGACTTCACAAGCGAATTCTGGCATTATTGGATAGCCGGTGTCACATTGATCAGCATCTTGGCGTGTATTGCCTTGTTGTGGTACAGCACCAAGGTCAAGGTCGCGCCAAGCCAAGACAAATCCACCGGCCATGTGTGGGATGAGGACTTGGTCGAGCTCGACAATCCACTGCCCAAGTGGTGGGTCTACCTGTTTGTTATCACCATCATTTTTGCGCTGATCTACGGCGTGTTGTACCCCATGTTCGGCAAGTTTCCGGGCCTGCTGGGCTGGACTTCAGCGGGGCAGTACCAAGCCGAGAAGGATGCCAACTTGGCTGAGGTTGCGCCCAAGTTTGAAGCTTTTGCGCAAAAATCGGTGCAAGAACTCGCGGCCAACCCAATGGCCATGCAAATTGGTGAAAGTCTGTTCATGAACAACTGCGCCGTTTGCCATGCCGTCGATGCGCGCGGCAGTTTGACCTTCCCCAACCTCACCGACAAAGACTGGATCTGGGGCGGCGAACCCGAAGCCATCAACGCCTCCATCACCCAAGGCCGCGTGGCCGTGATGCCACCCATGGCCGCAGCAGTGGGCACGCCCGAGGATGTCACCAACGTGGCGCATTACGTGTTGAGCTTGTCAGGCGCTCCGCACGACAGCGTGCGCGCAGCGGCTGGAAAGGCCAACTTTGCCTCCTGCATCGCCTGCCATGGCGCCGAAGGCAAGGGCAACACGGCCATGGGTGCCCCCAACCTCACCGACGACATCTGGTTGCACGGGTTTGGTGTCGATGTGATCGTTCGCCAGATCAACGAGGGCATTGTCAACATCATGCCACCGCAAAACGTGTTGTTGTCGGAGCAGCAGATCCACGTGCTCACGGCTTACGTCTGGGGCATGTCGAACCAACCCGCCAACTAAAGCCCTAGAAGCGCAGGTTAGATTTGTCTGATACGAGCAACAAACCCAGCGGCCGCCCAGCGGCTGCCGCTGGTGTCAAGCCGGTAGTGATACCGGTTTATTTAGAGCAAGAGAAGATCCATCCGCGCTCTGTCAGCGGATTCTTTAGCAGTTGGCGCTGGATCACGGTCTGGATCACCCAGATCATTTTTTATGGTCTGCCTTGGCTGAACTGGAACGACCGCCAAGCCGTCTTGTTCGACCTCGAGGCGCGAACCTTTTACCTTTTTAACTTGGTGCTGTTTCCACACGACCTGATTTACCTCACGGGTCTGCTGGTGATCTCGGCACTGGGCTTGTTTTTGTTCACGGCGGTGGCGGGGCGCCTCTGGTGCGGTTTTGCCTGTCCGCAGACGGTCTATACCGAGATCTATATCTGGATGGAAAAGCTGGTCGAAGGCGACCGCTCGGCCCGAATGCGGCTGGACCAATCGGGACGATCATTTGCAAAGTTTGGCAAAAAAACCCTCAAACACACGCTCTGGTTGGCTTTTGCTCTCTGGACTGGATTCACGTTCGTCGGTTATTTCACCCCGATCGACCAGTTGGGGCAGGCGGTGTGGCAGGCGACGCTCGGGCCTTGGCAAACCTTCTGGGTTCTGTTCTACGGTTTTGCCACATATGGCAATGCGGGTTTTCTGCGTGAGAAAATTTGCAAATTCATGTGCCCCTATGCGCGCTTTCAAAGCGCGATGTTCGACAAAGACACCCTGATCGTTACCTACGACGCCCAGCGCGGCGAGCCCCGCGGTTCCCGCTCGCGCACCGCCGATTTGGCTGCACTCAACTTGGGCTCCTGTGTCGATTGCACCCTGTGCGTGCAGGTCTGCCCCACGGGTATAGACATTCGCAATGGCCTGCAGTATGAGTGCATAGGCTGCGGCGCCTGCGCCGATGTCTGCGACGAAGTGATGGACAAGGTTGGCTACCCCAAGGGTCTGGTGCGCTTTACCACGCAGAACGGCCTTGAGCAGGGTTGGAGCGCAGCCCAGATGTGGCGCCGGGTGATGCGGCCGCGGGTGCTGATCTACAGCGCCATTTTGCTGCTCATTACACTGGCCTTGTTCACCAGCCTGTATTTGCGCACCCCTCTAAAAATCGATGTGACCCGAGATTCCAGCGTCATGTCGCGCGTGGTGGGGCAGGGTTACATCGAAAATGTGTATCGCTTGCGTGTGCTCAATGCCACCGAGCAGGTGCAGCACTACCGCATCTCGGTGCAGGGTCTGCCCGGTTTGCTGATCGACTCCGAGTCCCGCTTCAGCCTAGAGCCCACTGGTGCACGCGCCATGGCGCTGACGCTGCGCTTGCCGCCAGGCAGCAGCCCAGCCGGGGCGCATCCGATTCGCATCGAGGTGCAGGCCGAGGGCAACCCAGACTTGCGCGTCGGCACGGATTCGATCTTCATGGTGCCGCGCTGAATGGCCTAGTGTGGCGATCGCCCATCGCTTGTGCCAGCTTGCATTTTTCACTACACTGTCCCCTATCATGACTCAAGCCACCCTCCCAGCAGCCGCCAAGCCAAAACGCCCTTGGTACCGCGAACCCTTCTGCTGGCTGGTCTTCGGGCTTCCTGCTACCTCGGTGGTCACTTCTTTGACCATGGTTAGCATTGCAGTCAACGACCGCGACCCGGTGCTGGATCGAAATGTGCCAATGGTGCGCATCGATCCGCAGAGGGTGCAACACCTCACGCCGGAGCAGCGGGCCATTTACGAAGCCAGCTTGCGCCCGGCGCGCGAGGCGCGCAACCACGCGGCCAGCCCAGAAATGCCGCCGCCGCGCCCCTGACAAGGGGATTCAGGAGGCTGAAATATTTCTCTCAGCCTTTGCATTGCCAGCGGCCGCATGCGGGTTGGCCAGCGCTTCCAAACCCTGAGTGTCTTTGATCAACACATAGCGCTGCTTGACTTCGATGATGTCGTCGTCCATGAAGCGCGAGAAGGTGCGGCTGACCGTCTCGAGCTTCATGCCCAGGTAGCTGCCGATTTCTTCGCGCGTCATGCGCAAAACCAGTTCGGATTGCGAGAAACCGCGCGCGTGCAGGCGCTGCACCAGGTTGAGCAAAAAGGCCGCCAGCCGCTCCTCGGCGCGCATGGTGCCCAGCAGCAGCATCACGCTCTGGTCGCGCACAATCTCGCGGCTCATGATCTTGTGCACGTGGTGCTGCAAGGCGCTGAACTCGCGCGAGAGCTGCTCGATTTTGTCAAAGGGCAGCACGCAGACTTCGGCGTCTTCGAGCGCCACCGCGTCGCAGGCGTGTTGGTCGTGCACGATACCGTCCATGCCGATGATCTCACCCATCATCTGAAAACCGGTGACCTGATCGCGCCCATCGATGCTGGTGACGCAGGTCTTGAAAAAGCCCGAGCGCACCGCATACAGGGCCGTAAACGGTTCGCCGATAGTAAACAGGGCGGCGCCCCGCTTGACGCGGCGTCGGTTCGACACCACGTCTTCAAGGCGCACCATCTCGGGCGCGCTCAAGCCCATCGGCAGGCACAGCTCGCGCAGGTTGCAACTGGAGCAGGCAACTTTGAGGCTCTGAATATCCATAGAAACGCAGCTAGACAAGCCTTGAGCTTAACCTAAGTGAGGCGGTGGACTGGCGTGCTTGGAAAAGGCGGAAAAATGCCCCTGCTTTGACTCATGTCAAGGGTATTTGGCGCGCGCTGGTGCATAGTTCACCCTTAGGAGAGCCATTTTGTGAAACATGTGATCGACGACGGGTTGCTGCGGCGCTTTGATGTGCCCGGCCCCCGGTACACCTCATATCCCACCGCCGATCGCTTTGTCGAGGCTTTTGGCGAGGCGGATTACGCCTTGGCGCTGCAACAGCGTCGATCTGGCGGCTCCTTGGCCTTGCCGCTGTCGATCTATGTCCACATTCCCTTTTGCGAGTCGCTGTGCTACTACTGCGCCTGCAACAAGGTCATCACCAAGCACCACAGCAAGTCGGCCGAGTACCTGCGTTACCTCACGCGCGAGCTCGAAATGCAGGCCCAGCATCTGGGGCAGGGGCACGCCGTGTCGCAGATGCACCTGGGCGGCGGCACCCCGACCTTTATGAACGACGAGGAACTGGCCGACCTGATGGCCATGGTGCAGCGACACTTCACGCTGGTGCCGGGGGGCGAATACTCGATCGAGGTCGATCCGCGCACCGTCACGCCGCAGCGGCTGGAGCATTTGCACCGACTGGGATTCAACCGCCTGAGCTTTGGGGTGCAGGATTTCGACCCCACCGTGCAAAAGGCGGTGCACCGCATCCAGCCCGCCGAGCAGGTGTTCGAGCTGGTGGCGGCGGCGCGGCGCATCGGTTTCGAGTCGGTCAACGTCGATCTGATCTACGGGCTGCCGCAGCAAACGCCCGAGTCTTTCCGCCACACGCTGGAGCGCGTGCGCGAGCTGCGCCCGGATCGCATCGCGCTCTACGCCTACGCGCACTTGCCGGCGCGCTTCAAGCCGCAGCGGCGCATCGTCACCGCCGAACTGCCGCCCGCAGCCGACAAGCTGGCCATGCTCTCGATCTCGCTCGATGTATTCAACCAGGCAGGTTATGTGTATGTGGGGATGGACCACTTCGCGCTGCCCGACGACGCGCTGGCGGTGGCCAAGCGCCAAGGGCGGCTGCATCGCAACTTCCAAGGCTACAGCACCCAGCCGGATTGCGACCTGATCGCCCTCGGGGTGTCGGCCATCGGCCGCATCGGGGCCACCTACAGCCAAAACGCCAAGACCCTAGAGGAGTACTACGATAGCCTCAACCAAGGGCGGCTGCCGATCGTGCGCGGGCTGGCCCTGAACCGCGACGACCTGCTGCGCCGCGCCGTCATCATGGCCCTGATGTGCCAAGGGCGGCTCGATTTCGAGTCCGTCGGGCTGGCACACCTGATCGATTTCAGGTCGTATTTTGCGCGCGAGTTGGAGCGCTTGCACGAGTTCGAGGCCATGGGCTTGCTGCGCCTGAGCCCGGGTAGCATCGAAATCAGCGACAGCGGCTGGTACTTGGTGCGCGCCATCGCCATGGTGTTTGACAAGTACTTGCAGCTAGACCGGGACCGGGCGCGCTTTTCCAAGATCATTTGAGCTTGGTGTTAGAGTCCAAGGTCTATGTTTGAGTCCATGTTGCTCTCGGCCCTGTTGATGGGGCTGGTGGGTGGCCCGCACTGCATCGCCATGTGCGGCGCCGCTTGCGCCGGCATTGCCCACGCGGGGGAACCGCGGCGCGTGCGCGCCTTGCTCACTTTTCAATTTAGCCGTTTGATCGGTTACTCGCTGCTGGGCGCCGTGGCGGCAGGCACCGTGCAGGGTTTGGCCTTGCTGGGGCAGCACACCGCCATCATCCGCCCGCTCTGGACCCTGATGCACGTGGCGGCCCTGTTTTTGGGCCTGCTGCTGTTGCTGCAAGCGCGCCAGCCGGCCTTCATCGATGGCTGGGCCCAAGGGGTGTGGCGGCGCGCGCGCCCGGTGCTCAACAAGCTCGGCCCCAAGGCCCCGGCGGTGCTCGGGCTGGGCTGGGCGTTCATGCCCTGCGGCTTGCTTTATTCGGCGCTGCTGGTGGCCTCGCTGTCGGCCAATGTGTTCAACGGGGCGGCCGTCATGGCCGCGTTTGCGCTGGGCACCATGGTCTCGCTCACGGCAGCACCGTGGCTGCTGCTCAAGCTCAAAGACGCGCGCAGCGGCGGCTGGGGCATTCGGCTGGCCGGGCTGGCGCTGATGCTGGTCTCGGGCGTGGCGCTGTGGATGGGCATTGCGCACCCGACGGGTTTGTGGTGCGCCGAGCCGGTGGCTTTTTTGCATGCCGGCTGTGTTGTTTCATGATATGAAAAGCAGTCTTGTTGCGCTGCAATAAATTTTTTCATATCAAAAACACTGTTTCACAATATAAAATAAGAGTGTCAAGCTATTGATTTTTGTTGGAATTATTTTTGTCTTATATAAGACATAAGATTGATGGCTGCCGTTTCTCGGGTTTACACTAAGGCTCAAGAGTGAGCGGCCGAGTCCCATGGGTCCCCAGTGGCCCCTTGGCAGCCCGGTTGCACCTCGCCCCCCTTTTTTTAACCTTCAGGAGTGAGCATGACCTCTGCCATCAACAAGCAACTCAGCCGCCAGCAACAAATCGAGGCGCTGGAACTCGACTGGGCGCAAAACCCGCGCTGGAAAAGCGTCAAGCGCGGCTACTCCGCCGCCGACGTGGTGCGCCTGCGCGGCAGCGTGCAGCCCGATTACACCTACGCCCAAAACGGTGCCCGCACCCTGTGGGACAAGGTCAATGGCGGCGCCAAAAAGGGCTACGTGAACGCCTTTGGTGCCATCACCGCCGGGCAGGCGATGCAGCAGGCCAAGGCCGGGTTAGAAGCCGTGTACCTGTCGGGCTGGCAAGTGGCCGCCGACGGCAACACCAGCGAAACCATGTACCCGGACCAGTCGCTCTACGCCTACGATTCGGTGCCGACCATGGTGCGCCGCATCAACAACACCTTCAAGCGCGCCGATGAAATCCAGTGGAGCCGCGGCATCGAGCCCGGTTCGCCCGAATTCATCGACTACTTCCTGCCCATCGTGGCCGACGCCGAAGCCGGTTTTGGC
>BBPD01000055.1_pt1 | contig 10403 bp, 8 predicted proteins | sample 1344911 | NCBI WGS metagenome assembly BBPD01 (sample SAMD00019088, study PRJDB2971) | groundwater metagenome | biome: freshwater biome; feature: mineral spring; material: ground water | place: USA: CA, Sonoma | collected 2011-09 | depth surface m
CATCGCGCATACGACGATCTCGCCCGAACGGCTCCGGCCCGGGGCGTGTGGTCAGACTCCCTCTCGCGCTATGCCGAGGTTTCTTTCTCCGAAACACCAGACACGGTCGGTCGAACCGTGCAGGCGGGGTGTTTTCGCGTGTCGCGCCGTTTTCGCGACGCATCGCCCTCCGGGCTGTCGGCAGCACTGCCGGCTCGGATTTGCCGCGGGCAACTTGCCTCGGCCTTAGCCTTTGCTACTGGGTAATTCAACGCAACACGCTGTACGCCAAACCACTGACGAGGAGTGAACCATGGCTGTCAAGAAAGCTGCGAAAAAAACCGCTAAGAAAGCGGTGAAAAAAGTCGCCAAGAAATCCGCCGCTAAAAAAGCGGTGACGAAGACCGCAAAGAAGGCTGCACCGAAGAAGGTAGCCAAGAAGGTCGCCAAGAAAGCGGTCAAGAAGGTCGCCAAGAAAGCCGCCCCGAAGAAGGTAGCCAAGAAGGTTGCCAAGAAGACGGTCAAGAAGGTCGCCAAGAAAGCCGTCAAGAAAGCCGCTCCGAAGAAGGCTACGAAGAAAGCCGTAACGAAGAAGGCTGCCCCCAAGAAGAAGGCGGCGCCGAAGGCTGCCCCGAAGGCCGCTCCGGCTCCCGCTGCACCTGTAGCGGCGTTGTAAGCCGTTCCATCCGATTGCTGCATCAACCCCGAGCCGTTGCCCAGGCGGCTCGGGGGTTTCGCAAAGGCCTGACGCCCCGAAAGGGGCGTTAGCTTTTTTGGTATCAGCGCCCGTTGGTCAAGTCCACCCACTGCGTGGGCGGTAGTTCGAGCACGCGATCGAGGAAGGTCGGCATCAACCCGGACGGCAGCGCCGACTCGTTGTTCCAGAGCACCACGATGCCGATATCGCGACGCGGCAGCAGGGCAATCATCCCGCGGTACCCTTGCACCGCGCCCGCGTGGTAGACCATCGGTTCACCGGCGTAGTCGAAGACCCGCCAGCCCATGCCGTAGTGCGCCGCGCGCAGGCGCTCGCGCCGCCACGGGGAGCCAGCAAGTTGGTCGGGCGTGCGCACGATCGGCGCGTGCAGGTCGGCGAGCAGGGCCGGCGAGAGCAGGTCGGGGCGATGGCCGAGCTGGGCCTTGGCCCAAAGCGCCATGTCGTGGATGGAGGCATTGATACCCGCAGCGGGCGGCACCCGGTAGTAGTTTTCGCGTGGCCGAACCGCGACCCACCCACTACTGGTTCGCACATGCGGCCGTGCCCAGCGGTCGCTTCCTTCGAGTCCATCGCGCCCGAATGTCGCTCCGGTCATTCCGAGTGGCGCAAACAAGCGCTGCTCAACCAAGCGCGTGTAGAAGTTGCCGGTCACTGCAAACACGACGTCGCTAATCAGGCTGAAAGCGACGTTTTGGTAGCCGAAGCATTCGCCCGGCGCGCACAGCAACGGAGCCTCGCCGAGGCGTGCGGCGAGCAGCGGAAACGGAGTGCCACTTTCGAGGTCATGATCGAAGGTGTGGTGTTTGAGCCCGAGCCGATGGGCCAGTACATCACGCACCGTCAAGTGTGCGGAGCCGGTGGCGTCGGCCAGTTGGAAGGTGGGTAGCTGTTGACTCAGGGGCATGTCCCAGCGCAGCACACCGTCCTCCACCAGCAGCCCCGCGAGGGTGCCGGCGAATCCTTTCGAGAGCGAGGCGATACGAAACGCCGTGTGCTCATCGATGCGCTCACCCGCCCGCCCGCCGGTGAGGCCGTAGCCGCGTTCGAGTACGGTTCGCTCACCGTGCACAATCGCAATGGCGAGGCCAGGCACACCGCGAGCGAGAATGCCGCGTGCAAGGGCGTCGACCTCGGCGGCAGCGCTATCGACACGGCGTGCGTTGATCGGAAGGCGCTGCGGCGGCGTTACAGGAGCGGGCGTGGCCAATGCGGCTGAAGTCGCCGTCGCTGGGACAACGGGGGCGGCGGCGCTGGCCGTCGCTGCGAGGAGGGCCGCGAGTAGCAGCGACAACGGTAACTTGCGAGAACGCATGGGCGACGTATGCTGGAGGTGCTCTGATTCTAGCGCCTCACTGCCACGTTCCCGCCTTAACAGAGGAGTTTCGCCGATGGTCTATTTCCTGATCGTGGTGTTCGGGCTGCTTGCGGCGCTCGTTGGCTGGGTGGTGTTTACCTACAACGGCCTTGTCGGCGCGCGCAATGCATTCCGTAACGCCTTTGCACAGATCGACGTTCAGCTCACGCGGCGCCACGACCTGGTGCCGAATCTCGTCGAAACGGCGAAGGCCTACCTCGCGCACGAGCGCGATACGCTCGAATCGGTGACGCGGGCTCGCAGCGGTGCGCAGGCTTGTCTGAGTGCGGCAAAGGCCGCGCCCGGCGATGCGGCCGCGATGGCGCAGCTCGCCGGTGCAGAAGGACAGCTCGCTGGCGCGCTTTCACGGCTGATGGTTACGGTCGAGGCCTATCCCGAGCTCAAGGCCAGCGCCAACATGCAGCAGCTCTCCGAAGAACTGACCTCGACCGAAAACCGCATTGCCTTTGCCCGTCAGGCCTACAACGATTCGGTGATGGCCTACAACAACCGCTGCGAAATGTTCCCCGGAAGTCTGATCGCGGGCCAGTTTCAGTTCCGTCCGGCGGCCCTGCTCGAGATTCCGGCCGCCGATGACCACAAGCGTGACGCCCCGCGCGTGCAGTTCTGAAGGGCGGATCGGTGAACCTGTTCGAGCGACAAGAAGCGGTACGACGCCAGTCTCGCTGGCTGCTGCTGCTGTTTCTGTTGGCAGTGCTCGGCATCCTTGCAGCGGTCAATCTGCTGGTCTGGTTCTTCGTCGGCCAAGGTGTGGCTGCGGACGCCAGGTCGATCATCCTCCTGCTGGTCTTCACCACGGCAGCAACGCTGCTGCTGATCGGCGGCGCGAGTCTGTACCGCATGATGACGCTGCGCAAAGGCGGTGCGGCGGTGGCGGCGTCGCTTGGCGGCATGCTGGTACCGCCCGACGTGCAAGAGCCCAATCTGCGCCGTTTGCGCAATGTCGTCGAAGAGATGTCCATCGCTGCCGGTACATCGATGCCACAGATTTTCGTGCTCGAAGACGAGCCAGGCATCAACGCCTTCGCGGCAGGATTCGCCGGGCCGGATGCGGCTATTGCGGTGACTCGCGGTGCGCTTGATCGACTCAACCGCGCCGAGCTTCAAGGTGTCGTCGCGCACGAGTTGGGGCATATCCAGAACGGCGATATCCGCTTGAATCTGCGCCTCGTTGGTTTGTTGTTCGGCATCACCATGCTCAGCATCGTCGGTCGTCACCTGATGGCCGTGCGGGTGCGCCGCTCCAGCGGCAGCGGGGCGGCCGGGGCGGTGCTGTTCGGGCTTGCGCTGCTCGCCATCGGTGGCATCGGACAACTCTGCGCGCGGCTGATCAAAGCCGGCATCAGTCGGCAACGCGAGTTCCTTGCGGACGCGTCGGCACTGCAATACAGCCGTGACCCGGACGGTCTCGTCGGTGCCTTTCTGAAGATTGCCGGTGTGGCCGGGCAGGGGCGTATGCGGGCACCAGAGACCGAGGAAATCAGCCACATGCTGTTCGAGGATGGCATCGGCTTCTCGGGCTGGATGGCAACGCATCCGCCGCTGCTGGCGCGCATCAAGGCGCTACGGCCGGCATTCAAACCGGCGCAGTTCGAACAGGCACTGGCGCGCCAACACCTGCCGCCACCCTCGGGTATCGACGAAGACCACATGAAAGCCCTTGCTCTCGATCCAGCGCTACCGCTGGAGGGGGCAGCGATGCGTGTCATCCCGGCTGCCGCTGCGGAGGGTATCGGCGCTTGGCAGCCGGCCGACCTCGATCGCGCGCGGGCGATTATCGCGGCGATTCCTGATGTTCTGGACCGCGCGGCGCGCGACCGGGACGAAGCGATGCCCTTGCTGTTCGGCCTGCTGTTTTCGCCCGAGCTTCCGGTGCAGCAAAAGCAGCGCATGGAATTGAAGGCGCGACTGGGTGAGCGGATCGTCGGGCAGGTGGGTGACTACGCCGAGCGCGTCCACGGCCTGCATGCCGCGTTGCGTTTCCCCCTTGCGATGCTTGCGGTGGCCACCCTCAAGCGTCGCGGGTGTGCGGATATCGAAGCCATCGCCGATGTTTGCAGCGCACTGTCCCGCGCCGATGGACGCATCAGCTTGAAAGAGTACGGGCTTGCGCTGGTGTTGCGGGCCGAATTGGCCGAAGCGATGGATCCGGCGCGCGCCTGGCGGCGGCAGCATCGCAAGTTGGTGGATGTCGAGAACGAAGTGGTGCAGCTTCTCGCCGCGATGGCGCACGCCGGACATGCACAGGCCGCCGACGCGCAGCGGGCCTTCATGGTCGGACTTCGGCACGTACTTCCGCAGTCGCCCGCGCGTTACGGCCCGCCACTGCGTGGCGTCACCTCGCTCGACGAGGTCTGGCCCGTGCTCGACGCGTTGGTTCCAAAGGCTAAGGTGATGCTCGTCGAGGCGCTGCTGGCAACAGCCGCGCACGATGGTCAAATGGCGATTGCCGAGGCTGAATTGCTGCGCGTGGTGTGCGCGGTGCTGCATGCGCCGCTGCCGGCGGCGTTGGCACCCGTCCACGCCTGAGCGACGATCAGACGCCGTTGCGGGCGGGCGCGAGGTTTCCGACAATCCAATCAGCGGCGCGTTCGGCGATCATGATGGTCGGAGCGTTGGTGTTGCCGCCGATCAGTTTCGGCATCACCGAAGCATCAACAACCCGCAGACCTTCTACACCGCGCACCCGCAGGGCTGTATCGACCACCGCATTCGAGTCGCTATCGAGGCCCATCGCGCAGGTGCCGACGGGGTGGTAGATCGACTCGGCCTTGCGGCGGACAAACGCGTCGATGGCGCTGGCCTCTTGCACCTTCGCGCCCGGCAGCAGCTCCTCGCCACGGTAGGGCGCAAACGCCGGCTGGGCGATGATCTCGCGCGACAGGCGCAGGCATTCGCGCATCATCTGGCGGTCGAAACCCTCGGCGTCGCTGAGGTAGTTTGCTTCGATGCGCGGTTTGGTGTTGGCATCGGTGCTTGTCAGGTAGAGCCGGCCGCGGCTCTTTGGCCGCAGGTAACACGCGTGCACCGTGAAGCCAAAGCCCGGCAGCTTGTTGCGGCCGTGGTCATCGAGCTGTGCCGGCAGGAAGTGGAACTGCACATCGGCGCGTGCGTCTTCGGCAAGGCCAGAGCGCAGAAAGCCACCCGCCTCGGCGATATTGCTGGTTCCGGGGCCCTGCTTGCGCAGATAGTAGTTCAAGCCGATGCGCACTTCGTTGAGCAGCGTATCGGAGTCATCGTAGGTGATCGCCTGCGTCGAGCGTTGCAGCGTGCAGACATCGAGGTGGTCTTGCAGGTTGCCGCCCACGCCGGGCAGATCGCTGCGCACCTCGATTCCCTGCTGGCGCAGGTGCGCCGCCGGGCCAATGCCCGAGAGCATCAGCAGTTGCGGGCTGTTGATGGCACCGCCGCAGAGGATGACTTCGCGCGCCGCGCCCTCGGCAAAAGCGCCGGCCGCTGTGGTGTACAGCACACCACTGGCTCGCCGACCTTCGAACAGCAGCTTGCGTGCCATCGCGCCGGTAATGACCTTCAGGTTCGGACGTTTGCCGCGAATCGGGTCGAGGAAGGCCGTCGCTGTTGAACAGCGCGAGCCTCCGCGCGTGGTGGTTTGGTAGAAGCCAAACCCTTCCTGCACGGCGGCGTTGAAATCCATGCTGTGTGGGAAGCCAGCTTGCGTCGCCGCCTCCACGAACACAGCACTCAAGGGGTTTCTGTAGCGATGGTCGCTGACACCGAGCGGGCCGTCAGCACCGTGCCAGTGATCGGCACCGCGTTCGTTGTCTTCCGACTTGCGGAAGTAGGGCAGCACCGAGTCCCAATCCCAGCCCGTCGCACCCAGCGAAGCCCACTCGTCATAGTCACGATGGTCGCCGCGGATGTAGCACATGGCATTGATCGAGCTGCTGCCTCCAAGCACCCGGCCGCGCGGCCACCACAGCATGCGGCCGTCGAGATTTGGCTCGGGTGCGGTGCTGTAGTCCCAGTTGATGCCCTTCTTGCCGATGAGCTTTGCAAGGCCCGCGGGCATGTGTACGAAGGGATGCCAGTCGCGCGGACCGGCTTCGAGAAGAAGAACCTTGATAGTGGGATCGGCGCTGAGCCGATGGGCAAGAACGCAGCCGGCGGAACCGGCGCCCACGATGATGTAATCGAACACGTTGGGGCTGCCGAAAATCGATGGACGATGCTGGTCCGCGAAGCTAGAGCGTATGCTCTAGGATGACTGCGGATTGCGCTTCGGTGATAGCCACATCAGCACCTCGGCGGTGAAGGTCGGCTCGCCGCTGACGACAAGCCGCGCCTTAAGCTGCGCGACGTGTTTCGCCCGATTTCTCGCCGCGCACCAATGATGCCGCGATCAAGTCCTCGTGCTCGAAGTCGTCCACGCTGATGGCGTCCCACGTCAGGCGGCGCAGTTCCTCCAACTGAACCTTCTCGTCGCTGGTGATGATGCCCTTCTGCATGGCCTCGGTCAGTTGGCCGGCGTAGTCGAGCGCCGAAAGTTCGCCGCCTTTGATCGCCTTCATGAACTTGCGCTCGACCGGCTCGGCGAGGATCACCGATGCCAGCGCTGCATTGACGCGCCCAGCGGGATTGTTTTCGCAGGGGGTCAGGAACACGCCGCTGATCAAGCGGTCGCGTGCGTCGGAGGGCGACATCAGCAAGGCAGCGGCGCGGTGGCCGAGGCGGTCGCTGGGGGGCTGCGCACGGCGACCCAAGGGAAAGACCAGCAGCCACAGCAGCCAGCCCACCGGACGGATCGGGTAGTTACGCAGCGCACCAGACAGCGCGTTCTCGATCTTGTGAACGCTATCGTGGAAAGCCCAAGCCAGCAGCGGCTGTTCGGAGGCCGGGCGGCCTTCATCTTCGTAGCGCTTCAGCATGGCGCTGGCGATGTAGAGCTGCGAAAGCACGTCGCCCAAGCGGCCAGAGAGTTTTTCTTTGAACTTCAACTTGCCGCCGAGCGTGAGCATCGACGTGTCGGCCACGAGTGCAAGGTTGGCCGAGTAGCGGTTGAGGCGGCGATAGAAGCGGCGCGTGTAGTCATCGCCCGGTGCCTTGCCAAAGGCGGCGAAGGTCATGCCCATCCAAAAACTGCGCACCGCATTGCTGATGGCGAAACCGACGTGGCCGAACAGGTTGAGATCGAACTCGCGCAGGCGCACCACCGGATCGGGATGCATCGCGGCCTGCATTTCCTTCAGCACCCACGGATGGCAGCGGATGGCACCTTGCCCGAAGATCATCAGCGAGCGCGTCATGATGTTCGCGCCTTCCACCGTGATCGAAATCGGGGCGGCCTGCCAGCCACGGCCGAGGTAGTTCGATGGCCCAAGGATCACGCCCTTGCCGCCATGCACGTCCATCGCATCTTTGCCCACTTCGCGGGCCATTTCGGTGGCGTGGTATTTGGCGATTGCCGAAGGCACGGCCGGCTTCTCGCCGCGGTCGACGGCGGCCGCGGTGGCCTGCGATAGCGCAGCGATGGCGTAGGTGTGGCCGGCGATGCGCGCCAGTGCTTCCTCCACACCCTCGAAGCGGCCGATCGATAGGCCGAACTGTTTGCGGATCCGCGAGTAAGCACCGGTGGCGGCTGCAGCGAGTTTTGCGGCACCACTCGAGGTCGAGGGCAGGGTGATGGCGCGACCCACCGAGAGACACTCCACCAGCATGCGCCAGCCGTGGCCGACGTACTCCTCGCCGCCGATCAACTGCGAGAGCGGCAGGAATATGTCGCGGCCATCCAGCGGGCCGTTCATGAAGGTGCAATTGAGCGGGAAATGGCGGCGGCCGATGTTCAGGCCGTGCGTATCGCGCGGGATCAATGCGAGCGTGATGCCGCGGTCTGCTTCGTCGGAGAGCAGCTTGTTCGGGTCGTACAAACGGAAGGCCAAGCCGATGACCGTCGCCACCGGTGCCAGCGTGATGTAGCGCTTGTCAAAGGTGAGCTTCACGCCCAGCACCTTCGCGCCATTCCACTCGCCTTCGCAGACGATGCCGAAGTCGGGCAACGAGGTGGCGTCGGAGCCGGCTGTCGGGCCGGTCAGTGCGAAGCAGGGGATCTCGCGGCCGTCGGCCAGGCGCGGCAGGTAGTGCTTTTTCTGCGCCTCGGTGCCGTAGTGCAGCAGCAATTCGGCCGGGCCTAGCGAGTTCGGTACGCCCACCGTCGAGGACAGCACCGACGAGATCGAGGCCAGCTTCTGGATGACTTTGTGGTGCGCCAATGCCGAGAAACCGAGGCCGCCGTACTCCTTCGGAATAATCATGCCGAAGAACTTGTTCTTTTTGAGGTATTCCCAGACTTCCGGCGCGAGATCGGCGCGCACATGCGTCGTCTCCCAGTCGTTGGTCATCTTGCAGACCTCTTCCACCGGGCCGTCCAGGAAGGCCTGCTCCTCGGCGGTGAGGGTCGGCTTCGGCTGTGAGAGCAGATCGCTCCACTTCGGCGCGCCCGAGAACAGCTCGCCTTCGAAACCCACCGTGCCGGCCTCCAGTGCGGTGCGCTCGGTGTCGGACAGCGGCGGCAGGATCTTGGTATAAAACTTCAGCAACGGCGCGGTGACGAGGTTTTGCCGAACCGGCGTGATCAGCAGCGGCAAGACCACCACGGCCAACAGCCCGGCGGCGATCCAAGTGGCGGTGGGCGACACGCCCGTCAGGCCAACAGCGACGAGGGTGGCCGCGGCCACGGCGGTGAACACCGCCAGCGACCAACGGTGGTAGGCCGCGAAGGCGACCACCAACAGCAGCGCGAGGAAGGGCAATAGAGCGGTCATGGCTGGGCTCCGCGGAGGGTCTGGAAGGATCCCGCGTGGGGGCGGGGAGTAATGAATTCGATGATGGCGCGGGTGAACGCGTCATTGTCGTCGCCTGCCACCATATGCGTGGCCTGCGGCAGATTGACGTGACGGGCGTGGGGTACCAGTTCGAGGAAGTGCGCGATAGTCTCCCGCGAAATAAGGTCGCTGCGGCCGCCGCTGACTAGCAGCACCGGCACGTCGAGGCCGCGTGCGGCCTCGGCGAGCTCGTCTTGATGTTTGGCCGAGTCGGCGAGATCCTCCAAAAGGCGAGGGTCCCAATGCCAGCGCAGGCGGCCGTCTTCGCTACGAACGAGCAGGTGGGCGAGATCAGACGGCGATTTACGCTCGCGTCGGTGTGGCAGGTAGGCCGTGATTTCGCGCGCCGCGTGTTCGTGATCGTCGAAGCCCTGCGGATGCGCGCCCATGAAGTCGAGGATGCGCCGCATCCCGGCCGTCTCCCAGCGCGGCGTCACATCCACCAGCACAAGGCCGGCGAAGTCGGCACCACGCGCCTGCGCCGCCAGCCCCACCAGTCCGCCCATCGAAGCGCCGACCAGCACGGGCGAGTGGGTCAGCGTGGCGCGCACCGCCAGCGCATCGGCGATGAACTGATCGACGGCATAGCGCTCCTGCGTCGGGTTGCGGCCGGACTGGCCGTGGCCGCGGAGATCCCACGCGGCGCTGGCGATACCGGCGGTTGATAGCCTCGCCATCGTTTTCGTCCACGCCTGCCGCGTTTGCCCGAAACCATGGGCAAATAGCACATCCGGCGGATTGCCAAGACGGCCTGCCGCGCTGGCGGCGAGCGAGAGACCGCCCGCGCCGGTCCAGACGAAGGAGGCGAGAGATTCGGAGATGGGCGAGGGGTTCACCATACGGGAGAGTATGTTCAGCCCGATTCCCGCTTGTCAATACGTTTTCCTTATGGTGAAAATCTTGTCCAGACCTTATGGTTTGTCCTTCGCCAACGCCTGCCAACGCCCATGCCCGCCGCTGTCAAGATCGAGCGCCACCCACGTTTATCGGCCGATGACTGGGCCCATGCGGCGCTCGACGTCATCGCCCAAGAGGGCATCACAGCCCTTGCCGTCGAACCGCTGGCGCGCCGACTCGGTGTCACCAAGGGCAGCTTCTACTGGCACTTTCCCTCGCGCGAGGCCCTGCTGGCCGCAGCGCTGGAACGCTGGGAGGCGATGGAGCAGGAAACGGTGTTCGGCAAGCTCGAGGCCTTTTCCGAGCCGAGAGAGCGCTTGAAGGCCTTGTTTCAGTTGGTTGCCCACGAGTTGAAGCCGCACCGCATCTACAGTGAATTGCTTAAATCCCTCGACCATCCGCTAGTGCAGCCGGTTCTGGCGCGGGTCTCGCAGCGCCGAATGGACTACCTCGCCGCGAGTTTCCGCCAAGCGGGCTTGGCGCGGCTCGATGCGGTCAACCGCGCGCGGCTCACCTATGCCGCCTATGTCGGCTTTCTGCAGCTTAGCTTGCAGCTTGGTCAGCCACGTTTGCAGCACGCGGAGTTCGATGCCTA
>BBPD01004788.1_pt1 | contig 10388 bp, 9 predicted proteins | sample 1344911 | NCBI WGS metagenome assembly BBPD01 (sample SAMD00019088, study PRJDB2971) | groundwater metagenome | biome: freshwater biome; feature: mineral spring; material: ground water | place: USA: CA, Sonoma | collected 2011-09 | depth surface m
ATATGAAGGTCGCCCGAAGGATAGGGAAACATTACCAAATGATAAAAATTTTTTTTACCTTTAACTTTATCAATGGTTTTGTAAATTCCCGTTTTCGCCCATAATCTTTGCCACTTTCTTTCTATTTTTTGAGGATTATAAATCATTATATTTTCAGTTTATATTTTTATTAATCTTTTTACAACTTCTCTTGTTTTTTTAATGATTTTTTCTTCTCCCTCAATTTTTCCGCCTCTCATTAAAATTTTTCCATTACAGATTACATCGGAAACGCAATTGCCCAAACAAGAATAAACCAAATCGGAAATTAAATTATGACCCGGAGTTAAGCAGACCTGATTTAAATCAATTAAAATTCTTTTAAGCATAAATCATCGCTATAGCCCCGAAAAAGAGTCATGGCCGAATGAGTGTGGCAATTGATTAAGCCGGGTAAGGCCGCCTTTTCTCCTTCTCCGTTAATTTTTTCTCCTGCTTTCAAATTCAGATTTTCGCCGATTTTTTTAATTTTATTTCCTTCAATAAAAATATCCCGTTTTTTATTATTTAAAATCACTTTTTTTATTAAAATACTCATAGAAGTAAGGGTCCTTTAAACATCTAATTTAAATAATTTTTTGGCATTTTCGGTGGTGGTTTCGGCTATTTTTTCAAAACTTAAATTTTTAATTTTGGCGATTTTCTCGGCAATATATTTAAGATGTAAAGGTTCGTTTCTGCCTTCCATCGGAGGCGGCGTTAAATATGGGCAATCCGTCTCAATTAAAATTCTATCCAAAGGCGTTTTTTCAATTATTTCATTTAAAATTAATTTGAACATAAGGCCGTTAAAACCGAGATAAAGACCCATTTCTAAATATTTTTTCGCCTCTTCCCAATTTCCGCTAAAACAATGAATTACGCCTTTTAATTCACAATCCTTAATTCTTAATTCGTTTATTAAATCCTGGTGAGCAAATCGACAATGAAAAATAACCGGTAAATCAAGCTCTTTGGCTAATTCCAACTGCTTCAAAAAAACTTCTTTTTGTTTATTTTTGAATTGCTCTAATTTCTTTTTTGTTTTTGGTTTGTAATAAAAATCAAAACCGGTTTCGCCAATTGCCTTCACTTTTTTTGACTGAGCCAATTCTTTATATTTTTGATAATCAAAATCTTTCTCTTTAAAATTAAATTCGGTTTCTTCTTTGTCAATTTTTATTTTCATCAAACTGTCGTCCTCTCCCGAATTTAAATGAATCGGATGAAGGCCAACTGTCGCATAAACTCCTTTTTGATATTTTTCAGCGATCTCAACTGCTCTTTTGCTGGTTTCAAATTGGGAACCAACATTGACCAACCAAATATTATTATCCAAAGAACGTCTGATTACCTCGTCATAATCATCTTGGTAAGCATTAAAATTCAAATGGGCGTGAGTGTCTATTAACATATTTCAAGTTAATTCAAAACAAAATTATCTTCTTTTGAGTTTAACATCTTTTTCTAAATTTTAAAAAATTAAAAAAATGGGGAGGCGAGATTAATTTCTCAGCCTCCCCCTGCAGTTACCTGCCTAATAGGGCCTGTGGGCCCTGTACTTTTACTTTTCCGTTCTCCTTTATGGAAAAGTGATTTTTTTGTCTACAGTTAGGACAAAACACTTTCTTTTCGCCCCAACTTTTTTTCTTTCCTATCTTCACCGAAAATTTCTTGCCGCATTTGCGGCAAGAAATTTTTGCCTCCTTTGCCATGCTTGCCATCCTTCACCTCCTAATATTAATTGTAAGAATTCTAAGCGTTGTTTGCACTTTTTTGAGCGAGGCAATAAAGTTTTCACGGTAACTTTCGCAGGCGAGCGAGCATGGTTTGGCGCGAAGCGCCAATCGCTCGCCGAGAATGTAGATAGCGAAAATCGGCTGGGATTTTCGACTATCGGTAGTCGATGAAGATAAATCTTCATCTCCGCCCCTTCGCTGACGCTCGGGTACCTGAAAACTTTTATTGCCGAGCAAAAAATGTAAATAAGGCTGTCATTTCTTAGATATTTATTAATTATTAATGTGCCCAGGTCATTATTTTCGGCCTGAAAATTATTTATCCCATTAGAAATTTTAAATACAATGTTTATCGGTATTATCCTGGAATTAAAAATTTCTAACGGGGTTTACTTTCCAACAAACAATTTTCAAGCCAAAAATTTAAGAGCCTCCCGCTTAGCTGGGAGGCTCACTAAAAGATTCTTATTTTTTATTTTTTATATTTTATATTTTTATTAAACCTCCTCACCAAACCGCAAAGAAAAACAGTCCTGATAATGGAAAGTTTGGTCAGGAGCTTTGAAATATTTAACTTTTTTATAATTGTTTCTGACATTCTCTAGATTATGACGAAATTTTTTAAAACTTATTACAGCTTCTAATTATAATTATTATTAATTAACAAACATTAGAAATTTTGTCAATATTTTTAGTTTTTAAATTCTGGGGAATAAAGGTTTGCTTTTCCTCGTTTTTAATTGTTTAAATATTTTCTCTGAAGTTTCGGGCAAAAACGGCTGTAAAAGTTTGGCAATATTATCTAAGGCAAATAATAAATTGCCAATGACTTCTTTTTTTCGCCAGCCGGCGGATTTAACTTCTTCCCAGGGCCTTTCTTTTTCAATGTATTTGTCGCAAAAAGAAATCAAGTCCCAAATCGAAACTAAAACTTCATTAAGCTTAAACTCATCCAAAGCCTTTTGATAATCTTCCCAGGTTTTATTTATTTCTGCTTGTAATTTAGGATTTGTAATTTGCCTGGGGTTTGGAATTTGAAACTTGGAATTTTTAACCAGAGTGATAACTCTTGCCACTAAATTTCCTAGTCCCTTTGCCAAATCACTATTGTATTTCCCTTCAAATTTTTGCCAAGAGACATCGCCATCTTTCCCAAAGGGGCAGGTTGATAAAAGAAGATAACGAGTACTATCTACTCCAAATTTTTTTATCATCTCTTCCGGAAAAATTACGTTCATTAAAGATTTGCTCATTTTTTGACCTTCTACGGTAAAATAACCGTGGACAAAAAGCTGTCTTGGTAAAGGAATATCTAAAGCCAAAAGTAAAGCTGGCCAAATAGTGGCATGAACCCTAATGATATCTTTTGACATTAATTGTAAATCAGGCGGCCAAAAATCGGGTATTTTTTTAGGATCTCCCTTCCAACCCAATCCGGTGAGATAGTTCAAAAAAGCATCCAGCCAAACATAGCAAGTCATTTTTTTATCAAAAGGTAGAGGAATTCCCCATTTTACTTTTTCTCGCGATATTGAAATGTCTTGTAGACCATTTTTTAAAAATCCTAAAACTTCGTTTTTTCTTTCTTTTGGCCTTATTTTGAACTCCTCATTTTTTATTTTATTTTCTAAAATATCTTTAAATTTAGAAAGCCTAAAAAGATAACTCTCCTCTCTCATCATCTTTGGTTTAGTTTGATGCTGTGGGCATCTCCCCCTTACTAAATCACTTTTTGTTTTATATTGTTCGCAACCAAGACAATAAAGTCCTTTATAAACCCCCTTATAAATAAACTTTTTTCTATATAAAACATCTAAAACCTTCTGAACGGCTTTGATATGATTTTTCTCGGTGGTACGAAGGAAACTATCATAAGATATATTTAAGGACTGCCAGGCTTTTTTAAAAAATAAAGAATTTTTGTCGCATAATTGCTTGGGAGTTTCCCCTAGATTTCTGGCAACTTTCTCAATTTTTTCGCCATGCTCATCAGTACCGACTAAGAAAAAAGTTCTTTTTCCTTTCAATCGATGATATCTGGCTAAAACATCTGCGGCCACAGTAGTATAAGAATGACCGATATGAACTCGGTCATTTACATAGTAAATAGGAGTAGTAATATAAAATTTTTTCATAACCTTAAAAAGAGGCTTAAACCTCCCGAGTGATAGCGAAGGGGTTCGAAGAGAACTTTGTTCTCTTCTCACACCTCACCTTCCTATCGTCAGGTTCAGCGCGAGAAGAAGATTTATCTTCTTCGCCCTCCTTTAATTTTATCACATTTTACTTTAAATTAAAATTTATTTTTTATAATACGGCCGCTTCTGTCTCTTCTTCTTTTCTTTTTTTTAAAAAATCCTTCAAAAATTCATAAATTACGGCTACCAAGGGAATTATTAAAATAGCGCCTAAAATTCCCCAAAGATTTCCGCCGATCATTAAAGAGATTAAAACTATGGCCGGAGACAAACCAACCATCTTTTTTGTTAAAATGGGGGTTAAAATAATTCCTTCTATTTGTTGAATTAAAATAAAAGCAATTAAAACAAAAAGGGCTTTTAGCCAAGAATCTAAGGCGCTGAAAATTGTAATTACAATTCCGGCCAAAATTGGCCCAATAATGGGAACAATATTGGTTATTCCGGCCAAAAAAGCCAGAGAAAAAGCATAATTAATATCAAATAACCAAAAGGTTAAAAAAGAAACCAAACCGACAAAAAGACAGGCCAAAAAGCGGGACCCGAACCAGCCGGCAACTTTTTGTTGGCTTTTTTGCCAGATATTTAATACCGTGGCTTCTGTTTTTTTGGGAGTAAGAAGAATTATCGCTCTTTTTATTCCCATTTCTTCCAAGGAGAGGAAAAAAGCAATAACGAAAATTGTAAAAGTAGTGAAAATTCCTCCCAGAACGGCTGCCAAGGCGGATAAAACCCTTTCTGAAATCTGAATTAATCTCTCTTGAAAAATTTTTAATAAACTTTCAAAATTCTCAAGAGGAGTAATGATACCCAAATTTCTTAAAGGGGGAATTAATTTTTCAAAATATTCAGGAAAATATTGGGTAAATTTTTGAATTTCCGAGATAAAAGCCGGAGTGAGTAAATAAACAGAAAAACCCAAGATTCCAAAAACGCTAAAATAAATCAGACTAGTAGCTAAAACCCGGGGGATTTTTCTTTTCTGTAAAAAATCAATGGCCGGATCAAATAAAATAGAAAGAATTAAGGCAAAAAGAAACCAAATCAAAATATCCCTTATCAGATAAAGGAAATAAAGAAAAATGGCTGCTAAAGTAATCTTCAAAATCGTCTCCCAAGAAATATCTAACAATTTTTTATCACTCATAAAAAATTACCGAATTTAAGATTTTAAAACTTCAATAATCGTTGGAATATTGTCTTATCTTTAAAATGTCCGATGAGGGCGAGATTAAGTTTTTCCGGCTTAAAAATGTCTCCGGCTACTTTAATAATATCATCTTGACTGACTTTATCAATTTTTTTAAAAATTTCTTTCGGGGTTAAAATTCTTTTTTCTAAAAGTTCTTGTCCGGTATAAAAAATCGCCTGAGCGTCAGAGGTCTCCAATCCAAGGCCGATATTTCCCTTTAAATAATCTTTGGCTTTTTTCAGTTCTTGGAAGGAAACTTTTTTTTGAGAGATTTTTTGGTATTCTTTCAAAATTGTTTTTATTCCCTCCTTTATTTTTTTATTATCTACGCCGGCCCGGGTCGTTAAATAACCGGTATCGGGATTGGTTTCAGAATAAGTACTGACATAATAAGCAATTCCCAATTTGTCCCGCAATTCAATGAATAAACGGGAGCTCATCATTCCACCTAAAATTATTTCCAAAATCCTTAAAACGTTTTTTTGGGGATGGAAAAGATTGAAAGTTCTTACTCCCAGAGAAAAATGGGTCTGGTCGGTTTTTTTATGATATAAAATAACTTCCGGTTTTTCTTGTTTTTCCAACACCTTTGGTTTTTGAAAAGAGGATGAAGTATTAATTTTTGAAAAATATTTTTTAATTTTATTTAAGGCCTCTTTTTGGTTTATATTTCCGGCCAGACAAATGACCGTATTTTCAGCCATATAGTTTTTTTGACGATAGTTTAAAAGATCTGGCCGGGTTATTTTACCAACGCTTTCTTTCGTTCCAATAATCGGCCAGCCGGCCGGTTGATCGCCATATAAAAGTTCTGACCATAAAAGATGGAGATGGCTCATCGGATTGTCAAAAATCATATTGATTTCTTCCGTGACTACCCCTTTCTCCTTTTCAATTTCTTTTTCGGGAAGTAAGGAATTTAGATAAATATCGGAAACCCAATCTAAGGCGATTTCAAAATGAGAAAAGGCCACTTTGGCAAAATAGCCCGTATAATCCTCTCCGGTAAAAGCATTATAACTCCCTCCGATTTTATCCAGGGTCTCGGAAACGGCCAATAAAGAAGGCCTTTTTTTTGTTCCTTTAAAATAGAGGTGTTCTAAAAAATGAGAAATGCCGCTTATTTCTTTTGATTCGTATTTTGAACCCGCGCCAACAAGTACCAAAATCGTCACCGATTGACTGTGTTTTTGGGGCACAAGAATAATCCTTAAACCGTTTTTAAGAGTATATTTTTTGAACATTGGGATAAATCTAAAGATTTATGAGGGGTGAAATAAATTTTAATTCATCGAACATTGAAAAGTGAGATGAATTTTAATTCATCGAACATAGTGATTTTTTAATTATACTTTAAATTCTCAAATAAAACAAAGCACGCCGCCTTCGGGCAGCACGAGAGGTGTCTTTATTTTATTAAATAATTTACTTCAATAAATATTTTCTCTTTTCGTAGTCTTCCTTGCCTTTCTTTAAAAATATATCTACAATCTCAATTCGTTTCTCGTTAGAAAATAAAGAAAATAAAACGCGCCATCGTCCTACTCTAAGGCGATGGCCATATTTAGTGCCTTCAATTCTTTTAATATCCAAGACGGTAAATCTACCCAACTTCAAATCATCTAAGACTGAATTTATCTTTAATTGATATCCTCTCTGGATTCGACTCAAAATTTTGAGTGCCTTTTCTCTAAAATCTAATTTAAACATTAGGGAAGATTTAGCTTCTTTTTCACTTCTTCAAAAGGAACCAGTCGTTGATTTTCGGGATCAGAAATTGCTTTGGTATATCTAATAAGGTCTTCCCATTCTTCGAAAGTTTGCTCAATCTTTTTCCATTCTCTAAGCGGTAAAATTACCACCGGTTCCTTGCCAATTTTTATCAAATTTTTCTCAACTACTTTTACCATATATTTTTATTGTAATTTCTTTTTAAAATTCTGTCAAAGCTAAACCTCTTTTCTGAATATCGCGTTAATTCTGCTATGACAAAATAACACGTCACAATTATTTTTCCAATTTTTCTTTTAAAGCTTCAATCAAATCTTTGATTTTTACTCTTTCCTGCAGCATCGTGTCGCGATCCCTAACGGTGAGATCTTCTTGTTTTAAACTTTCAAAATCGATGGTTAAAGTTAGAGTCGTACCAATTTCGTCTTGACGGCGATATCGTCGGCCAATTGAGCCAAGCTCATCGTATTGACAGGTAAAATAAGGTTTTAACATTTGATAAACTTCTCTGGCTTTTTTAACTAATTCCGGTTTATTTCTAACTAATGGTAAAACAGCAACTTTTATTGGCGCTAATCTTTTATCCAACCTTAAAACCACCTCTTCTTCTTTAACGGCTTTGGTTGTTTTAGTCCTACCGCCTTTTATCTCATGGAAAGCCGCAATTAAAAAAGTTAGAAAACTTCTGTCAGCTCCGGCTGATGTTTCAATAATGTAAGGAAAATATTTTTCTTTGGTTTCTTCATCAAAATATTTAAGATCTTGGCCAGAATGTTTTGAATGATTGGATAAATCCCAATCTCCCCGATTATGAATTCCCTCTATTTCTTGCCAGCCCGCTTCGCCTCCGAAGCGAGGCGAGCCAAAGGGAAACTTATACTCTATATCTATTTGCCTTTTGGCATAATGAGACCTTTCTTTTTCTGGAACTTCAACCGCTCTTAAATTTTCTTTTTTTATCCCCAGACCCAAGTACCATTTTATTCTCTGCGTTTTCCAGTAGTCAAAGAATTTATCGGCTTCTTGGGGGCGGCAAAACCACTGCATTTCCATTTGTTCAAATTCCCGAGTTCTATAAATAAAATTGCCCGGCGTAATTTCATTTCTAAAGGCCTTGCCAATCTGGGCTATGCCAAAAGGAATTTTCAGCCGCATTGAATTTAAAACATTTAAAAAATTTAAGTATATCCCCTGGCAGGTTTCTGCTCTTAAGTAAGTCCCGGCGGCCTCATCTTCTACTGGCCCAACAAAAGTTTTCATCATCAAATTGAATTTTCGAGGAGGAGTTAGTTCTCCGCCGCAATCAGGACACTTATTCTCTTTCAAAAAGTCCTTTCTAAAACGGTGATGGCATTTTTTACACTCAACCAATTCATCAGCAAAACCGGCGGTTAAATGGCCGGAGGCCTGCCAAACCTGAGGCGACATCAAAATTGCCGCGTCCAAACCAACTATATTTTCCTGCTTTCTTGTCATTTCTTCCCACCAGGCCTGTTTTATATTATTTTTCATTTCCACCCCCAAAGGCCCAAAATCATAACCAGAGCCAAAACCGCCATAAATCTCTGAAGAAGGAAAAATAAAACCTCGTCGTCTACATAAAGATATAATTTTTGACATCAAATCTTTTTCCATATTTTTATTGAGCATTAAAATAAACCGAAAACTCACTGAACAATTCCTTTTTCTTCTGCAAAATCCGGGTCGGAAATTGTGGCTGTTGTAATATTTTTACTTTCTGCCTCTAAAATAGCGGCTGTCCACTCATCCTGACCGGTCATTATAACTTTGCTAATAATTTCCGGTGTCTGCCCTTTTTGATTAACTTCTGGGGTAAATTTAATTTGAAAAGCAATCCAGGGAGCTATTAATTCTCCGACCCCCTGACCGGCTATTAAATTTTCTACCTTCCAAACAATTTCCCGGGAATGAGAATCAAAGGCAAACTTTGTTGCTTGTTCTTCGGGAAAAATTTTGCCGGTTAATTGGCTATTGGGAGGTAATTTTGCTTTTAGCCTGATGTTTTTAACATTATTATAATAATTTTTTATCCGCCAAATAACAGTATAGCTGGTGGTTTGTCCTATCCGGGGTGGAAGCGGACCGGAATTTCCGAAAACTTCATCATCAAAATAACCCTCTTGAGAAACAACTATTTTAGAATTGACTTTGGTTACAAATTCTTCTTCAATCCGATTTAAATTAACTTTGGTCTTAATGGTTAAATTTTGAACCGCTGGGGTCAAAATTTCTCCTTCTTCTTTTAATTTAATCCAAAAATCAATTTCTCCTTCTTCATCCGGAAGCAAAAGTCTCATTTTGGGAATCCTTCGCCAGTCAAAAATAATAGAATTTTCCTCGGCTAAAAATTTTCCTTGAAAATCTTTTAAGGTTTGAAAATCAAATAAATCCCCTTCCAATCTTATTATTAAAAATAAATTATTCAAACTTTCCCGACCAAGATTCCTAAAGAAAACTCTGTAATGAAGCCATTCGCCAAGAGAAGCAACATAAAAAGGATTATTATTAATGGTTTGGCTTATATGTATAGACGGACGGGCAATTACTATTCCTTTATGGGTTTCTTTTAGTAAAACAAATTCTCCCCTCTGCCAAATTCCAATTTTTGCCCGGAAAATTTTTATTTCGCCTATTTGGCCGGTTAATCTACCTGAAATTTCAATTCTGCCGCCCTGGGCTTTGTTTAAAAGAGCAATTGGCCACTCTTCCTCTTCTAATGCTCGGGGAAGGGCTTGAATAAACTCAAAACCCGAAGGATAATTGATTTTAATTCTTAAATTGGAAAGAGGATAATCAACATTGGAAAAATAATTGAGCCGGATTTTTATCTCTCTTTCCGGTTCAATTTCTAATGGTAAATCAAGCTCAAAGGTTAAGGGCACTTTTCTGATAATGGTCGTATGACTGGTGGTTGATTGATAATGGGCTCTGAGATTTTTTGGTTGAAATCTCAAACTGGCTCTGGCAATTTTATTTTCCCCCTCTTGACCCAAAAGTCGGGCCCGGAAACTGAAACTTCTTTCTTCGCCGGGATAAATCGGTCCCCCCAATTGCTCGGTGTCCCTGATAATTCTTAAAAAATCTTCCTCAATCGGCAGAGAATAGCTTGGATATTCAAATATCAGCCGAGGTTCATCTAATCGGATATTGCCGTTATTTTTAAATTTAACAATATATTCTACTTCTTCTAAAAGATTAACTTGTCTGGGCCCGATAATTTCTAATTTTAAAACATCTTTGGAAAAAATATTTTTTTGCCAATAATAAAAACTTAAAATTCCCATCAATCCTCCGATTATTAAAACAATAACAAAAAGGGTGGTTTTTTTCATGCTTTTTTAGTTTAGCAAATTATTTAACTTCTTTCAAAATTTCCGAAAAATAACAATCGGAAATGACTTTGAGCGAATTCAGGTTTTCCTTTTCAATTTTAAGTTTTTTTAAGATTGGCCAATCTTTTTTAAGCAGCAATCTTATTATTTTAACCGT
>BBPD01004987.1_pt1 | contig 10388 bp, 8 predicted proteins | sample 1344911 | NCBI WGS metagenome assembly BBPD01 (sample SAMD00019088, study PRJDB2971) | groundwater metagenome | biome: freshwater biome; feature: mineral spring; material: ground water | place: USA: CA, Sonoma | collected 2011-09 | depth surface m
CCAGCCGTTTGCCAGCCAGCCGATGATCAGCTCGACGGATATGCGCGTCCCCTTGATGATCGGCTTGCCCACCAGAATTTCCGGATCGGAAACGATGCGGTCTCTCCATTCCATGATTCGCTCCTTTTCAACCGTGCAGTGTCAGAAATTTAACCCAGGCGGCGCACCAGCAGCAAACCGCAGCCGAAGGACTTGGCGGGGCCGACGCCGTTTTCCAACAGATGCGCCAGCCACTTGGGTTCGTTTACCCGTAACACGCCTTCAAACGTACACGTCACCAGTTTGCCAGCGCGTTTGACTTTGCGGAAATACAGCGGCGCGTGCGGCAGGATGTCTGCGCTTTCCAGCGTGGCCGCAGAGGCTAACTTGCGCACCAGCCAGCTACGTTGATCGTCTTCCTTGATGAGTGGGACACGGCACTTTTCCGACTGCTTGCCGGGTTTGGCGTCACGCTCGGCGTCGGTAATGGTCTTGACCGGGTTGGCCGTAAGCAGAAAGGCCAAACGTTGGCCGGTGCTGGGCGTTGGCTGGATTTCGCGGCTGCCGAACAACAGCAGGCCGTCGGCGCGTGTCGGCGTCCGGCGAGACTGCACCAGTAGCCGGGTGGGTCGCCCCGTGCTCTGGTCTTCGATGCGGAACAAGAACCCCTGCCTATCCTGTTCGCTGCATTCCCGTGTTTCGCGGTCTTCGCCGGGGAACAACCGCCACAGTTGCCGGTGGAGGTCGTAGGGGTTGCGCGCGGCCTCCCAGGGGATTTCGACGCGACTTATGAACATGGCGCTTCCTTGTTTTTATGCAGGTACACGAGCCGCGTGCCGAACTGGCGCTTGTTGCCGTGCAGGGGCACGTCGCGCAGACGCAGGGGCTGGCCGGATTCCAGACTTTCGCTGTAGATCAACGCTCCGTTACCGCTGGCATTTAGCAATGCTTCGACGCCGTTGGCGGCTTCGGCTTCGCCGTCGAACACCGGCCGCGCGGGCGGGCAGGCGCGACGGCCTAGGGTCGGCGTATACAGCGGGCGGCGCAGCGCAGCGGCGAGGGTGTCCTGTGTAAACGGTGCATCCGGCTTGATTCCGACGGCCACAGTAAACGCGGCATCGTACAGGTATTCGCGGCGCGACACCACGGGGAATTTGTTGGCTTTGCCATCGACCTTGCGCGCGTCCATCACGGTGTGGAAATCCGGCAGCTTCACGCCGGGTTTCTTCACGGGCTGTTTGCGATCAAGCCGCCCGACAGCGGTATCGACGCGCACACTGAATTCGACGCTCGCCGCGAGCGCTGCTTGCCCGGCGTGGTCGCTGCGCTCGATGCCGAGGCAGGCCGCAAGCAAGCCGAGCAGCCCGCTGCGCGTGGGATAGAGGTTGGAGGGCCGGAAGTCTTCGAACGTGTGCGTCCCCCAGGCCTGCATCGGCCCGTCGAGTCGCAGGATCAGATAGCGCGGCATGGCCTCAACCCTGCCCGCCGCTGGCAACCCAGCTTTCCAGCTCCGCCAGCGTGGCGGCAGGTTTTCCGTTCAATTCCACGTCGCCCTGGACGGCGAACGCGCGCGCGTTTTCGTCCAGCCCATAAGCCGCGTTGATGCGCGCCCAATACGCCGCCAGCGCCGCAATCGAAGGTTTTAGGAAGCCGCCGTTGCGGTCGCGCTTGATCGGTTCTTCAAACGCATTGGCGAGTGAAATCGGCTGATCGGCAAAGCTCGCCACGGCAAAGTCGGCTAGGTTGTGCGCAGCGAACGACTGCTGCTTGGCCGAAGGCACCACGGTCGCCAGCAAGTGCAGCACATGGCGGGCGACAGCCAGCGCCTGCGCGCGCGATTCGGCGGTTTCCTCGCTCTTCATGTCGGCGATCAGACCCAGATTGACTTGCAATTGTTTGAGGTTGAGGCTGGCATAGCGGTAGAACACGCCGGACGAAAACTGCTGGGTATCGAGGTGGCCCGCGCCGGTTTCGCCCGCGTCCTGAGTCAGGTCATCCACGGCGGTGAACCAGTCCACGTCCTGCGGCTCGACCGCGTGGGTGGTGATGGCGTGGGCGATGGCCATTGCGCCGTCCACCGGCAGGTTGCTCATCAGCCCGCTAGTCGCCATCCGCCCAGACAAGGCAATGTCCACCGCCTGCGCCATCGCGGCACGGAAAGACCTGGCGTCTTTTTCGATCTGCTTTTCCAGCTTTTTGAGGTCTTGCCCTTCTTCACCCAGCAACTTGCAGTAATGCGCGACTTCTTCCAGCGTCCAGGGTGCGACCGCATCGCTGCCCGTACCCCCGGCAATGCCCTCCTTGCCTGACATCCATTCCAGCGTTTGCGCTACGCGCGCCGCGTCGTAGCGATCTTTCAGCGCCTCGGTAAAGCGCGCCTGAAGCCGGGGCAGGTTGCGCGTGCGCACCGACGGCTCGCCGAGATGCCGACCGTAATATGCGCTGGTGCGCATGGCGCGCTTGAGCGACTGGCTCGACACCCGCACCCGGTTGACGCCGCCGAACACCGCCGTTTTCTGCATGTTCATGTCGTCGCGGTTCAGACACGACGGGCTGTGCGAAATCAGGACGTGAAAATTGATGAAGTTCTTGGTGGTCATTGTTGGGCTCCTTTGGCGAGTGGGAATTGGGCAAGGTAATAGTCTTCGACGAGCTGGCGACGGGCGCGATCGCCCCAGTACCAGAGCGTTTTTCCAAACTCCGCCCAGTTCACGGCGGGTTCGGCGTGCGTCAGCAAGCGGCGCAGTTGAATCAGATCCAGCGGCGAATGCGCCCGCGCGACCTGCAACACGCGCGCTTCACTCACTTTGGCCTTGGCAAGCTGTGTGCCCAGCGACTTGGCTTTGGCGTCGTGCTTGCAACACGGCAACAGAAACGCGAGCCGCAGGTGGCGGTCGTCCGGCTTCTGGCCGGGAAACAGGCGGTACAGGGCGGGACACAGCGCGACGGATTCCATATCCGGCAAGCGCCGCAGTTCGGCACGCGCACCGTTCGAAAACGCCTCGCTCTCAAAGCGCGCCCGCAGCGCGACGAAATCAGGCAGTTCGACACTCATGCAGTTTCCTCCGTCAGTTTTTTCAGATCGATGTTGAGCGCGCGGCGCGACCAGGCGATGACCGGGATCAGCTCGGGTTTCAAGGCATAAGGATCGGTCAGTTCTTCAAAAATAGCGCGGCAGTGGTCGGCAATCTGCTGCGCGTAGTGGCGGCGTGCTTCGCCCCATTCTTTGAACGTTGCGTCGCTGGAAAAGGTCTGGTGGATGAGGCTTTCGGTGCGCGCGTAGAACAGCTTTTCGGCGGTTTCATGCACAGTTGCACCCAAGCCTTTCAAGCCCTTGTCCTTGTTCCCCTGCACGGCAAAATAGAGCTTGCCGCGCAGGGCTTTTTTGGCGTCCTTGCCGATCCCGACGAGTGTGAAGAGTCGCTTTTCCATTCCCCAGCCTGGCGCGAGCCCGATCAATTCGTGTCGGCGTTCGAGCACCGAAGCCTGATTCGTGCGGTAGCCGCCGACAAGAATGTTCAATGGTTCGTCGATGGTTGTCGCATGGAACTGGCTGATCGGTCCAGCAGGCGTAGAGCCTTCCTTGGCGTCCTTGTCATTCAAACTGCGCGGGATGACGAACTCGCTCAAATGCGTCCAAGCCGGCGCGGTGGTGGTGAAGCTGGCGAAACGTTGTTCCAGCTCGCCTTTTTTTAGGCTCATGGTCATCGCGCCGTGCGGGTGCGGCCACACGCCTTCGACCGTGAAATTGAATTTCTCCTTGTGAAACCCGCTGTAGCCCGCCGTCGCCTCGCCACCCAGTACGTCGCACGAGCGAGCGCCATCGACCTTGACCAGCTCGACGCGCGCGGGCTGCCAGAACAAACCACGCATCAGGCCGATCTGGTTCCAGTGCATGGCCGATTTCTCGGCGATGGGAGAAACCCAAGTTGGCTGATCCTGCGCTAGGCCGGGCACTGCGATCTGGCGTTCTTCCACGCGCGGGCGCGTCAGCACATTGCGCCAGACCATGTGGCACAGGTCGCGGTCGAACACCAGCGTGGTGATCGGGGCACCGCCGCGCAGGCTGCCCTTAAATCCGCCGCCGAAGCTGGGGCAGTTGCTCGCCTGATTGAACAAGGCAATTGCCGCGACCGGCCCGCTGAGGTGCCGGACTTCGCCCGCTTCGTTGAAAAACGTGTGGTTGTTGCCTTCCGGCAAGCCGATCAGCAGCTTCTGGATTGGCGTCGGCTCCGCTGCCTTGACGCCGCGCGCCTGCATGAAAGGCTGGGTGGGATGGTCAAGATCAAACCAGTCGAGACAGGGCGCAATAGCGGCATCGAACTCGGCTGGCGTGAGCGGCGCGGACAGCCGCTGACGCAATGCGGCATCGTTGTCCGGCAGGAACATCACCTGCGTCATGCACACCAGCAGTTGCAGGCAGGCCAGTTCCAGGTCGTCGCGCGGCAGGCTGATCTGCCAGTTCTCACTCGTCTCGCACAGCAGAGCGCGGTAAGTCAGAAGCTGGAACGCGCCTGCGCCGTGGTCGGCGCGCACGGGAATCCACGGGTCATCAAGCAGGTTCATGGTGGCGTTTCTCCAGCCCGAAATCTTGCGAATAAGTAAATTGACCGTCGCTACTTTGCCACATGCCGGGCGCGGCCTCGTCTGTGACGAGTTGCCACAGACCCGCCAGCAAGCCGTCAGCTTCTTTGTGGCAATCGTGCAGGCGCTTTGCCCAGCTCGCCGGGCAAGGCACGATGTTGAGGTTGAGTTGTTCGGCCAGATCGCGTTCGGCGATGGCTTTGATACGCTGACCATCGAGCAGGCAGCCGGCGGTAGTCAACGGCAACACGCTCAGGCTCATTTCGCCGTCTCGGGTCAGGCTGGTGATGCGCCCGTCTTCGTCGCGGAAGCTGCTGACCGTCATGCTGGTCAGTTGTTGGGCGTCCTTTTCGCGGCGCCGTTGTTCCGCGCTGAACTTGTTGAAATCGCAGGCGATTCTCTCTGGTTCATCGTCCCAGTCGTCGTGCTGATACACCCGTTCGATTCCATCGCGATACGCTTCGGGAAAAACCAGCTTGTCTGAGCGGTTCAGCAGCACATCGGTGCGCCACAGCACGCGGGCGTTGCCGTAGATCAGTTCGAACACGCCGTAGTCGTCACGCTCGACCGTCAGCACAGTGCAGCGCGGGGTATCGAAACCCGGCGGGCGTTGCTCGCGTTGGTGGCGGTGCAGTCGACCGAGACGCTGGAACAGCAAATCCACCGGACATATCTGGGTAATCAGCCAGTCGAAATCGAGGTCGAGGCTTTGCTCGACGACCTGGGTGGCGACCAGAATCCGGCCAGTCGTGCGCAGGGCGTGACGTCCGTAGTGTTTGAGTGTGGCGGCTTCCTTGTCCTGGCGGTCGGCGAAGCGGTAACGGGCGTGGAAGATGTCCACTTCGATTTCGGGGCTGTCGCTGACGAGTTCGCGCAGTGCGCGCGCCAGCCGCTGGGCATCATCGACCAGATTGACGACGATGGCGACTAGCGCGCCGTGCTTGGCGGCCTCGGCTATGCGCGTGCGCAAGTCGCCGTCAGGGAAGGCGCCAGCCAGCCGCATGCATTCGATGCCGACTTCGCGGCGCGGCGGGCGGTGTTCGTCTGCCACGGTCAGCGGCGTTACCGCACCGCCCATGGCGTGCCAGAGCGCTGGATAGGGTGCGTCCGGCGTTTCGCTGGCGGTGTGCGATTCCCAGGCGGCGAGCAACTTGCTGCGCAGCGGGGCAGAGAGTGTGGCCGAGAGCAGGATGGCGCTGCCGCCGCAGGCGTGCTGGTTTTTCAGCACTTCGCCGAGCAGGCCGTACATGTAGGCGTCGTAGGCGTGGACTTCGTCGACGATGAGCACGGATTTGTTGAGCCCGAATCCGCGCACGAACTTGTGCCGCACCGGCAGCACCGAGAGCAAGACCTGATCGACGGTGCAGACGCCGATTTGCCCGAGAAACACCCGCTTGCGGCTGCTGGCGAGCCAAGCGGCGCATTGCACGCTGGCTTCTTCGTCGCCTTGCCGGGTGCGGCGCTGGCCGCGCTCGACAAGCTGCTGAAAACCGGCGTTGAAATCGCGCTTGCCGTGGGCGAGGACGACGTTGGCCTGGCCGTAGGCTTTCGCGGCGAAGGCTTCCACACGTTGGAACATGGCGTTGGCCGTAGCCTGCGTGGGCAGCGCGAAGACGATGCTGTCGGCCTCGCCCGCAGTGAGCAAACGCCAAGCGTGGGCCAGCGCAGCTTCGGTCTTGCCGCTGCCAGTCGGCGCTTCGATCAGGGTCAGGCCGGGCGCGGTGGGCAAGGTGTCGATCAGCGTCTGCACGCCGCGCGGTGCTTCGCCACAGCCGAGCAGCGCGGGCAGACCGGCGTAGTCCTGCGCGGGGGCGAGCAGGCCGTAGCGCGTGAGCATCCGGGTTGACTTAATGTGGTCGAGCCGTTCGCACAGGTAGTCCGCCAGTGCCGGGCCGGGTGCGCGATAGTTAAACTCGCCGGTATTCGACCCCAGCCAGTCGCAACTCGCGCAAAACCCCGCAAGCAGCGCGCGGGCTGGCAAAGAGCAAGTTGGTGGCCGGTCTTGCAGGCTGAGTCCGGCGGGCTGGAGAAACAGGCTTGCAAACGCTGTGACGAGAGTGCGGCGGGCGTCGCGGTCATGCTTGATCAGGGCAGGATCGGCCTCCAGTGCGGCCAAGCCTTCGAAATGAGGCTTGGGGAAATCGCCGTGGTGTCCGGTCACGGCAGCCAGCCAGTTATCCCAGCCCGACCAGATGGCACGATCGGCGTCGCGCGCACCCAGCCAAGTTTCGTACTCTGTAGCCGCCCACGCGATCCCGGCATGGCCGTGGTCGAAGGTGCTGATTTCCTGTGGTGGAATTTCGTGGTCCGTGCCCTTCGCAATCATGCGCCATGCCGCCGCCAGCGCGTCCGGCGCTTTGAGCTGGAAGCGAATATCGGCCTTGCCCAGATCGTGCAGGGAGACAAAAAATGTCACCCAAGCACGCAAGTGATTTTCCGACGTTTTCGGAAGCGCTGCGATAAACCTCCCGCGCAACGCGGGGCAGACATCCCACCAGGCGGCGGCGACCGCTGCCACATCGAGCATGTGATACGCCAGTGGATGCCATGTCTGCGTGTCCGAATGGTTGGGATCGGCCTTGCCCCAATAATGCGCGATGAATTCGGGTGACGGGTTCATGTCGGAAATCCTACTCGCCCCCAGGCTCAAAACCTGAGCCTTTGGATTTTCCGCGCCAATACTGGCTTGCCGCCGCATCAAGCGCATTTTTAACGACTTCGCGAAATTCGTCTGGCGCGACCACTTCCACCTCCGCGCCGTATTTCAAAACATCCATCAGCAACTCGCGGTCGTCGGAATACGGCACGCGCAGTTCGTACCGGCCATCCGCCAACCAGCGGCTCTGTTGCTCGGGGTGCCAGATTTCTTCGGCCACCCAGCGGGCGCGTTTGGCTGTGAAGACGAGGACGGCCACAGCGCGGGGTTTCCCGGAAAAGATGCCGTAGCTGCTGCCGAGTTCGCGGTTGAGCGTGGATTCGGCGACGGTCTTGGCAGGTTTGGTGAGTGGCTCGACTTCGCGGATGCATTCGACGGCGAAGCTGCGCAGGCTTTTTTTGTCGTGGCACCAGGCGTCGAGATACCAGTTGTTGCGGTAGTGGGCGAGCCGCTGCGGAGAGATTTCGCGCGCCGTGGATTCGTCTCGTTCGCGGTTGTAATAGTCGATGCGGAGCCGATGGCGCTGCAGGACGGCGCCTGCGACGATCTGAAAGTGACGTGGGTTTTTATGCCGCGCAGCCATGGCCAGCAGGCGGATGCGGCCGGCTTCGCCCAAGCTGAGGTGACGGCTGGCAAGCAGCTGGTCGATGCGGGTTTGCAGGGGGCGCAGGTGGTCTTCGAGCAGGCCGGGCTCCAGATTGCTGAGCAGGTGTTTCAGGGTGACCAGGGCGAGCAGTTCGTCGGCGGTGAACCACAGGCCGGGAAGGGCGAAGCGGCCGTCGGCTGTGTCGTAACGGTAGCCGCCGCGATCCTTGTCGTGGATGAGCGGGGCGTTGAGTTTGTTGCGCAGGTCGGCGATCAGTCTGGAAAGGGTGGCACGCGCGAAATCATGCGCACCGATCAGGTCGGCGCGCGCGATGCCGGTGCGTCGCCCGTCGAGCAGGCGGTGAAGTCGGTAGAGTTCGTCGAGTTTGCTCAATTTCGGTGCGGTTTGATTCGTTCTTTTCACCGCGCGATGTGTTGTTATCGTTATGCGGGCAGTGTATCCGTGCATTCGCAAACGGGTGGGCGGCCGCAAATGCCCGGCTGGCTAACAGCCTGGGGATTTCATGATGCGGAGTTCAGGCGGTGTTGACTGTGGGGTGGGGGATTTGCAGATGTTCCCTAAGCGCTAAATCAGCCCGACCATCAAACCCAAGCCGATCAGCAGCATCAGGGCGGCCACACCCACGCGCACGCTGTCCAGCGTGACTTTGGGCAGCAGCCGCTGGCCCAGGAAGGAGCCCAAGAAGGCGCACAGCACCGCCACCGGGGCCAACCAGTCGTCGCTGGCGGCCCAGTGCGTGCTGAGCGGCCCCAGGCCATAGACCAGCAGGCGCGACAGATCCACCAGCACCGCCGCAACGATTCCGGTGGCCAGGAAAGCCTCTTTGGACAAGCCCGCCTTGAGCAAAAAAGCCGTGCGCAAAGCCCCTTGATTGCCCGAGAGTCCACCCAAAAAGCCCGACAGCACGCCGCCCAGCGGCATCCAGCGCGGGGCAAAAGACATATGCTGGAAGCGTGGCCAAAACTCCAGCAGGGCAAAGGCTACGATCAAGGCCCCGATCACGAACTGGATCGGGGTGATCTCCATCTGCATCCCGACCAGGGTGTAGCGTGCCAACACCGGCAACGCATCGAGCCAAACCATCAGGCTGGCCCCGAGCAAGGCCGCGCCTGCAGCGGGCAGGCCAAAGCGCCACACCAGCGGCCAGTTGGCGTGGCGCTGCATGAGGCCAAACTTGAACAGGTTGTTGGCCAAATGCACCATCGCGGTGGCCGCTATCGCCAGCGGCACCGGAAAGAACAGGGCGAACACCGGCAGCAACAGCGTGCCCAGCCCGAAGCCAGAAAAAAAGCTCATCCCCGCCGCCAGCAGCGCCGCCAAGCCAATGAGCGCCAACGGAACCCACGAGCCGAACTCCATGCCCGGCACCGCGCTCAGGCCTTAAGCAAAGGGCAGTCGGGCTGGCTGGCGGCGAGTTTTTTGCCGATGATGTCGGCCCCTTGCTTGGCCAGGTAGTGCGCCACGGTTTCAACCCGGATCTTGACCGAGCCGGCCGGTTTGGTCGAATCCAAATCTTGGAAGGAAAAGAATAGGGTGCCAGAGCGCTCCACGATCGATTGCACCGGCGAATAGGTGGGCTGATCCATGCCGCACTCGTAGCTGGCCAGCCGCACCACGGCCGCAATCCAGGGCATGCGCGCCGCCACCTTGGCGCCCCACATGATCTCGTTGGTGTTGCCGCTGTAGGAGGATTTCCAGACATCGCGGATGTCGAGCGGCGAACGGATGTGGCCCTCGGCGATGTCGGGGTCGAACATCCAGTGCAGCAAATCGGGGTCGGTGGGCAGGTACTGCGCCCACAGAACCGGGTAGCCGTGCGCCTGCAAATCGACCTCGATCTCGTGCCCGATGCCCGGGTCCATGTGGTAGGGCCGCGCCAGCACCAAGATGCACGGGCGCTGCTCGCGCGCGCACCACTCCAAAATCTCACGTGCCTTGGCGCGCAGGCGCTGGTTGTAGGCATTCAGCGTGCGGTAGCCGACCTCCACCGCGTGCGTGGTTTCGGCCAGCGTCAGACCGGGAAAAGCATCCTGCATGCCCTCGTACAACTGCTTGGGCACCACCGGCGGGTCGGCCAGCGACACAAACGGCGTGACGTGCAACACCCGGGCTTCGGCAAAGGCGTCGCGCTCTTTGATGAAACCGGCCTTGATGTTCTCCGAGGCCGCCATCACGCGCGGACAGGTGAGCGAGGCATCCACATGCCCGTCGAGGTACGAGGGCACGGAGTGGATCATGGGCGAGAACAGGATGTCGATCTTGCGCTTGCTGCGCGCCAACAACTCACCGTAATGCCCCGAGATGCACTTGACCGGGTAGCAGCAGTCCACCGTGCCGCGCCCCTTGGCGTAGGTGCGCGACTGCTCATCCGATGTATCGGAGGAGAATTCGATGCGCCGCGGATCTATCCCCAGCGCCTCCAAGAAGCCAAACCAGAATTGGTGCGTGCTCCAGATGTTGAGCACGCGCGGAATGCCGATGCGCAGCTTGGCGCGCGCCTGGCGTTGTTCGGCCCGCTCGGCTTCAGTCGGCGCCGGCTGGAACCAGCTCTTCTTTGGCGCG
>BBPD01003187.1_pt1 | contig 10380 bp, 8 predicted proteins | sample 1344911 | NCBI WGS metagenome assembly BBPD01 (sample SAMD00019088, study PRJDB2971) | groundwater metagenome | biome: freshwater biome; feature: mineral spring; material: ground water | place: USA: CA, Sonoma | collected 2011-09 | depth surface m
CGTAGTCGATCCAGTCGCGGTGCTCGAACATCGGCACCTCCAAACCCGGGCGGGCCAGCACAAACTGCGGCACGTGCAGCACCGCAATCGCTGCGACGGCTTCGTCCACGACAGCGCGGTGCGCGCGCCGCACCGCCTCTAGGCGCTGCTGCGGGTCATCGGTGCGGCGTGCCTCGTCCAAGGCGGCGTCCAGCGCCCTGCCTGCGGCCATGTGGCGGTAGCCGCGCCAAGGCGTTTGGCTGTGAAACAGGTTGTAGAGCAAAAACGTGGGATCCAGATTGGTGTTGCCGGCCAGCTCCAAAAACAGATCACCCGCCCCCGGTTCTAGGAAGCGTTGACCGTACAAGGCGTCGTCCTCCACCGCCACGATCTCGATCCCAATGCCGACTTGGCGCACCATCTGTTGCAGCAGCTCGGGGAAGGGAGCCACAGCGGCCAGATTGGGAAAGGCCGCCACCAGGCGCAGCCGCAACACCTCGCCGGCGCGCGTGCGCAGACCGTCGCGCCCGCGCACCCAGCCGGCGGCATCGAGCAGGCGGCTGGCCTCGGCCGGGTCGTAGCCAAAGCCTTGCACATGCGGGCCCAGACCAAACATCCAGTCCGGCAGCAGGCCTCGCGCCGCAATGCCCCGGCCAGCGTACAGCACGCGCGCCACGGCGGCCCGATCGATGCTCAACGCCAGCGCGCGCCGCACCTTGGGGTCTGCCAGACGGGTAAAGGGCGGCTGGCCGTGCAGGTTCACCAGCAGCGCCAGATACGACACCGGGCGCGAGGCGTGCAGGCGCACCGGCATCGAATCGCTCAGGGCCAACAACATTTGCGGCGTCACCTCGGCGATCAAATCGACCTCGCCCGCCACCAGCGCCAACAGGCGCGCCATGGGGTCGGGGACAAACTGAAAAAGCATGCGCTCCTGCACCGCAGGCGGCCCCCAATAGTGGGGGTTGCGCACCAGTTCCAAGGCACGGTTGGGCTCATAGCGCACAAAACGCCACGGGCCGGTGCCGGCCGGTGCCACGCGCCGGTCGCTGTGCTGCGAAAACAGCGAGGTGGCGCGGTGCGACATGTTCTCGATCAGCAGGTTCGATCCGGTGCGCGAGCTGAATACAAAGTTGCGCGCATCCAGTCGGCGCAGGCTGGCCGGGTCGATCTGCAGAAAATCAGACCGGCTTTGCCCGACTTGGCGCAAGGCGGCGATGGCTGCATCACTGTCCAAAGCCGTGCCATCGTGGTGACGCAGGTTGGCGCGCAAGGTGATGCGGTAGTGGCCTTGGCGCACCTGCCAGCGCTCAAACAGCAGCGGCGCGGGGCGGAAGCTGGCGTCGGGGCGCACCCCGGTTTCAGCGATCTGTGCGTGCGGGTTGCGCACGGTAAAAGTGAAGCGCTGCGGATCGACGTTGTAGCGGTCTGGCCCGGCGGCCACGCGCAAACCCGCAAAACCCTGCGCCTGCGCGGGCCCAGTCCAGCCGACGGCAGCCCCAGCGACACCCAGCAACTGGCGGCGTGTGAAGGCAAAGTTCATGGCAGGCTGAAAGAGAGGGTGGCAAAACGGCTGCTCCACGCTGCGCCGACATGCGCCGGTGGCTGCAGCAAGGTGGTGGCGATCAACTGGCGGCCCCGGCAGCGCAGCGCCAAGGTGGCGCGGCCCGCGGCATCGGTGCGCAGCAGCCGTTCGCCCTTGCGGTCGAACAGCCGCAGCGCCGCATCCGGCACCGGCTGGCCGTGCTGGCGCAGTTCGACGCGCAAGCTGGAGCGCACGCGCAGCCGGGTCGGGTCGCGCAAGGCCACGATTTCCAGCGTTTGACCGAGTGCGCGAACTTTTTTCCACGGCAAGCCGCCCGCACCGGCGCGAAAATAGGCTTTCGCGTCTTTGGCGTAGCGCTCGCGCCAAGGCTGGGCGCGGGCGCGTTGGGCTTGCCAGGCCTGCAGCACCGCCGCCGCGGGCTGCACCTCAGCCAAGTAGGCATCGACCCCGGCAGAGGGGATTTCGATCTCGCTCCACTCGGTGCTCAAGGCCGCACAAGACAGACCGGGCGCGACCAGTCCGCAGCGCACCCGCACCCGGTTGCGCAAGCGCACCCACGCCACGGGCTGGCGCGGGCGGCCGATCAGTCCGAGGCTGCGCAGACGCCTCTTTTTGGGCGCGCTCAGCGGCTGCAAACCATGCCCGGCCGACAACTCCAACAGCAGCGGCTGGGCCGGCAGCGGCCGCAGCGGCAGCGGCTGCACCCAAGTGTCATGTGCCTGCGCCGAGCCCGCCGTGCACAGCAGCAGCAGCATCAGTCCAAAAGATTGGAGGCGGCGCATCAGAAGTGCAGCGTGTAAGACAGTTCCAGCGCGCGCGGCTCGCCCAGCAAAGCCTGCGTCCCGCCGCCGTAGGAGCGCGACAGATAAACCTCATCCAGCACATTGCGCAGGTGCAGCGCCCACTCGCCCTGCCCGACCCACCAAGCCAGGCTGAGGTTCATGGTTGTGTAGCCAGGTAGCCAGACCGTGTTGGCATTATTGGCCGAGCGGGCCCCGACATGGCGCAGGCTGGCGTGCAGTTGCAGGGTGTCGGACGCTTGCCAGCGCGCATACAGATTGGTAACACTCTCGGGCGTATCGGGCGGCAGCAAACCGGCGCGCGACACCGCCGCCCCGCCCACGCTTTCGATGAAGCGATCGAACTGCGCCTCGAGCCGGGTGCCATTGAGGCCCAGCGTCCAGTGCGGGTTGAGCCGCCACAGCAGATCGAACTCGAGCCCCTGGCTGCTTTGTTGGCCGATCTGGATCGTTTGCCCGGGCTGCATGGGGTCGCGCGTCAGGATGTTGCTGCGCACGATATCAAACAGCGCCAGCGTCAATTCGCCGCGCCCGTTGGGTAACTGGCCCTTGAAGCCGACCTCGGTCTGGCGCGCTTGGGTGAGGTCGAAATGGCGCTGTGCCGGCGTCAGCGTCACCACCTGCGCGGGCGGCTCGAAGGCCTGCGCAACCTGGGCGTACAGCGTCAGACCCGGCGACACGTCCCACAGCGTGCCGACGCGCCAAGAATTGGCGCTCCAGTGTCGATCGAAGTGACTGCCCAGACGCAAATCATAAGACCCGAGCTCGATGCGGTCGTGCCGCGCCGACAGCGACAGCCTCCAGGCATCGGTGAGGGAGAGCAGGTTCTCGGCAAACCAGGCTTGCTGATCGAGCACCGTGCGGCGCAGCGGCAAAAAAGGCGAGGTGCTGACAAAAGGCGGCGGCTGCGGATGGAGAAAATCAACCGAGACGGCAGGCACCGCGAAGGGCGTATTGCTGGCGCGCTGGTGCCGGTTGCGCGACCAGTCATAGCCGAGCACGAACCGGTTGGGCAACCCCAGCAGCGGGTACTCGGCGCTCAGTTCGGTGCGGTTGCCCAGCAAAGCCTGGTCGTGCACGATCTCCATAAAATCCGACAAATCAATCCGCCCGGTCTGCGGGTTGAAACGATGCACCTCGGCATTGCGCCAACTGCGCCACTCCTCGTTGGCGTAGGTCTCGTTGCGCAGGTGCAGTTGCGGGCTGATTTCGTAATGCACATTCAGGCGCAGCCATCCGGCTTGTTTGTGCATGTGGTTGTCGCTGACGTTGTAATTGCGCTCGCGCACCCGCTCGTCGAGCCGGCCCTCAAGCAGCGGGGTGCCGAAATACCACTGGCCGTCGTCTTCCAGCCACTGGGCCGACAGACTCAGGCGCAACCGGGGGTTGATGCGCCAACCCAGCTCCCCCACCGCGTGCACATAGCGGAAAGCGGTGCGATCCACCCAGCCCGAGGATCCGCGTTCGGCCTCGATGGCGTTGAAATCAAAGCGGTACGCCAGCTGCGGCGACCAGGCCCCACCCAAACCCAGCCCCACGTTGTGGTTTTGCCAGCTGTCGGTGGCGAGCAGCAGTTGGCGCTCTGCTCGGCCATCGGCCGGCCGGGTGACGAAATTGACTGCCCCGGCCACCGAACCCAGGCCGTGCAGCACCGACGAGGGGCCTTTGATGACTTCGATGCGGTCATAGACAAAAGTACCGCGCGGCGACATCGCCAGCCCGGGGTAGCGCAGACCATCGAACAAAAAAGGAGTCTGTAAGGTGCCGGAGAAACCGCGCAGCGAGACGCAAGTAAAGCCAAAGCACTGGCCACTGACCACGCCGGGCGCGCTCTCGAGCGCCTCCTGCGTGCTGCGCTGGCCGCGCTCGTGCATCTGTTCACTGGTGAGCAGGTAGAGCGCGGCCGGGGTCTGCTGCGGCGTCAGCCCCAAGCGGCTGCCCATGCCGGAAGGCAAGCCGAGCGCCAGCGCGTCGGTGCGGCGCTCGGCCGGAGCAGTTACCCGCACCGGCTCCAGTTCTTGTTCTTGGGTGGCTGCCGCGCTGGCAGCAAGCGCCGCGCTCAGCCCCAAGCACCCGCACCGGAAGGCCCTCGCTTTGAGCCCGGCTTGAAAGTCCATGTCTTGCCTCGCATGGGTATGAATTATGAAGGTTTCATCTTACTTCATACAAAAGCAAAGTACCCACTGTTTTGGACTCCGTGCAAACCCTAGCCCGCAGGGTCGGGCCATCAATCCGGCTGTCGGATGATCGCAGGCACCAAGTGCGGGTGGCTGTGCTCGTGCTGCAGCGTCATCGGCACCAGATGCAACTGACCGTGACTGACCCCCGGTTGGGTGATGAGAGACTGCGCAAATTCGCGCACGGCTGCGGTGCGGCCACGCAAAATCACGGCCTCGACACAATGGTCATGGTCCAAGTGGGCGTGCATCGTCGAGACAGTCAGTTCGTGGTGTTCGTGCTGCAGATCGGTCAGGCGCGTTGAGAGCTGGCGCCGGTGGTGGTCGTACACATAGCTCAGAATGGCCACGCAGGGCTGCTGCGGGCTTTGCTGCAAGCGCACGCTGCCCAAATCGTGGCGCAGCAAGTCACGAAAAGCTTCGGATCGGTTTTCGTAGCCGCGCTCGCGCACCAAGGCATCGAAGGCCTCGGCCAACTCGTCGTCGAGCGACATGGTCAGGCGTTTCATCACTGCGCGCGCTTGAACTCAAACACCCAGCGCCGCGATCCCCGCCTTGGCGATCTGCGCGTCTTCGGGCGACTTGACGCCGCTCACCCCCACCGCGCCCAGGCACTGGCCGTCTTTGAAAATCGGCACCCCGCCTTCGAGCATGGCTTGCAGCGCCGGGGCGCTCAAAAACGAGGTGCGGCCCTGGTTGATCACGTCCTCATAGACCTTGCTCTCGCGCCGCCCGAGTGCGGCGGTGTGCGCCTTGGCGGGTGCGATCTGCGCCGAAATCGGCGGCGCGCCATCGAGCCGCTGCAACCACAGCAGGTGCCCGCCGTCATCCACAATGGCGATGCTCACGGCCCAGTGGTTGTGCAGCGCTTCGGCTTCGGCAGCGGCGGCTATGGCTTTGACGTCGGCCAATTCGAGGCTGGCTTTGCTTTTCATGAACTTTCCTTGGAGTTTGGGAATCAACAGGTACAGGCTGAGGGTCGATCTGGCTCTATCAGAGCGCATTATCGGTCCGTTGGCGCTAGAATCCACTGCAACCTGAACCCATGAGGAGCTTTGCCAGATGAATCAACCCACCCAATCTTGGGGCCGCTTTGGCTCCACCACCGTCTCGGCGCAGCAGCGCAACCGGGTGCTGCGCAATACCTACTGGCTGCTGGCCCTGAGCATGCTGCCCACCGTGCTGGGTGCTTGGGTCGGGGTGGCCACCGGCATCACCGCCTCACTGGGCGGCATGACGGGCTTGGTGGTGTTTCTGGCCGGGGCCTTTGGCTTCATGTACGCCATCCACAAAACCAAGGATTCGGCGCTCGGGGTGCCGCTGCTGCTGGCCTTCACCTTCTTCATGGGCCTGATGCTCTCGCGACTGCTGGCGATGGTGCTGGGCATGCAAAACGGCACCAGCTTGGTCATGACCGCCTTTGCCGGCACCGCCGGGGTGTTCGTGATCATGTCCAGCCTCTCGACCGTGATCAAGCGCGACCTCGAAGGCCTGGGCAAGTGGCTGTTCATGGGCGTGCTGGTGCTGATCGTGGGCATGGTGATCAACATCTTCGTCGGCAGCCCGATCTGGATGGCGGCACTGAGCACCATGGCGATTGGCCTCTTCAGCGCGCTGCTGCTGGTGGACCTCAAGCGCATCGTCGATGGCGGCGAGACCAACTACATCATGGCCACCGTGGGCATCTACTTGAGCCTGTTCAACATCTTCCAGAGCCTGCTGATTTTGCTGGGCCTGATGGGCGGCGACGAATGAGCTGCGGCGCCTAGCGTTTGATTTGGGGGGGCTTGACCCCCCTATTTCTTTGGTTGCGCAGGGGCGGCTTTGCCCGACAATGCGATCCATCATGGCCCACTTTGCACCCCCTGTTGCACGCCACCGCTGGTGGCTGCTCGCCCTGCCTGCGCTGGTTTTGCTCAGCGGCTGCGACCAGCTTGGGCTGGAGACACCCGGCATGGCGATCGAGCGCCAAGCGGCTGAGGCGCGCGCCGTCGGGGCGGCTTGCCGCCACGCGGTGCGCAGCATCGAGGACTGCTTTGCTGCGCACCCGCGCATGTCGCGCGCGGCGATTTTTGATGGCTGGCGTGAGATGGACCAGCACATGCGCGACAACGAAATTCCGGGTATGCCGCAGCAGGCAGCGCCCTCCCCTGCCCCGGCCGACGCTCCGACCGAGGAAGTGTTGCCGGTGCCAGCGGCAGCCGCTGCGGCGGGGGCTGCTGCCGCCGGTGCTGCAGGCCTTGCCAGACCCGGTGCCGCTCCCACACCAGCGGCTGCACCGGTACGTGGCGGGGCCACGCCGCCGCCTGCTGCGCCAGCACCCGCTCCCCGGCCCGCACCTGGGGCCGCCCCTGGCACACCCACGGCACCGGCGGCGGCTCCAGCCGCACCGGGTACCCGGCCTGCACCGGCTACTGCGCCGGCACCAGCACCCGCTCCCCGGCCGGCTGCTGCACCCGCACCGGCTGCACCACCAGGCGCTCCGGCTGCGCGCCCCGCGCCCGTGCCCGGCGGTGCCACCCCAGGAACGGTGCAACTGCCGCCGCGCCCCGGTCTGGCCACCCCGCCGCCAGCCGCGCCAACCCCAGCACCTGCGCCTGCTCGCTGAGCACTGCTGCTGGGCACAAGCCCAAACTGTGGCGCAACCCGCAGCGCCGTCGTTGTGTTTTTCAGCCGCCCACAGGGCTACCAGGCTCGGTGGCCCGCTCAAACACCGCCACGCTCTCTACGTGCGCGGTGTGCGGGAACATATTGACCACCCCCGCGGCGCTGCAGCGGTAGCCCGCTTGGTGCACCAGCAAGCCGGCGTCGCGCGCCAGTGTGGCGGGGTTGCAGCTCACATAGACGATGCGCTGCGGCGGCTGCCACGCCGACGAGCTTGCCCCAGCGGCTGCATCGGCCTGGGTGTGCAGATCCGCGGGGCGCTGCTGCCACTCGACCAAAGCCTGCACCAGCGCCAGCGCCCCCTCACGCGGCGGGTCCACCAGCCACTTCTGGGCTGGGCCATAGGCCAACAATTGCGCTGTGGTGATTTCAAATAGGTTTTGTGCCGCAAAGCGCGCCGGGGCCAAGCCGCCAGGGCGGCCCTGGTTATTCAGGTGCCAATTGGCCTGTGCGCGCTCCAGCAGCGCCGCGCTGCCTTCGATGCCCAGCACCTCGCGCGCCTGTGTGGCCAGTGGCAGGGTGAAGTTGCCCAGGCCACAAAACCAATCGATCACGCGCTCGTTGGGCTGCACCGCCAGCAAGCGCAAGGCGCGCTGCACCAGCACGCGGTTGATTTGCGGGTTCACTTGGGTGAAATCGGTCGGCCTAAAGGGCATGCGCACGCCAAACTCGGGCAGCGCATAGTCAAGCAGCCTTTCAGGCTTGGGAATCGTCGGCTGCAAATCGTCCGCAGCGGCCCATTTTGCACCGTCTTCTGGCCCCATAGCCGGGCTATGGGGCGGCGAACCCAGCGCAAACTGTGCTCGCGGGGGCCGATTTTCGCTCTCGACGCCCCAAGCCCGACAGGCTGCTAGGCCCGGCCCAGGGGCGCTGGGGTCGAGCAAATGCACGGTGTCGGGGCCCTTGGGTTGCAGCCACCACTGCAGCGGCGCCTCGGCCGGGCTGTGGCGGGCAGCAAAGTCGAGCAGGCGCTGGCGGTCTGGTGCGCTCAAGGGCTGCAAGTGGCGCAGCACCAGCGCCGTGACCGCATCGCCTTGGGCCAGCTCGATCTGCGGGCAGGTTTCGCGTGCGTCCAGCGCGCCGAACAAGTCGCGCAAGGGCAGCAGCAGCGCGCTCACGTGCGGCGGCAGCACCGGGCAGACGCGCATATCGGCCACATAGCGGCTCTTGCGCTCGTGAAAGCCCACCAGCACCTGGCCTTTTTTGGCCACATAGCGCACCGAGAGCCGGGCCCGGTAACGGTAGCCCCAGGCGGGCCCCTGAATCGGGCGCAACAGGTTTTCGGGGCGCACCTTGGCCAGGTGCCAGAGGTTGTCTTCGAGCACGCGCTGCTTGACCGCCACCTGGGCACTAGGCTCCAGGTGCTGCATCTTGCAGCCGCCGCAAGCCCCGGCGTGCAGGCCAAAATGCGGGCAACGCGGGGTCACGCGCAGGGCCGATTCGCGGTGAATCTCGGTCAGGGCAGCCTGTTCCCACTGGTTTTTGCGCCGCTGCGTCTGGGCGCTTACCCACTCGGTGGGCAGGGCACCGTCGATGAAAATGACCTTGCCATCGGCGCGCCGCGCCACCCCCTGGGCATCGAGGTCCATCGCATCCACGTGCAACCAGCCTGGGGCTGGCGCGCTGGCAGTCTCGGGGCGGGCCACTGGGGTTTCGGGGCCAGCCATCAGCGCCGTGGCAAGAAAGTGGCCGGATCGACCGGGCGCCCTTGGCGCCGCACCTCGAAGTGCAGCTTGACGCGGTCGGCGTCGCTGCTGCCCATTTCGGCAATGCGCTGGCCCTGGCGCACCACCTGGTCTTCGCGCACCAGCAGCGCCTGGTTGTGTGCGTAGGCGGTGAGGAAGGTGTTGTTGTGCTTGAGGATGATGAGGTTGCCGTAGCCGCGCAAACCCGCACCGGCATAGACCACCCGGCCATCGGCCGCGGCCAGCACCGGGTCGCCAGCGCGCCCGCCTATGCCGATGCCGCGGTTGCGGGCCTCGTCAAAGGCGTCGATCACCGGGCCGGCTGCAGGCCAGATCAGGCTGATGGTTTCGGCGGCTGCCGCAGCGGGTGCGGGTGCCGGTGCCGGTGCCGCCGCTGCCACGCCAGGGGCCGCACGGGCTGGCTCGGGGGCAGCGGCCTGGGCCGCAGCCGGTGGGGCGGCTGGGTCGGTGAGGGGGCGGCCTTGCACGCTGGCTGCGGCCACGGGGGCCGCCGTGGCTGCGCCAGGGGCCACGGCAGCGGGGGCTGCAGCAGGCCGTGCCGCTGCCACCGCCTCGGGCGGGGCCACGCGCAGCACCTGCCCAACCTCGATCCGGTCTGGGTTTGTGATGCCGTTCCAGGCGGCAATGTCGCGCCAGCTTTGGCCTGTTTCCAGGCCGATGCGTATCAGCGTATCGCCCGGGCGCACGGTATAAAAACCGGGGCGGCCGGCGTTTTCGGCACCCGGTGGCAGCGGTGCCTGCGCTGCCCTGGCCGCGGGCACGGGGCTGCGTTCAGTCACTGGGGCGCGCTGCTGCGGCGGTGCGGCGCAGCCTGCCAGCAGCAAGGCACTCAGGGCCAAACCGCCCCAAAGGGCCGTGCGCTGGCCGCGTCGCCCAGGGGCCAAGCCTAGCAAAGCGCCTTCCCTGGGCCCGTCAAACCCCTGCCCCCCGTTGGGCGCAAGCCTTGCATCCATACCGTACCTCATCAATGGCTCCATCGGGCTGGCACAGAGTCAGCCCACACCCGATTTTAGGGGGACGAAGCGCACCGCATCGAGCACCTGCCGGCTCCAACCCTGCGCCGTGCGCTCGATCAGCACCAAAAACTGCTGCCCCTGGCCCAGTTCGGTCGGTGCCACCAGCCGGCCACCGATTTCCAATTGCTCCAGCCAGGTTGTGGGCAGCTCCGGCCCCGCCGCAGCCGCGACGATGCCCGCATATGGGGCACCGGCCGGGTAGCCGAGCATGCCGTCGCCCAAGATCAGGTGCAAATTGGGCAGGCGCAGCTCGCGCAGGTTTTCGCGCGCGCGCTCGTGCAGGCCGCGCAGCCGCTCGATGCTATAGACCTCGCGGCACAGCAGGCTCAGCAGCGCCGCCTGGTAGCCGCAGCCGGTGCCGATTTCAAGCACCCGCCCCAGCGGCTGCGGTCGGCCCGCACACAGCAGCTCCAACATGCGCGCGACCATGGTGGGCTGCGAAATGGTCTGCCCCAAGCCGATCGGCAGGCTGATGTCTTCGTAGGCTTGCGA
>BBPD01000069.1_pt3 | contig 10378 bp, 10 predicted proteins | sample 1344911 | NCBI WGS metagenome assembly BBPD01 (sample SAMD00019088, study PRJDB2971) | groundwater metagenome | biome: freshwater biome; feature: mineral spring; material: ground water | place: USA: CA, Sonoma | collected 2011-09 | depth surface m
GTGCCGCAATCCACCGCCATCGCCTTCGAGATCGGCATCCACAACGGCACATTGGCAATCTTTGTAGCCTTGCATGCGTTGCAAATGGCTGGTGCCGCCGTGGTGCCGGCGATCTACTCGTTGCTGATGTACATCACCGGCGGTTTGTTCGCCTGGTGGGTACTGAAACGGGCGCTGCCAAAGGCCGCCTGAGGCTTGGCACAGGCGGCCTGGAGTTTTTTTCAGAACGGCCGGATGTAGACCAGCACGAGAATGCCGATCAGCAGCAGCACCGGCACTTCGTTGAACCAGCGCAGCCAAGTGGCCGACTTCGGCGCAGCACCCTTGGCAATGGCCTTGACCATCCGGCCCGCGATGATGAAGTGCGCGAGCACGCCGAACACCAGCAGTAACTTCATATGCATCCAGCCCTGGCCCGCCGTGGTGTGGGGCCATAGCGACGGGTCGATTAGCCGGCCGGCCCAAAGCAGGAGGCCCAGTAGAAACACGAAGCCCATCATGACGTGGCCGAAGCGGTAGAGGCGCTGGCCCATCAGCAGTAGCCGCGCGACAACTACCCTCTCGCCATTGGCTTCGGCGATGTTCACAAGGATTCGCGGCAGGTAGAAAACGGTGGCCATCCAAGCGATGACAAACAGCACATGCAGTAATTGGGTCCAGAGGTAGGTGTTACCCAAGTTGAGATCCATGATGAGTGCCGCCGCATTGAGAAGGCACATAGAATGCCATGCCCACACCGCGCAGCATGCAACCCTGCGCCGTCGGAGTACTCTGCCGGCATGAATGCAGAAACCACCCAGCTCGCCTGCCCGCACTGCCTGTCGATCAACCGCGTGCCCGATGCGCGCATGGGCGACGACCCGAAGTGCGGGCGCTGCGGCAACAGCCTGTTCACCGGCCTGCCAGTGCCGCTCACCGCAGCGAACGCCGAGGCTCTGCTGCTGAAGTCCGAGCAGCCGGTAGTGATTGACGCTTGGGCGGCTTGGTGCGGCCCGTGCCGCAGCTTCGCACCCGTATTCGCGACGGCCTGTCAGCGGCTGGAGCCGCAGTTCCGATTCGTCAAATTGGACACCGAAGCCGAACCGCAATTGGCCACGCAGTTTCATATCCAGAGCCTGCCGACGCTGATCGCTTGGCAGGGCAGCCGCGACGGCGGGCATGAAGTGGCGCGCACCAGCGGCGCGCTACCGCTGCCAGCATTCATGCAGTGGCTGGCGACCAGCTACGGGCTGGCCTGATCGCCCATATCCGATGTTCCCGTCAGCGCCGCAGGCGACGCACCTGCACGGTACCGGCGCGAGCGTCGGCCCCCTCGCCGCCCTTGGGCTCGGTCCAGACGAGGACGGCCACGTACCCGAGGCTGGCGAGGCGCGGCATGCCGGTCCCACGCCCCAGCGGCAGCACTGCAACATCGTGCGTCCGCGTCGTCTGGAGGACGTCATCGAGCACGGCAACGCGTAGCGCGGTCGCGCCATCGGCACCGGCACCGAGCCAAGCAGCCAGCCAATGCTCGTCACCCCACACCGCCAGATCCGGACGGCCCAACACCGCGTCGCCGGATTCGAGCACTCTCGCTGGATCAGCCGCGCCGACGAGCGCGCCTTTCACCGTCAGCGTGGTGCCAGCCATCGTCGGCCAAAGCGCGGCCACGCGATCGCCGGACGCTGCCAGCGCCGGCCCGTTGACCGGGCAGGCGGCGATGCGCCAGCCGTCGTTACGCACAGGCGCGCCCGTCGTCCAACGGCCATCGCGATAAGCCGCGGCATAGACGTCGCGGATTTCGTCTTCGCTGCGGTCGCGGTACACCAGCACCGCGCCGTCGGCGGTGCGGACGAGGTCGGTCGGACAACACGAGCAGACGCGAGCATCGACTTCCTGCGCGTAGCGAATCACGAAATCGCGCCCGACCTCGGCCGAGCGTAGGCTCATCGGGCCTTCCGCATGGGCATGGCCGCCGCTCGACGCGCCGTGGCCAGCGGCATGCGCGTCTTGGGGGCCATCGGTGGCCGGCGCCAGCGTGTTCCGGCCATCCAGCCACGCCAGCAGCATGCGATCACCGCCCATCGGCACCATCGAGACGAAGCCATGCTCGGTGGGCGTGCGGTCGTCGTGCGGCGTGATCGGCGCGCTCCAGGTGCGGCCTTCGTCCTCGGAACGAACGAGGTGGATGTCGTAGCCGTTGGTAGACGGCCCGCTTTTCTGCAGGTAGTACGTCCACCAGTCGCCGTTGTCGGCGATGGCGACGGACGGGAAATCGGCCCAGTTGACGAACCAGTCGCAGCCGCGCGCCACGTCGCGCGCTTCGCCGATGTCGCCGTTCTCAGGCAGAACGGCCGTGCGCAGCACGGTGCAGCCTTCGGCGTCGCGCTCCTGCCAGCTCAGTACGAAACGGTCGCGCGCGGTATCGGCGACCACGCTGGGCTGCGCCGCCGGGCGGTCGAGTTCGAAGGCCACGCGCTGCACGTCCAGCGTCGGCGCGGCCATGGGGGCCGCCGTGCCCGTGGTCGATGCCGACGGCTCGCTAGGCCCGACGCCGCAGCCGGTCAGTGCGGCCAGCGACGCTAGGACGATCAGGCCGTTCGCGCGCCTCAGAGCCGTCGCCCGGCTTAAAAGCGATGCTGCCATACCGCCTCGACCCATCGCGGCTCTCCGAGCATCGCTTGATTGCCCGCATTGTAGGCGGTGGTTGCATAGGCCTTGTCGGCCACGTTGCGCACGCGCAGGCCGATGTCGCCGAAGGCCGTGCGCCAGTTCGCGTTGAGGTCGATCGTGGCGTAGCCGGGCAGCCACAGCGTGTTGGCAGTATTCGCCGGGCGGCGGCCCACCGCGCGCAGGCCGGCGGCGAGACTGAAGGCGTCCGTCGCCTGCCAGCGTAGCCACATGGTGGCGAGGCGCTCCGGCACGTTCACCGGCACATTGCCGCGACGGCTCACCAAGCTCGTGCCCACGCGCTCATCAAAGCGACCGAACGCGGCGTCCAGCACCGCGGCGCTGCCCTCCAGCGTCCAGGCCTCGGCCAGCGGCAGGCGCGCCGACACCTCGAGACCGCGCGCGCCCTGTTCGCCGATCTGCTGGAACAGGTTCGGGTCGGCGGGGTCGCGCGAGAGGATGTTCGTGCGCTCGATGTCGTAGAGGGCGAGGGTCCAATCACCGCGGCCGAGGCGTTGCTTCCATCCAAGCTCCCACTGGCGGGCGTCGGTGAGGTCGAAACGCGCGTTGGCCAGCCCCAGCGTGGTGATCTGCGCCGGCGGCTCGGAGCTGCTGGCCCAGCTGGCGTACACCATGCCTTCCGCGCCAAGCGCGCGGGTCACGCCGAGGCGCGCACCGTTGCTCACATAGCGGCGGTCGAAGCGCACGCCGGTCACAACGGCCAGCGATTCGACATCGGTGCGGTCGTGGCGCCAGCCGCTGATCACGCGCCACCCCGGCGCGACGTCGAGGCGGCTCTCCAACCAGCCGGCGCGCTGCTCGATGTCAGTCGCGGTGCGCGGCAGGAACGGATCCAAGCTCTGAAAGGTGCCGCGACTCACGGGGAATAGCGCCACGGTGTCAGTGAAGCGGAACGGGCTGTTGCTGGCGCGATCGTGGTCGTTGCGGTCGGTCTGCACGCCGAACACAATCTGGTGCGGCAGGCCGAACAGCGTATGCGTCCATGCGCCTTCGGCCAGCGCGCCGCGCAAAGCTTGGTCGTGCGTGATGGCAAGATAGTCCGCCCGGCGCACGGTGGCGGTCGCGGGCTGGTAGGTGTAGGCCTCGGCGTTGCGCCAGCGGCGCAGCTCCTCGTTGTGGAAGGCCACGAGGCGACCACGGAACGCGCTGGAGGGCGTCCACTCGAGTCGCGCGCGCGTCCAGCGGGCGTCCATGTCGAGGACGTCGTCGACGATGTTGAAGTTGGCCTCGCGCAGGCGCTCATCGAGGCGGCCGTTCACCAGCGGCGAACCGAAGTAGCCCTCGGCATCGTCACGCCAGCGGTCGATGGCGATACTGGCCAGCAGCGTCTCGCCCAGCGGTACGGCGACCTCGGCCGTCAGGTGGCGGAACAGGAAGGAGGTGTCGCGCGCGAAACCGTAGGAGCCGCGCTCGTCCGAGGCTTGGTACGTCGCATCGACGCGATAGCGCACGGCGTCATTGCCAATCGCGCCGCCGTGGCCGGCACCGAGCGTCCAAGTGCCGAAACGGCCGAAGCCCGCGTAGACGCGCGTGTCATCGACACCGTCCGCGCGCTGCGGCACGAGGTTGATGGCGCCGCCCACCGAGCCCTGTCCCGCCGACAGGCCGGCAGGTCCACGCAGCACTTCGAGCTGCGCATAGTTCAAGGTGCCGCGCGGGGCGATCTGCCAGCCCGGATAGCGGATGCCGTCGAACAGTACCGGGCTGTTGAACACGCCGGCGAAGCCGCGACCGCTGACATTGAGCGTGCCGAAGCTGTAATAGCCAACGACGCCGGGCGCGTTGTCGAGCGCCTCGACCATGGTGCTCTCAAAGCGTCGGCGCAGAGCGTCTTGGTCGATGACCTCCACCGACGCCGGCGTCTCGCCGACCGTGAGGTCGAGCTGCGTGCCCGCACGGGCCTTGCGCTGCAGACGCGACGGCGCGACGGCGGTAACGTTCACCGCATCCAGCCGGATGGCGTCGTCGGTGCCCACCGGCCTCGGGGATGCGGCGGCGGGCAGCACTGCGGCGAGGGAGAACGCAACAGCCGCTACAAGAGAGAGCGGACAGACGGGGCGGAAGGCGGAACGCATGGGATCGAGCCATTGAAGTGAGAGCGCGGAGTCTCGCGGTGGCCGCGCGCGGTGGGAATGCGACACAAGGTCGCACCCGCGCGGGAGCGCGCCCGGCGTCGTACCCGCTACCCTTGGCACCATGCCAAACGAAGCCCGCCACGCCAGCCTCGACGCCACGCTCTACGCGCTGCGCTGGTTCGCCGTCGCCGGGCAGTTCGCTGCCTTCGCGGTGGCGAACTGGGCGCTTCGCCTCGAGCTGCCGTGGCCGCCGCTGCTGATGGGAGCCTGCGCGCTCGGTCTCGCCAATGCGCTGATCGGGCTCTGGCGGCAACGCACCGACGCGAGCGAAGGACGCGTGCTGGTGGGCCTTTGCGTTGACCTCTCCGCGCTTACCTGGGCGCTGTACTTCGCCGGCGGCGTCATGAACCCGTTCACCCAGCTCTACCTCGTGCCGGTGGCCCTGACCGCGACCGCGCTGCGGCCATCTCTGGTCATCGGCGTCGCGGTGACAGCCGCGCTGGCCTACTTGTTCATCGCCGGCTTTGCGCCCCCGTTCACGCACCAGCACAGCGCGGTGATCCTCGACCTGCACCTGACCGGCATGGGCGCGAACTTCGCGCTGGGTCTCGTACTGTTCTGCGGGTTCGGTCTGGCACTGGCGCAGCGCCTGCGCCGCCAAGAAGCCGCGCTTCGCGACGAGCGTGAGTGTCGGCTGCGCGACGAGGGTCTGCACGCGCTGGCCCTGCAGTCGGCTTCGGCCGCGCACGACCTCAACACGCCGCTCAACACCGCGGCGCTGCTGGTCGACGAATGGCGTGCCACGCCGACGCACGCGCCCTCGAGCGAAGACCTTGCGCTGATGGCCGAGCAGCTCGCCTTCGCGCGTGACGCGGTGCGTCGCCTCGCGTCCGCCGCGCACGACGCGCCACCGCCGCAGGCCGTCACCGAAATGCTGGCGACGCTGCGCGAACGCTTGCTGCTGCTCCGCCCGCAGGCCGAGCTCACCGTCGACATCGATCCGCGCATCGCCGGGCGCACCGTGCAGGCCACGAGCGCGCTATGGGGCAGCCTAGGGCACCTGCTGGAGAACGCCGCCGACGCGGGGCTCGCGGCCAACGACGGGCGACTCGCACTGCGTGCGGAGGCGGCTGGCGAACGTGTGCTGAAGCTGAGCCTGCGCGACCGCGGTGTGGGCTTCGTTGGGGCTTCACGCGGCTTCGTCGCTTCGACCAAGGCCGACGGCCTCGGGTTGGGCTTCGCCATCGCGAACGCCACCATCGACCACGCGGGCGGCGCGCTGCGAGTCTCGCCGGCGGACGGCGGCGGCACGCTCAGCGAGCTCGAGCTGCCGTGGTCCGCCCTCGCCGCCACGCGCGAGACCGCGCGATGAGCGCGCTGCCCCTGCTGCTGGTCGACGATGACGCGGCCTTCGCCGGCGTTCTGGCCCGCGCGTTGGAGCGTCGCGGCCAGCGCTGCCGCCACGCGGCGGATGCCGCCTCGGCGCTGGCGCTCGCGGCCGAACCGCTGGGCGGCATCGTGCTCGACCTGAAACTCGGCGCTGACAACGGCCTCGCCCTGATCGAACCGCTGCGCGCGCTACAGCCCGATGCGCCGATACTGCTGCTGACCGGCTACGCCTCGATCGCGACCGCCGTCGAGGCGATCAAGCGCGGCGCCAGCGACTACCGGCCCAAACCCGTCAGCGCCGACGAAGTGCTGAAGGCGCTGTTCGGTACTGACGATGGTGCCGCCGAGCCCGGCACCCTGCCCGAGCCCGCCGACGCGCCGCTGCACCCGCGCCGGCTGGAGTGGGAGCACCTGCAGCGCGTCTTGGCCGAGCAAGAGGGCAACGTATCCGCCGCCGCGCGGGCGCTCGGGCTGCATCGCCGCAGCCTGCAGCGGAAACTGGCCAAGAAGCCGATCGCCGAGCGCTGAGCCCGACCCGGTAAACTCGCGACCCCGCTTCACCGGCTTTCCGCGTCCCGATGACCGACCCCGCACGCCCCACCTTCCACGGTTTCGAGCAGATCCCGCTGCACGAGTACGCTGAGCGCGCCTACCTCGACTACTCGATGTACGTGGTGCTCGACCGCGCCCTGCCTTTCCTCGGCGATGGGCTCAAACCCGTGCAGCGGCGGATCATCTACGCGATGAGCGAGCTGGGCCTCAACGCGGGTGCCAAGCCGAAAAAATCGGCGCGCACGGTTGGCGATGTGATCGGCAAATACCATCCACACGGTGATTCGGCTTGCTACGAAGCTCTCGTGCTGATGGCGCAGCCCTTCTCTTACCGCTACCCGCTGATCGAAGGCCAGGGCAATTTCGGCTCGACCGACGACCCGAAGAGCTTCGCGGCGATGCGCTACACCGAGTCGAAACTCACACCGATTGCCGAGGTGCTGCTGGGTGAACTGGCCCACGGCACGGTGGAATGGACGCCCAATTTCGATGGCACCTTGGAAGAACCGACGTGGATGCCGGCGCGGCTGCCGCACCTGCTGCTCAATGGCACCACGGGCATCGCGGTAGGCATGGCCACCGACGTGCCGCCGCACAACTTGAACGAGGTGGTCAGCGCCTGCGTGCGTCTGCTCGACGACCCGGACGCCACGACGCGTGATTTGTGCGAGCACATCCGCGGCCCCGACTACCCGACCGCTGCCGAGATCATCACGCCCGCCGCCGATCTCTTGAACATGTACGAAACCGGCAACGGCAGCGTCCGCGCGCGGGCCACCTACATCAAGGAAGGCCAGAACATCGTGGTGACGGCCCTGCCCTACCAAGTGTCGCCCTCGAAGATCATGGAGCAGATCGCCGCCCAGTTGCGGGCGAAGAAACTGCCCTGGCTGGAGGACCTGCGCGACGAGAGCGACCACCAGAACCCGGTGCGCCTCGTGCTCGTGCCGCGCAGCAACCGCGTCGACATCGACGCGCTGATGGGGCATTTGATGGCGACGACGGACCTCGAGAAGAGCTTCCGCGTGAACCTCAACATCATTGGCCTCGATGGCCGCCCGCAGGTGCGCGGTCTGCGCTCGATCATCGGCGAGTGGCTGCAGTTCCGCACCAACACCCTGAAGCGCCGCCTGAAGCACCGCCTCGACAAGGTCGAACGCCGCCTGCACCTGTTGGACGGCCTGCTCGTCGCTTTTCTCAACCTCGATGAAGTCATCCGCATCATTCGCTCGGAAGACGAGCCGAAGCCGGTGCTGATGGCGCGTTTCGGGCTCTCAGACGACCAAACCGATTACATCCTCGACACCCGGCTGAAGCAGTTGGCACGGCTGGAGGAAATGAAGATCCGCGGCGAGCAGGACGAGCTTGCTACGGAGCGTGACAAGCTGGCCGCCACGCTCGAAAGCGCCGCCAAGCTGAAGAAGCTGCTGAAAGACGAGCTGCTGGCCGATGCGAAGAAGTTTGGCGACGCGCGGTGCAGCCCGCTGGTGGCGCGCAGCGCCGCGCAGGCCATCGACGAGACCGAGCTACTGCCGAGCGAGCCGGTCACCGTGGTGCTCTCGCAGAAGGGCTGGATCCGCGCCGCCAAGGGCCACGACGTAGACCCTTCAACGCTCAGCTACCGCGAAGGCGATGCGCTGCTGAGCTTCGCCCGCGGCCGCAGCAACCAGCAGGCGGCCTTCCTCGATTCCACCGGCCGCGCGTACTCCACGTCGGCCCATACCCTGCCCTCGGCGCGCGGCAACGGCGAGCCGATCACCGGCCGCTTCACCCTGCCGGCCGGCGCGCAGATGGTGGCGACGCTGGCCGCGGAGAATGACCAGCGCTTCCTGCTGGCGTCTTCGTTCGGCTATGGCTTCATCACCCGCTTCGAGAACCTAGTCGGCCGCAACAAGGCCGGCAAGGCGCTGTTCAACCCGGACAGCGGCGCGGCCGTGCTGGCCCCCGTGCCGGTGAACGATCCGGCCACCGACTGGGTGGTGAGCGTGACCACGGCCGGCCACCTGCTCGCCTTCCCGCTGAAGGATCTGCCGGAACTCGACAAGGGCAAGGGCAACAAGCTGATCCAAATCCCACCCGCCAAGCTGAAGAGCGGCGAGGAAGTGGTGACGGCCCTCGCCGTGGTGCGCCAGGGCGGCGAAGCCACGCTGTTCTGCGGCGCGCGCAAGCTCAGCTTGAGCTGGCGCGATTTGCAAGCCTACGAGGGCGCGCGCGCGAGCCGAGGCCACTTGCTGCCGCGTGGCTTCCAGAAAGTCGACCGAATCGAAGTCGCGTAAGTCGCCCCTTTCGACGCATTGGCGATACTCGCGAGATGCATCGAACCCACCCCCAGGGCGATAACCGATTCTCGCCGAAAATGGCAGAGTTGTTCAGACTATCCTTCCACATGGAGTGCGCCGTGATTCTTGGCGTGATCGTCTCGGTTGCCGGTGGCAATGCTGAACAGCATGCGCCCGAATAGTTCGTGACAATCCTTGGCGGGTTGGTCTGACCAGCGCCGCAACTCATCGGCGAAAGCCGGATAGCTGCCGATCTCCGTCTCGCCGTACTGGCCCAAGAGGGTTTTGGCGCTGAGGTAGTGGCGCGGGTAGTGCTGGCCCTTGATGCACTCGCGGTCGAAGCGGTCATCCAGTGAAGGCCAGCGCGCCAATGCGGTCGCCGGAAGACTTGAGCAGGAATTCAGTGGGTCATTACATTGGCCTGCTGCGCGGCTGGGCGGTGGTGTACCTGTCGACCCGGCTCGGGCTGCAGTGGCTGGGTAACGTGTTCGCGCACCTGCTCAAGCTGCCGCTGGAGTTCTTCGAGAAGCGGCACTTGGGCGACGTGGTTTCAAGAAAATGCACCTGGAACCGTTCTCGTTCAGGACCGAGGGCGGGTAGGATGAACCTCACCGACCTAGAGCCCGCCATGAGCCCACCTGTGACCGCCAAACAAGAAGTCGCGCAGTTGCTGACGCAGTTGCCGGACGACGCCACCCTGGAGGACATCCAGTATCACGTGTACGTGCTGGAAAAAATCCAGCGCGGGCGGGCGGACATCGCGGCCGGGCGCAGCTATACCAGCGAGCAGGCGCGCGAACGTTTGGCGCGATGGCTGCCGCACTGATCTGGTCGAGCGAATCGCTCGACGACATCGATGCCATTGCCCAGTTCATCGGTCGCGACTCGCTGCACCACGCGCAACGCGTGGTGGATGGGCTGTTCGAGCTGGGCGAGATGGTCGTCGCGCATCCGCTAGCCGGCCGGGCCGTTTCCGAGTTGGGCGATGCCCAAGTGCGCGAGCGCTTCCTGTACAGCTACCGGCTGATCTACGAGGTCCGCCCCGACCGCATCGAGGTGTTGGCGGTGCTGCATGGCCGGCGCTTGCTGGAATCGATCGGCGAGCGCTTCGAGGGCTGAGCGATGCCGCTGAATGTGGCGCGTTGGCGGGGCGTTGAACCGGCGGGCGGCGCTGGATCAGGTCGCAATGGTTTTCAGATGCGCGCGCAACCACAGCGACAGCCCGGTTTCGTCCAGCTCGCCAGCCGCAAGCGCGAGCCAGGTGGTGTAGCGTGCCTGTTGCGTGGCATCGATGCTGAAGCCGTTGATCCGCAGAAACAGCAAGGTCGCCACCAGTGATGTGCGCTTGTTGCCGTCCACGAACGGATGCAGATGGGCAATGCCGGAGCCGGATGCGGCGGCCAGTGCAGGGCC
>BBPD01000888.1_pt2 | contig 10373 bp, 10 predicted proteins | sample 1344911 | NCBI WGS metagenome assembly BBPD01 (sample SAMD00019088, study PRJDB2971) | groundwater metagenome | biome: freshwater biome; feature: mineral spring; material: ground water | place: USA: CA, Sonoma | collected 2011-09 | depth surface m
CTTTCTTGTCCATTTGCGCCACCCATTCGCGCGGCGCCATGGGAAAGCCCAGACGCTCGCGGCTGTCGTGGTAGCTCTGGGCCACGCTGCGCGCGAGCTGGCGGATGCGGCCGATGTAGGCGGCGCGTTCGGTCACGCTGATGGCGCCGCGCGCGTCCAGCAGGTTGAAGCTGTGCGCGCACTTGAGCACCTGCTCGTAAGCGGGCAGCGCGAGTTGCTGCTGCATCAGGTGCGCGGCCTGCTTTTCGTGGGCGGCAAAGGCGGTGAATAAAAATGCGGCGTCGGCGTGTTCAAAGTTGTAGGCCGACTGCTCTTTTTCGTTTTGCAGGTAGACGTCGCCGTAGCTGATGTGCTCGGTCCACTTGAGGTCGTAGACATTGTCTACGCCTTGCAGGTACATCGCCAGCCGCTCCAGGCCGTAGGTGATTTCGCCCGTGATGGGGCGGCAGTCGATGCCGCCGACTTGCTGGAAATAGGTGAACTGGGTGACTTCCATGCCGTTCAGCCAGACTTCCCAGCCCAGGCCCCAGGCGCCCAGAGTGGGGTTTTCCCAGTCGTCTTCGACGAAGCGGACGTCGTTTTGCTTCAGGTCGAAGCCAAGCGCTGTCAGGCTGCCCAGGTACAGGTCCAAAATGTCGCTGGGCGCTGGTTTGAGCACCACCTGGTATTGGTAATAGTGCTGCAGGCGGTTCGGGTTTGCACCGTAGCGGCCGTCTTTGGGGCGACGGCTGGGCTGCACGTAGGCCGCCTTCCAGGGCTCGGGGCCGAGCGCGCGCAGAAAAGTGGCGGTGTGGCTGGTGCCGGCGCCGACTTCCATGTCGTAGGGTTGCAGCAGCGCGCAGCCCTGGGCGTCCCAGTACGATTGCAGTTTCAGAATGAGGTGCTGGAAGGTCAACATGCAGCGGGGCGCGCGCGGGGGCGCGCAGCAAAAGGGTTCTGGCTCGGGCGCGCAAGCAGCCCGGAATGGGTCGGCTGCGAAAGCAGTCGATTTTACCGGCCCCCCGGCGGCCTGCGGGGCAGCGCCACAGCGATTAGCAGCACCAGGCTCAGGCAGACTGTCCACAGCGGCCACAAGCCCCAGTGCGCCGCCCAGCGCGCATACGGCGTCAGGCCGGTGCGGCCTTGCAGCGTGACTTCGAGCCGGTCGCGCGTCAGGCGCGGCAGTTTGTGCGTGACCACGCCGCGGTGGTCGATGGCGGCGGTGGCACCGGTGTTGGTCGCGCGCAGCATCGGGCGGCCCAGTTCGAGCGCGCGCAGGCGCGAGATTTGCAGGTGCTGGTCGATCGCCACCGTGTCGCCAAACCAGGCGATGTTGCTCAGGTTGACCAGCAGCGTGGGCGCGTTTGCCGGGTCGCGAAACGAGGCCGCCAGTTCTTCGCCAAACAGGTCTTCGTAGCAAATGTTGGTGGCGATGCGCTGGCCGTCCAGCGTCCAGGGGGGCTGCGGCAGCGCGCCGCGCTGAAAATCACCCAGCGGCATGTCCATCAGCTCGACGAACCAGCCGAACAGAGGTGGAATGAATTCGCCAAACGGCACCAGGTGGTATTTGTCGTAGCGGTAGAAGCCAGCGCGGTGCGCCCATTGCGCCAGCGCCGGTTCGCTGGCGTTCTCGCCCAGCTCGGTCAAGGACGCCAGCGCGCGCTGGGCCGACGCCGCTTGCAGCCCCCAGGCCGAATTGGTATAGCCGCGCAGCGGGTCGCCCAGCGGCAGTCCGATCAGCGCGCTGACCGGTGCGCCGACGTCGGGCTGAGCCAGTTGGCCCAGCAGTTCGCGCCAGAAATCGGCGCCTATTTGCTGCGGCAGCAGGGGCAGGGCGGTCTCGGGTGCCACCACCAGGTGCGGCGCCGTGGCAGCGCCGCTGCGCGCGGCCTGCACCGCAGCGGCAATTTGCTGCGGGTACCAGGTCAGCGCCTGTTCGATGCCGGTGCCGGGGACGAATTTTTCACCCTGAGAAATATTGCCTTGCAACAACCAGACGCGCAGTTCGCCGCTGTCGCTGCTGCCGCGCTCGGCCCAGTGCCGCCAGGAGGCGCCGCCGCCCCACAGGCTGGCCAGCAGCGGCAACAGCAGCAGCAGCGCCAGCGCAGCACGCAGCTTGGCCCAAAGAGAGCGGCTGGGCAACGCGGGCCAGCGGCTTCGGTTCAGCAGCGAAGCCAGCGCAAAGGCCAGCAGCGCGGCCAGAAAACCCATACCGTACACGCCCACCCAGGGCGCCCAGGCGGCCATCAGGTCGACCTGGGCGTAGCCGCCCGCACCCCAGGGAAAGCCGCTCAGCCAGCGCCCGCGCGCCAGCTCGGCCAGCGTCCACAGGGCAGCAAACAGCAGCGCCTGCGCGCTGCGCGAGGCCGGCGCCCAGGTCCACCAGGCGGCGGCGGCGGCGCTGTAGAACAAGGCCAGCGCGCCGGTCAGCGCCAGCACCGCCAGTGCCGCCAGCCAGGCCGGCAGGCCGGCGTAGGTGTACATGGAGACAAACAGCCACCAGCAGGTGAACGCCAACCAGGCGGTGGCGAACACCCAGCCGCGCCAGGCCGCGCTGGACAGGCTCTTGCTGCGCTGCAAGGCCAGCACCAGCAGCGCCAGCGAGGCGATTTGCAGCCAGCCGCTGGCCTGCCCGGGGGCGCTGCCGGGCAGGCTCCAGCTTTGCAGCGGCCAGGCCAGTGCGCCCGCTTGCAAGGCCCCGGCCAGCAGACACAGACCGAACCAGAACAAGCGGCTGGAGCGCGTGGCGTGCCCGCGGGGCTGTCGGGCGGCCGTCCTGCCGCCAGACGGTGCGTGCAATGAGCGGAACAGGCTGCGCATGAACGATTTGCTCTCAAGCTCTCAGGTCGGCACCGGCGTGAGCTTGAACCACTTGACCGCGCCACCCTTGCTGTGCAGCACGACGAAGCGCAGCCCGGCCAGTTGATGGACTTCGCCGCGCGTCGGCACATGGCCGGTGCGGTGCGCCATCAGGCCGCCAATGGTGGTGAATCCTTCTTCTGGCAACGCCACGCCAAAAGATTCGTTGATGCGCTCGATCGGCGTGTCGCCGCGCACGCGCCAACTGCCGTCGGCCAGCGCAAAGATGCCGCCGTCGTCGTGCGCGGTGTCGAATTCGTCTTCGATTTCACCGACGATTTCTTCCAGCACGTCTTCGATCGTGATCAGGCCGGCGACGCGGCCAAATTCATCGATCACGATCGCCAGGTGGTTGCGCTTGCTGCGGAATTCGCGCAGCAAGTCGTTCAGGCCCTTGTTTTCAGGAATGAAAATGGCCGGACGCAGCAAAGCGCGCAGACTGAGTTCGGGCGCGCGCTGCAGTTTGAGCAGGTCTTTGGCCAGCATCATGCCGATGATGTTTTCGCGCTCGCCCTCGAACACCGGAAAGCGCGAGTGCGCGGTGTCTATCACTTGGTGCAGCAATTCGGGGTAGGGCGCGTTGATGTCGAGCACGTCCATGCGAGGCGCAGCCACCATCGCGTCGCCAGCGCTCATGTCGGCCATGCGGATCACCCCCTCGAGCATGGCACGCGACTCGGCATCGATGATGTCATTGCCTTCGGCGTCGGCCAGGGACTCGATCAGTTCGTCTTTGGAGTCGGGGCCGGGGTGGATGAGTTCAGCCAATTTTTGCAGCAAACCACGTTTGTCGAGCGGCCGCAGACCGCGCTGCGGCCCGCTACTGGGGGGGGAGTCGGGCACGGATGTCGCCGGTGGTTGAAACAGTCTGCAAGGATAACGCATCCCATAGCCGGGGCGTCAAGTGGCGGTCGGTCTGGCCCGCTGGGGGCACTTTAGCGCGCGGCGTTCGGGAAAAAGAGCTGCTCGCCGCCGATTCTGTGGCTTGCAATGACGCCCTGGCCGGCCGGGCTGGTCAGCCAGTCGATGAATTTTTGCCCCTCGGCGGTTTTCACGTGCGGGTGTTTGGCCGCGCTCACCAGCAGCACGCCGTATTGATTGAACAGGCGACGGTCGCCGGCGACCAGAATCGTCAGATCGGCGCGGTTGCTGAAATTCAGCCAGGTGCCGCGGTCGGCCAGCACGTAGGCGCCCAGACTGGCGGCCATGTTCAGCGCCGCGCCCATGCCGCAGCCGCATTCGCGGTAGCCGCTGCCGCGCTGGGTCGGGGCAGCGCTCAGTTGCCAAAAGCGCAGTTCGGCGGCATGGGTGCCGCTGTTGTCGCCGCGCGAAACAAAGGGCGCGTTGGCTGTGGCCAGGCGCTGCAGCGCCTGCACGATGTCCTTGCCCCGCACCCGCGCCGGGTCGGCCTGCGGCCCGATCAGCACGAAGTCGTTGTACATCACGTCGATGCGGCGGGCGGCAAAGCCGTCGGCGACGAATTTTTCCTCCGCCGCCCGGTCGTGTACGAACAGCACGTCGGCGTCGCCGCGGCGCGCCACGTCGATGGCCTGTCCGGTGCCCAGCGCCACCACTCTGACGTCGATGCCGTTGGCCTGCCTGAAGGCCGGCAACAAATGTGAGAACAGGCCCGACTGTTCGGTCGAGGTGGTCGATGCGACTACGATGCTTTGCGCCGTGGCCGACGCGCTGGCCAGCAGCAGGCCGACGCCGCCCAGCAGGGCGGCGGCGAGCCAGCGCGCCAGGTGCCGCCGGGTGTGGTGCAGGGTGGGGATCGAGTTCATGCGCTTTCTCCTTGCGTAAACCAGTAGGCCGGCGGACACAGCGCCTGCAGCAACTGGTGGTTGAAAAAATCGTGCGCCGGCAAATCGGCCAGCAGTTGTCCTTGTTCGAGGTAGATCACCCGACTCGCCAGGCGCCTGACTTGAGCCAGGTTGTGGCTGCTGAAGACCAGCGTGGCGGGCCAAGACGGCGTGCCGTCAGACCGCGGCGGTGCAGTGCTGAAGCCGGCGATCAGGGCCTCGACCTCGCGTCTGGACTGCGGGTCCAGGCTGGCGGTGGGCTCATCGAGCAGCCAGACCTCGGGTTGCGTGGCCCAGGCGCGCGCCAGTGCCAGCCGTTGCTGCTGGCCACCCGAGAGCGCGCGCGCGTTGCGCGCGGCCAGCGCAGCCAGGTCCACGCGCTGCAGCGCCTGCTGCGCTTGCAGGCGCGCCTGCGACCAGGGCAGGCCTTGCAGCCACAGGCCGAGCATCACGTTGCGCAGCGCGCTCAGGCGCAGCAGGTGCGGGCGTTGAAACAGCATCGCCACCCGCTGGCCGGGTCGGGCGTGCAACTGGCCTGCGCTGATGCGCTGCAAGCCGTGCAAGGTGCGCAGCAGGGTGCTCTTGCCGCTGCCGTTGGCGCCCACCAGCGCGACCCGTTCGCCGGCCTCGATGCGCAGGTTCAAGCCGTTCAAGGCCAGCAATTGGTTCGCCGGACCGAGTCGCACCTGCACGTCGTGCAGCTCGAAGCAGGCCGGCGCCACCTGATGTGCTGGCCTGCCGCTCATGTCAGCACCAGTGGCAGACCGGTGCCGTCGGCGCGCTCGCGCCAGCGCCGCAGCAGCGCGACCAGCGCGTTCAGCAGCAGCACCACCGCCAGCAGCACCAGCCCGAGACCGAGCGCCAGCGGCAGGTCGCCTTTGGCGGTTTCGAGCGCGATGGCGGTGGTCATGACGCGGGTGAAACCCTCGATGTTGCCGCCGACTATCATCACCGCGCCCACTTCCGAGATGGCGCGGCCAAAGGCCGTGATCAGCACCATCAGCAGGGCGTAGCGCTCGTCCCAGGCCAGCAGCAGGCTGCGCAGCACGGTGCCTGCCCCGAGCGAACGCAGTTGCTCGCCATGGCTGCGTTCGGCGTCTTCCACCACCTGGCGCGTCAGCGCCGTCACCAGCGGCAGCACCAGCAGCGTTTGCGCCAGCACCATCGCCTCGAAGCTGAACAGCCAGCCCAGAAAACCCAGCGGGCCGGAACGCGACAGCAGCAGATACACCACCAGGCCGACCACCACCGAGGGCACGGCCAGCAAGGTGTTGAGCAGGGTCAGCAGCGCGCCGCGCCCGGCAAAGCGCGCCACCGCCAGCCAGGCGCCGAACAGCAGCCCCAGGCCGCTGGCGAGCAAGCAGGCGCTGGCGCTGACCGCCAGCGAGCGCAGCACGATCGCCCACAGGCCCGGGTCACCCGAGGCAATCAATTGCAGCGCGGTGGCCGCGCTGGCGCTAAAGGTATCCATGTCGCGGCGCAGCTTAACGGCTGGGCGCTGCTTTGAAACTTGGTACAGACGAGGTATGAAGCGCTGCACATAGTGCCGTGGACCGCGTTGCAGACCGTCCTGATGCACACTCGCAGGCATGAAAAAGATCGAGCTGTCTTATTCGATTGGGGCTGCGCAGTCGCAGCGGTCGCCGCAGCCGGCGCTGCTGCGCAACCCCATGCTGGATGTGCTGCACGCGGTGCGCGAGCACGGCTCTATCTCGGCCGCCGCGCGCCAACTGGGCTTTTCCTACCGCCACGTCTGGGGTCAGTTGAAGGCCTGGGAGCTCGAACTCGGTCAGGAGTTGATCGTCTGGGAGCGCGGTCAGTCGGCCCGGCTCAGCCTGTTTGGTCAGCGCCTGTTGCAAGCCGAGCGGCTGGCGCAGGCGCGCCTGGGGCCGCAACTGCAGCATCTGCGCAGCGAGTTGGAGCGCGCTTTTGCGCTGGCGCTGCAGCCGCTCTCGCAGGCCCGCGCCAGCGAATCGATCACGCTCTACGCCAGCCACGACCACGCGCTGACCGAACTGCAAGACCTGGCCAGCGGTTTGGACGCTGGCGTGCCGGGCGGCTTGCAAGCGCTGCACCTGGATATTCGTTTTTGCGGCAGCGTCGATGCGATGCGCGCGCTCAATGAAGGGCGCTGTCTGCTGGCGGGTTTTCACACCCAGCCGTTTGCCGGCGCCGGCAGCCTGAGTGCGCGCACCTACCGTGCGCTGCTCAAGCCCGGGCGCCACAAGATCATCGGCTTTGCGCGGCGCACCCAGGGTCTGATAGTGGCGCCGGGCAATCCGCTGCGGCTGACCCGCTTGGCCGACGTGGCCCGCTTGCGGGCGCGTTTCGTCAACCGCGCTCAGGGCACTGGCACGCGCTTGCTGCTCGACGAGTTGCTGGCGCAGGCCGGGCTGGTGGCGAGCGATATCGGCGGCTTCGATGACGTGGAGAGCTCGCACGCCGCCGTGGCGCAGGCGGTGGCCAGCGGCGCGGCCGACGTCGGTCTGGGTGCCGCTTACGCCGCGCGCAGCCAGGGGCTCGATTTTGTTGCGCTGACCGACGAACGCTACCTGTTGGTGTGTCTGCAATCGGCGCTGGAGTTGCCGGCCGTGCAGCAGTTGCTGGCGCTGCTGCGCAGTCCGGCCTGGCAGCAGCGGCTGGATAGCCTGCCCGGCTACGCCGCCGATCACAGCGGCGAAGTGGCGGCGATGAAGCGCTTGCTGCCTTGGTGGCCTTGATGGGCTCACCGGCGCGGGCTGTGCCCGTCGGTTCAGCCGGGCAGGCGGCGGGCGATTTCGGCCACCAATTGGCGCGCCAGTTGCAGCTTGGGCGCGCGCGGCAGTTCGGTCGCGCCCTGCGCGTCGACCAGCAGCAAGGCGTTGTCGTCGCGGCCAAAGGTGTCTGGCCCGATGTTTCCCACCAGCAGCGCAACGCCTTTGCGCACGCGCTTGGCCTGCGCGTGTGCCAGCAGGTTGTGGCTCTCAGCGGCAAAACCGACGCAAAACAAAGCGCCGCTGCGCGCGCGTTCGCTGGCCGCGATGCCGGCCAGAATGTCGGGGTTTTCGACCAGGGACAGGGTCGGCGCCTGCCGGCTGCCGTCTTTCTTGATTTTCTCGTCCTGCGTCTGCGCCGGGCGCCAGTCGGCCACCGCCGCCGCCGAGATGAAGATGCGCGCGCGCTGGCTGTGCGTTTGCAGCGCCGCTTGCATGTGCAGCGCTGAGCGCACGTCGATGCGCTGCACGCCGCGCGGCGTCGCCAGCGCCACCGGCCCGGCCACCAGCGTGACCTCGGCGCCGGCCTCGTGCGCGGCGCGCGCGATGGCAAAACCCATTTTCCCGCTGGACAAATTGGTCAGCCCGCGCACCGGGTCGATCGCCTCATAGGTGGGCCCGGCACTCACCAGCACCGCTTGGCCGGCCAGCGTTTGCGGGCTGAGGGCGCGCAGCAGCTCGTAGAGCAGATCCGGCGGCTCCAGCATGCGGCCGTCGCCGCTTTCGCCGCACGCCTGTTCGCCCACGCCGACGTCGAGCACGCGCACGCCATCGGCGCGCAGTTGCGCGGCGTTGCGTTGCGTGGCCGGATGCGCCCACATTTCGTGGTTCATGGCCGGTGCCAGCAGCAAGGGCACCCGCTGCAGCGGCCGCGCCAGACACAGCAGGGTCAGCAGGTCGCAGGCGTGGCCCTGCGCCAGCTTGGCCATCAAGTCGGCGCTGGCCGGGGCCACCAGAATCGCGTCGGCCTTGCGGCTGAGGTTGATGTGCGCCATGTTGTTGGCCAGCCCGCCCGCGCTGCGCGCGTCCCACTGCGAGCGAAACACCGGCTGGCCCGACAGCGCCTGCATGGTCACCGGGGTGATGAATTGTTCGGCCGCCTCGGTCATCACCACCTGCACGCTCGCCCCGTGTTTGATCAGGCAGCGGCAGAGTTCGGCCGCCTTGTAGCAGGCAATGCCGCCCGAGAGACCCAGTACGATGTGTTTGTCTGCAAGCTCGTCCATGCGCGCAATGTAGCAGCAGACGCCGCAGGTAAAAAAAAGTCGGGGCAGCGCTGTAGTTTCATATAATCGCGGGCTTCGCAGCGAATTTTCAGGGTTCCGCGACGAAGGCGGCCTGCCGGTTCACTGGCGCGCTGCAAACCCACCTAAGAGTTTTCCGTCAGAGAAGAACCGACCGTGGAAAAGAACCCGCGTTCGCAGGCTCACGCCGAGCCTGCCAAACCACTTCTCTTGAAGAACATCTCATGACCAAAACTTTCAGCGCCAAACCCGCTGACGTGGTGCACGGGTGGTTTGTGATTGACGCGACCGACAAGGTCCTCGGACGAGTAGCCAGTGAAGTTGCTCTCCGTTTGCGCGGCAAACACAAGGCCATTTATACGCCTCACGTCGATACCGGTGACTACATCGTCATCGTCAATGCGGCCAAAATCCGCGTCACGGGCAACAAAGCCCAAGACAAGGTGTACTACCGCCACTCGGGCTACCCCGGCGGTATTTACGGCACCAATTTTCGTGACATGCAGGCCAAACACCCCGGCCGCGCGCTCGAAAAAGCCGTCAAGGGCATGCTGCCCAAAGGCCCGCTGGGCTACGCCATGATCAAGAAGCTCAAGGTCTACGGCGGCGCCGAGCATCCGCACACCGCCCAACAGCCGCAAGTGCTGGAACTGTAAAGGAGCCTTCCAATGATTGGTGAATGGAACAACGGCACCGGCCGTCGCAAATCGAGCGTGGCGCGCGTGTTTTTGAAAAAAGGCAGCGGCCAGATCACGGTCAATGGCAAGGACATTCAGGCTTACTTTGGCCGTGAAACCTCGATCATGATCGCCAAGCAGCCCCTGCTGCTCACCGACCACGCCACCAGCTTTGACGTGCAGGTCAACGTGCATGGGGGGGGTGAATCGGGCCAGGCCGGCGCGGTGCGCCACGGCATCACGCGCGCCCTGATCGACTACGACGCCACGCTCAAGCCCAGCTTGTCGCAAGCCGGCTTCGTCACGCGCGATGCGCGCGAAGTGGAACGCAAGAAAGTCGGTCTGCGCTCGGCGCGCCGCGCCAAGCAGTTCAGCAAACGCTGATCGGGTCTGCTTTCGCTGCAAAAACCGCCTGCAAGTTCGGCTTGGGGCGGTTTTTTCTTTCAGGGCCGAGCGGCAGCGGCCCCGGATCTTCAGACGCAATGCCCGCTCCCGCCTGGGATAAACCCACGTTGAAATGAGCGGCAAACAGCTCTTGAGCACATTCCCGAGCGTTTTGCTATAGCATTGCCGCTGCTGTGGGTGGTGGTCATCCGCAGAGCTACATTTTCGTGCTGCAGGCTGAGTTGGCACGAGCAAGACACGAGGTGATCCATGAGTGCACTGGCGCAAACCATTCAGACTGAAATGCCCGCTCCGCTGGTCTTCACAGACAGCGCTGCGGCCAAGGTGGCCGAGCTGGTGGCCGAAGAAGGCAACCCCGATCTCAAGCTGCGCGTCTTCGTGCAGGGCGGGGGCTGCTCCGGTTTTCAGTACGGTTTCACCTTTGACGAGGTGATCAACGAAGACGACACCACCATGAGCAAGAACGGCGTTTCGCTGCTGATCGACGCCATGAGTTACCAGTACCTGCTGGGTGCCGAGATCGACTACAAGGACGACCTGGAAGGCGCTCAGTTCGTCATCCGCAACCCCAACGCCACCACCACCTGCGGCTGCGGCTCCAGCTTCAGCGTCTGAAGCGAGCGCTGCGTCTGGTCTGGCGGATCGGCCCAAGGC
>BBPD01006648.1_pt2 | contig 10370 bp, 4 predicted proteins | sample 1344911 | NCBI WGS metagenome assembly BBPD01 (sample SAMD00019088, study PRJDB2971) | groundwater metagenome | biome: freshwater biome; feature: mineral spring; material: ground water | place: USA: CA, Sonoma | collected 2011-09 | depth surface m
CTGTTAGAGGATGTATCTCCGATTACCGGTTACACGGAGAGCTTGATACTGGAATTTGTTGATTACAGGTTAGATACCAACACCAAATATTCCGTTGAAGAGTGCAAGGACAGGGATGTTACATATGCAGCATCGCTTAAAATGCGTGTACGTCTTATTAACAAGGAAACAGGCGAAGTTAAGGAACAGGAAGTTTTCATGGGCGATTTTCCTTTGATGACCGAGAAAGGAACGTTTGCCATAAACGGTGCTGAACGCGTCATAGTAAGCCAGCTTGTTCGTTCTCCAGGCGTATATTTTATGGAAGAGATCGATAAAACGGGCAAAAAGCTATATTCAACCACTGTTATCCCCAATCGTGGGGCATGGTTTGAGTATGATACGGATTCAAACGATATAATTTGGGTGAAAGTGGATCGTACCCGTAAACTTCCTGCAACAGTGTTTCTAAGGGCGATTGGATGGGGTACCGATGCCCAGATAAAAGAGCTTTTCGGGGAAAATATCAGATTATTGAATACGCTTGAAAAAGATAATTCCGCGACTCGGGAAGAGGGGCTTCTTGAAATATATAAACGTTTAAGACCTGCGGAGCCTCCGACTGTGGAAAGTGCTGAGCAGCTTTTCAAGTCCTTGTTTTTTGATCCTAAGCGTTATGATTTGGCGAGGGTGGGTCGTTATAAATTCAATAAAAAGCTTGGAATAAGCGGGCGAATCGCTGGGAAAAAGTGTGCCCAAAGAGTAGTCCATCCTGAGACGGGTGAAATACTGGCTGAGATTGGCGAGAAACTCAGCCGTTCAAAAGCTGAGTTTATACAAAATGCCGGAATAAACAGCGTGGAAATCGAAATCGATGGCGATAAAACCGCTAAAGTTATTGGAAACTATTTCGTTGATGCAAAATATCACCTCCATTTTGATCCGGCAGAAGTCGGCATAAATGAGAAGGTGCACTACCCGTCGCTTAAAATGCTACTTGCGCGCAGGCTTAAGGATAAGGACATTAAAGAAACTATAAAGGCAGAATTGGGTAAGCTCATACCAAAACACATTATATATGATGATATAGTAGCTTCTTTTAGCTATGTGCTGCATTTGCCGGACGGGATAGGATATCATGACGATATTGATCATTTGGGGAACAGACGGTTACGTTCGGTGGGGGAGCTTTTGCAAAACCAATTTAGAACCGGATTGTCGCGAATGGAAAGAGTTATAAGGGAAAGGATGACCATCCAGGATATGGACGCGGTAACTCCGCAGGCTCTTATAAATATACGACCGGTTGTAGCCACGATGAAAGAGTTTTTCGGTAGCAGCCAGTTATCTCAGTTTATGGATCAAATAAATCCGTTGTCAGAATTAACGCATAAAAGAAGATTGAGCGCCTTAGGACCGGGGGGATTGAGCCGTGACAGAGCAGGGTTTGAGGTGCGTGACGTGCATGATTCCCACTATGGAAGAATATGTCCAATAGAAACTCCCGAGGGACCAAATATAGGGCTTATAAATTCATTAAGCACATACGCCAGGGTAAACGAGTACGGATTTATTGAAGCTCCTTACGTAAAAGTTGACCAGGAAGCTAAAACGGTTACCGGAGAGATAGTTTATCTGACGGCGGATGAGGAGTATGATTATGTTATTGCTCAAGCCAACGAACCGTTAGACGACAATGTCTGGTTTGTTAATACGAGAGTGGTTGCGCGCGTCAGGCATGAGGTACATGAAGTGCCTTGTGAGCGCGTCGAATTGATGGATGTGTCACCAAAGCAAGTGGTTTCAGTCGCAACAGCTTTAATTCCGTTCCTTGAAAATAACGATGCCAACAGGGCTCTTATGGGTTCAAACATGCAGCGACAGGCGGTGCCTCTGATTTCTGCCAAGGCGCCAATCGTGGGAACGGGTATGGAATTCAAGGCTGCCAGGGATTCGGGTGCTATAGTATTGGCTAAGGAATGCGGAACTGTAAAGAAGGTAACCGCACAGGAAATTGTTGTCAGGGCAGATTCGGGCGGCAATGCAGTTTATAATCTCCTTAAATTTAGGCGTTCCAATCAGGGTACGTGCGTCAATCAGCGCCCTATCGTATCTATAAACGAGCGGGTGGAAAAGGGGCAGGTTCTGGCTGACGGCCCCTCTACTGAAAATGGAGAGCTTGCGCTTGGCAAAGATGTATTGGTCGCATTTATGCCATGGGAGGGCTATAATTTTGAGGATGCCATACTGATAAGCGAGAAACTGGTTAAAGAGGATTTATATACCTCAATTCACATAGAAGAATACGAGTCAGAGGCAAGGGACACAAAGCTTGGCAACGAGGAGATTACAAGGGAAGTCCCCAATATGGGGGAGGACGCTTTAAGGGATTTAGATGAACGAGGTATAGTAAGAATTGGCGCGGAAGTGAGATCGGGGGACATACTGGTTGGCAAGGTCACACCGAAGGGCGAAACGGAGCTTACTGCGGAAGAAAGGCTTTTAAGGGCAATATTTGGCGAAAAGGCAAGAGAAGTGAGGGACACATCATTAAGAGTTTCCCATGGCGAAGGCGGGATTGTCGTAGATGTGAAAGTTTTTACCCGTCAGGAAGGCGACGAGCTTTCTCCGGGGGTTAACCAGCGGGTAAGGGTATATGTGGCACAAAAAAGAAAGATTTCGGTAGGCGACAAAATAGCCGGCAGACATGGCAACAAGGGCGTTGTGTCAAGGATTTTGCCTGAGGAAGATATGCCTTTTATGCCTGACGGCACACCTGTTGAGGTAGTATTGAATCCGTTGGGAGTACCATCAAGGATGAATATAGGTCAGGTACTTGAAACCCATCTTGGACTTGCGGCTAAGGCAATGGGCAGACGTATTTCAACTCCGGTTTTTGACGGGGCTGCAGAAGAGGATATAATGAAGCTTATAGCAAGAGCAGGCTTGCGTCAGGACGGGAAAACGATACTGTATGACGGGCGAAGCGGCGAACCCTTTGAAAATCCTGTCACGGTAGGATACATGTATATACTCAAGCTTGCGCATTTGGTGGATGATAAAATCCATGCGCGTTCAACAGGCCCATACTCCTTGGTAACTCAACAGCCTTTGGGTGGGAAAGCCCAATTCGGCGGGCAAAGATTTGGTGAGATGGAAGTCTGGGCGCTTGAGGCTTACGGTGCTGCTTATACCTTGCAGGAAATATTGACAGTCAAGTCAGATGATGTGGTAGGACGAGTCAAGACGTATGAGTCAATCGTTAAGGGAGAAAACATACCTGAACCCGGCGTTCCTGAATCTTTTAAGGTTCTTATAAAAGAGCTTCAAAGCCTTGCTCTTGACATAAAGGTTTTAACCGAAGAAAAGGAAGAAGTTCCCATAAAGGGCATGATTGAGGATGAGTTTGACGAAGTCTCGGTCGAACTTGAAGAAGCAAAGCTGCCAAAACGTGAGAGTTTTGATGAGGATGATCAGGATGACGAAGAACTTGAAGATTTTGATATTGACGACATAGTAGGGATACAGGATTTTGATGAAACAGGCGAAGAATTCGGTGATGAGCCGGAAGAAGAAATTGATGGCTTCCCTGAAAGTGAAGAAACTGAGCTCGACAAATAGTTTGAGAAGGAGAGAAGGCTTAAATGGAGCTTAATAATTTTGATTCAATCCGTATCGCATTGGCTTCTCCTGATAAGATAAGGGAATGGTCCAAAGGAGAGGTAAAAAAACCCGAAACCATTAATTACCGGACTCTTAAACCCGAAAAGGATGGTTTGTTTTGCGAGAGAATATTCGGGCCTCAAAAGGATTGGGAATGTCATTGCGGTAAATACAAGAGGGTAAGATATAAGGGTATAATTTGCGATCGCTGCGGAGTTGAGGTTACAAGGTCGAAAGTGCGCCGTGAACGCATGGGACACATAGAATTGGCTGCTCCCGTATCGCATATATGGTATTTCAAAGGAATACCGAGCAGAATAGGACTTCTTCTCGATATGGCTCCGCGTTCTCTTGAAAAAGTATTGTACTTTGCTTCATATATTGTTATCGACAGAGGCAATACTCCCCTTGATGACAAACAGCTTTTAAATGAAAGAGAATACAGGGAATCCGAAGAAAAATATGGTAATAAATTTAAAGCAAGAATGGGCGCTGAGGCTATAAAAGAACTTCTCCAAAGGATTAACCTTGAAAAGTTTTCAGCTGATTTGAGAGACGAGCTTAAAAATTCCACTGGACAAAAAAGGATCAGGATAATTAAAAGGCTCGAAGTGGTAGAAGCGTTTCGGCATTCCGGCAATCGTCCCGAATGGATGATACTCGACGTAGTGCCTGTGATCCCGCCGGAATTAAGACCGATGGTGCAGCTTGACGGCGGACGTTTTGCTACTTCGGATTTGAATGATTTATATCGCAGGGTTATAAACAGAAACAATCGTTTAAAACGCTTACTTGAACTGGGAGCGCCTGATATAATCGTTCGCAATGAAAAACGGATGCTGCAGGAAGCTGTTGACGCTCTGATTGATAACGGACGCAGGGGGCGGCCTGTGACTGGACCCGGCAACAGACCTTTAAAATCGCTTTCCGACATGCTTAAAGGAAAACAAGGAAGATTTCGTCAAAACCTTCTTGGGAAAAGAGTTGACTATTCCGGGCGCTCGGTTATTGTGGTAGGTCCTGAGCTTAGTATGTATCAGTGCGGTTTACCCAAAGAGATGGCTCTTGAACTTTTTAAACCTTTTGTAATGAAAAGGCTTGTTAAAAAGAATCTTGCGCACAACATAAAAAGCGCCAAGAGGATGGTCGAACGCGCAAAAGCAGAAGTGTGGGACGTACTTGAAGAAGTGATAAAGGAACATCCTGTACTGTTAAACCGTGCCCCTACTCTGCACCGCTTGGGGATTCAGGCATTTCAGCCGATTTTGGCTGAAGGCAAGGCACTAAGGATACACCCGCTTGTTTGTGCCGCTTATAATGCGGATTTTGATGGAGATCAGATGGCAGTACACGTACCGCTGTCAATGGAAGCCCAAGCTGAGGCTCGGTTTTTGATGCTTTCCTCAAATAACCTGCTTAAACCTCAGGATGGGCGTCCTGTGGTCAGTCCGACTCAGGATATGGTCATAGGCTGTTACTATCTAACCATTGAAAAAGAGGGAGAGAAGGGCGAAGGGAAGGCCTTTACAAATGCCGATGAAGTTTTAATGGCCTACCAGACCGGCAATGTAGGGATACATGCCAAGATAAAGCTTAGAGTTCAAAAGCTGATAGGATCTGAAAAGATAAGCAAGATAATAAATACAACACCCGGACGCATCATATTCAATGAAGGTATACCACAGGATTTGGGTTTTAAAGACAGAGACAATCCGGATGAAGCTTTTCTTTTTGAGATAGATACGACTGTTGATAAAAAAGTGCTGGGTAATATTGTAGATCGCTGCTACAGAAAATACGGCACTGCCAACACTGCGCAGATTCTTGATAAAATCAAAGATATAGGCTTTAAATACTCAACAAAGGGCGCTATTACGATAGGCGTTTCTGATATCGCAGTCCCCCCGAGCAAACCTGAGATTTTAAAGCAGGCTGATGAACAGGTGAAATTGGTAGAGCGCCAGTATAGAAGGGGTCTTGTTTCGGAAGATGAGCGTTACAAGCAGGTAATAGATATTTGGGATAAAACCACGGAACGGGTCACAAACGATCTTATGAAAGGACTTGATGTACACAATCCTATATTTATGATGGCAACATCAGGTGCCCGAGGAAGCATCAACCAAATTCGTCAGCTTGGCGGAATGAGAGGATTAATGGCCAATCCAAGCGGGATGATCATAGAAACTCCTATTCGCTCGAATTTCAGAGAAGGCCTCACGGTGCTGGAGTTTTTCATATCAACCCATGGAGCCAGAAAAGGTTTAGCAGACACAGCTCTTAGAACTGCAGACTCCGGATATCTGACAAGAAGGCTGGTTGATGTCAGTCAGGATGTCATAGTCAGGGCTCATGATTGTTTTGCGGTCTCTAACGAGCGGGTAAAAGGAATGACCGTCATCGAAATTCGTGATGGAGCACAGGTGATAGAACCGTTGTACGACAGAATACTCGGGCGCTTTACCGCCGAAAATGTAATACATCCCAAGACAGGAATGACGATAGTAGGAGTTAATCAATTAATAAGTCCCGAACAAGCGGACGAGATAATTCAGGCGGGCATCGATAAAGTAAATGTTCGTTCAGTACTGACATGTAAAACGGAGCATGGAGTATGCGCCAAGTGCTACGGATCAAACCTTGCGACGGGCGAACCTGTAAATATTGGTGAGGCTGTAGGGATAATCGCCGCACAGTCCATAGGTGAGCCGGGAACACAACTTACGATGAGGACATTCCATACGGGAGGAATAGCAGGGGATGATATAACTCAGGGACTTCCCAGGGTAGAGGAGCTTTTCGAGGCAAGAAAACCTAAAGGGCTTGCGATTATCGCAGAAGCTTCAGGTATTGTACACATCAACGAAAAAAATAAGAAACGCGAAATAGTAACAATCGGGAACGACGGAGAAACGAAGAATTATCCTATACCCTATGGTTCAAGGCTTAGGGTGCAAAATGGATATAGGGTAGAAGCGGGAGACGAGTTTACCGAAGGATCGGTTAATCCGCATGATATCCTGAAAATTAAAGGGACAAAAGGCGTTCAGGCGTATCTCACACAGGAAGTTCAAAAAGTATATCGATTTCAGGGGGTTGACATAAACGATCGTCATATCGAGGTGATACTAAGACAGATGCTTAGAAAGGTAAGGATTGAGGAATCAGGAGACACAAACATGCTTCCCGGAAGTCTTGTTGATATATTTCAATTCGAAAGGGATAACGATGTGATAGTGAATCAGGGATGCCAACCTGCCGTAGCAAAGAGGGTATTATTGGGGATTACTAAAGCGTCGCTTGCGACAGAATCGTTTTTGTCGGCAGCATCCTTCCAAGAGACAACTAAGGTTTTGACCGATGCCGCCGTTAAGGGGAAGATCGATCCGCTGGTGGGGCTTAAGGAAAATGTTATCATAGGCAAACTGATACCTGCGGGAACGGGAATGAGCAGGTATAACAACATTGCAATCTATACCTGTAAAGAAGAGGACGGGGAAGAAGAAAAGTTGTTGACTTGAAAAAATATTGGTGTTAAAATACCGTGGTGTTTTGTTCGGTTGTTTTATCTTAAGAAAACTCATAATGATTATGATGTTTAGTTTTTGTAATAAGCAATTTATATTCGGAAGGAGGAAGGGCAAATGCCGACGATCAATCAATTGATTCGTAAAAAGAGACAAAAGGCCGTCGAAAAATCGACTACACCGGCATTAAGAGGAAATCCCCAGAAGAGGGGCGTGTGTACTGTAGTCAGAACCATAACACCAAAGAAGCCAAATTCTGCATTGCGTAAAATAGCCAGAGTACGTTTAGTTAACGGTGCCGAGGTTACTGCGTATATACCGGGTATAGGGCATAACCTGCAGGAACACTCGGTTGTGCTTATACGCGGAGGAAGAGTGCCGGATCTACCGGGTGTGCGCTATCATATTGTACGAGGTACTCTTGATACGTCAGGTGCTGCCAACCGTAAGCAGGGGCGTTCCAAGTACGGTGCTAAGAAGGGCAAAAAGTAAATTTTTGGAAGGAGTTGTTGTGATGCCCAGAAAAGGTGCGGTTGCAAAGAGGGAAATATTGCCGGATCCCATATATAATGAAAGACTAATAACCAAGCTCATTAACGAGATTACGAAAGACGGCAAAAAGGGCGTGGCGCAAAGGATCTGTTACGGAGCTTTCGATTCAATAAAAGAAAAGACCGGCAAGGATCCTATGGAAGTGTTTAGCCAGGCGCTAAACAATTGTATGCCTGTTATAGAGGTAAAACCCAGAAGAGTAGGCGGAGCTACCTACCAGGTGCCTGTAGAGGTTCGTGCGGACAGGCGTCAAGCAATGGGCCTCAATTGGATAGTACAATACTCCCGCAATAGAGGCGAGAAGACCATGATGCAGCGTTTGGCCGGCGAAATCCTCGACGCTTCCAACAATTCCGGTAATTCGGTCAAAAAGCGTGATGATACTCATAAGATGGCTGAAGCTAACAAGGCGTTTGCTCATTATAAATGGTAAAATTTATATATATTTTAAAGAAGAACGTTCAACTGAAAGGAGGGAACAATAGTGCCAAGGCAAACTAAGCTTGATTTAACACGAAATATCGGGATTATGGCTCATATAGACGCAGGTAAGACAACTACAACGGAACGTATATTGTATTATACAGGTCGCCTTCACAGAATGGGAGAAGTGCATGATGGAACAGCGACTATGGACTGGATGGAGCAGGAGCAGGAACGCGGCATAACCATTACTTCAGCTGCTACCACTACGAGTTGGAGAGAGTGTCGTATAAATGTCATTGACACGCCGGGGCACGTGGACTTCACGGTGGAAGTTGAGCGCTCTCTGCGCGTTCTTGACGGAGCGGTAGCCGTGTTTTGTGCAAAAGGGGGAGTTGAGCCCCAATCTGAAACCGTGTGGAGACAAGCGGACAAATATGGAGTTCCGAGAGTTGCGTATGTAAACAAGATGGATATGATAGGCGCCGACTTTTACAGAGCCATTGATATGATGAAGAAGAGGCTTGGCGCAAATGCAATCCCTATTCAGATTCCCGTTGGAGGCGAGGATGCTTTTATCGGGTTAATCGATCTTGTAACCAATAAGGCGGTTTATTTTGTCAATGATCAGGGAACGGACAATCTGATAAAGGATGTTCCCGAAGATTTGAAGGAAAAGTCTCTCAAATACAGGACCAATCTTTTGGAAGCTCTTGCGGAATCGGATGATTCGATAATGGCTAAATATCTTGAGGGCGAAGAATTTACTGATGACGAATTAAGGAGAGCGATACGCAAGGCTACAGTAACCAACAACGTAGTTCCTGTAGTTTGCGGCGCATCATACAAGAATAAAGGGATTCAGATGCTTTTGGACGCGATTGTAGATTATTTACCATCTCCTGTTGATATTCCGCCCATTAAGGGAACGGATTTGGAGACGCAGCAGGAAGTAACAAGGCTTGCATCCGATGATGAACCGTTCAGTGCGCTTGCTTTTAAGATTATGTCGGATCCTTATGTAGGAAAGCTGACATATTTTAGAACGTATTCCGGTTCGCTTAAAGCGGGTTCTTATGTTTACAACGCCACAAAGATGAAGCGTGAGAGAATAGGCAGAATACTTCAGATGCATGCCAATACAAGGGAAGATATATCTGAAGTTTTTTCCGGAGATATAGTTGCCGCAGTCGGGTTGAAAGATACTACCACCGGAGATACGCTTTGTCTTGAGGAGAGCTCGATATTATTGGAGTCTATGGAATTTCCCAATCCGGTTCTTCAGGTTGCTATAGAACCCAAAACAAAAGCCGGTCAGGAAAAGATGGGCATAGCGCTTCAGAAGCTTTCTGAGGAAGATCCTACATTCAAGACGTTTACAGATAATGAAACGGGTCAGGTTATTATCGCCGGAATGGGTGAACTGCATCTTGAGATAATTGTTGACCGCATGTTGAGAGAGTTTAAGGTTGAAGCTAACGTAGGCAAACCTCAGGTTGCGTATCGCGAGACCGTCAAAAAAACTGTCAAGGCAGAAGGAAGGTATGTTCGCCAGTCGGGTGGACGCGGTCAGTACGGGCATGTTTGGATCGAACTTGAGCCTCTTGGGCATGGAAGCGGATTTGAGTTTGTAAACAAAATTATTGGCGGAGCGGTGCCAAGAGAATATATTCCACCTATTGAGGCAGGAATAAAGGAAGCGATGCAAAGCGGCGTATTAGGAGGCTATCCTGTTGTAGATATCAGGATTACTCTTTATGACGGCTCGTATCATGATGTGGATTCATCCGAAATGGCGTTTAAGATAGCAGGTTCAATGGCATTCCGGGATGCCTCGTTAAAAGCTGTTCCAATACTTTTGGAGCCCATGATGAAGCTTGAAACGGTTGTTCCTGAAGAATACTTAGGAGATGCGATGGGCGACATTAATTCAAGGCGTGGCAGAATTGAAGGCATAGAGCCGCGAGGAACGCTTCAGGTCGTAAAAGGATTTGCACCTTTGGCCGAGATGTTTGGCTATTCGACTGTGTTGCGCTCCATGACCCAGGGTCGCGGCACATATACCATGCAGCTGTCGCATTACGAAGAGGTACCGAAGTCTATTGCAGAAAAAGTTGTCGCAAAATAGCTGATGCGTCAACAGTAAATGCTTGAAGATATATTTTTTAAAAATGCATGAAGTTTAAACTTGCAAAATTTTAAGGAGGAAGATTACGATGGCAAAAG
>BBPD01001159.1_pt1 | contig 10366 bp, 8 predicted proteins | sample 1344911 | NCBI WGS metagenome assembly BBPD01 (sample SAMD00019088, study PRJDB2971) | groundwater metagenome | biome: freshwater biome; feature: mineral spring; material: ground water | place: USA: CA, Sonoma | collected 2011-09 | depth surface m
GAGCAGTCGCGCTCGTGCAAATAAACGCAGTGGCCGTGGCGGTCGGCAAACACCTGGATTTCGATGTGGCGCGGGCGCTGCACGTACTTTTCGATCAGCACCGCGTCGTCGCCAAAGCTGTTGCTGGCCTCGCGCTGGCAACTGGCGAGCGCGGTGGCAAAGTCGGCGCTGCGCTCGACCACGCGCATGCCCTTGCCGCCGCCGCCCGCGCTGGCCTTGATCAGCACCGGGTATCCGATGCGGTCGGCCTCGCGCTGCAACAGCGCCGGGTCTTGCTCGGCCCCGTGGTAGCCCGGCACCAGCGGCACGCCGGCTTGCTCCATCAGGCGCTTGGACTCAGCTTTCAGCCCCATGGCCTCGATCGCTGCCGCGGGCGGCCCGATGAACACCAGCCCAGCGGCGGAGCAGGCGCGGGCGAACTCGGCGTTTTCGCTCAGGAAGCCGTAGCCGGGGTGGATGGCTTGCGCGCCCGTGGCCTGCGCCGCTTCGATGATGCGCGCCCACTGCAAATAGCTGTCTTTGGGTGCCGAGCCGCCGATGTGGATCGCTTCGTCGCAGGCGGCCACGTGTTTGGCCTGCGCGTCGGCGTCGGAATACACGGCCACGGTCTGCACCCCGAGGCGGCGCGCGGTGGCGGCCACACGGCAGGCGATTTCTCCGCGGTTGGCAATGAGGATTTTCTTAAACATACTGCTCTCCCGCGGAGAAACCGCCTGCGCACGCTGCGCGTGCCAGCCAATTTGGCTGCGCCGCTGCGCCGCTGCGCGGCTGGTCACCTCGGTTGGCAATCAGAATTTTCTTAAACATTTCAATCCAGCCAGTTGGGCTTGCGTTTTTGTAAAAAGGACTGCACGCCTTCGCACCCTTCGGCGCTGGCGCGGATGTCGGCGATGGCCTCGACCGTGCGCGCCACCAGCGCATCGTCGAGCGGGGCTTGGGCGATGTCGAGCAGGAGCCGCTTGCAGGCACCCACGGCGGCGGGGCCGTTGGCGCACAGGGCCTGCACGATCTCGTCGAGGCGCGCATCCAGCGCCTCGGGCGGCACCACGGCGTGGACGAAGCCGATGCGCAGCGCCTCGGCGGCGTCGAAGCGCTCGGCGCTCAGAAAGTAGCGCTGCGCTGCGCGCGCGCCCATGGCGCGCACCACGTAGGGGCCGATGGTGGCCGGAATCAGGCCCAGCTTGACTTCGCTCAGGCAGAAGTGGGCGCTGTCTGCCGCCACCGCCATGTCGCAGGCCGCCACCAGCCCCATGCCGCCGGCCACCACATCGCCCTGCACCCGCGCCAGCGTGGGCTTGGGGCAGTCGTAAATGCTGCGCAGCATCGCCGCCAACCGAGCGGCGTCGGCAAGGTTTTCGGCGCGCGAGTAATCGGCCATGCGGCGCATCCAGTGCAGATCGGCCCCGGCGCAAAAGGCCGGCCCCTCGGCTGCCAGCACGATGGCGCGCACGGCGGGGCGGGCGCCCAAATCTTGGAATGCGGCGCTGAGTTCGGCGATCAACTCCTCGTTGAAGGCGTTGCGCAGCGCCGGCCGCGCCAGCGTGACGGTGGCACGCGCCCCGTGCAGCGCGATGTTCAGGTTCGCCATGCTGCGCCTTTCACATGCGAAACACGCCAAAGCGCGTGTCTTCGATCGGCGCGTTGAGCGCCGCCGACAGGCCCAGCGCCAGCACCCGGCGCGTGTCGGCGGGGTCGATCACGCCGTCGTCCCACAGGCGGGCGCTGGCGTAGTAGGGGTGCCCTTGGGTTTCGTACTGCTGGCGCAGCGGGGCCTTGAAGGCTTCTTCGTCTTCTGCCGACCACTGGCCGCCCTTGGCCTCGATGGCGTCGCGCTTGAGCGTGGCCAGCACGCTGGCGGCCTGCTCGCCGCCCATGACGCTGATGCGCGCATTGGGCCACATCCACAAAAAACGCGGGCCAAAGGCGCGCCCGCACATGCCGTAGTTGCCCGCGCCAAAGCTGCCGCCGATCACGACCGTGAACTTGGGCACCGCCGCCGTGGCCACCGCCGTCACCATCTTGGCGCCGTGGCGCGCAATGCCTTCGTTTTCGACCTTGCGCCCAACCATGAAGCCGGTGATGTTTTGCAAAAACACCAGCGGCACCTTGCGCTGGCAGCACAGCTCGATGAAGTGCGCGCCCTTTTGCGCCGATTCGCTGAACAAAATGCCGTTGTTGGCCACGATCCCCACCGGCATGCCCTCGATGTGCGCAAAACCGCACACCAAGGTGCCGCCAAAGCGCGGTTTGAACTCGTGCAGCGCGCTCTCATCGACCAAGCGGGCGATGATCTCGCGCACGTCGAAGGGCTTGCGGCTGTCGGCCGGGATCACGCCGTGCAGCTCCTCGGCCGGGTAGCGCGGCGGCAGCGGCGTGCGCAAGGCCATGTCGGGCTGCTTGCGCCGCCCCAGGTGCGCCACCGCCTGCCGCGCCAGCGCCAGCGCGTGCAAATCGTTTTGCGCCAGGTGGTCGGCCACGCCCGACAGGCGCGTGTGCACGTCGCCCCCGCCCAGGTCTTCGGCGCTCACCACCTCGCCGGTGGCGGCCTTCACCAGCGGCGGCCCGCCCAAAAAGATGGTGCCCTGGTTTTGCACGATGATGGCCTCGTCGCTCATCGCAGGCACGTAGGCCCCGCCCGCCGTACACGAGCCCATCACCACCGCGATCTGCGCGATGCCCTGCGCGCTCATCTGCGCCTGGTTGTAGAAGATGCGGCCAAAGTGGTCTCGGTCCGGGAACACCTCGTCTTGGTTGGGCAGGTTGGCCCCGCCCGAATCGACCAGGTAGATGCAGGGCAGGCGGTTTTGCTGCGCCACCTCTTGCGCGCGCAGGTGTTTTTTGACCGTCAGCGGGTAGTAGGTGCCGCCCTTGACGGTGGCGTCGTTGCACACCACCATGCACTCGATGCCCGCCACGCGGCCGATGCCGGTGATCAGGCCGGCGCAGGGGGCTTCGTTGTCATAGACATCGAGCGCTGCCAGCGGCGCCAGCTCCAGGAACGGGGTGCCGGGGTCGAGCAGGTTTTGCACGCGCTCGCGCGGCAGCAGCTTGCCGCGCGCCGTGTGCTTGGCGCGCGCTGCCGCACCGCCGCCTACTGCGATTTGCTCTAGGCGCTGGCGCAGATCGGCCACCAAGGCGCGCATGGCCTGCTGGTTGGCCAAAAATTCGGCGCTGCGCGGCTTGAGCCGGGTCTCTAGGATGGTCATGGGGGCGTCTCCTCTTTTACTCCCCCCTATTGTGCGCCAGCGCGCCGTGCCCTTCTTGGCCTCCCTGCTTGGGGCTTGCGCTTACTTGTCCAAAAAGCGCTGCGCATCCAGCGCCGCCATGCAGCCGGTGCCGGCGCTGGTGATGGCCTGGCGGTAGATGTGGTCTTGCACATCGCCGGCGGCGAACACGCCGGGCACGCTGGTCTGGGTGGCAAAGCCGTTTTGCCCGCCCTGCGTGACCAGGTAGCCATCCTTGAGTTCGAGCTGGCCTTTGAACAGCTCGGTGTTGGGGCTGTGGCCAATGGCGATGAAGCAGCCTTGCAGGGCGATGTCTTCGGTCTGTCCGGTCTGCACCTGCTTGATGCGCACGCCGGTCACGCCGCTGTCGTCGCCCAGCACCTCGTCGAGCACATAAAAGAGCTTGAGTTCGATGCGGCCCTCGGCCACCTTGGCCATCAGCTTGTCGATCAAAATGGGCTCGGCACGAAAGCCGTCGCGCCGGTGCACCAGCGTGACCTTGCTGGCGATGTTGGACAGGTACAGGGCTTCTTCCACCGCCGCGCTGCCGCCGCCGACCACGCACACCTCTTGGCCACGGTAGAAAAAGCCGTCGCAGGTGGCGCAGCCGCTCACGCCACGGCCCATGAAGGCTTGCTCCGAGGGCAGGCCGAGGTATTTGGCCGAAGCGCCGGTGGCGATGATCAGGCTGTCGCAACTGTACTGGCCGCTGTCGCCAGTCAAGCGAAACGGGCGCTGGCTCAGGTCCACGCTCTGGATGTGGTCGAACACGATTTCGGTCTGGAAGCGCTCGGCGTGGGCCTGGAAGCGCTGCATCAGCTCCGGGCCCTGCACCCCGTGCACGTCGGCGGGCCAGTTGTCCACGTCGGTGGTGGTCATGAGCTGGCCGCCTTGGGCCATGCCGGTGATGAGCATGGGTTTGAGGTTGGCGCGCGCGGCATAGACGGCGGCGGTGTAGCCGGCTGGGCCGGAGCCGAGGATGAGGACTTGGGCGTGGCGGGTGTTCATGTTGGGGCTTTCCGTGCGCAAAGAATAACGCGGTAAGTGTATCGTAGCAGGATTTTAAAATGCAGGTGGGGGTATATGGATGGAGCCGGTCCGCGCGCTCGGTTAAGCTAGCGCCTGCTTATGAGTTCTTCTGTCAATACCCTCAACAAAGACGCGGCGCGCGCTGCGGCCAGCGGCATCGGGCGCTTCACGCAGGAGTTTGCCCTGCTGCTGGGAGCGGCCGCGCTGCTGTTTGGCTGGATCGCGCTGCTGAGCTACAGCCCCGGCGACGCCGCCTGGTCCACCTCGGGCAGCGGGGCCGTGACGGCCAACTGGGGCGGGCGCGCCGGGGCCTGGCTGGCCGATCTGGGTTATTTTTTGCTGGGCGCATCGGTCTGGTGGCTGTTGCTGGCGGCATCGCACACGTGGTTGGCGGGGCTGGCGCGCTGGTTGCGCGTGCCCGCAGCCGCCGCAGCCGCCAACACCTTGCTGCGGCCAGAGACGCCACTTGCCGCCCTGCGGGCCCGCTGGCAGCAGCCGCCTTGGTCCAGGGTGGCGTTTGGGGTGGGGCTGCTGCTGTTGTTGGCCGCCAGCACGGTGTTGGAATGGACTCGGCTGCACCGCTGGGACGCGTGGTTGCCGGGCGACTCGGGCGGCCTGCTGGGCAGTCTGCTGGGGCCGCCGGCGCAGCTTTGGCTGGGGCAGACTGGCTCGGCCCTGCTGGCCATCAGCTTGCTGGGGGTGGCCTTGGCTTGGGTGTTTCGCTTCTCCTGGGCCGCCACCGCCGAGGGCTTGGGGCGTTGGATCGACGAGGCGCTGCAACACTGGCGCCAGCGCCGCGAGGCCGACGAAGACCAGCGCATCGGCCGCCAGGCCTTGCGCCAGCGCACCGCAGAGGAAGCCGAATACGAGCGGGCGCACCCGGCGCACGCCTTGAACCTGCAAGGTGCTGGCCCTGCCGATCCGGATACCGCCGCCGGCTTGCAGGGCGAGGTGCAGGCAGACCCGGTGCACGCCGCACCACGCAAGCCGGCAGCCAGTGCGGGCGCCAAATCCCAATCCAAAACGCTGCAAATCGAACCCGTGCTCGCCGAAGTGCCGCCCAGCAGCCGCGTGATCAAGGAGCGCCAGCAGCCGCTGTTCCACGATTTGAGCGACACCAAGCTGCCGCAGATCGACCTGCTCGACGCCGCCACGCGCCAGTCTGCCAGCGTGGCCCCCGAAACGCTGGAGATGACCAGCCGCCTGATCGAGAAAAAGCTGGGCGACTTTGGCGTGCAGGTCACGGTGGTGGCGGCGCTGCCGGGGCCGGTGATCACGCGCTACGAGATCGAGCCCGCCACCGGCGTCAAAGGGGCGCAGGTGGTGAACTTGGCGCGCGATCTGGCGCGCTCGCTCTCGCTGGTGAGCATCCGCGTGATCGAAACCATCCCCGGCAAGAACCTGATGGCGCTGGAGCTGCCCAACGCCCGGCGCCAGACCATCCGCCTGAGCGAAATACTCGGCTCGCAGGTCTATCACGACGCCAAAAGCCTGCTCACCATGGGGCTGGGCAAAGACATCGGCGGGCACCCGGTGGTGGTCGATCTGGCCAAAATGCCGCACTGCCTGGTGGCGGGCACCACGGGGTCGGGCAAGTCGGTGGGCATCAACGCCATGATCCTGTCGCTGCTCTACAAGGCCGACCCGCGCGACGTGCGGCTGCTGCTGATCGACCCCAAGATGCTGGAACTCAGCGTCTATGAGGGCATCGCGCACCTGCTGGCCCCGGTGGTGACCGATATGAAACAGGCCGCCAACGCGCTCAACTGGTGCGTGGCCGAAATGGACAAGCGCTACCGCCTGCTGAGCAAGCTCGGGGTGCGCAACTTGGCGGGCTACAACGCCAAGATCGCCGAGGCGGCGGCGCGCGGCGAGCCCATCGGCAACCCCTTTAGCCTCACGCCCGAGCAGCCCGAGCCCTTGCAGCGGCTGCCGCACATCGTGGTGGTGATCGACGAGTTGGCCGACCTGATGATGGTGGTGGGCAAAAAGATCGAGGAGCTGATCGCCCGGCTGGCGCAAAAGGCGCGCGCCGCCGGGGTGCACCTGATTTTGGCCACCCAGCGCCCGAGTGTGGATGTGATCACCGGCCTGATCAAGGCCAACATCCCGACCCGCATCAGCTTCCAGGTCAGCAGCAAGATCGACAGCCGCACCATTTTGGACCAGATGGGGGCCGAGGCGCTGCTGGGCATGGGCGACATGCTCTACATGCCCAGCGGCAGCGGCTACCCGAGCCGCATCCACGGCGCTTTCGTGAGCGACGACGAGGTGCACCGCGTGGTGGCCTGGCTCAAAGCCCAGTGCGGCGAGCCCGACTACATCGCGGGCGTGCTCGAAGGCCCGGCCGATGCCGAAGAGGGCGGCGAGGCCGACGCCCATGCGGGCGGCGGCGAAAAAGACCCGCTCTACGACCAAGCGGTGGCGATCGTGCTGCAAGACCGCAAGGCCAGCATCAGCTACGTGCAGCGCAAGCTCAAGATCGGCTACAACCGCGCCGCGCGCCTGCTCGAAGACATGGAGCGCGCCGGGCTGGTGAGCGCCCTCACCAGCAGCGGCCAGCGCGACATTCTGGTGGGTGGGCGCAGCGCCGAGTGAGGGGGGCTGCGACCATCAATCCTTTCCCCTGAGCTGGAAGGGCATGGGGTCTTAGCCTGTTTTCCCCTTCTCAGGCTGGGTTTGACAAATGCGTTTAGTGTAGCTACATTAAAGGCATGGTAATCGAGTTCGATCCAGCCAAGGATGTGGCAAACCAAACCAAGCCAAGCATGGCGTGTCGCTGTCCATGGCCGGCGACCTCGACTGGGAAGCCGCGTTGGTGTGGGTTGATGGACGGTTCGAGTACGGTGAGTCGGGAATGATTGCGCTCGCGCCACAAACCGAAATTCTGTACTGCGTGGCCTTTGTTGATCGAGGCCAAGTGCGAAGGGTCATCAGCCTGCGCCGCGCCAATCGCCGTGAGGTGAAGCACTATGTCGAAAATCTCTAAGCGTCCAACGATCCTGATGCCTACTGTGGCAGAGGACAAGGCCATTACTGCGGCTGCCAGAAGCGACCCTGACGCGCAACCCCTCACGCCTAAGCAACTGGAGGCCATGGTGCCACTTCGTGCCCTACGCGGTCGGCCAAAGTCTGAAAATAAAAAACTGCTGGTATCGGTGCGTTACAGCCCCGAGGTGGTTGCCTACTTTAAGTCAACCGGGAAAGGCTGGCAGTCGCGCATGGATGGTGTGCTGCGTAAGTACGTATCGCGTCACCTCCGTGGCGCGGGGTGATACGCATGGGGAGTCGGGTCAGGCCACGGTTTTACCCCGGTTTGGTGAGCGCCCACACCCACGGCGGCCACAACTCCTTACACTTGCGCCGCCAGCGCCTGCAACTGGCGCACCGGCTTTGATTCACAATGGGCATGATGCACCGACCCACCTTTATGCGATCCGCCTTGGCCAGCGCCTGGGCCCTCACCTTGGCCGCGCTGGCGGCTGTGGCAACCCTGCCTGCTGCGGCGGCCACGGCCACGGCCACGGCAACCACAGCCCCTGCCGCCCCGGCTGCCATCGCGCCCGCTGCCACGCCCGGCAACGCGCCTGCCCCCGCCCCCGGCACCGCCCTGGGCGACCTGCAAGCCTTTTTGCAGCAAACCCAGCACGGCCGCGCCGCCTTCACCCAGACTGTGACCGGCCCGCGCCCGGCCGCCGCCCCCGACGCCGCAGCGGCATCGGCTGCCGGCGCGCCCGCGGCACGGGTGCAAACCAGCCACGGGGTGTTCGAGTTCCAGCGCCCGAACCGCTTTCGCTTTCACTACCAGCGCCCCTTCGAGCAGCTCATCGTTGCCGACGGCCAGACCCTGTGGCTGTACGACCCCGATCTGGCGCAGGTCACGGCGCGGGCGCAGCGCGAGGTGCTGGGCCAGACCCCGGCGGCGCTGCTGGCGTCCGGGGCCGATCTGCGCACCCTGCAACAGGCCTTCACCTTGAGCAACGCCCCCGACGCCGACGGACTGCGCTGGGTGCAGGCGGTCCCGAAGGGCGAGGACGCGCCCTTGCAAGCGGTGCGCATCGGCTTTCGCAACGGCCAACTGGCGGTGCTCGAAATTTTGGACCGCTTTGGCCAGCGCTCACACATCGCCTTTGAGCGGCTCGACACCCAGAGCGCCTTTAGGCCCGGCCATTTCGGCTTCAGCGTGCCAACCGGGGCCGCCCTGATCCGGCCCGAATGAGCCCCGAATGAGCCCACAAGTCCACCACTGAGCCCCATGCAGGCCGACACCCGCCCCCTGGCCGAACGGCTGCGCCCGCAAACGCTGGCCGAGGTGATCGGGCAGGCGCACCTGCTCGGGCCGGGCAAGCCGCTGCGCGTGGCCTTTGAGACCGGGCAGCCGCACAGTTGCATCCTGTGGGGGCCGCCCGGAGTCGGCAAAACCACGCTGGCGCGGCTGATGGCGCACGCCTTCGAGGCCGATTTCATCGCCATCAGCGCCGTGCTCGGCGGCGTGCGCGACATCCGCGAGGCGGTCGAGCGCGCCCAACTGGCGCGGGCCAGCCAGCCGCCACGCGCCACGCTGGTGTTCGTCGATGAGGTGCACCGCTTCAACAAAAGCCAGCAAGACGCCTTCTTGCCGCACGTGGAAAGCGGGCTTTTTACCTTCATCGGGGCCAGCACCGAAAACCCGAGCTTCGAGGTCAATTCGGCGCTGCTCTCGCGCGCCACGGTGTACGTATTGCAGCCCCTGAGCGAGGCCGAGCTGGAGCAGTTGCTGCAGCGCGCGCAGGCGCAAGCGGGGCTGCCCGATATCGAGCCGGCGGCGCGCCAACTCCTCATCGGCCACGCCGACGGCGACGCCCGGCGCCTGCTCAACAGCTTGGAGACGCTGGCCGTGGCCGCTCGGGCGCAAAACCTGGCCGCCATCGATGCCGACTGGCTGCTGCACCTGCTGGGCCAGCAACTGCGCCGCTACGACAAGGGCGGCGACGCCTTCTACGACAGCATCAGCGCCCTGCACAAGAGCGTGCGCGGCTCCGACCCCGACGCCGCCCTGTATTGGTTCGCGCGCATGCTCGACGGCGGGGCCGACCCGCGCTACCTGGCCCGGCGCATGATCCGCATGGCCAGCGAAGACATCGGCCTGGCCGACCCGCGCGCGCTGCGGCTGGCGCTGGATGCCGCCGAAGTCTATGAGCGCCTGGGCAGCCCGGAAGGCGAGCTGGCCTTGGCCGAGGCGCTGGTTTATCTGGCCGTGGCACCCAAGAGCAACGCCGTTTACAAGGCCTACAAAAGCGTGCGCGCCTTGGTGCAGCGCGACCCAAGCCGGCCGGTGCCGCTGCACCTGCGCAACGCCCCCACGGCGCTCATGCGCACGCTCGAACACGGCAAGGGCTACCGCTACGCGCACGACGAACCCGAGGCCTTCGCCGCGGGCGAGACCTACTTCCCCGACGGCCTGCGCCCACCGCCCTTTTACGAGCCGGTGCCGCGCGGGCTGGAAATCCGCATCGGCGACAAACTGCGCGAGCTGCGCCAGCGCAATGCGGCGGCTGCGCCGGCCCAATACACACCGCCCGAGCCGCCGAAGCCCTAAGCCTTGCCAGCCGCTGCGCCCTACAGCAGCAGCCGCATGCTGCGCGCCGTTTCCTGCAGCACCGGCAGCACGCGCTTGACGGCGGTCTCTTGGCTTTCGTTGTTGATGGGCATGGTCACGCTCAAGGCGCCCAGCAGTTGGTCTTTGTGGTCGTACAAGGCCACCGAGACGCCCCTAAAGTTCAGCTCAAGCTGCTGATCCGAAATGAACCAGCCCTGCAGGCGCGCCTGCTCAAAACAGGCGCGCAGCCGCTCCTTGTCGGTCAGGGTGTGCACGGTGTAGGGGCGCAGGGTTTGCCGTTCCAGCCACGGGCTCCAGTGCGCAGGCCCAAGCATGCCCAGGATCACGATGCCGGCTGCCGTCACGTGCGCCTGCACCCGCGAGCCCAAGGTGTAGCCCGAGTGGGTATGGCGCAGGGTGCCGCTGCGCGCCAGATAGACCACATCGTTTTCATCCAGCACCGCCACGTAGGACGACTCGCCGGTGCCCGCCGTGACGCGCTGCAAATAGGGCTGCACCGCGCGCGGCAGCCGGG
>BBPD01000603.1_pt8 | contig 10342 bp, 12 predicted proteins | sample 1344911 | NCBI WGS metagenome assembly BBPD01 (sample SAMD00019088, study PRJDB2971) | groundwater metagenome | biome: freshwater biome; feature: mineral spring; material: ground water | place: USA: CA, Sonoma | collected 2011-09 | depth surface m
GTCTGGCGGCCAAGCAGGTGGACGCAACCACGACGGTCACGAAACGCTTGGCGCCCGCCTCTACGGGTCTGGCGGCCAAGCAGGTGGACGGGCCGCTCGCCGCCGAGCACTTCTTCTACGGTGCGGAGTCGCTCACGGTCCTCGCCGAGGTTCGGGCCATCGGTTCGTCTTCAACGCCAACGAACAGTTGAACGCGGGCGATTGCCAGCTTGCGCTGGACACGGGCGCGGTCGGGACCGGCGGGTCCGCCGCGTACGACTTCGACAGCTTCCTGTTCATCGGCGCTGTTTCGCCGACCCGGTTTTCGGCGGTCGTCTTCGAAAGCCCCGACGCCGCGCTCGGCACCTGCGTGATAACCCAGATCGTCTTCGTCCCCGCTGCCGTCACGGCGCACGCCGCCCTCGTGCTTTTCGGGGTCGGGCTTCTCGGCCTCGCGGTGACTTCCAGTCGGCGCCGCGCTGCCGATTGCGCGTAGGTCCATTCCGCGGCCGCCGCGCCGGCCATCTTCCCCCCCCTGCGTCCGAGCCGCGCCGCGCTGCGCCGGCCCGGGAGTCGCGGTTGCCGCGCCGGATGAGGCGGCTGGGAGGCGCCGACGCCGTCCCACAGCGCGCCGCCGAACGCCACGCCAGCGCGCGGGCCGGTTTCCGGCCGCCCCGGCCCTTGGCCCCAAGGCGGCGCTCGCGATCCCCGCCCGGGCGCCGGGTTCGTCGAGGAGCCAATGGCCGAGGAACAGGGCCATGCTCCGTAGCGCCCAGGCCTGGTCGCCAGGGCCGCCCGCGCCGATGTGGCGCATCGCCTCCGGGGCGTCCTGCGCCGCTGCGGAGGCGTCGAGGCACGTCGCGCGGAAACCTGGCGGCGTCACCGGTCGGTCAGCCGCAGCTCGATCCGCCGGTTGCGCGCGAAGGCCTCCGGCGTGTCGCCGGGGTCGAGCGGCTGGTGCTCGGCGAAGGCGGCGGCGGCCACGCGGTTGGCGGGGATGCCGCTCTCGATCATCAGGTTCGCCACCGCGATGGCGCGCGCGGCCGAGAGCTCCCAATTCGTCGCGAAGCGCGCTCCCGGTCGGATGGGCTGGCGGTCGGCGTGGCCGTCCACCCGCAGCACCCAGGGGATCTCGGGCGGGATGCGGCCCGCGATCTCGCCCATGGCGCGCGCGGTCTGGCGCAGCTGGTCGCGCCCCGCGGGCGAGAGCTCGGCGCCGCCGGGCGGGAAGAGCAGCTCGGACTGGAACACGAAGCGGTCGCCCTGCACGCGCAGCTCCGGCCGGTCGCCGAGCACGCCGCGCAGCCGGCCGAAGAACTCGGAGCGGTAGCGCGTCAGCTCCTCGACGCGCTGCGCCAGCGCGGAGGCGAGCTGCGCCTGGAGGTTCCGGCGCTCCGCGTCGCCCTCGCGCTCGCGCCCCTCGCTGTCGCCGAGCGCGGCACGGAGGGCGGCAAGGTGGCTGCGCAGCTCGTCGAGCTGGCGGGAGAGGAGGGCGGCCTGCGCCTCGGCGCCCGTCGCGCGGCGCTCCTGCGAGGAGGCGTGGCGCGACGCCTCCTCGCGCAGCGCCTGGAGGGCGGCGAGCTCGCGTTCCAGCCGCGCGATCTCGGAAAGGCGCACCTCCAGCGTCGCGCGGTCGGCGCGCAGCATGCGGTCCATGGCCGCCTCGGCGGCGCGCAGCGCCTCGACCTGGCGGCGCGCCTCGTTCAGGTCGGCGAGCGCCTCGGCCTGCTGGCGCCGGAGCGCCGCGAGTTCGAGGCGCGCCGTCTCGAGCGCGCCCCGCGCCGCCGTGAGGTTGCGCTCGCCCTGCTGGCGCGCGCCGCGCTCCTCCGCGAGCAGCGCCTCGGCGCGGGCGCGGGTCTGCGATTCGGCGTGGAGGCGCTGGAGCGCCGCGGCCGCCTCGCGCGCGGCGGCTTCGGCGCGCGACAGGGTGTCGGCGAGAAGCTGCTCGGCGCCGGTCAGGCGCTGCGTGCCGGCGCGCGCGGCGGCCTCGAGGTCGGCGAGGCGCGCGGCGGCGCGGGCCTGCTCGGCGCGCGCCGCGTCGCGCTCGGCAAGCGTGCGCGCGCGCTCGTCGGAGAGCGCCCGCGCCTGTTCGGCCAGGCGGTCGCGCGCGGCGGCGGCGGCGCGGACCTCCTCGCCGGATCGCGCGAGCAGCCCGCGCAGCTCCGCCGCCTGGCCCTGCTCGACCGACAGCGCCTCGTTCAGCTCGGCCACCTCGCGTTGGAGGCGCTCCATCGCGGCGTCGCGCGAGGAGACGCTGACGGAGAGGAAGCCCTGCGCGAGGACGAAGACCATCAGCACGAAGGTGACGACCATGAGCAGCGTGGACAGCGCGTCCACGTAGCCGGGCCACGCGTCGAGGCCGGGGCTGCGCCGGCGCGTGCGCGCGCTCACGTCGGCGCCCTCATCTCCGGCGTCCTCATCTCCGGCGTCCTCATCTCCGGAGTCCGGGGCGCCACGTGCTGCTCGCCGAGCGCGGCGAGGGTGCGCGAGAGCAGCCGGATTTCCTGCCGCAGCTCCGCCGTCGCCTCGGCGCGGCCCTGCGCGGAATCGTCCAGGAGGCGCGCGAGGAGCAGCTCGGTGTTGCGCAGGTGCGCGCGCGAGGCGTCGTCGATCACGGGCTGCGCGGAGCCCTCGGCGATGGCCATGAGCGCGGGGCGCAGCGTCGCCTGCGCGTCGGCCACGCGCTGCATCAGCGCCTGGTTCGCCCGCATCTGGTCGGTCAGCACGGATAGCCGGTCGGCGAGGGTAGCGAGCGCGGCGGAGGTCTGGCCGCGCGCCTCCTCGCCGCGCTTCATGATGTCCTGCAGCGCCTCAAGGTTCTCCGCCGTCTGCTCGAGCAGCGCGCCGACATAGGCCGACGCCGCGCCCTCGCCCTCGGGCCCGGCGCCGGAGGAGAGGCGGGTGAGGCCGGCCAGCCAGTCCTCGAGCTCGGTGTAGAAGCGGTTCTGCGCCTGGCCCGCGGTGAGGTCGAGGAAGCCCAGCACCAGCGCGCCGGCCAGGCCGAGCATGGAGGAGGAGAATGCCACGCCCATGCCGCGCAGCGGCTGCGCGAGGCCGGCCTTGAGCTGGTTGAACAGGGCGTTGATGTCGCCGCCGCCCAGGCTCATCCCACCGATCACGGCGGCGATGCTGTCGATGGTCAGCAGCAGGCCCCAGAACGTGCCGAGCAGGCCGAGGAAGATCAGCAGGCCCGTGGTGTAGCGCGACAGCTCGCGCGACTCGTCGAGCCGCGCCGCGATGCCATCGAGCACGCTGCGCATGCCGGCGGCCGAGATCGTCTGCCGCTCGGAGCGACGGGCCGCGAACATCGCGGCCATTGGCGCGAGCAGCCGCGGCGCGGGCTTCGCCGGCGCACCGGAGCGGGGCGAGCGGAACCCCTCCAGCCAATCCACCTCCGAGCGCAGCAGGATCACCTGCCGGATGTTCCAGACGATGCCGAGGGCGAGCACGGCGAGGATCACGCCGTTGAGCACCGGGTTGGCGGCAAAGGCCTGGGCGAGGGGCGCGGCCAGCAAGGCGGCGACGAGCAGCACCGCCAGGAGGAAGGCCAGCATGCGCCAAAGGAAGCGGAGGGGCTGCGTCATCCCCTCCCTTATCACCACGAAAGCTTGAGGAATGGAAAGCGCGGCGAAACTTGGCACGGTCTGGGTAACACTGGGGGAGACAGTGGCATCGGAAGCTTTCCCCTGGCGCGCCGAGCCAAGCCTGGACGACAAGTGCCGGTGGGGCCCGCGCGCCGTGCCGGCACCGGCGAGCACGATGGATCGCGCCACCAGCGAGCAGTGTGGCCGCGCCGCATTTCGCCAAACCTTCGGCGCCCGCTCCGGTGGCGGGGCATTCCGCGCCGCGCGGCGGCCGCCGCGAACGCGGTTTCGGAGCGTTTCGGACGGGGCGGCGCAGGCCAAGCGAGGCGCGGGGTTGGCGATCCCGCGCCTTGACCTCACGGCACCACCATCATGGGGCCACCGTCACGGCGCCATCCGCGCCGCGCCGGGCGGCAGGATGTCGAGCACATCCATGGCAAGCGGCGTGCGCCCGATTGGGAACACATCGACCCGCGTCTCCTCCAGCCCGCCCGCGACGAGCGCCGCCTTGGCCGCCACGGCGCGGTCCAGCGCGCGCCGCCGCTCGGACGACGTGTCGCCGGCACGCGACACCTGGGAGAGGAGTGCCACGCGCCCCACCGTCTCGGCCGCAAGCCGGCGCGCGATCTCAGCCAGCGCCAGCCGCGCCGCCTCGTCCGGCGCCGCCGCGTCCGGCCCGAGCGCGACCCGCCAACCCCCGCCGGGCAGGGGCGAGACCGAGGGCGGCAGGGCAAGCGGCCGCCGCGGCGCAGCCGGCGGGCCGGGCTGGCCAACCCCGGGCGCAGTGGGCAAGGCCGTCAGCCGCGGTGGCTCGGGCGGCCGCTCGGCGGGTGGCGACGGGATCCGGCTTTCCGGACTTGGATGCGCCTGGCCAGCCGACCCCAGGAGCAGCAGCGCGCCGAGCAGGGCCCGTCGCGCCGCCACGCTCAGCCCGCCGCCGCCGGCGCGGTGCCACCGGCTGGAGCGCCGCGCTGGCGCACGGCCTCGATGCTCTCGGCCACCAGCTCGCGCAGCTTTGCGTGCAGCGCGGGATTGGCCGCGACGAGCGATTCCTGCGCGTAGCCGTCGCCGCCATCCGGCGCCGTCACGTAGCCGCCCGCCTCGCGCACCAGCACCACGCCGGCCGCGATGTCCCACTTGTTGAGGTCGAGCTCCCAGTACCCGTCGTATCGCCCGGCCGCCGTCCAGGCGAGGTCGAGCGCCGCCGAGCCGAAGCGCCGCACGCCCGCGACCTGCGGCATGAGCCTCGCCAGCGTGTGCACGAACTCGGCCTTGCCCGAGACATTGCCGAACGGGATGCCCGTCGCGAACAGCGCGTCGCGGATCTCGCGCCGGGCGGAGACGCGCAGGCGCTTGTCGTTGAGGAACGCGCCCATGCCCTTCTCGGCCCAGAACAGCTCGTCGGCGGCGGGGTTGTACACCACGCCGGCCACCACCTCCGTCCGGTCCTCGGCCACGCGTTTCTCGATGCCGACCGAGATCGCCCAGTGCGGAATGCCGTGCAGGAAGTTCGTGGTGCCGTCGAGCGGGTCCACCACCCAGCGCCACTCCCAGTCCTTTTCGCCCTGCTCGCCGCTCTCCTCCATGAGGAACGCGAAGCCGGGCCGCGCGCGCGCAAGCTCGGCCCGCAGCGCCTGCTCGGCCTTGAGGTCGGCCTGGCTGACGAAGTCGCCCGGCCCTTTCGGCGTGACCTGCAGGCTGCCGACCTCGGTGAAGTCGCGGATCAGCTGGCGCCCCACCTTGCGGACGGCACCCACCACGACATTGAGCGCGGGCGACAGGCGGGGCGAGGCTCCCGACATGCCCTCAGCACCCCGCCCCGAGGCAGGTGTGGCCGCTACTTCGCGCGCTCGACATAGCTCGCGTCCTCCGTGCGCACGACGACGCGCTCGCCCGAGGTGATGAAGGGCGGCACCATGGTCTTGACGCCGTTCACCAGCATCGCCGGCTTGTAGGAGGAGGACGCCGTCTGCCCCTTCACCACCGGGTCGGCCTCGGCGATCTCGAGCACCACCGTCTCGGGCAGGCCCATCGCCACCGGGTCGCCCTCGATGAGGCGGACGTTGACCGTCATGTTGTCCTGCAGGAAGGGCAGCCGGTCGCCCAGGATCGCCGCCGGCACCTGCGTCTGGTCGAAGGTCTCGGGGTCCATCAGCACGAGGTTGTCGCCCTCGGTGTAGGAGTAGGTGAACTCCTTGTCCTCGGTCTGCAGGCGCTCGACCGTGTCGGCCGTGCGCCAGCGCTGGTCCTTCTTCGCGCCGGTCTTGATGTTGCGCATCTCGACCTGGATCACGGCGGCGCCCTTGCCCGGGATCATGATGTTCTGCTTGAGGATGGTGTAGCGCTGGCCCTCGAACTCGATGACCATGCCGGCGCGCATCTGGTTCGCCTGCATCTTCGCCATGTGGGGCGGGCCTTTCTGAGCAAGTCTGCTGTTCGTTGGGTGGCGTGCGGCGATTACACGCGGGGGCGTGGCCGAGCAAGCCGACGGCCGGCCGCGCGGGCCTTGCGGTGCGCGGCACGGGCCTGTATGCGCGCCGCCGGATCGCTGCCGTAGCTCAGTGGTAGAGCACTCCCTTGGTAAGGGAGAGGTCAAGAGTTCAATCCTCTTCGGCAGCACCACCACCCCGATCTGCGCTCGGGCGCTCCGCGCCGGGTCCACCTCAGTAGCTCTTCGGCAGGCCGAGCGTGCGCTCGGCGACGAAGCTCAGGGCGAGCTGCTCGGAGACGGGGGCGAGGCGGCACAGCAGGCTTTCGCGGAACAGCCGCTCCACCTGGTACTCACGCGCGTAGCCCATGCCGCCGTGGGTCAGCACCGCGCGCTCGCACGCCGCGAACCCGGCGCGGCCGGCGAGCAGCTTCGCCGCGTTCGCCTCCACCCCGCACGGCCGGCCCTGGTCGTAGAGCCACGCCGCGCGCAGCGTCATCCCCCACGCCGCCTCCAGCTCGCACCAGGATTCCGCCAGCGGGTGCTGGATGGACTGGTTCTGCCCGATGGGCCGGCCGAACACCTCCCGCTCGCGCGCATATCGCGCGGCGCGGGCCAGCGCGTCCTGGCCGATCCCCACCGCCTCGGCGGCGATCAGGATGCGCTCCGGATTGAGGCTGTCGAGCAGGTGGCGGAAGCCGCGCCCCTCCTCGCCGACCAGATCCGCCTCGGGCACGAACAGGTCGTCGAGGAACACCGCGTTGCTGTCCACCGCATGGCGGCCGAGCTTCTCGATCCGCCGCACCTCGATCCGCGCGCGGTCCATCGGCGTGTAGAACAGGCTCATCCCGTCCGCGGGCCGCGCCGGGTCCTTCGGCGCGGTGCGCGCGAGCAGCAGGATGCGGTCCGCCTCCTGCGCGGTGGAGGTCCACATCTTCCGGCCCGAGACGCGCCAGCCGCCCTCGACCCGCCGCGCGAAGGTGGTGATCGAGGTCGTGTCCAGCCCCGCATCGGGCTCGGTCACGCCGAAGCACGCCTTCTCGCGCCCCTCGATCAGCGGCACGAGCCAGCGCCGCTTCTGCTCCGCGCGGCCGTGCACCACGATGGCGTGCGGCCCGAACAGATTGATGTGGACCGACGAGGCGGCGGCCATCGCGCCACCGCCCCGCGCCACCGCCCGCATCATGAGCGCGGCCTCGGTGACGCCGAGGCCGGCGCCGCCGAGCTCGGCCGGCATCGTCACGCCGAGCCAGCCGCCCGCGGCCATCGCGGCGTGGAACTCGTGCGGGAAGCGCGGCGCGCTGTCGCAACCCGACCAATAGGCGTCGTCGAAGCGCGCGCAGAGGCGCTCCACCCCCTCCACCAACGCCGCTTGTGCCTCGGAGAGGGCGAAGTCCACGCGGCCCCCGCGCCTAGCCCAGGCTCGCGCCGGTCGCGCGCCAGAAAGCTTCGGCTTCCGGGTGCCAGGGCACGCCGGCGGCCGCCGTCTTCTGCGCCGCGAGGTTGAAGTTGCGCGCCTCGGCGTGCACCCGCGCCCAGTCCTCCCGGTTCTGCCAGAGCACCGTGAGCACCTGGCGCACCAGGCCTGCATCCGCGTCCTCGCGCATCGCCAGGATGTTGGCGACCGAGAGCTGCCGGTTCGCCTCCGTCTGGCCGGGGTAGGTGCCGGCCGGGATCACCTCCGCGAAGTACACCGGGCCGTGCTCACGCACGATCGGCTCCAGCAGCTCGTCATGGTTCACGAGCACCAGCCGCGTGCCCGGTGTCGCCGCGAGGTCGGTGATCGCGCTCGTCGGCACGCCCGAGACAAAGAAATAGGCATCGATCTTGTTGTCACGCATCGCGTTCGTGCTCTCGGCCGGGCTGAGGCGCTCGCGCCCGCGGAAGTCGCGGTTGATGTCGAGGCCGGCGGCGGCGATCAGCCGCAGCGCGAAGAGCTCGGTGGCCGATTGCGGCGCGCCCGTTGAAATCCGCTTGCCGCGCAGGTCGGCCATGGTGCGGATGCCCCGGCCCTCGACCGTCACGACCTGCATGCGGTTGGTGTAGAGCACGGCGATGGCGCGCGTCGGCACCACGCGGCCGCGGAACTGGCCGGCGCCGCGCAGGCTGTCCACCGCCGCGTCCACCTGGCCGAACACGAGCTGCGCGCGGTTGGCACCGAGCAGCTGGAAGTTGGCGATCGAGCCGGCCGTCACCTCGGCCGTGGCACTCATCCCCGGGATGCCGCGGGTGAGGTAGTTCGCCAGCGCGCCGCCAAGCGGGAAGTACACGCCGCCCGTCGTGCCCGTGCCGATGACGAGCTGCTGCGCGGCGGCCGCGACCCCCTGGGCCTGCGCCAGCGTGGGCAGGCCAAGGCCAGACAGGGCAAGGCTGGGCAGCGCGAGGCCGGATAGCTGCAAGGCAGAGCGGCGGGCGATGTTCACGTGTTTCCTCCTGGGTCGGCGTCGAAGATGACGGCCGGTTACCCACCCGCCGGGGCCGCCGCAAGGCGCGGCCCCTCCGCAAGCCCCTCCGCAAGTCCCTTCGCAAGCCCCTCCGCAAGCCCCTCCGCAAGCCCCGCCGCAAGCCCCGCCGCCTGGAGGGCCGCGGCGAAGGCACGCCCCGCGGCAGCCGCCGGCCCGCGCCCCCCAACCCGGAAGCTCGCGCGCGAGGGCTGGCCGGGCTGGTGCCGCTGGTGTCGGGGCGCGTCGGCCCACCACCACGCAAGGCGCACCCAGCGCGGCACCCAGCGCGGGCCGCGCGCGATGTTGTGCAGCAGCATCCGCATGGTGATCTCGGCCCCCACCGCGCCGGAGCGGTGGCCCAGGATCTCCGGCCCCGTCATGAAGCAGAAGGCCGGCGGGTGCTTGGCGAGGAAAACGGACATGATCGGGTCCGCGCACCACTCCGGCGGCGCGGGCAGCGCCTCCGCCATGCCAAGGGCGCGCGCGAGCCAGATGATGCGGATGCGCCGCGCGCCGTGCAGCTTGCGGCAGGCGCGGCACACCCGCCCGCGCAACGCCGCGAGCGGCGTGCCGGGCCGCGCGATCCGCACCGCGCGCAGCAGCCGCTCCCACACGCCGGCATCGTCGAGGCGGCGGAAATGCCGCGCCACGCTCTCCCACCGCCCGAACTGCGCGGGCAGCAGCCGCCAGGGGAGGTTGTGGCAGGCGACGAGGAAGATCGCGTCCATCCTGGCGCGCGCGTCGCAGCGCCGGCCGCGCCGGTGCGCCGGCTGGCCGAGGAGGGGGCGGAGCGTGTCCCATTCGGTGTCGGTGAGGGGGGTGAAGACGAGGGGCATGGGATGGAACGTAGCACGAGCATAGGAAATCTTTCAAGCTTTCATCGCGCGACCTGCTGCCGACGCCCCGCTACCGTTCCGGCAGCGTTTCGGGCAACACGGCCCCGACATGCCCCTCTCGCCCGCCGAAATCCGCGACCGCGGGATCGCCTACTCCCGCGAGTTCCGCGACGCCACCTCCGAGCGCGCCGAAGATCGGCTTCGCGCGCCGCACGTTGCAGTGGACGAGCGAAGCCGCAGGGCGAGCGGCGGTGCATTGCGTGATCGTCGGGATGACGCTGCGGGAGCCGTCGAAGAGGCGGCTATTTGCCTGCGTGAACCCGCGAGCGGCGCCGGTCGTGGCCGCTGCGCGCAACATCAATCCATCTCTGGTAGATGCGCCGGTGGTAGTTTTGCCGTCACGGGCCCGAGCTTCTGGTAAACTCCCAGAGCTGCGGAAGGGCAGCCAGCCGGCGGCGTGGAGACGCTGCCGATCGACCACGAGATCACGCCGGAGGAGATCCAGCAGGCGCTGGCCCGAAGCCGAGTGGAGTTGCGTGAGGGCGACGCGATGATCCTCCACACGGGCTGGGGCCGGCTGTGGGGGCGCGAGAACGCGCGCTGCGTTTCCGGCTGCCCCGGCATCGGGGTCGCGGCCGCGGAGTGGCTCATCGCCCGCAACCCGCTGCTGCTGGGCGCGGACAACTGGCCGGTGGAGGTCGCGCCGTCGCGCACCATGCCGGGCGCATCGCTGCCCGTTCACCAGATCGCGCTGGTCGTCCACGGGGTGGCCTGCTCGAGAACATGAACCTCACCGGGATCGTGGCGAGCGGCCGGAGCGAGTTTTGTTTTGTGATGCAGCCGCTGCGGATGCGCGGGTTCAGCGGCTCGACGGTCGCCCCCGCCGCCATCTTCTGACCGGCCATGCCCTTGCGCCGCCCGGCGGCCATGCCCTTACGCCGCCCGGCGGCGGGGCTCCGGCGCGGCGCGGCCGTGCGAGGGGCGCGGGCCGCATGCCGCAGCCCGGCTTTCCCCATCGTCCGGCCGCCACTCACGCGGCGCGGCGAAAGCGGGCAGCCCCCGCGCGCCAGG
>BBPD01001306.1_pt1 | contig 10334 bp, 6 predicted proteins | sample 1344911 | NCBI WGS metagenome assembly BBPD01 (sample SAMD00019088, study PRJDB2971) | groundwater metagenome | biome: freshwater biome; feature: mineral spring; material: ground water | place: USA: CA, Sonoma | collected 2011-09 | depth surface m
AACAGGCCGGTGCTGTGGATGGCCATCGGACTGTCGAGGTAGACCGGCAGGCCACGCGCCAGTGCGCCTGTGGCCTTGAGCTGAGCAATCGCATGCAGCAGCTCCTGTGCGCGGCCAACGGCAAACACCGGCACCACGGCGGTGCCGCCGCGCGCGGCCACGCGCTGCAGCACCGGGGCCAGCTCAGTCAGCAGGTTTTCTTCCGGGTGGTCGCGGTCGCCGTAGGTCGACTCGCAGACCACCACATCGGCGTCGGGCGCTGGGTCGGGCGGGTTCATGAGAATATCGTCCGAGCGACCCAAATCGCCAGAAAACAGCAGGCGCTGTCCACCGACGCTCAACAGCAGGCTGGCTGCGCCGAGGATGTGACCGGCGCTGTAAAAGCGCGCCTGCCAGCCTGCCAGTGGCTCAAAGAGCTGGTGCATGGGCACGCTGTGCAAAAGTTTGAGGCTTCGCAGCGCGTCGTCTTCGGTGTAGAGCGGCAGCGCAGGCGCGTGCTTGGAGAACCCGTGCCGGTTGGCGAAGGCGGCGTCTTCTTCCTGAATGTGTCCGCTGTCGGGCAGCAGGATACGGGCCAGATCGCGCGTGGCCGGCGTGACCCAGACCTTGCCCTGAAAGCCCTCCTTGGCCAGCAGCGGCAAGTAGCCGCTGTGATCGAGGTGGGCGTGGGTCAGAACCAGCGCACCGATTTGCTCGGGCGCGATGGGCAGCGGGTCACGGTTGCGCAGCCGCAACTGCTTGTAGCCTTGAAACAGACCGCAATCGACCAGCAGGCGCTGACCCGCATGTTCGACCAGGTATTTGGAGCCGGTGACGGTGCCGGCGCCGCCGAGAAAGCGGATGTGTACGTGCATGTCGATGATCTTACCCGGGCGCATCGGGCGGCGCGCAAACGGGACTGTTTGTGCGGTCTTGCCAGAAGACGGCAAGTCGTGCACGCCACTCAGGCGACAGGCGGTCGGTCGGTCGATCTTCCCAAGGCTTTGCATACTGTTTAGACTGGCTTGGCGTTGACGTCCTGATTCAAACCTTTCAAACAAGGAGACATGATGACTGCCATGATGAAAGCCGCTGTTTTCGTCGCACCTGGACGCATCGAGTTGGTCGACAAGCCGGTTCCAGGCGTGGGCCCGAATGACGCCTTGGTGCGCATCACCACCACCACCATTTGCGGCACCGACGTGCACATTCTCAAAGGTGAGTACCCGGTCGCCAAAGGGCTGACGGTGGGACACGAACCGGTTGGCGTGATCGAAAAGCTCGGCAGCGCCGTGCAAGGCTATACCGAGGGTCAGCGCGTCATCGCCGGCGCCATTTGCCCGAATTTCAACTCATACGCCGCGCAAGACGGCTACCCCTCGCAAGACGGCAGCTACCTGGTTGCCCGGGGTCTGTGCGGCTGCCACGGCTACAAGGCCACCGCCGGCTGGCGTTTTGGCAACCTGATCGACGGCGCCCAGGCGCAGTACCTGCTGGTGCCCGACGCGCAGGCCAACCTCGCACCCATCCCCGATGGCTTGAGCGATGAACAGGTGCTGATGTGCCCGGACATCATGTCGACCGGCTTCAAGGGGGCGGAAAACGCCAACATCAAGATCGGCGACACGGTGGTGGTGTTCGCCCAGGGGCCGATTGGCCTGTGCGCCACCGCTGGCGCGCGTTTGCTCGGGGCCAGCACCATCATCGGCGTCGACGGCAACGAGCACAGACTGGGCATCTCCCGGCAGATGGGCGCCGATATCACCTTGAATTACAAAAATTGCGACGTAGTGGAAGAAATCATGAAGCTCACCGGCGGCAAAGGCGTGGATTCATCGATCGAGGCGCTGGGCACGCAGGGCACGTTTGAGGCGGCGCTGCGCGTGCTCAAGCCGGGTGGCACGCTCTCGAGTCTGGGTGTGTATTCGGCTGATCTGACGATTCCCATGTCGGCCTTTGCGGCTGGTTTGGGCGATCATCAGATCAGGACTGCGCTGTGTCCCGGGGGCAAGGAGCGCATGCGCCGTCTCATGAACATAGTGGCTTCGGGTCGGGTCGATCTGGGCGTGATGGTCAGCCACCACTACCGGCTGGACGACATCGTGGCCGCCTACGACTTGTTTTCCAACCAGCGCGACGGCGTGCTCAAGGTGGCGATCAAGCCTTGACTTGAGAGGCGCGGTTGCCGCCAGAGCGACTCAACTGAAGAACGACTTGGCTTTTTCGAACCAGCCCTTGTCGTTCGGGCTGTGGCGCAGGCCGCCTTTTTTGAACGATTCGTCGAGATCGCGCAGCAGTTTGCGTTGCTGTTCGGTCAGCTTGACCGGCGTCTCCACGGCGATGTGGCAGTACAAGTCGCCAGGGTAGCTCGAGCGCACGCCTTTGATGCCCTTGCCACGCAGGCGAAAGGTCTTGCCGCTTTGCGTGCCTTCGGGCAGGTCTATGCTGGCCTTGCCGGTCAGGGTGGGCACGTCGATTTCGCCGCCGAGAGCCGCCGTGGTCATGGGTACCGGCACCTGGCAGTGCAGGTCGTCGCCCTCGCGCTCGAAAATATCGTGTTTTCGCAGCCGCACCTCGATGTAGAGGTCGCCCGAAGGCCCGCCGTTCTGGCCGGGCTCGCCGTTGCCGGTGCTGCGGATGCGCTGGCCGTCGTCGATGCCCGATGGAATCTTGATTTCCAGTGTTTTCTGCCGTTTGATTTTTCCTTGGCCATGACAGGCCGGGCAGGGCTCGGGGATGATTTTGCCGCTGCCGTGGCAGTGCGGGCACGTCTGCTGCACGCTGAAGAAGCCCTGGCGCACTTGCACCGTTCCGCTGCCGTGGCAGGTGCTGCAGGTTTTGACGCTGGTGCCGGGCTTGGCGCCACTGCCCTTGCAGGTGTCGCAGTTGTCCCAGGACGGAATGCGGATTTGGCTCTCCTTGCCAGCGGCAGCCTCTTCGAGCGAGATTTCCATCGCGTACGACAGGTCGGCACCGCGGTAGACCTGGCGGCCGCCGCGCTGGCCCCGGCCACCGAAGATGTCGCCGAAGATGTCGCCAAACGACTCTGAAAAGCCGCCAAAGCCATCGGCGCCACCCGGGCCGGTGCGCATATTGGGGTCAACCCCGGCGTGGCCGTGCTGATCGTAGGCGGCGCGTTTTTGCGCGTCGGACAGCATTTCGTAGGCTTCCTTGGCCTCTTTGAAGCGCTCTTCGGCGGCCTTGGCGCTGTCCCCCTGGTTGCGGTCAGGGTGGTGCTTCATCGCCAGTTTGCGATACGCCTTTTTTATTTCCTCGTCCGAGGCGTTTTTGGGCACACCCAGGACTTCGTAAAAATCGCGTTTTGCCATGGTGAAATACGGTTGCGGTGGAGCACGAACGCCGCGTCAGGTTGCCCTGACGCGGCGATGGTCTGAGTGCGGGGCAATCAGCCCTTCTTGACTTCCTTGACCTCGGCGTCGACGATGTCGTCGTCGGCCGACTTGCTGGATGCGGGCTGCTCGGCTTGCGCGCCCTCGGCACTTTCTTTGGCTTGTTGCGCGGCGTAGACTTTTTCGCCCAGTTTTTGGCTGGCACTCATCAGCGTTTCGGTTTTGGCTTCGATGGCGGCCCGGTCTTCCCCTTTGGCCGCTTCTTCGGTGTCGCGCAACGCCGCTTCGATGGCATGCTTTTCCTTTTCATCGAGCTTGTCGCCGTGTTCGCTGAGCGATTTTTTCACGCTGTGGACCATGGCTTCGGCCTGGTTGCGTGCTTGCACCAGATCGAGTTTTTTCTTGTCGTCGGCGGCGTTGAGTTCGGCGTCTTTCACCATTTGTTGAATCTCAGCCTCGGTCAAGCCCGAGTTGGCCTTGATGGTGATTTTGTTTTCCTTGCCGGTGCCCTTGTCTTTGGCGCGCACGTGCAAGATGCCGTTGGCGTCGATGTCGAAGCTGACTTCGATTTGCGGCAAGCCGCGCGGCGAAGCCGGAATGCCTTCCAGGTTGAATTCACCCAAGGCCTTGTTGCCGGCGGCGATTTCTCGCTCGCCCTGGAACACCTTGATGGTGACGGCTGGCTGGTTGTCCTCGGCGGTGGAGAACACCTGCGCGAACTTGGTCGGGATGGTGGTGTTCTTGGCAATCATTTTGGTCATCACGCCGCCCAGGGTCTCGATGCCCAGTGACAGCGGGGTGACGTCGAGCAGCAGCACGTCTTTGCGCTCACCCGAGAGCACCTGGCCCTGAATGGCGGCGCCAACCGCCACAGCCTCGTCCGGGTTGACGTCCTTGCGCGGCTCCTTGCCGAAGAATTCCTTCACCTTTTCCTGCACCTTGGGCATGCGCGTCATGCCGCCGACCAGGATCACGTCGTGAATTTCACCCACACCAACGCCAGCGTCCTTGATTGCGGTGCGGCAAGGCGCGATGGTGCGCTCGATCAGCTCTTCCACCAGGGCTTCGAGCTTGGCGCGCGTGAGCTTGATGTTCAGGTGCCTCGGACCCGAAGCGTCGGCCGTGATGTAGGGCAGGTTCAAGTCGGTGGCGGCCGAGCTGGAGAGCTCGATCTTGGCTTTTTCCGCCGCTTCCTTCAGGCGTTGCAAGGCCAGCACGTCCTTGGTCAGATCAACGCCTTGTTCTTTCTTGAACTCGGTGACGATGTGGTCGATGATGCGCTGGTCGAAGTCTTCGCCGCCCAGGAAGGTGTCGCCGTTGGTCGAGAGCACCTCGAATTGCTTTTCACCTTCGACGTCGGCGATTTCGATGATGGAGATGTCAAAAGTGCCTCCGCCCAGGTCGTAGACGGCGATTTTGCGGTCGCCTTTTTCCTGTTTGTCCAGCCCAAAAGCGAGCGCGGCGGCGGTGGGTTCGTTGATGATGCGCTTGACATCGAGGCCGGCAATGCGTCCGGCGTCCTTGGTGGCTTGGCGCTGCGCGTCGTTGAAGTAGGCCGGCACGGTGATGACGGCTTCGGTGACGGGCTCACCCAGGTAGTCCTCGGCGGTCTTCTTCATCTTGCGCAAAATGTCGGCGCTGACCTGCTGGGGCGACATCTTCTTGCCGCGCACTTCCACCCAGGCGTCGCCGTTGTCGGCCGCCACGATGCTATAGGGCATCAGGCTGATGTCTTTCTGGACTTCTTTTTCGGTGAACTTGCGACCAATCAGGCGCTTGATCGCGTACAGCGTGTTGCGCGGGTTGGTCACGGCCTGGCGCTTGGCGCTGGCGCCGACCAGCACTTCACCGTCTTCCTGGTAGGCGACGATCGACGGCGTGGTGCGCGCACCTTCCGAATTTTCGATCACCTTGGTGGCGTTGCCTTCCATGATGGACACGCACGAGTTGGTGGTGCCCAGGTCGATGCCGATGATTTTTCCCATTGTCGTGCTCCGGTTCGAATGATGAGGGGTTGAAAGCTGATGAATACGATGCGAGGGACGTGCGGCTGAAGTGCCTGCTTTTCAAGGGGCTGCCAGACGGCCCGTTCTCAGTTGGGTGCTGCTGCCACCGTCACCAGCGCCGGGCGCAGCACACGGTCAGCGATCAGGTAGCCTTTTTGCAGCACCGCCACCACGGTGTGGGGTTCTTGCTCGGCCGGCACCACGCTGATGGCCTGATGCAGATGCGGGTCAAAGCGGCTGGCGACAGCGGGGACGATCTCCAACACCTTGTTGCGCTCGAATGCGCTCTTGAGTTGCTGCAGCGTGGCCTCTGAGCCCTGGCGCAATTGTTCGGCCGTGGCTTGTTTGATGGCCAGCCCAGCTTCCAGGCTGTCGGCCACGGCCAGCAGGCTTTCGGCAAAACTCTCCACCGCAAATTTGCGTGCCTTGGCTGTTTCGTCCTCGGCACGGCGGCGCGCATTTTCGGCCTCGGCCTTGGCGCGCAGAAATTGATCGGCCAGATCGGCGTTTTGTGCTTTGACGGTGCTCAGCTCTTGCGCCAGCGTGCGCAGGGTGTTGGCATCGGCAGCGGCCAGCGCTTCTTCTGGGCTCAGGGGCGTGTCTGCTTTGGGGCCGACGGATGGGGCAACGGTCTGGGCGGGGGTGGGATTTTGGTTCATGGGCGGTGATGACGGTTCATGACTCCAGTGGCAGTGCGTGCCGCTGGCACCAGATGGGGCAATTGACGTCGATTACAAGGGCGAAGGTTTGCCAGGGTGCAAAGTTCTTTTGCGCGGCTGTCTAGAGTGGCAGCCGTCGGTCTGTTGCAGCCCGGGGCGGTTCTTGGCGGAAAAAATCCAGACACCCAGAAAAACGCCTGGTTTTGCGAGCGGCGCGAGCTCTCAAACCCGCAGTCCGACCGGGGCGTTGCGGCAAGTCAGGTCGGTGATTGTACGTTGCCCGAATCGCAAGCCCGCTGGCACAGCGCGCGCATAACTTGGCGGCCTAGCAGCCTGTCGGACTCTTGCAGCCCGCGCCCCCAAAGTCCGACAGGCTGCTAGGATGGCGCGCATGTGATTTATCGCCTGCAAAGCGAGAGCGCCGTCACCCTGTGTCGTGCCCGTCGGCAGCCCGATCGCCATTGAAATGGACGAGCCTGCCGGGGTGTTGGCGCGTGAGCGGCTCTCGCCGCGCGTCGTTTCCTCAGAGCTGCTTTTTTTGCAGGAGCCCTTTATGCGTGAATCGAAGTCGTTGGCTGGGCGCTGCGCCGCCGCGTTGGCGCTCTTGCTCACCTTGGGCGCTTGCGCGGGCGGGGTGAATCTGGGCGTTTCGATTCCCGTCGGGCGCAGTGTCGGCGTCGGCGTCAGCGTGGGCACGGACGGCCGCGTCGGCGCCGGCGTGGGCGCCCGCGTCGGCGGCGCCAGCGTGCGCGTGGGCACATCGGGCCAGTTGCCGCTCGAAAAGGCCGCCCCGGCCCCGGCGGGCGGCGCGCAAGAACGCTGAGGCGCAACGGGCGCCACCCTTGCTCTGGGTGCAGGTCAAGCGCCGCAACGGGTTTGCGCCGTCTCTGGCGCGTGGCGCAGATTTTTTCGCCGGAGTTACCACCGGGTTACGTATAATGCCGCCTTGCAGTCAGGCCCTTCCACAGTCACTGTCGCATCCGCCAACCGGTTCAGCCGTGCCGCGGGAGGTTTGTTTCAACCAGCTAATGTTTCCCGCAGGGGAACGGAGGTCAGCGAATTCATGAGCGATAACCGAGTCGGCGTCGGCAGCATTTATATTGCCTACAAGAGCAACTCTTATCTCTTTGGCGGCAACGCGCCGTACGTAGAGGAGTTGTACGAGAACTACTTGGGCAATCCGGGCAGCGTGCCAGACAATTGGCGCAGTTACTTCGATGCGCTGCAAAACATTCCCGCCGCCGACGGCAGCGACTGCCGCGACGTGCCGCACCTGCCGGTTATCAACGCCTTTGCTCAACTGGCCAAACAGGGCGCGGCCCGCGCCATCGAGCCATCCGGGGCCGACTCCGAAGTGGGCCGCAAGCGCGTGGCGGTGCAGCAGCTCATTGCCGCTTACCGCAACGTCGGCTCGCGCTGGGCCGATCTCGATCCGCTCAAGCGCACCGAGCGCGAACACATCCCCGATCTCGATCCGGCGTTCTATGGTTTTTCCGACGCCGACCACGAAACCGTCTTCAACACCAGCAACACCTACTTCGGCAAAGAGGTGATGACGCTGCGCGAGTTGCTCAACGCGCTGCGCGAGACCTATTGCAGCAGCATCGGTGCCGAGTACATGTACATCACCGACCAGACGCAAAAGCGCTGGTGGCAGGAAAAGCTGGAGTCGGTTCGCAGCAAGCCGATTTTCAGCGTTGAGAAGAAAAAGCAGATTCTCGACCGCATCAACGCGGCCGAGGGACTCGAGCGCTTTTTGCACACCAAGTACGTCGGTCAAAAGCGGTTTTCACTCGAAGGGGGTGAGAGTTTCATTGCGGCCCTCGACGAGGTGATTCAACAGGCCGGCGCGCAGGGTGTGCAGGAAATTGTCATCGGCATGGCGCATCGCGGGCGGCTGAACGTATTGGTCAACGTGCTGGGCAAAATGCCCAAGGACTTGTTTGCCGAATTCGACCACACCGCGCCCGAAGACCTGCCCGCTGGAGACGTGAAATACCACCAGGGCTTCAGCTCCGACGTCAGCACCCCGGGCGGCCCGGTGCATTTGTCGCTGGCGTTCAATCCCTCGCACCTGGAAATCGTCAACCCCGTGGTGGAAGGCTCGGCGCGCGCGCGCATGGATCGCCGCGGCGACGCCAAAGGCAGGCAGGTGTTGCCGGTGCTGGTGCATGGCGATGCGGCTTTTGCCGGGCAGGGTGTGAACCAGGAAACTCTGGCGCTGGCGCAAACCCGGGGCTACACCACCGGCGGCACGGTGCACCTGATCATCAACAACCAGATCGGCTTCACCACCTCCGACCCGCGCGACCTGCGCTCCACGCTCTATTGCACCGACATCGTCAAGGGGGTCGAAGCACCGGTGCTGCACGTCAACGGTGACGACCCGGAAGCGGTGGTGCTGGCGGCCCAGTTGGCGCTGGAGTACCGCATGACGTTTCGCAATGACGTGGTGATCGATATCATCTGCTTTCGCAAGCTCGGTCACAACGAGCAGGACACGCCCAGCCTGACGCAGCCGCTGATGTACAAAAAAATTGCGCAGCACCCCGGCACGCGCAAGCTCTACGCCGACAAGCTGGCCGCGCAAGGCCTGGGTGCGACGCTGGGCGAAGACATGGCGCGCGCCTACCGCGCCGCGCTGGACGCCGGTCGCCACACGCTCGATCAGGTGCTGACGAACTTCAAGAGCAAGTACGCGGTCGACTGGAGCCCGTTTCTGGGCAAGAAATGGACCGACGCCGGCGACACCGCTCTTCCGATGGCCGAGTGGAAGCGCCTGTCCGATCGTTTGTGCGCCATTCCAGAGAGCATCACGCCGCACCAACTGGTCAAGAAGGTCTACGCCGACCGCGCCGCCATGGGTCGGGGCGATCTCCCGGTCGACTGGGGCATGGGCGAGCACATGGCCTTTGCCTCGCTGGTGGCCAGCGGTTACCCGGTGCGCCTGTCGGGTGAGGACTGCGGACGTGGCACCTTCACCCACCGCCACGCCGTCATTCATGATCAGAACCGCGAACGCTGGGACGAGGGCACTTACGTGCCCTTGCAAAACGTGGCCGACAACCAAGCCCCGTTCGTCGTCATCGATTCCATCTTGTCGGAAGAAGCGGTGCTGGCCTTCGAGTACGGCTACGCCTCCAACGACCCGAATACGCTGGTGATCTGGGAGGCTCAGTTTGGCGATTTCGCCAACGGCGCGCAGGTGGTGATTGACCAGTTCATCGCCTCTGGTGAAGTCAAGTGGGGTCGCGTCAACGGCATCACCTTGATGCTGCCGCACGGCTACGAAGGCCAGGGCCCCGAGCACAGCTCGGCGCGCTTGGAGCGCTTCATGCAACTGGCGGCTGATACCAATATGCAACTCGTGCAGCCGACCACGGCGAGCCAGATTTTCCATGTATTGCGCCGCCAGATGGTGCGCAACCTGCGCAAACCGCTGGTGATCTTCACCCCGAAGTCACTGCTGCGCAACAAGGACGCCACTTCGCCGCTGTCCGAGTTCACCAAGGGCGGCTTCCAGACCGTGATTCCGGAGCAAAAACCCCAAGTGCTGGTCAAGACCGAAAAGGTCAAGCGCGTCATTTGCTGCTCGGGCAAGGTTTACTACGACCTGGTGAAAAAGCGCGAAGAGCAGGGCCAAGACGACGTTGCCATCATCCGCATCGAGCAGCTCTATCCGTTTCCGCACAAGGTGTTTGCCGCCGAAATCAAAAAGTACCCGAATGCGGCCGACATCGTCTGGTGTCAGGACGAGCCGCAAAACCAGGGCGCCTGGTTCTTCGTGCAGCACTACATCCATGAAAACATGCTCGATGGTCAAAAGCTCGGCTACGCCGGACGCGCCGCCTCGGCCTCGCCAGCGGTGGGGTATGCACACCTGCACCAAGAGCAGCAAAAAAACCTGATCGAAGCCGCTTTCAGCAAGCTCAAGGGCTTCATCCTCACCAAGTGAATCGGCGCTGCCGGCGCGCCGCAGTTCGACGCGCCGGGCTGGCTGTTGATCGTCAAAATTTCAAGGCAGAAGAAACATGGCAATCGTAGAAGTCAAAGTTCCGCAGCTCTCTGAATCGGTGGCCGAAGCCACCTTGCTGCAGTGGAAAAAGCAAGTCGGCATGGCTGTTAGCGTCGACGAAACGCTGATCGAGATCGAGACCGACAAGGTCGTGCTGGAATGCCCAGCGCCCGCCAGCGGCGTGCTGGTGGAGATTTTGCAAGGCGACGGTGCCACCGTGGCCGCCGAGCAATTGATTGCCCGCATCGACACCGCTGCCGTGGCTGGCGCCGCCGCCCCGGCTGCGCCCACCCTGGAAGCAGCGGCGTCGCCAGCGCCAGCGGCC
>BBPD01000893.1_pt3 | contig 10332 bp, 7 predicted proteins | sample 1344911 | NCBI WGS metagenome assembly BBPD01 (sample SAMD00019088, study PRJDB2971) | groundwater metagenome | biome: freshwater biome; feature: mineral spring; material: ground water | place: USA: CA, Sonoma | collected 2011-09 | depth surface m
GCCGAGGCGCTGTGCGCCACGCCCGACCTGCCCGGCGGCCTGCGCCTCTACGCCAACGAGGAGGGCGAGCCGCTCGCTCGCCACCTGCACGCCGTCTCGACGGGCTTCGAGCACCTCCCCCCCGTCGCGGCGCGCGAGTACCCCTCGCTCTTCGCCGCCGCGCTCGCCGGGGGCACGGCGCGCTGCCCGCGCGTGAGCCGCGGCCGCGAGAACGCGGGCCAGCCGGAGGTCGAGATCCTCGGCCTGCTCGAGGCGCGGCTGCTCGACTTCGACGGCGTCGTGCTCGGCGCGCTGGACGAGCAGGTCTGGCCGCTCGCCGCCGACCCGGGGCCGTGGATGAGCCGGCCCATGCGCGAGCAGTTCGGCCTGCCCGAGCCGGAGATGCGGATCGGCCGCGTCGCCGCCGACTTCGCGCTCGCGGCCTGCTCGGCGCGGCGCGCCATCCTCACGCGCGCGGCGCGGCGCGGCGGCGCGCCCGCCGTGCCCGCGCGCTGGCTCACGCGGCTCAACACCTACCTCCGGGGGCAGGGCGGCGCGCCGCTGGAGGAGCACCACGGGCCGGCCTGGGCGGCCGGGCTCGACGCGCCGCCGGGCGAGGCGAAGCCCGCCGCGCGGCCCGCCCCCGCGCCGCCGGCCTCGCTCCGGCCGCGGCGGCTCACGGTCACCGACGTCGCGACGCTGATGGGCGACCCTTACGCGTTCTACGCGCGGCGGGTGCTGGGCCTGGCGGCGCTCGACCCGCTCGACGCCGACCCCGGGGCGGCGGAGTACGGCCAGCTCGTCCACGGCGCGATGCACCGCTTCCTCGAGGGCTTGCCGCCGGGCGCCTGGCCGGGCGACGCGGCCGCCGAGGCTGTGTGGGGGCGGGCGTCGGAAGCGGTGCTCGCGGCGGAGCATCCGAGCCCCGCCCTCGCGGCTATCTGGCGCGCGCGGCTGGCGCGCATCGGCGCCTTCGTGCGCGGGGTGGAGGCGGCGTCGCGCGGCCGCTTCCTCCGCACGCTCGGCGAGGCGAAGGGCGAGACGGTGCTCCGCCGCCCGCGCGGCGAGATCGTGCTGGAGGGCCGCGCCGACCGCCTCGACATCCTCGCCGACGGGAGGCTGCGGATCGTGGACTACAAGACCGGCGAGCCGCCCGCGCGGGAGCAGGTGCGCGACGGCACCGCGCCGCAGCTGCCGGTCGAGGCGTGGATGGCCGAGCACGGCGCCTTCGCCGGCGTGCCCGCGGCGCACGTGGCCGGGCTGGAGTACTGGCGGCTCGGGGGCGGCGACCCGCCCGGCGAGATCACCGACCTCGGCGGCGGGCAGAAGCCGCTCGACATCGGCCTCGCCACCACCAACGCGCGCCGGGCGCTGGAGGATTTCGCCGACCACTTCCTGCTCGGCGAGCGCCCCTTTACCGCGCGCCCGCACCCGCGCCGGCAACCGCGCGGCGACTACGACCACCTCGCGCGCGCGGACGAATGGGCCGGCGGCCCGGAGGGCGAGGAATGACGCCGCCCGAAGCCCACTGCGTCTCGCCCGAGCAGCAGGTGCGCCGGGCGCAGCACCGCGCCGCCGACCCGCGCGCCTCGGTCTTCGTCGCCGCCTCCGCCGGCTCGGGCAAGACCAAGCTGCTGACCGACCGCCTGCAGCGCCTGCTGCTCGCGGGGGTGAAGCCGCAGCGGCTGCTCTGCCTGACCTACACCCGCGCCGCGGCGGCGGAGATGGCGACGCGCCTCGCCCGCGTGCTCGGCGACTGGGCCGTCCTCCCCGGGGCGGAGCTGGGCTCGCGGCTGCGCGACCTGCTGGAGCGCGACGCCACCGAGGAGGAGCTTTCCCGCGCGCGAAAACTCTTCGCCCAGGTGCTCGACCTGCCGGGCGGCATGCGGATCTCGACGCTGCACGCCTTCGCGCAGTCGCTGCTCAAGGGCTTCCCGCTCGAGGCCGGCATCGTTCCCGGCTTCTCGCTCTTCGAGGACGCGGACCAGCGCGCGGCGCTGGCCCAGGCGCGCGAGGAGGTCCTGCCCGGCCACCCGGCCATGCCGCTCCTGGCGAGCCTCGCGGACGCGAAGACGCTGGCGAAGCTGACCGAGGACTTCTCCGAGGAGGAGGCCCGGCTGCGCGCGGCGCTGGGCGATCACCGGGGCGAGGCGGGGCTGCTCGCCGCGCTCGCCCGCGCGCTCGGCCTGCCCGAGGGCGCGACGCGCGAGGGCCTCGCCGCGGAGGCCGTGGAACCGCCGGAGGCCGACGCCGTCCACCGCGCGGCGTCGGAGCTGGTCGGCGCGAAGAACGAGGGCGACCGCGAGCGGGGCGCCGACATGCGCGCCTGGCTCGCGCTCACGCCCGCAGCCCGGGTCGCCGCGCTGGGCGCGTGGGAGGCGGTGTTCCTCACCGACAAGGGCACGCCGCGCCAGCGGCTCGCCACGAAAGACGGCCTCGGGGCGCGGGCGCAGCCCGTCCAGGACGTGCTGGCGCGCGAGGCCGAGCGCCTCGCCGCGCTGCGCGAGCGGGGTCGCGCGCTCGCCCTGCACGAGGCGACGGCCGCCGCCCTGTCGGCCGGGTTGGCCGTGCTCGACCGCCTCGAGACGGCGAAGCGCCAGGGCGGGCGGCAAAGCTACGACGACCTGATCCGCGGCGCCCGCGCGCTGCTCGACAATCCGGGTGCCGCGTGGGTGCTGTTCAAGCTCGACGGCGGCCTCGACCACGTCCTCGTGGACGAGGCGCAGGACAGCAACCCGGCGCAGTGGGAGATCGTGGCGCGGCTGACGGAGGAGTTCTTCGCCGGCGCGGGCGCGGTGGAGCGCGAGCGGACCGTGTTCGCCGTGGGCGACGTCAAGCAGTCCATCTTCTCCTTCCAGGGCGCCGACGCGGAGGGGCTGCCGCGCGAGCGCGAGCGCTTCCGCCGGCTGGCCGAGGACGCGCGCAAGGCCTTCCTGCCCGAGGAGCTCGTCGTCTCCTTCCGCTCCGCGCCCGCCGTGCTCGACCTGGTGGACGCGGTGTTCGCCGAGGGCCCCGCGCGCGACGGCGTGCTGCCGGAGGGCGAGACGCTCCGGCACCGGCCCAGCCGCGAGGGCGCGGCGGGACGCGTGGAGCTGTGGCCGCTCCAGGCCTCGGAGGAGGGGGAGGCCCCCCCCGAATGGGCCGTGCCGGAGCAGCCCGTCGCGGCGCAGGGGCCGGACGCGCGGCTGGCCAAGGCGGTCGCGCTGCGCGTCCGCGACCTGCTGGACAACGAGCGCCTCGACGCGCGCTGCGACGCGGACCCTGGCCAGGCGCGGCGCATCCGGCCCGAGGACATCCTGGTGCTGGTCCGCAAGCGCGACGCCTTCGCCGCCGGCCTCATCCGCGCGCTGAAGGAGCTCGGCGTGCGCGTGGGCGGGCTGGACCGGCTGCGGCTCGTCGAGAACATCGCCGTGCGCGACGTGCTCGCCACGCTGGACGCGGTGCTGCTGCCCGAGGACGACCTGCAGCTCGCCGCGGCGCTGAAATCGCCGGTCTTCGGCCTGGACGAAGGTGCGCTCTTCGCGCTCTGCCACGGCCGCGAGGGCACGCTCCACCGCGAGCTGATGCGCCACCGCGGCGAGGACTCCGCACCGGGCCGCGCGGCGGACCTCCTGGCCGAGCTGTCGGCCCGCGCCGGGCACGTGCCGCCGCACGCGCTGGTCGCGGAGCTGCTGGGCGAGCGCGGCGCGCGCCGGCGGCTGCTCGCGCGGCTCGGCCCCGACGCGGCCGACCCCCTCGACGAGCTGCTCAGCGCGGCGCTGGCGCACGAGCGCGCGCACCCGCCCTCGCTGCAGGGCTTCCTCCACTGGCTGCGCATCGCCAACGCCGAGATCAAGCGCGAGCCGGAGGGCGCGGGCGGCGCGGTGCGGGTGATGACGGTGCACGGCGCGAAGGGCCTGCAGGCGCCCATCGTCGTCCTGCCGCACACCGTCAGCCAGGCGCCGCGCGAGAGCGGTCTGCGCTGGACGCCGGCCGATGGCCCGCGGGGCGGCCTTCCCGTGTGGGTGCCGCGCCAGGCCGGCTTCGACGCGCCGCTCCTCGCCGCGTCCGGGCAGGCGCGGCGCGAGCGCGAGCGGCGCGAGGACCACCGGCTGCTCTACGTCGCGCTCACCCGGGCGGAGGACCGGCTGCTGGTGTGCGGCTTCTTCAAGAAGAAGAAGGCCGAGGGATCCTGGCACGACCTGATCCGCGCCGGCATGGAGCGGCTGGGCGCGGCGGAGGAGGAGTTCTTCCCCGAGGGGTTCGGCGCCGAGCGGGCCGGCTTCCAGGCCGGCCCGATGCTCGTCTGGTCCTCGCCCCAGGCCGCGCCGCGCCGGCACGACCCGCGCCACGCCGAGGGCGCCGCGCCGGAGCCTCCCCCCGAATGGGCGCGCCGCAAGCTCTCCCCCCGCGCGGTCGAACCGCGGCCGATGACGCCCTCGGATGACGCGGACGCCCTGGCCCCGCCCGCCGCGCCGCACCTGCCCGCCGACCCGCTCGGCCGCCGCTTCCGCCGGGGCACGCTGCTGCACGGCCTGCTCCAGACGCTGCCCGAGATGGAGGCGGCGCGGCAGGGCACGTCGGCCCGCCGGTTCCTCGCGCGGCCCGTCCACAAGCTGGGCGAGGCCGAGCGCGCCGAGCTGCTGGCGGAGGTGTTCGCCGTCATGTCCATGCCCGAGCTCGCCGACGCCTTCGGGCCCGGCTCGCTCGCCGAGGCGCCCATCGCCGCGCGCTTCGGCGACGGGCAGGTCGTGATCGGCGTGGTGGACCGCCTCCTCGTGCGGCCGGACCGCGTGCTTGTGCTCGACTACAAGACCAACCGCCCGCCCCCGGCGACGCCCGAGGGCACGCCGCCCGCCTACCTCCGGCAGATGGCGCAATACCGCCACGCGCTGCGCCTCGCCTTCCCCGGACGGCCCGTGGACTGCGCGCTGGTCTGGACCTACGGCGCGCGGGCGATGCGGCTGCCCGACGCCCTGCTCGACGCGCACGCGCCGCCCGGCCCCGCGTGACGCGCGCCACGTCTTGACCAGCGGGGGGCGCGACCCAACCCTTCCGGCCCGAGAAGAAGCAGGACGCCAGCCCCATGAGCGATCTCACCAAGCCCGTCACCGACGAAAGCTTCCAGCAGGACGTGCTGGAGGCCTCCGGCCCGGTGCTCGTGGACTTCTGGGCCGAATGGTGCGGCCCGTGCCGGATGCTCGCCCCCATCCTCGACGAGATCGCCAAGGACTACGCGGGCAAGCTGACGGTGGCGAAGGTAAACATCGACGAGAACCCGATGACGCCGAGCCAGTTCGCGGTGCGCGGCATCCCGACGATGATCCTGTTCCAGGGTGGCAAGCCGGTGGACACCAAGGTGGGCGCGCTGCCGAAGGGGGCGATGATGGACTGGATCGCCTCGAAGCTCGGCCAGCCGGCCTGAGGCCCGCGCCCATGCTCGGCCGGCGGGCGGCGCTCGCCACGGGGCTGGCGCTGCCGGCGGTGGCGCGCGCGCAGGGCGATGCGATCGCCAGCGCGGCCGGGCCGCTGCGCCTGACCACCTTCGCCGAGGGGCTGGAGCGGCCCTGGGGCGCGGCCTTCCTCCCCGACGGGCGGCTGCTCGTCACCGAGCGGCCGGGGCGGCTGCGCCTCGTCGCGCCCGACGGCGCCCTGTCGCCGCCGCTCGCCGGCGTGCCGGGGGTGGAGGCGCAGGGCCAGGGCGGGCTGCTGGACGTGCTGCCGGCTCCCGACTTCGCGCGTTCGCGCGCCGTCTGGCTCTCCTGCTCCACCCTCGTGGAGGGGGGCGCGCTCACGCGGCTGCTGCGCGCCCGCCTGTCCGCCGACGCGACGCGGCTCGAGGAGGCGACGCCGGTGCTGGACTGCGCGCCGGCCCAGGCCCGCGGGCGGCTGCACTTCGGCGGGCGGATGGCGCTGTCGCCGGACGGCCGGCACATCTTCCTCACCACGGGCGACCGCAACGAGGAGCGCGAGCGGGCGCAGCGCCTCGACGACCTCGCGGGCAAGATCATCCGGCTTACCGCCGAGGGGCTGATCCCCGGCGACAACCCGTTTGCCGGGCGGGCGGGCGCGCGGGGCGAGATCTGGTCCTACGGCCACCGCAACCCACAGGGGATCGCCTTCCAGCCCGGCACGGGTGCGCTGGTTGCCGCCGAGTTCGGTCCGCGCGGCGGCGACGAGATCAACCTGGTCGAGCCGGGCCGCAACTACGGCTGGCCGCTCGTCACCTTCGGGCGCGAGTATTGGGGCGGCAGCATCGCCGGCGGCCGCACGGAGGGCCCCAACCTCGCGCAGCCGCTGCGGCAGTGGACGCCGAGCGTCAGCCCCTCGGGCGTCGCCTTCGCGCCGGCGAACGCGCTCCCGGCCTGGCGCGGCAGCCTCTTCCTGGCCTGCCTCAACCCGGCGCAGCTCGTGCGGGTGACGATGGAGGGCGCGCGGGCCACGGGCGAGGAGCGGCTGCTGCAGAACGGCCCGCGCCTGCGCCACGCGCTGTTCGCGCCGGACGGCGCACTGCTGCTGCTGACGGACGAGGCGCGGGGCCGGGTGCTGCGGGTGGCGGGGGCCTAGCGCGGGTCGCTGGGGGGGCCAAAAGCCCCCCTTTTCCCCGATGACCTCCGAGGGGTCCGGGGACAAAAACTCCCCGGCGGCGCGGGCCTGGGAGGGGCAGCGCCCGTCCCGGTGCCGCGCTACTCTCCGCGCCATGCGCCGCCGCCTCGCCCTCGCCCTCGCCGCCATGCCCGCCGCCGCCACGGCGCAGGGGCTTTCGCCCGAGCAGCGCGCGGAGGTGCTGGAGATCCTGCGCCGCGCGCTGCGCGAGGACCCGTCCATGCTGCGCGACGCCTTCGCCGCCATCGAGGAGGATGAGCGGCGGCGGCAGGGGGAGGCGGCGTCGGCGGCCATCGCCCGCAACGACGCGGCGCTGTTCCGCGACGCGGGCGACCCGGTGCGCGGCAACCCGGCCGGCCGCGTGACGGTGGTGGAGTTCTTCGATGTCCGCTGCCCCTACTGCAAGCAGCTCCACGCGGTGATGGAGCAGCTCGTGGCACGGGAGCGCGACGTGCGCGTGGCGCTGAAGGACCTGCCGATCCTCGGGCCCAACTCGCTGGTCGCCGCCCGCGCCTTGCAGGCCGCGCACCGGCTGGGCGGGCACGCGCCGCTGTTCGACGCGCTGATGCGGCTGCGCGAGGAGCCGACGGAGCCGGTGATCCGCCGCGAGGCGGAGCGCGCGCGCCTCGACTGGCCGCGGCTGCGGCGGGAGATGGATTCGCCGGAAGCGGCCGGGCGCATCGGGCGGAGCATCGGCCTCGCCCGGGCGCTCGACATTCAGGGCACGCCCGCCGTGGTGGCGGGGCGTGCCCTGGTGCCGGGCTTCGTGGACCTGGCCCAGCTCACGCGCCTCGTCGCCGAGGCGCGCGGCGGGTAGGGCGCTTCAGCCCGCGGGCTGGGGTGAGAAGCCGCCGGTGTCGGGCCGCGGGCTGCTCCGCCCGCCCGAGGTCGGCACGGAGCCCCGGCCGGCCGAGGTCGGCTCGTCGGGGCGCTCGCGCACCACCCTCTCGCCGCGCAGCACGGTGCGGATTTCGTCGCCCGAGAGCGTCTCGTATTCCAGGAGGCCGTTGGCGAGCGCGTCGAGCTCGTGGCGGTTCTCTGTCAGGATGGTCTTCGCGCGGGTGTAAGCCTCGTCGATGATGCTGCGAATCTCCACATCGATCAGCCGCGCCGTCTCCTCGCTGAGGTTCTTCGACTGGGTCACGGAGTGGCCGAGGAAGACCTCCTGGCTGTTCTCGCCGTAGGCGACCATGCCGAGGCGGTCGCTCATGCCCCACTCGGTGACCATCATGCGGGCCTGGTTGGTGGCCATCTTGATGTCGCCCGACGCGCCGTTGCTGACCTTGTCGGCGCCGAAGACGATCTCCTCCGCGACGCGGCCGCCCATCGCCATCGCGAGCTCGCTCAGCAGCTTCGACTTGTGCTTGCTGTAGCGGTCGCCCTCGGGCAACGACATGACGAGGCCGAGCGCCCGGCCGCGCGGGATGATCGTCGCCTTGTGGATCGGGTCGCACTCGGGCAGGTGCATCGCGCAGAGCGCGTGGCCGGCCTCGTGGAACGCGGTCATGCGCTTCTCCGCCTCGCTCATCACGAGGCTCCGGCGCTCGGCGCCCATCATCACCTTGTCCTTGGCCGCCTCGAACTCGGCCATGCCGACGGTGCGGCGGTTCATGCGCGCGGCGAGCAGGGCCGCCTCGTTCACGAGGTTGGCGAGGTCGGCGCCGGAGAAGCCGGGCGTGCCGCGGGCGATGGTCTTCGGCTCCACGTCGCTCGCCAGCGGGACCTTGCGCATGTGCACGCGAAGGATCTTCTCACGGCCCATCACGTCCGGGTTTGGCACCACCACCTGGCGGTCGAAGCGGCCGGGCCGCAGCAGGGCCGGGTCGAGCACGTCGGGGCGGTTGGTCGCCGCGATGATGATGACGCCCTCGTTGGACTCGAAACCGTCCATCTCCACGAGCATCTGGTTCAGAGTCTGCTCGCGCTCGTCGTTGCCGCCGCCGAGACCCGCCCCGCGGTGGCGGCCGACGGCGTCGATCTCGTCGATGAAGATGATGCAGGGCGCGTTCTTCTTGCCCTGCTCGAACATGTCGCGCACGCGGCTCGCGCCCACGCCCACGAACATCTCGACGAAGTCGGAGCCCGAGATGGTGAAGAAGGGCACGTTCGCCTCGCCCGCGATGGAGCGCGCGAGCAGCGTCTTGCCGGTGCCGGGGGGGCCGACAAGCAGCACACCCTTGGGGATCTTGCCGCCGAGGCGCTGGAACTTCTGCGGGTCGCGGAGGAACTCCACGATTTCCTCAAGCTCCGCCTTCGCCTCCTCGATGCCGGCCACGTCCTCGAAGGTGACGCGCCCCTGCTTCTCGGTCAGCAGCTTGGCGCGGCTCTTGCCGAAGCCCATGGCGCGGCCGCCGCCGCCCTGCATCTGGCGCATGAAGAAGATCCACACGCCGATCAGCAGCAGCATCGGGAACCAGGAGATGAGGATCTGGAACAGCGGGTTGACGTCGCTCTCCACCGGCCGGGCAATGACGCGCACGCCCCTCTCCGTCAGGCGCGACACCAGCGCCGGGTCCTCCGGGGTGTAGGTGGTGAAGCTGCGGCCGTCGGTGAGTTGCCCGGACACGACGCGGCCCTGGATCACCACGTCGCGGACGGTGCCGTTGTTCACCTCGTTGAGGAAGTCGGAGTAGGCGACCTGCATCTGCGGGCGCCCCGTGCCGCCCGAGGGCTGGAACAGGTTGAAGAGCGCCACGAGCAGCAGCGCCACGACGACCCACAGGGCTAGGTTTCGGCCGAAATTGCTCACGTTTCGCGGTCCTCGTGCCGGGGGCTTGCCGGCTCTCTACACAGATAGGGTGCCATGTCCGGCGCGGAAACGGGCATGGCCGCCATTTCACCGGGGAAGCCTGGCCCGGATCGCGGGAGGTAATCGCACCACAGGCTGGCACAGGCGCTCTCCGACGGCCAGCGCAGGGCGGGGACAAGGGCGAGGGCGCCGGTTACGGCGTCGCGCAGCGCCGGCAGGGCGGCCAGCGCGGCGGCGGGGAGGTCGGGCGCGAGGGCGCGCAGCCCGCGCGGTACCGGGCCAAGGGGGCCAAGGGGGCCGACGGGGCCGAGGGGGCCGAGGGTCAAGCCGGGCGGGACGGCGCCGCGCAGGCGGAATCGACCGTCCCAGGTCGCGCCGGGCTTGGCCTCGACCGGCGGGGCAAGGGCCGCGGTTTCGCGCAGCAGCCAGCGCGCGCCGCCCGCGCCCGAGGCGAGAACGGCGCCTCCCAGACTGCCCGAGCCGCGCTCGAGCAAGGCCCGCGCCGCCGCCGCCGAGGGCGCGAAGCGCGCGCCGCCGACGGCGCGGACCAGCCGGCGCAGCGCGAGCGCCGCCGCCGCGTCGGCGCCCAGCGCGGCCGGGTCGAGCCGCGCGCAGCCCTCGGGGAACAGCCGCGCCGCGCGGGCCAGGCGCGCGGCCGCCTCCCGCTCCCGCCTCGCGCGGCGGGAGGCGTGCGCGGCGGCGGCGGGCAGGGCGTCCGCCGGACTTGGCACCTCGCGCCGCAACCGGGCGCGGGCGAAGCGCGGATCGGCGTTGGAGGGATCGCGCAGCGGCTCCACCCCCCGCGCCGCGCAGGTCGCGAGCAGACGGGCGCGCGGCACCGGCAGGAGCGGGCGGAGGATCAGCGCGTCCGCGGCTTCGGCGACCGGCGGCATCCCGGCGAGGCCGAGGCCGGACGATCCACGGAGGGCGCGGAACAGCACCGTCTCGGCCTGGTCCTCCGCGTGGTGCCCGAGGAGGAGCTGGGCGACCCCGGCCTCGCGGCAGGCCGCCAGCAGCGT
>BBPD01001233.1_pt3 | contig 10308 bp, 9 predicted proteins | sample 1344911 | NCBI WGS metagenome assembly BBPD01 (sample SAMD00019088, study PRJDB2971) | groundwater metagenome | biome: freshwater biome; feature: mineral spring; material: ground water | place: USA: CA, Sonoma | collected 2011-09 | depth surface m
CGGATGATGCTCTAGAGCCAATCCACCCTGACTGTCGTCAGGCCGGTTGCCTCTAGCCTCTGTTTTCAGTGCAGATTCACGCCTCTGAGCGAAGACGCTCTCCGGCGATCTGCTCTAGTTTCCAGAACGCGCGCGTCCTGACGCTATGGCGGCCGCCCCGAACCCGGGGCCGCCGCGCCGTGTGGTCAGATGCCCGCCATCCGACGCCGCCGTCAGGCTCCGGCCATCAGACTCCCGCCGTCTGGCCCGCCGCCTCGCGGTGGGCGTACATCAGGGTCACCTTCTCGATGCTCGCCTCGATCAGCTTCGCCGTCTTCATCTCCTCCTCCATGCTCTGCTGCAGCATCGGGACGGACTGCGTGTCGCCCACGTCCTGCGCGAGCGCGATGAGGCTTTTGTAGGCCGCGATCTCCATGTGCTCGAAGGCGTAGTTGGCGAAGGTGTTCTTCAGGATCTCGTCCTGCATCGGCGCGTGCGCGAGTGCGGCGAGGTTGCCGGTCAGCGAGGTCACGAAGTCCTTCAGCGCGGAGTGGCTGGTGCCGTGCCGCTCCAGGATCTGCTCCAGCCGCTCGGCCTGGATCTCGCTTTCGCGGATGTGCGTGCGGATCAGCTGCAGCTGCTCCGGGTAGTGCTCGAGGCGCTCCTCCTGCCGGGAGAGCAGCTGCACGGCCTGCTTCTCCAGCGCGTGGGCGTTCTTGAGGCCGGTGATGTAGGTCTCCATCACGGTGCTGGCCATGGCGTCGTCTCCTTTGCGGCGAGGGTGTGCAAGGCCGCCGCCGGGATGGGCCGCGTCCGTCGCCCGGGTCCAACGCGCCGCCCGGGCCGCGGTTGGCGCGCGCGGCGCGCGGCCGCATAAGTGCGGCACATCCCCATGCCCGCCCCACGCCTCCTGCTGCCCGAGGCGCCCGCGCTCGTCGCGGCGCACGGCCGGGCGACCATGCTGACGCCTGAGGGCGAGCTGCTGGGGCTGCGCGGCTTCGAGGTGCCGGCGGCGCTGGCGCCGTATCACGGGCCGCTGCTCGTCCATGCCCCCGCGACGGCGCGGCGGCTCGACCTGCCGCCCTTCCCCGATGCGCTGGACCTGCTCGAGCTCTACGCCTTCGCCCGCCCCGCCCAGGGCTGCGCGCCCACGCCGCGCGGCCTCGCGGTGGCGCTCGACCTGCCGCCGCCGCGCGACGACGCGGCCGCGGCCGCGCTGCTGCCGGAGCTGGCGCGGCGGCTGCTGGAGTCGCTCGCCGACGAAGCGGCGAAGCCCTCCGGCAAGGACGCCGCCGGCCTGGCCGCGCATCTGCGCGAGCGCGCCCGCTGGCCCTGGGCGGAGGCGGTGCTGCACGCGCTGGGGCAGCCCGGGGGCAAGCCGGGTCGCGATGCGCTCAAGCCGTGGAAGCGGCTGCCGGAGTGGGAGGAGACGGCGCCCCCGCCGCCGCCGTCGAGCCACCCCGTCGCGGCCCAGGACGCGCGGCGCCGCCTCGCCGCGATGCTTGCGGGCAACGCCGAGCAGCGGCCGCAGCAGGCCGACTATGCAAGTGCCGCCTGCGGCGCCTTCGAGCCGCGCGAGCACGAGGGCTCGCCCCGCTTCGTGCTGGCCGAGGCCGGCACGGGCACGGGCAAGACGCTGGGCTACATCGCGCCCGCGAGCCTGTGGGCGGAGCGCAACGGCGCGCCGGTGTGGCTCAGCACCTACACGCGCAACCTCCAGCGCCAGCTCTCCCAGGAGCTCGTGCGCCTCTACCCCGACCCGGAGGAGCGCCGCCGCCGCGTCGCCATCCGCAAGGGGCGCGAGAACTACCTCTGCCTGCTCAATTTCGAGGAGGTGGTGAACCGCCTCGCCCTCTCCGACCACGCCGTCCCGCTGGCGCTGGTCGCGCGCTGGGCCGGCGCGACGCGGGACGGGGATTTGCTGGGCGGCGACTTTCCGGGCTGGATCGCGGAGCTCTACGGCCAGGGCGCGGTGATGGGCCTGGCCGACCGGCGCGGCGAGTGCATCCGCTCCGCCTGCCCGCACTACAAACGGTGTTTCGTCGAGCACTCGATCCGCCGCGCGCGGGGCGCGACACTGGTCGTCGCGAACCACGCGCTGGTCATGGTGCAGGCGGCGCTGGGCGGCGGCGAGGCCAGGGGAGAGGACATCAGGCCGCTGCGCTACGTCTTCGACGAGGGCCACCACCTGTTCGACGCGGCCGACGGCGCGTTCTCCGCGGCGCTATGCGGCTTCGAGGCCGCCGAGCTGCGCCGCTGGCTGCTCGGCGCGGAGGGCGGGCGCTCGCGCGCGCGGGGCCTCAAGTCCCGCATCGAGGAGCTGGCGGGCGAGCTGCCCGACCTCGGCGCGCCGCTCGACGCCGCGCTCCAGGCCGCGCGCGCGCTGCCCGGGCCGGGCTGGCACGGGCGGCTGCAGGATGGCCCGTCGTGGGATGCGTCCGGGGGCGAGGAGGGCAACGCGGCCGAGCGCTTCCTGCACGCCGCGCGCGCGCAGACGCTGGCCCGCGCGCCGGAGGACGAGGGCGTCTATTCGCTCGAGGTGGACCTCCACCCGGTGCAGCCCGCGCTGGCCGAGGCCGGCGCGGCGCTGGAACGCGCGCTGGCGCGGCTGGAGGAGCCGCTGAAGACGCTGCAATCCCGCCTCGCCGCGCGGCTCGAATCCGGTGACGAGGAGCAGGAGGTGGGCGAGCGCATCCGGCTCGAGACGGCGATCCGCGGCATCGAGCGCCGTGCCGTGCTGCCGCTCGCCGCCTGGCGCGGCATGCTGGGCGCGCTGGCGCTGGCGCCGGCGGAGCCGGGCACGCGGCCGGTGATGGTGGACTGGCTGCAGCTCGACCGCCGCGACGGGCGGGAGTGGGATGTGGGCCTGCATCGCCATTGGCTCGACCCCACCATCCCCTTCGCGCGGGAGGTGGCCGCACCCGCGCACGGCGTGCTCGTCACCTCGGCCACGCTCACCGACAGCGCCGCGCTGCGCGACGATGCCGAAGCCGCGTGGCGCGAGGCGGAGGCGCGGACCGGTGCGGCGCACCTGCCCGGTGCCGTGGTGCGCGCGCGCGTGGCCTCGCCCTTCGACTACGCGGACACCACCCGCGCGCTGGTGCTGACCGACGTGGACACGCGCGCCGACGCACAGGTGGCCGCCGCGATGCAGCGCCTGTTCCTCGCCGCCGGCGGCGGCGCGCTCGGCCTGTTCACCGCCATCCGCCGGCTGCGCGCGGTGGCCGCGCGCATCGCGCCGGAGCTGGAGCGCCGCGGCATCCCGCTCTACGCCCAGCACGTCGACGCGATGGACAACGCGACGCTGGTGGACGTGTTCCGCGCCGAGGAGGACAGCTGCCTGCTCGGCACCGATGCCATGCGCGACGGCGTGGACGTGCCGGGCCGCGCGCTGCGCCTGCTCGTCTTCGACCGCGTGCCCTGGGCGCGGCGGACCATCCTGCACCGCGAGCGGCGGCTGCACCTCTCGGAGGGGCGGCCGCAGGAGTTCGACGACCGCGTGGCGCGGCACAAGCTGCGCCAGGCCTTCGGGCGGCTGGTCCGCCGCGCCGACGACCGCGGCGTGTTCGTGCTGCTCGACCGCGCCGCGCCGTCGCGCGTGCTCTCGGCGCTGCCGGAGGGGGTGGTGGCGCGGCGCGTGCCGCTGGCGGAGGCGGAGGCGGAGATCCGGGCGCTGCTGGCGCCGCCGGCCCGGGCTTGACGCCGGGCGCTGAGCCGCGCCCTCTCCCGCCGAAATGACCGCTGACATCCTCTCCCCGCACGAGGCGCTGATCAGCGCCATGGTGCTGATGGCCGCCGCCGAGCCGCCGATCACCGACGCCGAGCTGGCACGCATGACGCGGCTCGTGCGGGAGCTGCCGGTCTTCGGCGGCCTCGCCCCCGGGGCGGTGCCGGCGGCGACCGAGGCGTGCCTTGTCCTGCTCGCGAAGAGCGACGGCATCGAGCGCGCGCTCGACCTCGTCCGCCACGCGCTGCCGATGCGTCTGCGCGAGACGGCCTACCTCCTCGCCTGCGAGGTCGCGGCGGCGGATGGCGAGGCAGGGCAGGAGGAGCTTCGGATGCTGCAGTCGCTGCGGATCGGGCTGGAGCTGGAGCGGCTGGTGGCGGGCGCGATCGAGCGCGCGGCGCGGGCGCGTTACCAGGTGGTGTAACCGGGCGCGAGGCCGCCGGTCAGGTTGCGGGTCGCTGCGTGGTGCTCGCGCGGGTGCGTCAACTTCTCCCGCATGCGCTCGCGCCGCGCGCAGAAAGGCGTCGTCGTGGCTATCGGACACAGTTCGTTTCGGATAATGAACGAAGGCTGAACGGGCTTGACTCCCATTAAACCGCTGACTTGGCCCTGGAAAATTATCCACCGCCCGATTGGCGGTGGCTCCCCGGTGCCCCGCGGCCATACCGGGCGCGTGAAACCTCTGCCCCGGTTCCGGCTTTCAAGGGATTTTGTAGGATAATCAGTGGGTTGTCAGACTGCACGAAATTGTCGCAAACGCGCTAACCCCATGAAACCGCGGCGGGTTGGGCGAGCGGCGCGCGTTGAACCCACAGACTTATCCACAACGCCCGCCACGCTTGCCGGCGCGGCCCCCCCGCGCGACATCGGCGGCCAATGGAGACTGACACCGAGAAAACGGCCGCGCAATCCGGCCTCGACGTGATCGAGGCCGCCCTGCCGGGCCTGCCGCTGCTGCCCGGCGTCTACCGCATGCACGACGCCAAGGGCGACGTGCTCTACGTCGGCAAGGCGCGCTCGATTCGCAAGCGCGTCTACTCGTACACGCAGAGGGCCCGCCTGCCCGAGCGCCTGCGCCGCATGGTGCACGAGACACGCCGCATCGAGATCATCACCACGGCGAGCGAGGCCGAGGCGCTGCTGCTCGAGGCGAACCTGATCAAGCGCCTGCGGCCGCGCTACAACATCGTCCTGCGCGACGACAAATCGTACCCGTGGCTGGTGCTGACCGACGAGCACGCCTGGCCGCAGATCGCCAAGCATCGCGGCGAGCGCCGCAAGGGCTCGAGCTATTACGGCCCCTTCGCCAGCGCCTGGGCGGTGAACCAGACCATCACGGCCCTGCAGCGCGTGTTCCTGCTCCGCTCCTGCGCCGACACGGTGTTCGAGACGCGCGACCGCCCGTGCCTGCTGCACCAGATCAAGCGCTGCTCCGCGCCCTGCGTCGAGCGGATCGGCCACGACGACTACGCGGAGCTGGTGAGCCAGGCGAAGCAGTTTCTCGCGGGCGAGGTGCCCTCGATCCAGAAGAAGCTGGCGCGCGAGATGGAGGAGGCGGCGGAGCGGCTCGAGTTCGAGCGCGCGGCGGCGCTGCGCGACCGCATCCGCGGCCTGACGCACATCCAGGGCAGCAGCCGCATCAACATCGAGGGCGTGGGTGACGCCGACATCGTCGCGCTCCACATGGCCGCCGGGCAGAGCTGCGTGCAGGTGTTCTTCTTCCGCGGCGGGCGCAACAACGGCAACCGCCCATACTTCCTGACGCATCCGCGCTCCGACATCGAGCCGGAGGAGGTGATGGGCAACTTCCTCGCCCAGCTTTACGACGACATGCCGCCGCCGCCGCTCGTCCTGCTCAGCCACGAGCCGCCCGACGCGGCGCTGATCGGCGAGGCGCTGAGCCTGCGCGCCAACCGCCGCGTGGAGCTGCACCGGCCCCAGCGCGGCGACAAGCGCGCGGTGGTGCACCACGCCGAGACCAACGCGCGCGAGGCGCTCGAGCGGAAACTCGCGGAAAGCACAGCTCAGGGCGCGCTGCTCGAGGGTGTGCAGCGTCTGTTCGAGCTGCCCGAGAGGCCGGCTCGCATCGAGGTGTACGACAACAGCCACATCATGGGAACGGGCGCGGTGGGCGCGATGGTCGTGGCCGGCCCCGCGGGCTTCCTCAAGCACGCCTATCGCCGCTTCGCCATCAAGGACCCGGGTGCGATCAAGGGCCATGGGGGCGACGATTTCGCCATGATGCGCGAGGTGCTGCGCCGCCGCTTCGAGCGCGCGCTGAAGGAGGACCCGGCCCGCGCGGAGGAGGGCGTGTGGCCCGACCTCGTGCTGATCGACGGCGGCCAGGGCCAGCTGACCGCGGCCACGGGCGTGATGACGGATCTCGGTCTCGAGGACATCCCGTTCGTCGCCATCGCCAAGGGCGTGGACCGCGACGCCGGCCGCGAGTGGTTCCACCGCGCCGGCCGCGAGGCCTTCCAGCTGCCGCCCCGCGACCCCGTCCTCTACTACCTGCAGCGCCTGCGCGACGAGGCGCACCGCTTCGTCATCAACGCCCACCGCGGCATGCGCGCGAAGGCGCTCGTGACGAGCGAGCTCGATGACGTGCCCGGCGTGGGTGCCGCGGTGAAGCGGCGGCTGCTCAACCACTTCGGCTCGGCGCGCGGGGTGCGCAACGCGAGCGAGCACGACCTCGCCAACTGCCCTGGCGTCGGCCCGGGTCTGGCTCGGAAGATCTACGGCCACTTCCACCCGGTGGCGCCATCCTGACCGGGCTGGGTGATCGGGCCGGCCGGCCGGGCAAGGTTTCGGCTGCCGCCGCGATGGGCTAACATCCGCCCCGCGTGCCGACCGACCTGCCCAACCTGCTGACGCTGTCGCGGATCATGGCGATCCCGCTGCTCGTGCTGCTTGTCGCCATCCGCGAGCCGTGGGCGGACATGGCCGCCTGCGCGGTGTTCTCGGCCGCCGCCATCACCGACTACTTCGACGGCAAGATCGCGCGCGACCGGCAGGCGACCTCGGATTTCGGGCGCATGCTCGACCCCATCGCCGACAAGCTGCTGGTCGGCGCCGCGCTGATGCTGCTCGCGGGCTTCGACCGGCTGCCGAACTGGGCGCTGCTGCCGGCCATCGTGATCATGCTGCGCGAGATCCTCGTCTCCGGCCTGCGCGAGTATCTCGCCGGGCTGCGCGTCGGGCTGCCGGTGACGCGGCTCGCCAAGTGGAAGACCGGCTTCCAGATGGGCGCGCTCGGCACGCTGCTCGCGGGCGACAGCGGCGCCGCGGTGATCGGGCTGGGCTTCCTCCCCGTGGGCCTGATCGGCGAGACGATGCTGTGGACGGCGGCGGCGCTGACCCTGGTGACGGGGTGGGACTATGTCGCGACGGGGCTGCGCCACGCCGCTGCCGCCCCGGCGGCGGCGCGGCCTCTCCGGAACGACACTTGAGCCTGCCCCCGCGCGCGCGCATTATGCCGCCGGCATGACCCACCGGCCGACGCGTCACCTCGCCCTGTTCGCAGCCCTGCTGGGCCTCGCCGCCTGCGGCACGCCCGCCGAGCCGGCTTGGCGCGGCTTCGAGGGCGGTTGGGCCGGCGCGACCGGCGCGTTGCAGCGATCCGGCGGCGCCGCGCCCGGCTTTGGCCTCGGCGGCCCGCGCCCGGGCGCGCCCGAGCTGAGCCTGACCGTCGCCCGCGTGCGCGCCGGCGCGGAGGTCGCGGCCCCCGACACGCTGCGCCCGGAGGCGGGCGATGTGTGGCCGCGCGAGGAGGCGCCGCGCGCCACGCTCGCCAACCCCGAGGCGGCGCTGCGCGACCCGCCGCCCTTCCGCGAAAGCGAGCCGCGGCCCACGGCCCGCTCCACTCGTGCCCCGGGCAGCTCTTCACTGCCGCCGCCGCCGCTCGAATCCCTCGCCATTCCCGCCGAGCCGCCGCCGCGGCGCGATGCGCGGCCCATCCGCCCGCTCCCGCCGCGCGAGGACGGGCAGGTGATCTTCACCCCCTCCGGCCCCGCCACGACGACGGGCGGTGCGGGCAACATCCGCTCGACCATTTCGCCGCAGGGCCCCGGCATCGCCATCCAGCAGGGGGGCACTACGACGATCATCGGGCCGGGCGGCCAGACGCAGGTCGTCCCGACCCCGCGCTGAGAGGCTGTCGGAGGATGCTGGTTGTCGCGAGAGTGCAGCCAAGCTGCGAGGCCGGCCGCTCCCCGGCCACGGGCGCCGCCTGACATGCGCGTGCTCTACTTCGCCTGGGTGCGCGAGCGGATCGGACACGCGGAGGAGGAACTCGCGCTCCCGCCGGGCGTGCGGGACGTCGCCGGCCTCGTGGAGCACCTCGCCGCGCGCAGCCCGGGCCACGCGGCCGCCTTTGCCAACCGCCGCGCCATCCGCTGCGCCGTCAACCAGGATTTTGCCAAGCTGGACGCGACGGTGGCGGATTCCGACGAGGTGGCGTTCTTCCCGCCCGTGACGGGCGGCTGAGGGTGGGGGGCTGAGGCCGTGGCGCGCGTCGTCGTCCAGCAAGGCCCGTTCGACGCGGCCGCCGAAGCCGCCGCGCTCTCCGCCGGCCGCACCGATATCGGCGCGCTCGCGAGCTTCGTGGGCGTCTGCCGCGCCGATGGCGGCCTCTCGGCCATGGTCATCGAGCACTATCCCGGCATGACCGAGCGCGCGCTGGCCGGTATCGCGGCGGAGGCGGAGCGGCGTTGGCCGCTGCTCGGCGTCACGGTGATGCACCGCCACGGCCGCATCCTGCCCGGCGAGGGCATCGTGCTGGTCCTGTGCGCCGCGGCGCACCGCCAGGCCGCCTTCGAGGCCTGTGCTTTCCTCATGGACTGGCTGAAGACCCAGGCACCGTTCTGGAAGCGCGAGGAGTTTGCAGAGGGCACCGCGCGGTGGGTGGAGGCGCGCGCGGAGGACGATGCCGCCGCGTCCAGCTGGGACGAAGCATCCGCGTCCCGCTGGGACGAAGCATCCGCGTCCAGGTGGGACGAAGCATCCGCGTCCCGCTCGGACGAAGCGTCCGCATCCCGGCGCGACGCCGCCTCCGCGTCCCCGCGGGACAACGCTTCCGCGCCTCGGCGGGGCGACGCGGCGGTCGCGCGGCGGTGAAGGCCGTCGCGGCCATCGCGCTCGGCGGGCTGCTGCTGGTCTGGCCGGCGTTCCTCAACGGCTACCCCATCGTGTTCAGCGACACCGGCGCCTTCCTCGCGCAGACGGTCGTGCCGCTGATGATCTGGGACAAGCCTTGGGTGTACGGGCCGGTCGCGTTCCTCGCGCACTGGCACGTGAGCCTGTGGGGCGTGGCACTCGCGCAGGGCGTGGCGATCTCGCACCTGCTGTGGCTGCTGGCGCGCGCATCGCCCGACGGGGACGGTGTCGCCCGCATGTCGCCCGGCGGCGAATCCCCAGGGAGGCCTGGGTTGGGGAGTGGCGCGTCCGCGTCGCCCAACCTGCTGCCCCACCTTCTGCTCTGCGCGCTCCTCGCCGCCTTCACCACCGCGCCGTGGTCGGCCGCGCTGGTGATGCCCGACATCCTGACGCCCGCCGCCATCCTCTGCGCGGCGCTGGCCGGCTGGGGCTGGGCGGGCCTCTCGCGCGGCGAGCGGGTGTGGGTGATGGGTTTCGGCGCGCTCGCCACCGCATCGCACCTGTCGAACCTGCCCGTGGTCTTCGCGGTCGCGGTGCTCGGCCTGCTGCTGCGCCAGTGGCGCGCCGCGCTGCGCGCGGCCGTCCCCCTGGCGGGCGCGGTGGCTGTGCTGCTGGCGACGAACCTCGCCGGCCACGGGCGGCCCGCGCTCTCGCCCTATGGCAGCACCTTCCTCCTCGCCCGCCTGGTCGCGGACGGGCCGGCGGCGCGCACCATCGCCGCGCGCTGCCCGGATGCCGGGTGGTACCTCTGCGCCTTCGCCGGCCGCCTGCCCAGCAACTCGGACGTGTTCCTGTGGGAGCCGGACAGCCCGGTGAACATGGACGCCGACGGCACGCCGATCTTCCTGGGCGGCATGCGCCTCGCGCCGGAGGCGAGCGCGATCATCGCCGAAACGCTGCGGCGGGAGCCGGCGACCGTCGCCTGGCTCGCCGTGCGAAACTTCGCGCGGCAGCTGGTGCTGACCAGCGTTGGCGACACGCTCTCCTCGTTGCACGTGGGCGTGGCGGTGCGCCCGCGGATCGAGCAGGGCTTCCCCGCCGGCGAGCTCGCCCGCTTCGACGCGGCGCTGCAGCAGCGCGACGCGCTGGCCCCGCTGGCCGCGCGGGTCGCTTGGGTTCACCCGCTCGCCCTTGCCCTCGCCGCGCCCGCAGCACTCCTCGCGTGGCACCGCGCCCACCGGGCGGGCGACGCGCGGCGCCTCGGCCTCGCCCTCGCGCTGCTCGTCGGTGTCACGGGCAACGCGCTGGCGACCGGCGCGCTCTCCATGCCGCACCACCGCTACCAGGCCCGGGTGGCGTGGCTGGTGCCGGTCGTGGCGCTCGTCCTGGCCGCGGCATCGCCCCGTGCCGGGCGCTTCCGTATTGAACCGGATGGAAAGACCGTGTCGGCCGCCGCACCTCCAAATTCCTAAGCAGAGATTCGCGGCTTGGCCAACGGATTGGCCATT
>BBPD01000503.1_pt1 | contig 10290 bp, 11 predicted proteins | sample 1344911 | NCBI WGS metagenome assembly BBPD01 (sample SAMD00019088, study PRJDB2971) | groundwater metagenome | biome: freshwater biome; feature: mineral spring; material: ground water | place: USA: CA, Sonoma | collected 2011-09 | depth surface m
GCGGCCACTCGGGCACGCAGTTCAGACTTTTTCATAAAAATTAAAAACACCACGGATAGGCCCGCACCGCCTTCCCCGGCAGCGCATGGGCGCAACGGCTCGCCGCCCTTGGCAGGCGCGAACCACCCCGTTGGCCGGTATCCGGGCTGATGGAAGCAACCTGCGCCGCCTTCCCAGGCACCCGAAGGCACCCAGTGGCTAGGGGGCACAAGCCAAGCCGCGCTGGGCGGCTCGTCCACTTACCGTTGCGGGGGCAGCGCAGGTTAGGCGACGGCCGAAAAACGACCGCCCCCCTCCTGCTTCCCGTTTAACCCGATGCGCCTGAACGGCACCGCGAGCACCAACTGGGCTGCATTGTAGGGCTTGGAATCCCTCGCTTGGCAAGCCTGCGCTGCGCACCTTGCTGCGCGCCAAACGCCTTGCACTCCAGCCTACAATGCAGGGCAAATGTCTGTGCCCCATACCCTCGATCAGATTTCAGACCGCGTGGAGCGGCTGCTGCTGCGCCACGCCGAGCTGCTGCGTGCCCACCAGTTGTTGCAACGCGAGGCCGACTCGCTGCGCCAGGAGCGCGACCTGCTGCGCCAGCAAAGCCACAGCGCGCGCCAGCGGCTCGATGCCCTGATCGCCCAATTGCCGCTCCTTGAGCCGCCCATGTCGCCGCCTCCAGAGGGGCCGCTCCCATGAACAAACCCGGAATCAAGCAGGTCGAAGTGCAGATCATGAGCCAGAGCTACCTGCTGGCCTGCCCGCAAGACGGCGAAGCGGCGCTGCGCGAGGCGGTGTCGAAGGTCGATGCCGCGATGTGCCGCATCCGCGATGCCGGCAAGGTCAAGGCGCGCGACCGCATCGCCGTGCTGGCTGCGCTCAACATCGCCTTTGAGCTGCACCAAAAAGAGGGTTTGCGCAACACCTCCTTTGGCCACACCGAAGCCGGAGGCGAATGGCCCGACCCCGCTGCTGAGCGTGCGCACGAGGCGCAGCTCAAGAGCCTGCTGGAGCGGCTCGACCAGGCCCTGGCCCAAGACGGGCGCTTGCTCTAGCCCCAGGCATCCTGCGGGCGATTTTTTCGCTCAGGCACCCTCGCTGCGCCGTTTTTTGCGCCCGGTTTCGGTCTAGAATGAGGCCGTCTGTCGCCGTTGCCGGGCTTTATATTTCCTTGAACCAATGCTCTTGGAGCCCGGGCTGGGTACATTGTGCAGTGGGTGTGATCGTCTCGCGTCAGATGAACCCGAAGCTGCGCTGCCCCGGCCCACCTGAACCCGACCGTTCAGGATGCCGGTCCGGCCCGGCGGCAGACACCTCTTTCTTTTGGCGCGCCCAAGGCCTTTGCCGGGCTGCCCCTCCAAACTCCCACACCCTTGTCTTTCTTCGCTGCACTCGACCCGATCCTGGTGCTGCAACTGCTGGCGCTGGGCCTTTGCGGTGGCTTTCTGGCCGGCTTGCTGGGCATAGGCGGCGGCATGGTGCTGGTGCCTTTTCTCACGGTCATCATTGTCAACCAAGGCGTGGATGCGGCTTTGTCCGTCAAGATGGCCATTGCCACGGCCATGGCCACCATCGTCTTTACCTCGATCTCCAGCGTGCGCGCACACCACCAACGCGGCGCCGTGCGCTGGGATATCGTGCGCCGCTTGGTCCCTGGCATCGTGCTCGGCGCAGCGCTGGCCAGCCTGGGGGTTTTTGCCGCCCTCGACGGCCGGGCACTGGCTTTTGTGTTTGCCGTTTTTGTGTTTTTTTCGGCTACGCAGATGCTGCTGGATCGCAAACCGGCCCCCAGCCGCACCCTGCCCGGCACGGCCGGCCAACTCGCGGCTGGCGGCGGCATCGGCTTTTTTTCCGGTTTGGTCGGGGCGGGTGGCGGCTTCATCAGCGTGCCTTTTTTGAACTGGTGCAATGTGGCCATGCACCAGGCGGTGGCCACCAGCGCGGCGCTGGGTTTTCCGATTGCGCTGGCCAATACGCTGGGCTACGTGCTGGCTGGCACCGGTGTGGCCGGGCTGCCTGCGGCGGCGCTGGGCTACGTGTTCGTTCCGGCGCTGCTGGTGCTGGCACTGGCCAGTGTGCTCAGTGCCCCGTTGGGCGCGCGCGCGGCGCATGCGCTGCCCGTCAAGCCGCTCAAACGCTTGTTTGCCCTGGTGCTGTACGCGCTGGCCGCCTTCATGCTGCACAAGGGCTGGACGACCGCCTAAAGGCTGCTGCAACGCCTCTGCCACACCGCGCTTTGTGGCGGCTGCGCTCACTGCACCCCACCCGCAGGGGCGCACACGCCGCACCCCACTCGAATCTGTGGCGTTTTTCACAAAAAAATGCGCCCACCGTCTAGGAAAGCCACGCCTTTGGGTATAGGATGATTGCCTCCACCGCTGGCCTCTTGCCCTTGGCGTGGAAAAACCAAACCACAGAAGGATTCAGAACATGGCAAATGCGAAAACTACTCCTGCTGCTAAAGCCCCTACCGCCACCGCAGCCACCAAAGCAGCCCCTAAGTCGGCAGCCAAGGTGGCCGCGGCAGCCGCCGAGGCCGCTCCCGCCAAGGCCACCGACGCTGCACCCGCCAAACGCACCCCCAACGCCGGCTTCATGAAGCCCATGACGCCCAGCGCGGCGCTGGCGGCGGTGATCGGCAAAAAAGCCATCCCGCGCACCGAAGTCACCAAAAAGGTGTGGGAATACATTAAAAAGCACAAGCTGCAAGACGCCGCCAACAAGCGCATGATCAACGCCGACGCCAAGCTGCAACCGATCTTCGACAAGCCCCAGGTGTCGATGTTCGAAATGACCAAGCTCATCAGCGGCCACTTGTCCTGAAACCGCCTGGAAGCGCCGGTTTTATCCGGCCGCCCAGCTAGACGGCCCCACACGGGCCGTTTTTTTGGGCCGTTTTTTTGAGCCTGCTCGGTGCCGCTGGCGCGCCGCGCTTGGGCCTCAGGCGGCCATGCCGAAGTGGCCGCTGCCTTCGCTGGCACTCGCTTCGCTAGCGTCGTGGCGCTCGATGGTGCACCCCTGCCCGGCGTAGCTGCGCCAGCGCTGGCGCGCCGCCTGCTTGAGCGCCTCGTCTTGCGGCACGATTTCGATCAGGCGCGCAAAGCCTTGCCAACCCTCGGGCAGCGGGGCCAGCAGGTTGATGAGCAAGGGCCAGTGCGCCGCCGTCTGCGGCGGCACCTGTTCGGCCAGCACCACCGGCGCGCGCCGCCACAGCGCCTCGGGGCTGCTGCCGTGGCGCGCGTGGGCGATGAACTCGTGCGGGGCAAAAGTCCAGAGTGCGGCGTCGAGCTCGGCCGCCCACGGCGGCGGCAGCAGCACCCAGGCGCGCTGCCCGGCGTGGCTGGCTTTGCGCAGCAAGCGGCACAAATACGGCACCGGTGCCGCAACGTTGAAATGAAAAGCAATGGCTTTCATGGTGCAGACGGTTCTGGGCTGGCCGCGCTACCTCGCCGGAGCCATACAGCCCCACATGCGACCTTGGATGCGACCTTGGATGCGACCTTGGATGCGACCTTGGATGCGGCCCTGCGCCGGGCCTCGGGTTGCAGCCGCATTCAGCGTTTGCGCCGCTTAGCACCGGCGCTGGACTGGGGCAGCGCATCGGGCTCCTGCGCCAGCCGCGCGGCTTCGTCGAGCAGGTACTGCAACAGCAGCGCCACCGGTCGGCCCGTGGCCCCCTTGGCGGTGCCGCCCTTCCAAGCCACACCAGCAATGTCCAAGTGCGCCCAAGCTTGCTCGGGAGCGACAAATTTTTGCAGAAATTTGGCTGCTGTGACCGAACCGGCCGGGCGGCCGGCGATGTTGGCCATGTCGGCAAAATTGGATTTCAAGCCTTCCTCGTACTCGTCATCGAGCGGCATGCGCCAGCACGGGTCGAGCGTGGCCTCGCCCGCGGTGTGCAAGGCCTGCGCCAGTTCGTCGCGGTTGCTGTAGAGGCCGGCGCGCAGATTACCCAGCGCGATCACGCAGGCCCCGGTGAGGGTGGCCACGTCGATCAGGGCGCGCGGCTTGAAGCGCGCAGCGTAGGTGAGCGCGTCGCACAAAATCAGCCGGCCTTCGGCGTCGGTGTTGAGGATTTCGATCGTCTGCCCGCTCAGGCTGGTGACCACATCACCGGGCTTGACGGCGCGCCCGTCGGGCATGTTCTCGCAGCACGGCACCAGCCCAATCACGTTGAGCGCCGGTTGCAACTCGGCCAGCGCCACGAAGGTGCCCAGCACGGCGGCCGCACCGCCCATGTCGAACTTCATCTCGTCCATCTCGGGGCCGGGCTTGAGGCTGATGCCGCCGGTGTCGAAAGTGATGCCCTTGCCCACCAGCACCACTGGGGCGCTGGCCTTGGGCGCGCCTTGGTACCTGAGGACGATGAAGCGCAGCGGTTCCTCGGAGCCTTGGGCTACCGCCAAGTAGGCCCCCATGCCCAGTTTGGCCACTTCCTTGGGGCCCAGCACCTCGACTTGCAAGCACTTTCCTTTAGCCAACTGCTGCGCCGCCTCGGCCAGCAGCGTGGGGGTGGCGTGGTTGGGCGGCCGGTTGGCCCATTCCTTGGCCCATTCCACCCCCTTCACGCAAGCCCTGGCCTGGGCCAGAGCCGCTTGCAGGGGCGCCGCATCGCGCACCGCTACCGCCACCCCTTGCAGCGCGCGCGCCTTGGCTTTGGGCTTGGTGTGGGTGTAGCTGTAGCTGGCCTCGGCCGTGGCCTGCAGCAGCGCCGCCAAAGCCGCCGAACTGGGCTGCCCAGCCCAGAGCAGCAAGCGCTGGGCGCTGCCGAGCTTGAGCGCGGCCATTGCCGCCAGCACCGCCTTGCGCGTGGCGGCCGGGCTGGCGTCGCCGCTGCGCACCAGCGCCACCTTGCGCGCCTGCACCCCGGGCAGGCGGTGCGCCAGCAGCACGCTGCCCACGGCCTGGTCGATGTCGGCATCGGCCACGGCGGCGCGCGCCCACTGGGCCAGATCGGTGCAGGCTGCTGCGGCTGCGGCTGCGGCATCGGCATCGGCTGCGGCTGCGGCTGCGGCATCGGCATCGGCATCGGCATCGGCATCGGCACTATCGGGCCAGAGCACGATCAGAGCGTCGGCGGCCACACGGGCGGCTTGTTGCAAGGTGAGGGTTTTGAGTTCGAAGTCCATAATAGGGGCCCAGGGTGTTTTTTGACGATGTTATTCCATTCCTCCATACGCCGTGAATTGGCGCACAGTTTTGGCGCCACGCTGCTGGTGCTGCTGGTGATCGTGGTCACCATGCTCTTGATCAGCACCCTCGGGCTGGCTCAGAAGGGGCGCGTCAATCCGCAGGAAATCCTGCTGGTTTTAACCTACACCGTGGTGGGGCGGCTGCCGATCGTGCTCACCATCGCCCTGTTCGTCGCCGTGGCCTCGACCCTGACGCGCATGCACCGCGACAGCGAAATGGCGGTCTGGTTCACCAGCGGCCGCGGCTTGGCCGATTTTCTCAAGCCGGTGTTTCACTTCGCCTGGCCGGTGCTGCTGGTGATCGCCTTGCTGGTGCTGCTGGTCTGGCCCTGGGCCAACCAGCAGGCCGAGCAGTTGCGCGACCGCTTCCAGCAGCGCGGCGAACTGGAGCGGGTGCAGGCCGGGCAGTTTGTGGAAAGCGCCGACGGGCGCAGCGTGTTTTTCATCGAGCGCGACCCGGCCGACCCAGCCGCCGGGCGCAACGTGTTCATCTCGCGCACCGAACCCGATGGCAGCCAGAGCATCGTCAGCGCCGCCAGCGGGCGCATCGAGTGGCAGCAAGGGCAGCAGTGGCTGCGCATCGACAACGGCCAGCGCCTGCTCTTCAACCGCTCACTAGCCCCGGGCGAGGTGCAGTTGAGCGAGTTCACCTCCTACCGGGTGTTGATCGACGCGCAGCCGGTGGTGCTGGGCGCCGCGCAGGGCTTGAAGTCGCGCCCGACCTGGACCCTGATCGCCGAACCCACTGCAGCCAACCAGGGCGAACTGGCCTGGCGGCTCGGGCTGGCGCTGGCGGCGTTTAATTTCGTGCTCATGGCGCTGGCCGTGGCGTCGAGCAACCCGCGTGCCAACAAGAGTGGCAACATCTTGTTTTTGCTGTTTGGATTCATTTTTTACTACAACCTCATGACCATGGGGCAGCGCTGGATCGGCACCGGCGCGGTCGATGCCCTGCCCTTCATGCTGGCGCTGCACGGCTCGGCGCTGGCCTTGTGTGTGCTCTGGCTGGCCAAGCGGCACTGGGGCTGGGAGCTGCGGCTGGTGCAGCGCTTCAATCGCCGCCCTGCGGCAGGCACCTCAGGCGTGGCTGCGGCATGAAAACGCTGCGCAAACTGATCTACGGCGAGGTGCTGCTGGCGGTGGGCTTCGTCACGCTGGCGTTTCTGGCGCTGTTCGCTTTTTTTGATTTGATCGACGAGTTGCCCGCGCTCGGCCAGCGCGCCGCCCTCGACCCAGCGCTCGAATACGGCCTGACGCAGGCGCTGCTCTACGTGGCCCTGCAACAGCCCAACAACCTGTACGAGCTGCTGCCGATCGCGCTGCTGATCGGCACCGTTTATGCCCTGGTGCGGTTGGCGCAAGCCACCGAGTTCACCATTTTGCGCACCAGCGGCCTTGGCCCCTGGCTGGCGCTGCGCCAGATGCTGGTGCTTGGCCTGGCCTTTTCGGCCCTGACCTTTGTCATCGGCGACTACCTTGCGCCCTGGAGCGACCGGCAAGCGCAACTGCTGCAAGCCACGTACCAGGGCCGCATCAGCATCGGGCACACCGGGGCCTGGCTCAAGGATCGCGCCCCAGAGCGCCAGATCGCCGTCAACGTGGGCGCACTGGAGCCCGACGGCAGCCTGCGCCGGGTGCGCGTGTTCGAGTTCGATGCCCAGGGCCGGCTGCTGCGCACCCTGCAAGCCGAACAGGCCACGGTGAACGCCACGGCACACACTTGGCACTTGCAGCAGGTGCTGGTGCGCCAGTTCGACACCCAGGCCCTGCCGCCCCGGCTGCAATCCGAGCAACTGGCGCAGCTAGACTGGCCCAGCGGCCTGAGCGCCGACATGGTTACAGTCGCCTTGCTGCGCGCGGATCGCATGAGCACCTGGGCCTTGTACCAGTACATCGAGCACTTGCAAGCCAACCAGCAGGCTACGCAGCGCTACGAGATCGAGTTCTGGCGCAAGATCTTCTACCCCTTGAGCTGCCTGGTGATGGTGGTGCTGGCGCTGCCCTTTGCCTACCTGCACTTTCGCGCCAAGGGGGCTGCGGCCTATGTGTTTGTGGGCGTGATGCTGGGCTTAAGCTTTGTGCTTTTGAGCAATATGTTTGGCTACATCGGCAACCTGCTGGCTTGGCGGCCCTGGCTGGCGGCGGCTGCGCCGGCCTTGCTGTATTCGGTGGCCTCGCTCGGGGCTTTTGGCTGGCTGGTGCTGCGGCGCTAGTCGGTGCCCGACCGCATTTGAAGAAGGGATTCTGCCCATGCTGGGAGTGATCGTATTGGCGCATGGCTCACGCGACCCGCAGTGGTTTGGTCCCATCGAGGCGGTGGCGCGGGCCGTGGCCGCCCAGGCACCACAGAGCCCGGTGCGCTGCGCCTACCTCGAGTGCGCCCCTACGCTACCCGAAGCGGTAGCCGAGCTGGTGGCCGCCGGGGCCACCACGCTGCGCGTTCTGCCCTTGTTTTTTGGGCTGGGCAAACACGCCAGACAAGACCTGCCGCTGCTGGCCGAGGCGCTGCAGCAGGCGCACCCGCAGGTGCGCTTCGAGTGGCTGCCCATGCCCACCGAGCAGCCGCGTTTGCTGGCGCTGCTGGCCGAACTGGCCGTGGCAAAATCACCGCCATGAATCTGCACCAGTTCCGTTTCGTCCAAGAGGCGGTGCGCCGCAACCTCAACTTGACCGAAGCGGCCAAGGCGCTGCACACCTCGCAACCCGGCGTCTCCAAGGCCATCCTCGAGCTCGAAGATGAGCTCGGCATCGACATTTTTGCCCGCCACGGCAAGCGCATCAAGCGCGTCACCGAGCCGGGGCAGCAGGTGCTGCGCAGCATCGAGATCATTTTGCTCGAGGTCAACAACCTCAAGCGCATCGGAGCCCAGTACGCGGCGCAAGACAGTGGCGCGCTCAGCATTGCCGCCACCCACACCCAGGCGCGCTACGTGCTGCCCGCCGCCGTGGCCAAGCTGCGCCACGCCTACCCCAAGGTCTCGATCAGCCTGCACCAGGGTGCGCCCGATCAGGTGGCGCGCATGTTGCTCGACGACGTGGCCGACATCGGCATCGCCACCGAGGCGCTGAGCGAGCACCCCGAGCTCATCACCCTGCCCTGCTACGACTGGCAGCACACGCTGGTGCTGCCCCTGGGGCACCCGCTGCAAGAGCGCGAACGCATTGCGCTCGAAGACCTGGTGCAGGTGCCGCTGATCACCTACCACCCCTCTTACACTGGCCGCACCCGCATCGACAGCGCCTTTGCCCAGCGCCAGCTCAAACCGCACATCGTGCTGGAGGCAATCGACTCCGACGTGATCAAAACCTACGTCAAGCTCGGGCTGGGCGTGGGCATCGTGGCAGAAATGGCGATGCAGGGCGATGAGCGCAGCCCGGAGCTGGTGGCGCGCCCGCTCGGGCACCTGTTTGGCCAGAACGTGAGCCGGGTGGCGTTTAAGCGCGGGGCCTATTTGCGCCAGTTCGTGCTGCGCTTTGCCGAGTTTTTGAGCGAGCGCCTGTCGCGCGAGCTCATCAACAAGGCGATGCTGGGCGGCGGAACGGATTTTGAACTGTGAATTTTCTTATGCCCGCCACCGAACCGCCCCTTGCGCCTGCAGCCGCCCCGCGCACCCCGGCCGTGCGCAGCCGCTTGCCTGCCGTGGGAACGACGATTTTTACCGTGATGTCGGCGCTGGCCAATGAGTGCGGTGCCGTCAACCTCGGCCAAGGCTTCCCCGATTTCGACTGCGATGCGCGCCTGCTCGATGCGGTGAACGACGCCCTGCGCGCCGGTCACAACCAGTACCCGCCCATGGCTGGCGTGCCGGCCTTGCGCCAGGCGCTGGCGCGCAAAACCGAGGCGCTGTACGGTCGCTGCTACGACCCCGAGCACGAAATCACGATCACTGCCGGGGCCACGCAAGCCATTTTCAGCGCCATTTTGGCCGTGGTGCAGCCGGGTGACGAGGTGATCGTGCTCGACCCCTGCTACGACAGCTACGTGCCCAATATCGAACTGGCGGGCGGCGTGGCGGTGCGGGTGCCGCTGCGCGCCGATTTTGGCCCCGACCTAGACGCCATCGCCGCCGCCATTGGCCCGCGCACCCGGGCCATGCTCATCAACAGCCCGCACAACCCCAGCGGCCGCGTCTGGCAGCGCGCCGACATGCTGCGCCTGCAGGCGCTGCTGGCACCGACCGAGGTGATCTTGATCAGCGACGAGGTCTATGAGCACATGGTCTATGACGGCCAATTGCACCAGAGCGCGGCGCGCTTTCCCGGCTTGGCGGCGCGTGCCTTGGTGGTGAGCAGCTTTGGCAAGACCTTTCACGTGACGGGCTGGAAGGTGGGCAGCGTGCTGGCCCCGGCGCCGCTGATGGCCGAGTTTCGCAAGGTACACCAGTTCAATGTGTTCACCGTGAACACGCCGATGCAGCACGCGCTGGCGGCCTACTTGGCCGACCCGGCTCCCTACTTGCAGTTGCCCGATTTTTACGCCGCCAAGCGCGACCGCTTTCGCGCCGGGTTGGCGCGCACGCGCTTTGAGCTGCTGCCCTGCGAAGGCACCTATTTCCAGTGTGTGCGCTACGCGAATTTGGCGGTGCCCGAGCGCGACTTGCCCGAGGCCGAATTCTGCCGCTGGCTGACGCGCCAGATCGGTGTCGCCGCCATTCCGCTGTCGGCCTTTTACGGCGACGGCCGCGAGCAGCGCCTGATCCGCTTTTGCTTTGCCAAGCGCGAGACCACGCTGGATATGGCGCTGCAGCGGCTGGCGCGCTTGTGAGCGGCAGCCTCCGGGTGGGCTGAGAGGATGCGGGTGTGGGAGGGTGCGGCGCGGCGCTGGCTGCTAAGGGGTTTGCCTGCTGCGCGGCTTTAGGCCGCCAGTTGCGCCCAAAGCTTGTCGAGCCGCTTGACGCTCACCGGCTGCGGCGTGCGCAGCTCTTGGGCAAACAGGCTCACGCGCAGCTCTTCCAGCAGCCAGCGCAGCTCGTCTAGGCGCGCATCGGGCACGCCCTTGCGCTCGGCCAGCAGGCGCGTGTAGCGCTGCTCCTGGGCGCGCACGGTGGCCATGTGCGCGGCGTCGCGCGCCGGGTCGGCGCGCAGCTTGTCGAGCCGCAGAAAAATCGCC
>BBPD01001286.1_pt1 | contig 10269 bp, 9 predicted proteins | sample 1344911 | NCBI WGS metagenome assembly BBPD01 (sample SAMD00019088, study PRJDB2971) | groundwater metagenome | biome: freshwater biome; feature: mineral spring; material: ground water | place: USA: CA, Sonoma | collected 2011-09 | depth surface m
GTTTTATGCGAAGAAAGGAGTTTGCGATAGGTAATTTGGGCGATGATTGTATCAGGTATATGAGTGATCAACTCTCTTTCGGCAAAATAAACATGCCCTTCTCGGTCTTGACGACCAAAACATCATCTCCGCTCTCCGCAGTTAAAAAAGGCGGCCTTGGCAAAGTCATTGGCTTGTATGAATCAGGGTCGAGAATTTGGATTTCGTCATCCTGCACCATCGTCAGAATGGTCGCTTCAGCATCAGATTCATGGCACAGTAATTTCACTCCTTTCAGTTTCTTGGCATCTGAAATAAAACGTGCGCCAGTCATTAAATCAATCCCGATTACCTTTTTTCTAGAGTCCGTTATCTGGATTACGCTGTCTCTCAGTGAGATGATATCTCCTGGCATGAGGTTAGGGATGCGCACCGCAAAGGAAATTCTGTAGATGTTCTTTCCGTCCCGTTGTCCGACCAATTTTGACGCCTCTGAAAAATTCCCTCCAAATTTATCTATGATGGCTTTGGATATCTGCCTGCCAATCTTAATCGCCCCTACATATATATCCATGCCCTCTTTCAGGTGTTTAATATCCGAAATAAAGGCATTTTTACTGAGCTCCTGGATTTGTTTGATGACCGTATGCGCAATCTTCTCTGAGATGTGCCTTTCCATCTCCGTCAGAGTGCGCCCGCTTGCCCTGACCTGTACGATGCCCTCATAGTAACCCCCGGCAATTAGACTACATCTATCACATGCCCTCTTTTTGATCCGAACCTCGACATCAAACTCTTTGAAGACGTCCATCCTCTGCACCACGGCATCCACACGAACGTGTACCTTGCTGGCGCATCCATCAGATACTTGAGGTTTGAGTGCAATGCGCAGCTCATTGGCATCGGGATGGATATTCAATTGAGACATGGCGATTGGAGTTACGGCATCTGCATAATCATGGTATTTGGTCCATCTGCCACCGACAAAACAAGCCCTACACGTTGGACATATCTCAAGTTCCAACATAGATGGATGCTCAATTAGATTGAAGTGTTTTAGAAAACAGGGTGTGCAAAGCCCTTCTTTGGATTCTCGCCCACAACCTGGACAAAATAGTGATGGAGTCATTATGTACTAACCTGTCTTATTCATTCTGAACAATCTTATTTAAATCACCCTGATCGTATCACTGCCTTCAAATCGTAATCCTTCAATCTCTCCAGTTATTGTCAAAGTTACGTTTCCTATGGTGACCATGTTTTGCACCTCTGATCTGTCGAATTTGACCATAAGCTCTGGATAACCATCTCTATCTTTTATCTCTGGATTTCTTACGAATCCATATTTTGGATTTCTTTGTCTCCTCATGTTCATGTTCTGGTGGTTCATATTTCGGTTCTGGCGTAGGGCCGAGCCATAAGGTATGTCCTATAATTAAAAGTATAACCGCAAACACCACCATAACTATGACATTTATTAATCCAGATATACTGAAATTTCTTACTAATGTGTGTATACCTGTGCCAGTCATGATTAGCCCCAAACCTCCCAAAGCAATTGTGATGAATGTTACGACAGATCTCAAAAAGCTTCGGATGCTAATATTACTACTCCCTTTATCCTTTAACTCTGATTGTATCGCTACCCGCAAAAGCTATTCCTGCAATCTCTCCTGAAACCGTTAGTCGGAATGCAACTCCTGGAGTAACTATGCTCTGTACATCCGATTTGATATATCTTAAGATACATTATCCTGCCACTGCCAATTTGATAAATCCTGCAGTAGGTTCGTAGATGTCCCCCTGCTGTTTTAGTTTGGATATAAGTTCCTCTGCAGTGTCCCTCGATATGCCGTTTTCTTCGCCTTTGTTATAGATATACTCTATTGGCGCCTTACCCCCATGCTCGCGCTCGAGCTCTCGTATGATGTCGCGCAACACCTTGATCTTGTCACGCTGGCTTTTGCTGGTGCCCACTGCTATGACATCGACGTCGAACATCCCGGTCTCAGGGTCTATTCCAACCTGTTTGAGGCATGCCTCTACTATGTTGATGGCCCGATTTGCATCATTTTCCGTAACCGAGTCGCTCAGTCTAATCCTGGCACTTGCCTCTGATAGCCGTACCAGCGCCTCTAGTTGACGCGCTGTCACCGGTACCGGGGAATTGGCACCTATCCCTTGCTTTCGCAACCCGAGATAGAACTCGACCAACTTCTGGCGTGATTCATCGATGAGTATGGGATATATCCTCTTAGCATAGGCGATATATTTTCTCAGCAGGTCTGGGTCGATTTCAGGCTGGACTACCTCCATTGCGGATTTCACATCTTCTTCGGTTACCCTGCCACCTGGGAAGTTTTTAGCATGTTCAGCGAGCTCTCCTGCGTAATGCGTCCGTAGAATATGCTCGGCGATGTTTTTATCCAGCTCTATATCCGGTTCATCAGCGAGAGGGAATATCAGGTCAAATCGAGATAGTAGTGCTGGCGGTAGGTTGATCTGTTCTGCTATTGAGGTATATCTATCGAACCTTCCATATTTTGGGTTAGCAGCGCCCAGCAGAGAGCATCTGCATCTGAGCGTGGCTATGATGCCTGCTTTGGCCACGCTGATGGTCTGCTGTTCCATCGCCTCGTGCAGTGCACTTCGATCCTCTGACTTCATTTTATCCATCTCATCCACAGCAGCTATTCCCTTGTCGGCGAGCACAAGTGCGCCTGCTTCAAGCGTCCAGCGTCCATCTCCAAATTCGTCTTTAACAGCGGTGGCGGTCAATCCAGCTGATGTCGTGCTCTTTCCACTTGTGTAGATTCCCCGCGGCGCAAGCTTTGTTATATAGCGAAGCATTTGAGATTTTGCTGTGCCAGGGTCTCCAACTAACAGCATGTGAACATCGCCCCTGATTCGCGTGCCGTCTGGCAGGAGCTTTGCCACTCCCGAGAACAATTGAAGTGCCATCGCTTCCTTTACATTTTCATAGCCAAAAATAGATGGAGCAATCGAGTTGACCACGGTTTTATAAATGTCTGGATTTTCAGATAACTTAAGAATCGCTTCCTCGTCTTCTTTGGAGATGGCCAGTTCCTCGAATTCCTGTTCCTCCATTTCGATCGAAATGCATTCAAGATATATGTCAAAAAACGCACTCTTTCCACTGGGAGTGGTACGCTGATATGAACACAGAATCCCCGTAACGATCACCCTGTCGCCAGGCGCAACTATTCCTGTTAGATCGTCCTCTATATTCACATCTAATGTCTGCGGCTGTTCTCCCCCTCTCAGCTCTTCTGGAGATTCTTGTATCTGCAGTTTTTGCGCATCCACGAAAGTCGATTCGCTGAGATTCAGTTTGAATGGACCATTTCTGCCGCATGACACGTTTTCACAGACGTATGGCTCGTTGAACTTTGTCCCGGTTTGCAGTACATAGGTGAGCTGCTCACACCGCAAGCACTCGAATGCGGCATTGATTATCTTAGGGCGCACTGCAGTAGCTTTTCGCACCAGCCCTTCTATCGCGATTAACCTGGAAATATGTTGACTTCTTAGCTCTCTAATCTGCGTCTTCTTAGGGAGTTTGGTCACTCTGACGTGCACATCATCTAGGCGAACGTCAATTGGAATATCGATGAGCTTGAGAGCCTCTTCCATATCTGGCACAACTACCTGAGGCCTCTCCAACAGTGCATCCGCTAAACTCAAATCATATTTCTCGATATCATGGTACTCGACGATCAGAGTGCGCCCCTCTGGATATTCATTCGCTAGCTGGAGAATGTGCGCTTCATAGTACTGCTTGAGAAATTCCTCCCATTTAGAAACTGATGAATATTCTGGCATTTTTTCAACGTCTCCATAGTTGCGGGTCAATTACGTAATCGGTGCCATCCCGACCGATCTGCGGGAGTTCCATGAGTTCGTCCACCGTGAATCCAACGGAATCGTCGTCATAGCGCTTCTTCAATTTCGACCATTTGAGGATATATGCTTCCCTCGGTTTCCCAGTGCCCCTTCTAAGTTCAATGGCCAGAAATCCTGTTCTGCCTGATTTTTTGAGGAACTCATCGATGCGCTCGAGCTGGTGTGTGCCATTTTTGTCGGTGCTAAAGTGCTGGGTGAAGTAGAGTGCGTTCGCTCCCTTTTTTGTCGATATGCTCTTGCACTCGATGCCCAGATAGTAATCCGGATTTAGCGAATCGACCAGTACGTCCAACGGCTGTGAGGAAAATCTGTGCTGTTTAATCCTGTATGCTATGCCATCGATCTGGTTGCGCTCAAAGGATATATTGAAGGACCTGACCAACTCGCGTTCAAATTCGGTCATTTTATCGCACATTTATTGACGTTGATGCCATAATAAGATTATCATCATTCAATACAAGTTCTTATAAATTATATACTATAAAAAAGCTAATCTAAGAGTAGAGTGAAAGTGATAGGGAGGAGTGAAAATGCCAAAGGATATGCTGTCGTGGGACCAAACGATTTTCAAAAACGGCGAGATGTTCGAATTAGACCATGTACCAGAACATTTTCTTCACCGAAGCGGCCAGATAGAGGCACTGACGTTTAACATGCGCCCGGCTGTTAGAGCGATGCATCCCATCAATACGCTCTGTCTCGGTCCACCTGGAACCGGTAAGACGACCGCAGTTCACAAGGTGTTTGAAGAAATCGAGAAACACACGTCATCAGTCATTCCAGTCCACGTCAACTGCCAGGTGGATAATACCAGATATGTCATCTTTTCCCAAATATTCCAGAAGATATATGGCTATATGCCTCCAACATCTGGGGTTTCCTTCAAAAAGCTCTTTGGTGAGATAGCAAAATACCTCATTGAAAAAAAGCGCGTCCTTGTGGTTGCGCTGGACGACGTCAATTACCTTTTCCACGAAAACGAAGTAAATGGAGTCTTGTATCCACTTTTACGGGCGCATGAGGTATATCCCGGAGCGAAAATCGGAGTTATAGGTGTGTTGAGTGAGACGGGGATGCACTATGTTCTGGACCAAAGAGTCAACTCGGTATTTTTGCCGCAAGAAATTCGCTTCCCACCATATGCGCGCGCTGAAATTCACGACATCCTGAGAAACAGGATAAAATATGGATTTTTCCCGGATGTGGTTCCCGCAGATGTCTTGGATAAGATCGTCGATTGTGTCGAAACTTCCAGGGACCTGCGGGTTGGCATCGACCTGCTCAAGCGAGCTGGCTTTAATGCAGAACGCAGAGCAAGTAAGCAAATATCGATAGAAGACGTAGACGGCGCGTATGAGGGCTCAAAACTCGTGCATCTTGCACACTTGATTCGCCTCCTGCGAAATGACGAACAGACCCTCCTAAAATTGATCGCTGAAAGTGGAGAGATTAAGGCAGGAGAGCTCTATAAAAAATTCCAAGAAGGCACGGGATTGGGCTACACTCGATACCATGACATGCTGAACAAACTGGAATCAATTAAACTGATCGATACAAATTATATCAATGATGGCAGGAGAGGACGTAGCAGAACCATCTCGTCACGATACACCGCCGATGAAATTTTGAACGGACTGGAGAGCATATAGGTTGACGATAAGAGTTTCTGATTTGAGATTATACCTGTCATGTCCGCGCCAGGTTTATTTTACGTCTCGCGGACACGAACTCAATGAGGCCATCACCCCGGAACATATAGAACATCTGCTGCTCAAAGAGCTCGCATTCCGTTTTCCATCGCTGTTTCAAACCGAAAGTCTTCCGAAGGAGTCTGGACTTGTCGGAGTCTCTTGTTCGGGTGCGTTGACTGCCCAATTGGATGAAGTGGCAGATAGGATTCGAACCATATACCGAAATGAACTGAAGAATCTATCCGAGGTGCAACTCGAGGAATCCAAATCAAACATCGATGTTGACCTGATAGCCACGGGTCTCGAAAAAGGCGTTGGTAACTCCAGGGAAAAGTTAATACAGCAGATTACGCCGTGGAAAGTGCAACATCAATTATATTCTAAACGCTTCGACATGATAGGATGTCCAGATAAGATAGTACAAATCGATGGTGAACTTTTCCCATCTATTATCAAAACTGGTAACAAACCTGAATACGGAGTCTGGAAGAACGACAAACTACAGCTGACCGCCTATGCAATCCTCATCGAAGAGGAATTTGATACGATAGTAAGGCGCGGTCTCGTCGAATATTGCCGTTATGGTGAATTCCGCGAGGCAAATATCAGACATGCCGATCGCAGAAAAGTCCTGCAAATCTTAGACAAAGTGAAGAAGATAAAAGGCGGTGCGCTTCCAGACAGAACTGAAAAAGTACAGTGCAGTTCTTGTGGATTCATAGAGTTATGCAGGGCAGAGAGCTCACTGCTTTCGAAATTCTTTTAAAATCGTCGCTTCGTCAACTTATTGATATCAAATACCGCTGTCTTTGCCACATGCATCACTGCAAACGTCCCAGCCTGTATTGGGTCACTCACGACCAGATCTGCAGCGTCGGGCACGCTGCCCGCCATATTCAACGCAACGACAGGGATTCCGCTTTCACGCAGTTTCTTGACCTCCTCTGTAATTCGTCCGCCCATGAGCGCCCCTGCCAGAACCAGAATGGCAGCTCGGGGAAGACGTGCTATGGCATTTATGGCATCTGCAACCGCATCCTCTCCGACCAGCGGAATCGTATCGACGCTGATTTTTTCGCCCCTGATATTATGCCGGTCCGCCTCATTGACCGCACCCATCGCGACCTGTGCTACTTGTGCGCCCCCTCCGATGATGATAACTCTTGACCCAAATACCTCCTTAAAGGACGGATAGGTCATAACATCGAACATGGCTTCCAGTGAATTCAAATCCGCTACGAGTGCATCCATATCCTCGATATTGTCAACTTCCATACAGACGGATACCTTTTCTCGGTGGACGCCCCGCTCGATAATGAACTGCTGGGTGTATTGGATGTTGCCACCGTGTCTCGCCACCACTCCTGTGATGTCTCTCAACACACCTGGCTCATCCTTGCAGATTAAATTTATCGCTGCCATTATATATGCCCTCCAATCTACTCTATCAAATGTATTCTTATTTTAGTTTAACTCTCTTTTCCTCTTATGTCTTTAAATGAGAACGGGGGATGGAACACGCCATTTTCCGTGATTATCGCAGTTATGTTCTCCATCGGCGTGGCATCAAATGCCGGATTATACACCTCCACCTCAAGCGGAGCGATTTGTTCGTCTCCGAAATATTTCAGTTCTTGGGGAGACCGCTCTTCGATTTCTATATCCGCTGCGCGCTTTTCAAAATCAAACGTGGACATCGGTGCTGCTACATAAAATGGGATTTTATGCTCCTTTGCTATTATTGAAAGAGTATACGTTCCTATTTTATTGAACACCGCATCTTCGACTATGCGGTCGGCACCGACTATTATCTTGTCCGCCATTCCCGATTTTACCACATGCCCCACCATGTTATCTGTTATTAGGATAACCTGAACGTCATCCTGCAGGAGTTCCCAGGCCGTGATCCTGCTGCCCTGGTTCAATGGACGCGTTTCGCATGCGATCACCTTTATTCTCTTCCCCTGTCCGATAGCCGATCTGATTACGCCGATGGCAGTGCCCCAGTCCACACAAGCCATTCTGCCGGCGTTACAATATGTCATAATGACATCGCCATCTTCCAGCAGTTTTGCCCCATGTTCGCCGATTCGCTTGCATATCTCCACATCCTCGTCCGCCATCTTCCTGGCTTCCTCTAATGCGAGTTCCTTCATTTGATGGACCGAACGCCCCGTCTTCGTTTTCTTTAGAACGCGCTCGATGCCCCAGAACAGGTTGACTGCAGTCGGTCGAGTATTTCGCAGTACTTCTGCCGCATGTTCAATGTCCCGTATCAAGTCTCTCTGGCTCCTTGCTCTGCTGGTCTGCGCAGCCAGGGCGATCCCAAAACCGCCAGCTACACCCAGAGCTGGGGCGCCCCTGACCCTAAGGGATCGTATCGCCTCTGCCAAAGTATCGACATCATTGCATTCAATCGTGGCGCATTCCTTCGGCAGTTTCGTCTGGTCTGTCAATATAATATGGCCATTGTCGCTCCAGTTGATTGTCCGCATGATTTCACCACGATACCTACTGCATTGATTGGTGTTGGTTTTATAGATAAACCTTATCTGTGAGTGCATAATAGTAATGATTTGTGCTTGAAAAATATCAACGGAATTACTCGACCATCATCTTAGTGGCATGCATCGTATCATTTATCTTGCAGTCTATCATTCCATTATATCCAGGTATACTTATTCTGCATCCTGATTATGTCCTCTCAATGCCGTGGACTCTTGTGACGTATTTGTTCCTGCACGGTAGCTTTGGGCATCTATTTTTCAATATGCTCTTCATGTTTTTCTTCGCACCTGAACTGGAAAGACGGGTTGGAAGCAAAACGTTCTTGACGATTTACCTATTATCATGAATCGTCGCAGGCATTGGCCACCTCATAACGTCGGAAAATCCAGTGGTAGGTGCAAGTGGTGCCCTGTTCGGCGTTTTTGCATGCCTCGCGATAATCGCGCCCGATATAAGGGCTTATATATACTTCATCCCGATGAAAATCACACATGCAGTCATCCTCTTTGCGGTAATGGACATCCTCTTCATTGGCGCAGGAGATATGGTGGCACGCACTGCCCATTTGAGTGGGCTCTTTGTGGGCATCGTCTATGGCATGAGATTAAAAAAGCTCCAACTCGAACGCTACAATCGGATGATCTAATCCGAAATTAGTTATCACATCCGGATGTATTTCGCCAAATACTCCAATGGTCTTTCCATTGACCCTCACTGATGCCCTTCTTCCTTCTAAAAATGCCAAGTCATCTGATTCGACGATATCGTATTCAAGGCCGAGCTCCTTCGCTACCGATTCGAGTATGGATTTCATCTCGGCAAAATTCGCGGCAGCATGCGTGGATGCGCTGGCAAGTCGCTGTGCGTTCTTGGAATTGATGACCACATCTCCCACATTGAATATTCGCTGGGGGAGTTCTCGATGTTTGTTCAGCGACAGGATTTCCAGTAAATTTGGCAGAATGGACGACCTGACCATGGTATGGGCCTCACTGATCGGATGCTTGACTTTGGTGACCTTTTCTATTTTGCGCCGCATCATATCGAAATGCACCTGTTCGCTGGACAGGGTAAACGTCATGACCTCTAAAAATCCGAGCCCTGTCATTATTTCTCTGACAACTGCCATTTTGTTCTCGATGGGATGTGTCTTTCCAATTCCCGGCGTTTCTGGAAATGCCAGCTCGAATCGATCGTATCCATATCCAATTGCAACGTCTTCGATTATATCCCAGGTGTGCAGTATGTCTGCCCTGTAGGGTGGCACTGCAACTTTGATTTCCCCATCATTAATGGTGGCGCCAAATCTCATTTTTACGAGCTCATCAGATATTTGTTCCGCTGTCAGATTTAGTCCGAGGAGCGAGTTGACCTCGCTGACCTGAATCTTCCTGGTCGTCGGAGACATGTCAGGCATTGCAACTCCCTTACCGTCCGAAATAACCTCAACAGACTCGATTTTGCCACCTCTTTCCGCCAGCGCCGTGACCACGATGTTCAATGCCATGGAAATGGAATGGTCGGTGCCCGTCGCCTCGACAAACACATCGGCGGTGTCTTCGGTAACGCTCGTCAGCGAGGAGTTGATGATCGGCGGGAACGATAGCACATTATCTGCAGAGTCGATTATCAGCGGATAGCGGTCTGCCCCTGCCAGAATATGGGCGAATTTCGCTCCTTTCGGGTGAGTTTCAAGTATCTGGCGCATTGACATTTTCCGATTGCACTCAAGTGGGACGAATTTAAAATCGGGACCGACAGCGAGATATCTGAATGGCGGCTTCACATTCGAGATGTCGTGCACGCCGATGGACATCTTCTTTCGATTGCGCCCCAATCCCCAGTGTAAATCCTCCTGCAATGTCATTAGGGATTTAATGCTGTTGGAGTTTAGGCGCAAGCCACGGACAACTGCACATGCAAGATGCGGCCTTATCGGCTTGACCGATTTTTCTATCGTGACCGCGATGTCCGATTTTTCAACATCATATTCGGGCAGTCCTGTCTCGATTCCCAAAAAACCACGCATCGCCCTCGCCAAACCCTCGACGCTGAATAAGTCTGGTCTGTCTGGAAAGAACTCGATGTCGACATGCTCATCTTCAATGCGCTCGATGTCAGCGCCTATCATGGGTATTCTCTTGAGAATTGTATCCCTGTCTGCGCC
>BBPD01005524.1_pt1 | contig 10259 bp, 13 predicted proteins | sample 1344911 | NCBI WGS metagenome assembly BBPD01 (sample SAMD00019088, study PRJDB2971) | groundwater metagenome | biome: freshwater biome; feature: mineral spring; material: ground water | place: USA: CA, Sonoma | collected 2011-09 | depth surface m
CAAAACTACACCCTCATTGGGAATGGTATCCAATACTTTAAAATCGCAGTGCCTTGAGCCAAAAAAGGTAGCCCTGATTCTATCACCAGCTACAACCGGAAGCCCAGCAATGAGTGAGCCGAGGTATTGAGTATCTTTATCTCTTTGCAGTAAACTGGATAAAGTTAAAGGCGAAAGCGTGATTTTGCTGGCAGGTTTATAGTCTACCTTACTAACCTTTACCTTTTCATCTAAGCCTACTTGGGCATTTTCCCGGGATATTCCGTCTATCTGAATTATGCCCTTACCTCTATCTTCGGTATAACAGGGCATTACTTTTGCTGGAGTTTTTCTTTTGCCTTCTATTTCTATAATGTCGCCTACCTCTATTTCAAGAATTTTCATATCTTCAGGGTCTATCCTTACAATAGCCCTTCCTACATCTTTTGCTAAAGCCTCTTTGACTTTCAATGTTAAGGTATCTTTTTTTAATCCATTTAATGCCATTTATCATTTCCTCATTCTAACTTCCAAAATACCGTTTTTATAACTTGATGTAAGAGTCTCCTGTTTAACCTTTGTTGGAAGCAAAATTTCTTTATGATATTTTCTATCACCCGTTTTTGCTGAAATATCAAGAATGTCTCCTTTTAAATCTAATTTTATATCATCTTGATTTACCCCGGGCATCTCAGCATAAACTCTTATTTCATCTTTCTCATCAAAAACATCAACAATCGGCTCTCTTTCCTCTTCAACCTTGGGCCCTTTGGGAGTTTTTTTGATGTTGCCAAAAGGCTCAACAATGGGTTTTCCGCTTACTGCTGTCTTGATAGAAAAACCAAATACCCCTTTCATGCCTTTTTTAAGATGGCTCAGGTCTATCTCGCCCTCTTTCTTAATCTCTCCACCGGCTTCTGTTAAATCTGCGGCAAGGTCAACTAACTTCTCAATGCCTTTAAATAATCCCCCTAAACTTAATTTACCTATTCCAAAATCAATGTCTAATCCTTCTCTTTTTTCCTTCTCTTTTTTTGCCATATTGTTAGTTCCTCCTTGCCACCCCTATACCCTTGCATATCAAACAGGGAAGCGTCTTACCGCATTCCCTGCCTGTTCCTTTACACGCAAGGACAGCCTTTAATCCGCGAAGTCCCTGCGCTCACAATGCCTTTTCCCCTACAAACGGTACAGGTAAGGGTGGTAGTCCAATGGATGTTTCTTTCCCCTTCCATTACAAAAGGCACAGAGCACAGCCGGTGCATTAATACTCACGATTCCTTCTCCCCTACAAACAGGGCATTTGATTCCTTTTACACCGGTTAAAAATCCGCCTCCTTTACAAAAGGCACATTCGAATACCTCACCTTCAATGACCTCATTCTTTCTCATCATCCTGCCGCCCCTCCACTGATATGTCTTCCATTCAGTCTCCATAATTTGCCTCTCCGTCAATTTCAGTAACTCAATCCCATCTTCTTCCATTTTTTTTCTCGAGATTCTGTTTCCTTCATAACTTCTTCTTTATACCCAGTTCGTTCTCCTTTTTCCTGCCGGTCTGCTTTTTCTAATACCTCCATCTCTTTTTTTATATCTTCTAACCTTTTTTGAATCCCTGCCTTTCGCTTTTCCAAAATGGCATCTTCTTTCTCTAACCGGTCCTTTTCCTTCCGGAGCATATACAAATCTAAATAGGCAGAACTTGCCACTCTGGGTATAGAACGCTTACCCGTGCTGTGCATACTCCCGACATTTCGAAGACCGTCTATATCACTTACGCCTCTTGGCATTCTTCACCTCCAAATATTAAGAGTATCGAAATTGAATTGACATTGATTAAAAAATCTCCTCTCACCCCTCTTTTACAAAGAGGGGAATTCCTCCCTTTGGCAAAGGGAGGTTAGGAGGGATTTTATAAATACGGTCGTTATTATTTCGAGACAGTTAATCACCAAGATTCCTCGCGGAGTTTATCCTGAGCCCTCCCCTGAGATTCTTCGTCCCGAAAAGTCGGGACTCAGAATGACAGAAGGCGAAGGACTCGGAATGACACTTCGTGTCACCTTGCGGCTCTTCTTCCTGTAATAAGAACGCTTTTTTAGCACTCGCCCCCACAATCTTCAGCTCAACCAGCTGGCCTTCTTTAAGCTCTACTTCTCGCTGAATATTGCCGGGAAGTTTTATTTTCCCATCTTTATCCACCCTGGAAAATGCCCGCATAAGAGTCATTTGATCATCCTCCTTCAATGATTAACTAGATTTTTCAACCAACTCTTTTACAATCTCTTTAACCCTGGACTGATTTGTCTTTGAGCCAACCCTGCTCGTCTCAGAAGCCAATATATCCTGGCACATCTGCATAAATGCACCATTAGATTTGGCAGGGGTAATATTTTGAACCTTAAGGGTCTTTGCAATCATAATGCAACCCCGAATGGTTGGGGCAAACTCACACTTTCCAGATTCCCTCAAACCCCGGACAATATTTACTATCATCTCAGCATGTCTTTTAGAGAGTTTGGATTTTGCCCGCGTGATAGCCATTTCCGTATCATAGTCAAAGTGGTCTAAATCCATTGTTATCATCCTATCTCTTAAAGCGTCCTGGCTTCTGTGGACACCGGCATATTCCTCAGGGTTAGAGGTGAAGATAGCGGTGAAATTTGGATCAACTCTCAGATATGGTTCCTCGCCGCCTCTTCCCACTGGCAAATCCATCATCTTCTCCTGTAAGATAGAAAGAAGGATGTTATTTGCCTCTGGACGTGAGCGAGTAAATTCATCATAGATAAGAGTAAATCCATACTTACAGGCAATGGTCAGGCGATTATCAACCCAGCGTTTCACCATGTCCTCTTCTGTCTTCAAAACTCTGGAGACAAAACGGTCTATAACTTTTCTAATCCTGTAGCCGTATTCACCACCGACAAGGTCAGAGGTTGTAAACTCTTCATCGCCATGAATCATTACCACCGGTCTTTTAATCTTACTGGCTATGTGCATAGCCAACGTCGTCTTGCCAGTCCCGGAAACCCCTCTGAAATGGACTGGGAAATCAGCCTTGATATAGGAAAGGGCTCTGTTTGTAATATCCTTTATATAAGGAGTCTCCACAAAGTCTGGCAGAGGACTTGGCTCCAATACTGTAGTCATCTCATCAATCATTTTGAATCACCTCCCCTTTTAATTTCAGGGCAACGAGCCCCACCATTTAAATCTTTCGCCTAATTCTTTCCAGATTCTACCTGCTTCTTCTAAGTCTGCCCTCACCTTCTTTTCTTTCTTCTCAAAGTTTTCTCTTGCAGAATTGAATCTATCCATCGCTCCCTTCATCTTTTTTGAATTTTGCATTTTGATATTTGATATTTAAATTTTCCCAACGACCCCTTTGCCTCTGCATTTAATGCAAGGAAGTCCACTACCTGTTGTTGCCCGTCCGGCGCCTCTACATTCCGGACAAGGACTCGTGGCACCTTTTGCGGTAACCATTCCTTTGCCATTGCAGACTGTGCAGGTAACTCGGGCATTATGAGGATAAATGCCGGTGCCCTGGCAAAAAGCGCACTTGATCGCCGGCTCTATTACCTCAACCTTACCTGTGCCTCTGCAGACCTGACAGGTGGCAAGTTCAGAGAGTAAATCAAAGGGGTCTTTGCCTGTGCCTTTACAAAAGACACATTTTATCGCAATCTTGCTCATATTCTTACCCCTCTACTTTTTCTTTTTTTTCTTTTTTTTCTCCTTAACTGCCTCTTCAACTGTAGTTACTTCTGCACCATATTCAACAACCGGCTTACCTCTTCTCTTTGCCATGGTAGCAGTTAGAGCTTGCCAATTAGAAGCCATCTTTTCTTTTTCGGCGACCATCTTTTCTCGTTCATCTGCAAAACCACCTAATAATTTCTTGGTTTCACTGACAACACCTGCTACATACTTAACTAACTCTTTCTTGAGTTCCTCGCTCATATCAGCATGGGCATCAGAGAATTCTCTAAGTTTATCAGCAACATAGGTTTCAATCTCTTTTACTTCCTTAGCAAGTTTATCCTTAAGTTCTTTTGACATCTTGCTACGGTCCTTCTGAAAACCATTTAACATTGAACTTACATCGTTAGTCAAATTCACAGCGAAATCTGCCAAGTTCTTTGCTTGCTCTTTGCTCATTTTTCCCCTATCAACTGCAAAGCTTTTAAGTGTCTTCTGGACATCACTAACTAATTCTCCTATCGCCCTTACCCGGCCATCATAAGAGGCAACAATATCCTCACCTAATTTTTTGATATCATCTGCTATTCCCATTTTGCATTCCTCCTTTCAAATTTTAATCAAACACATTAAATAAAAATTTTTATTTTCGCTCAACTAAGTCCTTAAATCAAACCTTGGCAACTTCTTCTTTCTCTCTGACCTTCACCCCCCTTCCACTTTTTTTTCAGCCATAATAGCTGCCAATCTATTCCACTTAAGAAGCCCATCTTGGCGTTCTTTTCTAGATTCATCCGGGCTTGTTTTAACTTCTCTTGTTTTAACTTCTTTTGCCCGCTCAATCTGTTTTGACCGAATATCTTTTAGCATCGCTTTAAATTCCCTAATCCGTATGGCTTCTCCTTTATCTAAAAGGCTGCGCAGTGATTCGGCCATCTCTCTATATTCTGTTTGAAATTCCTTTAACATTACACTTACTTCACTTTCTCTGGCTTTTTGCCTGGCCTGAATATCCTCAAGCATCTTTTTAAAATCACTTATTCTTACCTTTTCTTCGCCCTCTGTCAGATTCCTCTTAATAACTTGCGCTATCTCTTTCTGTTCTTCAAAAAAAGTCTTTAATAAATTTCTTACCTGTCTTTCTTTTTCATCCTGATGGTAAAGGATATCTTTCATCATATTATCAAAATCTTTTTTTCTTAAAGACCCTCCTCTGGCAAGAGTTTCTTTGAGATGCTCACTCATTTCATTTTTTTTGTTCTTAAAATCCTCTAGGAGCTGGTGGGTACTATCTATGATCATGGCCACTGTAGAGATTCTAGATTGATAAGAAGAAACGATTTCCTGAGCAACTCTTTTCAACTCTTCGGCAATTTCCATAATCTTACTCCCCCATAACCTTTTAATTTTTCTAAAGCAAGGAAAGGAATTACTTGGCGAACCATGCTTTTCTCCCGCCTTTGGCGGGACAAGGATGACTCGGCAAGAACCCCTTTTTCGGCCTTATCCTTATCTTAGGCGGCTGTTGCAGTCAATCCAATCGCTTCAGCATACTTCAGGTAAGTCTCAACTGATGCGACAACTACTCTTGCCTCAATCGCAAGTAATTCAATACCCACTAAAGAGACTCTTACCCAAGCGTCAACAACCACGCCCTTGTCCAGGATTCGGTCAACAACCTCTACCAAACTACTGGAACCAATCGCTTTTTCTACTGCCATGATTTTCACCCCCTTTCGTTTTTAGATTCCGCTTTTACACGGGTGAGGAGCGGTAAACCTCAAAAATCCATTCCTTTGCCGCCAGCTATTTACTATTGGGCGGAATCCCGCTATTCGCGGGAAAAAAGCTTATTCAAAAACTTCTCTGCTTTTTCTTTTGCTCCCAATCCGAAGGAAAGAGCGAGGATCAACACTAATCCGGCTAAGATGATATCCTTAGGAGCCATTTGCGTTGTAGCTATTTTTTCATCTTTTGGACAAAATTTTCAACTTCTCAATTTTGCCAATCTATTTGATACCCTATCTCGTCTGTGGAAATCTATCTTTTAGTCGCTTTTTGATAATTTTTCTGACACACCCCTCCTGTCCCCACTTCTTTAGTCGGTTCTTGCCCGCTGGCATGGACGCTCACCTACTGGATTAAACATAACGGCTGTCTCTCTAAAATCCTCAATGAGCCGCCTCAAACTATCGGCGAATGCAAACAGGCTATTGTTTCACTTCCTTCAAAACAACAAAAATAAATCAAAATATAAAAAAATAAACCCAGAGCTGTTTGTTGCTTCCCTATAATGCAACAACTCTGGGTTTTATATTCTAACACCTTATTGTTTCCAAAAATGTCAGTAAGGTCGGTTGTATTTGTTTGTTTGTTTGTTTGTTTGTTTGTTTGTTGTACGCGACATTTTAGCCTCCGTCCTGCTTGCGTGCAACGCACAGGCAGATAAGTCCTGTGAATATTAGTATATTATATATAAATTGAATTTTGTCAAGTGTTTTTTTTGAAAAAAAATTAAATCTTTTTCAGTCCCCTGTACTGTCTTATAAGGTTGATAGGATCTATATATGAAAATATTTCTATAAACATCCGAGCTTCTTTTTCTAATCCTTTTACCAGACCAAACTTATGAATTTTAAGTGTATTCTTACCTGAACAGTATGTCCATAAAACTTTTTTATTATACTTCTGCATAAACCTGTTTATTGCAAATTCAATCTGATACCCCCGCACGGGATATTTAAAAACATTTTTCAAATCAGCCCTTTTGATGATTCTTAAACCCGAGATTAAAATATCAAACCCCGTGATTTTGAAAAAGAAAGGAGAATGTGATTTCCTTAATATTAACATATCTATATTGCTATTTTGAAATGTGTTTATGGCATTTTCAATGTCTTCGACATTCACGCCTTCTATATCCGCATCTAAAAGAAGTATATGCTCCGCACTTGCCCGGTTTAATCCCTCCCTTATTGCACCTGCCTTACCTATATTATTTTTATTTTTAACTAATGTTATTAAAGGAAATCTGTTTTTTATTTCCTGATATGTAAAATTTACGGAGCCATCATCTACACAGATTATCTGCAACAGGCTTTTGACCTTTTGCAGCTTTTCCAATATGTCCAAAAGCGTCCTGCCTTCGTTATAGAAAGGTATTATGCAAGAAGTTTCTTTAAAATATTTTCCCATTTGCTTTCCCTTGCCCTTGATAAGGCATTTGCGGCAAGCCGGCTTCTTAGGTGTTCATCTTTATAGATTTTACGCATAGCCTGTGCAATCTCTTCTGAGTTTTTGGCATCAACTATAAGTCCGGAATTATGGCTTGTTACGATATCTACAGGTCCACCCTTGTTAGAGACAATTGCAGGAAGACCGCTTGAGTGCGCCTCTAAAACTGCATTACCGAATGTATCTGTCATACTGGGGAAAACAAACACATCCGAGCTTGCATACGCCGCAGAAAGTTCCTCTCCTTTTAAATAGCCCGTAAATATAATATCGGGAAGGTTAAATCTTGCTTTTAATGTGCCAAGAAGAGGCCCGTCTCCCACTATGATAAGATGAATATCGTGCAGGTCTTTTTCAATATCCGTAAACGCATGCAAAAGATTTTCAATATTTTTCTCAGTAGATACCCTTCCTACATAAATAAATTTAAAACCGCCGTTTATTCCATACCTTCCCCAGAATTTAGCATCTCTTTTTTGTGGCGTGAACCTGCTGGTGTCCACCCCCCTTTCAAGTATATCCAATTTTGCCTTTTCAAACCCTTTTTCGACAAGAAGGTCAAAATAAAATCTACTCGGCACAAATATTTTTTTCATATATCCGTAAAACCACAGCATATACTTCCATGCTAATCCTTCCATATGGTCATCATCGGTAAGATGGTGGACATATTGAGGAAAATCAGTGTGGTATATCCCTTTCAAATCTATGTTCAGTAGATGCCCTGCAAGCAGACCTACAAGTCCCACGGGTCCCGGGGTAGAGACAATGATTTCGTCAAATCCCTGCTTTTCCACAAATTCAAGCATCGTCAAAAACGGCGGAAAAACTATTTTTTGCGATTCATATTCCGGAAGATTGAACACGCCGACAGGTTCAAAATTATATAGAGGGAAATCCGCCTCAGGCTTTTCGGAAAGTGATGTGCATACGGTTATCTGCCCATCCTTTCCCGCAAGATTGGCAAGCGTGGAAATAGTGCGCGAAACACCGTTAACATCGTCTAATGTATCGGTGAACCATACCTTCTTGCCTTTATTGGCCTTTTTTCCGTCGGGGAGGTTGAAATGATTTTCAAAAGATTTTAATAATTTATTATCCTTGTGTTGCGCAAAAAATGCGGTTATATATGGCGCAAACCCAAGAGCAACGGGACCTATGGATGAAAGAGATTGAATGCTTTCGACAAGCCTTCCCTTTTCAATGTTTTCGATAAAATGCCGCGTAAAGGCAAAACCTAAATTATGTCCTATTGACGATGCAATATGAAAATGATATTGATCCTTGTCCTCCGTCGGAGCAAAACCTGTTTTTTTGGGTGATGCAAACCCGTCAACCAGTATTTTTTCTATATCCGTAAGGTTCCTTTTTTTCCTTGATGTAAAAAATCTTACCACCGGTTGAGGAATATAGAATTTAGATGTCTGCTTTTCGTCATGCCCGGCAAACCTGCCAAGCATTTTTTTAATCGGGTCTATCTTGTGCCCGTTGCCCGAAAATTTACTACAATAATAGCCGTAGGCAATACGGTAAAGGCTATGGGCGAGTGTTAAACTTGAACCTGATATTCCCTCTTCTTTGTGTCTTCCTTCTCTTAAATCTTGAAGAAAATCAAAAACATTGGATGACCTGTCAGTGGAGGTGCAGGATTGTGCAATATAAACCCCGCTGTGGTCATCGCTTCCGCCTGTAAAAAATTTTTCCCATGCCTTATCCGCGACGCACAGATTATATCTGCCTGCCATTTCTTCAATTATTGCCGGGGTTAGATTTTCAAGAATTAACCTTGTTGTCTGATTTAAATATTGATTGCGGGCGCCGTTTAAAACTTCAAACCTTTTAAATAAAAGTATCAACTTTTCAACATTTTGCAGGGTAAGCTTATCATTTACGGAAAGAAGCGGGTGGGCAACGGAATGGATTATATTGTTTTCAAGCATATATTTCCGGAGTTCATAAATATTCCCGCGGATTTTTTGTATCTGCTCAAACTGCCTTTCTGTAATCCCCATCACAAGACAGTGTATCTTACAGTTATCTTCCGGGAAGTATGTGGTAATCTCAGAAGAGATAAACACACCCGGAAGGTGTGCTATTTCAAGTGCCCCCGATATACTGTTGTGGTCGGTTATTGTTATATAATCCATCCCCTTTTGCTTACAGGTTTCATATATTGCGGAGGGTTCCACGAAGCTTTCAGACGCACCTATGCGGCGTAAAAACCATTCACTGGGTCTGTTTGAATATTTACTGTGTATATGCAGGTCCGACCTTGACATTTTTAAGCACTCCTATGGACTTTTTTATGTAATCCGAATACATCCCTCTTATCTCAAGCATCCATATACCCGTATAACGGCTTGAAAGAACATTTACCACATCTGCAACAGGTATGCAGCCCCAACCCGGAGGCAGGTGTAAATCCCCCAATCCTAAAGGAACCATCTCCGAAAAATTATTCTCGTAATAACCGGAGGGCTTCCCGAAATTATCGTGGATATGGATATAACCTATAGAGTCTTTAATCTTTTTTATTGAATCTAAAAACCCAAACCCATAAAAATTTGATGATACAAAAAGATGCCCTATGTCAAGTGCTATGGATACATTTTTGCAGTTTATGTTCTTAACCTGATTATAGAGCACATCCAATTTTTCCGCATACCAGTCAAAACATTGAGGAACAAATGCAGGCATATTCTCAATGCATATATCTATATCTTTATATTTTTTTGCAATTGTTTTTATAACCCCCGCCTCTTTTTCAAGAAGTTCATTTTTTAATTTTGCGGATAGGATTTTATAACGCTCTCCGGTTTGCTGCTCCGATATAAACTTACCGGGGTGATAAACAACGATATTAGAACCCAGAAGATATGCAAACTCCATCGTTGAATATAAAACAGCCTTATGGGTTTCGGGCTGATTTTTATCCATTACATCCAACGATAAAGGGCAATGGACTGTGTACTCAAAATCAAAACTGTGCAGCAGATTTATCAGGCGACCGGCCTGGGTTTTATCAATCTGTCCGTTTCTTATGACATCCATACAGTTGACGGGAACTTCTATGTATTTCAAGCCAATTTTTTTTAAAAGCCGCAAATCCTGCTTTAAGGCTCCGACATTACCGTTAATCCTTGCCTGACTTATCTTTGCTCCGATTTTCATATTTTTCAATGAACGAGGTTATATCTAGGAAATCTTTAAACCTCTGTTTAATGTCTTCATATCGCCAGTCCCACCATTTTATTTTTAAAAGTTTTTCAATTACATCATCTGAAAATCCTTTTCTTATGGGCTTTGCGGGAACGCCAACCGCAACCTCGTATGCTTTAACA
>BBPD01000540.1_pt1 | contig 10258 bp, 8 predicted proteins | sample 1344911 | NCBI WGS metagenome assembly BBPD01 (sample SAMD00019088, study PRJDB2971) | groundwater metagenome | biome: freshwater biome; feature: mineral spring; material: ground water | place: USA: CA, Sonoma | collected 2011-09 | depth surface m
CCGCAGCCTTGGCTGGCACCGTGTGGCAGAGCAGGAGGTAGAACTCTATGACGAGGATACTATCGCTCAACTGCAGGCCTTTGCCGATGGCGTCAATGCCTATATCATGGGTCGTGATCCCGGTGACCTGGCTCTGGAATATAGCATATTGGGGCTGATTGGCATTGACTTCGAGATCAAGCCGTGGACGCCCGCCGACACACTGGTTTTTGCCAAGATAATGGCCTGGGATTTGGGTTTCAGAGGCAGCGAGGAAGAGACCCGCGCCACCCTGTATGAACTTATCGGCCAGGAAATGACCGACCAATGGCTAACGCCCCCCTGGCCATTTGACGAGAAACCCACCATTATCCAGCCAGAGGACCTGCCCATCACCGCGGCAACCCTCATCAACTCGCCGGACAAGTCGGCGGTTCCCCCGGAAATCAATACGTTGACTGCGAAAAGCATCTTGGCGGACATGAGTTTGGTGTTCGGTCAGGGTTCGGGCGTTGGCAGCAATAACCGGGTGGTCAGCGGCAGGCTAACGGAAAGCGGTATGCCGCTGCTGGCCAATGACCCACATCTAGGGATCCAGATACCATCGATCTGGTACCAGATAGGGTTGCACCTTGTAAACGGAGAGTCTACGTTTAGCGTGTCCGGCTTTACGTTCGCCGCCTCGCCGGGGGTTGTCATCGGGCACAATGACTACATTGCCTGGGGGGTAACCAACGTGGGCCCCGATGTGCACGATCTGTATCATATTCGCATCAACCCCGATAATCCACTCCAATACTTGTGGAACGGGGAATGGCGCGACATCACCGTCCATGAGGAAACCATCTACTTCGGAGATGGGGAAGCTCCAATCACCATCCTGGTTCGCCAAACGCATCTGGGACCGATCATCAATGATAATCAGATGGACGAAGAAACCGGCCAAATCCTGGGTTTTAACGATGAGGACCCACTGGCGGTGCGCTGGACGGCCTTGGACCCCGGTACCTTATCTAAGTCGATTCGTAAGCTTAATAAGGCGACCAACTGGGCGGAATTCCGTGATGCGCTGCAATATTGGGATGTGCCGGCGCAGAATTTCGTTTACGCCGATGTGGAGGGCAACATCGGCTATCAGATGCCCGGCCGTATTCCCATCCGCACCGCTGATCACAGTGGGCTAATACCCGTCCCAGGTTGGACGGATGAGTTTGAGTGGCAGGGATTCATCCCGTTTGAGCTCCTGCCCCGCGTGTTCAATCCGGAACGCGGCTATATCGTCACCGCCAACCAGGCAGTTGTTCCGCTGGAATACTATGCTTGGCTGGCACAGCAACTGGGCGAGGGGCTGAACTTCGTCTTCGACCGTGAGGTTGATATGGGCTTTCGTGGTCAACGGATTGTGGAGATGATGAACGATAAGGCGCCGCATAGCATCGCCAGTTTTCAGGATATGCTGGGTGATAACAAGCTGATTAGCGCCAAAGAACTGATGCCCTTCCTTGCCAACTTGCAATTCGATGATGTTGAGCTGGCCGAGGCCCGCGACTGGCTGCTGGAATGGGACTACCACTTCGATATCAATAGCCCGCAAGCGGCACTCTATGCCCAGTTCTGGGCAAGCTTGATGGACAATCTCTTCAACGACCAGTTAGCTGAGGTGGCCCGGGTGGAGGGTGATAGTAGAGAAATGTGGGCCACATTCTTGTTGATGGAAGAACCCGATAACACCTGGTGGGATGATATCACAACCGATGACGTGGTGGAAACCCGCGACGACATTCTGGCTCGCTCATTCACTGAAGGCTATGCCAGCACGGTGGCTGCGCTTGGCGGAAACCGTAATGACTGGAGATGGGGCGACTTGCATACCTCTTACTTTGTCAGCACCCCCCTGGGTGGACGCATCGGTCTGATTGAGAGGATGGTGAATCGCGGCCCATTCCCCACCGGTGGCGGCTCAGGGACGGTGAACAATACAGGGTGGGACGTGGGTTCCGAGGTCTTAACGGTCCGCTTCTTGCCGTCCATGCGTATGATCGTCGATCTGGGTGACCTCACACGAAGCGTGGCCATCCATACCACCGGTCAGAGCGGTCATCCCTATAGTGAACACTACGATGATATGATTGACCACTGGCTCAACATGGAGTATTACCCGATGCTCTGGACGTTGGAGGATGTAGAAGCGGCTGCCGTTAACAGGCTGATCTTGCGTCCCGGTGGCTGATGACTCACGGTTCGCTATCCCGGAACCTTCTCTACCTTGTTCGGGTCTGCCTCATACCCAACCGCGAAGTCTCATCGCTTCTGCCACACGAGACACAGCCACAACATGGGCAGATTGCCTCATATTAACGTTGCGCTTTAGAGATTCAGATAAAACGTCCTGAAAGGCTTTGGTCATTTTCTTGCTAAGCCTCTGGTGAACCTCATCCTTATCCCAATAATAATTATACGTATTCTGAACCCACTCAAAGTAGGAAACAATTACCCCTCCCGCATTGCATAAGAAATCAGGTATCACAAATACCCGATTATGGAATAATACCTCATCTGCCTCGGGGGTAGTTGGGCCATTAGCCAGTTCAGCTACTATCTTCGCTTTGATTTTAGAAGCATTTGCCTGAGTAATAGTGTTCTCCAATGCTGAGGGACATAATATATCAACGTCCAGTTCCAACAGCTCATCATTGCCGATATTCTCCGCCTGCAAAAAGTTTGTGACCGAGCCTGTCTCCCCTTTATGTTGCAAAACCTTATGCGGATCTAATCCCCGCTTATTATAAATGCCACCTTTTGAGTCACCAACGGCTACAATCTTACAACCTAGAATACTGTTTAGCAGAATGGCTATATGTGAGCCGGCATTACCATAACCATGGACAGTTACTGTTGCCAGAGATAAATCAATATTCAAGTGCTTCGCAGTTTCTATGATGGTGAATAGTCCACCGCGAGCTGTGGCATCACCACGCCCTAAAGAGCCGCCTAAAGCTACGGGCTTTCCCGTAATCACTCCTGGGCAGCTATATCCCCCTAATTTTGTATACTCATCCATCATCCATGCCATTATCTGTGGATTAGTATATACATCTGGTGCTGGGATGTCTTTGTCAGGACCAATAAACTCCCATATTGCATCTATGTAGCCACGGCTTAATCTTTCTATTTCACCGGGAGACATTTCTTTAGGATTGCAAATAACCCCTCCTTTACCACCACCGAAGGGAATATCTGCAACAGCACACTTCCAGGTCATCCAAGCAGCTAGTGATCTAATGGTATCAATAGTCTCGTCAGGATGAAATCTGATGCCCCCTTTACATGGACCACGAGCATTATTGTGATGAACCCTAAATCCCTTGAAAATCTTAGCTATCCCATTATCCATTCTTACTGGAATAGATACATGTAGCTCACGCATAGGCTCCCTGAGGATGGCATGGATATTTGGTTCCAAACCTAATAGGTTGGCTGCTGCATCCAACTGGGCTTGTGTATTCTCAAACAAAGTTAACTCTTTCTTACTCATAGTGCCTCTCCTTTTTACCAACTTCTATGTTCTTACCGCTATTCCCTTCCTCGCCAGATATTCTTTTGCCTCGGGGATGGATATCTCGCCAAAGTGAAAAACAGAGGCGGCGAGCACCGCCGAAGCTTTGCCGATAGCAACCGCCTCGTAGAAGTGTTCTAACTTGCCCGCGCCGCCCGAGGCGATAACCGGTATGTTTACCGCTTCGGCAACCGCCTTTATCATCTCCAGGTCGTAGCCTTCCTTTGTCCCATCGGTATCCTTGCTGGTGAGCAATATCTCCCCGGCGCCTAGCTCTTCCACCCTCCTGGCCCAACCGACAATCCCTATACCGGTGGCCTCGCTCCCGCTCTTGACCACCACTTCTAGTCTGGGGAGGCTGCCCTCCGGCGGATTCTTCCGGCCATCAATGGCTACCACGATTTTTCCCTTCCCAAACTCTGCAGCAGCCTCCCTTATGAGTTCAGGATTTCGCAGTGCCGCAGTATTCATTGAAACCTTGTCCACACCTATATCAAAGAGGGCTTTCATATCCGAGATACTTCCAATGCCACCGCCTACAGCAAGAGGGATGGTTACCTTTTTGGCGACTCGCTCGACCCAGGTGAGCCTGGTCTTTCTGCTCTCCACCGTCGCAAATATGTCGAGGACGACCAGCTCATCGGCACCCTGGAGGCAGTAGGTCTCTGCGGCCTCGACGGGGTCACAGGCATCCCTCAAATTGACGAAATTTACCCCCTTTACCACACGTCCGCCTTTGACATCCAGGCAGGGTATGATTCTTATGTGCTTCACCTTCCCAGCTCCCCAAATTTGATTAAGCTTCGATACTCAATTACGGTGCTCATAGCCCGATTCTTTGCTTCAATTCTGCGTTACTCGGCATAAGGCAACCGTTTGCCGTCGGCCATCAGTTGCCTATCGTACATCCATGATAGACCCTCTGTCAAGTGCGTTCTGGGGATGATAGCAAAAAAGATAGTCGAGAGTCAAGAGTCACGGGGAGGGGGACTCCAGACTCTTGACTCCAGACTCTAGCCGTCGTCGAGGTCAGGTGGAAAATCCAAATCTGGTTAAAGTATCGGCAGGTATCTCTTCAGTTCGTAGTCGGTCACCTGCATTCGGTACTTATCCCACTCGATCTTCTTGTTCTTAATGAAGTTTTCGAAGACGTGGTCGCCGAGTGCCTCTCGCACCAGCTCGCTTTTCTCGGTGAGCAGTATTGCTTCTAGCAGGCTGGCCGGCAGGGTGCCGATACCCCTTCTTGCTCTTTCCTCCTCGGTCATCTCGTAGACGTTCTCGGATACCGGATCGGGCACATCGTATCCTTTTTCGATTCCCTTCAGCCCGGCGGCAAGCATGACGCTGAAGGCCAGATAAGGGTTACACACCGGGTCAGGGGATCTGAATTCTATTCGGGCAGCCCTCTCTCTCCCGGGCTGATACTCCGGAATACGGATCAGGTCGGCCCGATTCCTTCGCGCCCAGGAAAGGTACACCGGTGCCTCATAACCGGGAACCAGTCTCTTGTAGGAATTGACCCACTGGTTGGTGACCGAGGTGATCTCCGGGGCATGTTTGAGCAGTCCCGCTATATAGCGCCTGGCTGTCTCGGAGAGGTGGTACTCAGCGTCCTTGTCAAAGAAGGCATTCCGATCACCGATGAACAGCGACTGGTGCACGTGCATGCCACTCCCGTTGATTCCGAAAACCGGCTTCGGCATGAAGGTGGCATATACGCCGTGTTGCATGGCTATCTGCTTGACCACAAGACGATAGGTCATCACATTATCAGCCATGGTGAGAGCATCGGTGTATCTCATATCTATCTCATGCTGACTGGGGGCAGCCTCGTGCTGGGAACGTTCTACAGCGATACCCATCTCCTCGAGGGTGAGAACAGCGTCTCTTCTAATATCGGTGACTGCGTCCAGAGGGATCATGTCGAAGTATCCCCCTTGATCGAGCATCTCAGTTCCGCTGGAATCCTTGAATAAGAAGAATTCCAGTTCCGGGCCGACATTGAAGGTAAATCCCAGATCGGCGGCCCGTTTGAGGTTCTGCTTCAGCACGTATCTGGGATCACCTTCAAAAGGTTCGCCTCCGGGCATCAAGATGTCGCAGAACATCCGTGCCACGGTATTGTGGTCTCTCGGCCTCCATGGGAGCATCCGGAAGGTGGCGGGGTCGGGCATGGCGATCATATCGCTCTCATCGATGCGGACAAACCCCTCGATGGAGGAACCATCGAAACCCATACCCTGGTTCAGCGCAGTCTCCAGTTCCTCAACCATGATGGAGAAGCTCTTGAGAAACCCGAGGATATCGGTGAACCACAACCTGATGAACTTGACATCGTGCTCCTTGGCCGTCTTGAGCACATTTTCCTTCGCCTCTTCCCTATGCGCTGTCATATCTCTTTCCTCCCTTCATGCGGCGACCAGACATTGATACTATAAACATCTTATCATTTTTGGCTCCATCAATGCCAGTCCGCTGATGACGAAATTTCTCAAACGTTACTCCAAATGGTTCCCTCGCTGGACTCCTCAGCAAACCTCTATGTCTTGGCTCTGCAATGCGCAACGCTCGTCAGCAGTGCCACCGGCAATGATGCTGTCATTCCAAACAGTGGCTGGATTCCCCTGCCAGTCGTTGACCTCCCCACCCGCTTCTCTGATTAACAGAATCCCACCGGCCATGTCCCAGGGATAGATGCTGAGGTGGAGATAGATATCCAGCCGGCCGCAGGCAACATAGGCCAGCCCCAGGGCCGCTGAGCCCATCAGTCGCAATACCATCTCGCCTGACCAGAAGGCATTGATGCGCGATAGCATCTCTCTGGTTCGAGCATCATTGTAACCAAGGTCGAATCCGATGACGGTGGTGTAGGGGATTCGAGTGCTAGCTATGCCGATTGCAGAATCGTTGAGGAAGGCTCCCCTACCCTTCAGTGCCCAGAATAGCTCATCCCGCATGGGATCATAGATGATTCCCAGTATAACCTCATCCTTATATGTTAGGCCGAGAGACACCGCGAAAAAGGGGATTCCATAGGCATAGTTGGTTGTGCCATCCAGTGGGTCGATAATCCAGCAATAGTCGCCCATTCCCCTGGTCTCGCCCAATTCCTCGCCGAGGATGCGGTGGTCGGGGTATTCATCTCTGAGCAGCTCGGAGATGCGTTTCTCTGCCAGGAGGTCAATATCGGTGGCAATATTCCGTTTCCCTTTGCTCTGAACCTTCTTCTCCTGTGAGAAGCGGCTCTTGAGGATAGCGCCGGCCTCTCTTACGGCGTGAGAGGCTACCAGCAGGGCTTCTTTGCCGGTTCGGGATAGAGGTGGATGGGACATATCACCGCCGCTCATAACAGGCACATCTTCTCTTTGACCTCTTGGATGGTCTCCTTAGCGATGACTGAGGCCCGACCGGCGCCATCAGCGAGAACCTCTTCCGCGTAACTATCAGTTATCGCTGCCCGCCTCTCCCGAAAGGGCTCCAGCGCCCTGTTTATTCCTTGTGACAGGAGTTTCTTGCAGTCCACGCATCCGATGGCTGCGGCGCGGCACTGCTCGGCAATCAAATCCCGCTGGTCCGGATTGTAGAAGTTGTGCAATGTATAGACATTGCAGACATCGGGATGGCCTGGATCGCTGCGGTAGCGACGCGCCGGGTCGGTGAAGGCGCTCATCACCTGTGCATCCGTCTCCTGTGGCGTGGCTGCTAGCTCGATGTGATTACCCAGGCTCTTGCTCATTTTGGCCACTCCATCCAATCCCAGAACCAGGGGATAGGTAGTTAGCCTGGCCTGGGGCTCGGGAAAGACGGGACCAAACAGATTGTTGAAGCGCCGCACGATCTCGCGGGCCAACTCTAAATGACTCAACTGATCCTCTCCCACAGGGACGGTATCTGCCTTGTAAAGAACGATGTCGGCCGTCTGCAGCACCGGGTAGCCCACCAGTCCGTAATTGACGTTATGAGGTTGCATTCGGGCCTTTTCCTTAAACGTTGGAACCCGCAGTAACCATCCCAGCGGGGTGACCATGCTCAGCAGGGTGTATAGTTCCATGACCTGGGGAACGTGGGACTGGACGAAGAGAATGCTCCTCCGGGGGTCGAGTTCGGCAGCCAGCCAGTCAAGTATCATTTCACGGATATTGCTCTGTATCTCGCTGACATCCTCCAGAGTAGTCAGGGCATGAATGTCAACGATGCAGTAGATACATTCATACTCCTCTTGGAGCTTCACGTAGTTCTGGATCGCCCCCAGGTAATTCCCGATGTGCTGTCTCCCCGTGGGCCTGGCGCCCGAAAATACCCGACCTTTCATAATGTCTCCTCTTTGAAAAATTGCCAGAGTTCAAAAAATTGCCTAGAGTTCAAAGGTTGTCTCACCCTGACTCGCGCTCTATCCGCCAGCCACGGGCGGGAAGATGCCCACCCGATCGCCATCAGCCAGGACGTGGTCGAGTTCCCGGTAGATGCCGTTGACAAAAACTGTCTTGACCACCTCGGTGGGGATGCCCAACACCTCCTGCAGGACTCGTTTCACCGTTGTCCCCTGGTCTAAATTCAGGAATAAGGGCTCCCCCACTTTCAATTCAGGGCGATACCTTCCTAACGTGGCGTAAAGCCTGATCTCGATCATGGTCCTCACCGCCAGCCTTGCGAAAGTACCACTTGTAAAGCACTTGCATATCATCCGGGAAGATACCCAGACGGTCCCCGGCTCTCACCCGCCGCGTCTTTGCCGAATACTCACCGTTGAGGAAGATGTTACTGCCGAGCTCTTCGTGTGGAATGCCGATGCGCTCGACGATGTCTCCGATAGTGTCTTCCTCCCCAACTGGGACGCAGATGACAGAATCTCGGCTGGGTCTCTGGTTCTCGGTGAAGCGCCGCAGCTTGCCGTAGAGGTGCACCTCAATCACGGCCGATCTCCTCCAAAAAGTTACGGCTATAGCATACCGAAGTTCGCATCAAGAGGCAGTCCCCATTCGTAGGGGCAAATGGGGACTGCTCTCCAAACCCAGTGTTTGACACCTAAGTGGCGTGGACCTTGTCCAGCGTCTCGTCGGGAACATCGAAGACGACGTTGTGGGGCGGGAGCTTCTCATACTTCATGAACTCCGGCAGGCGGTCGTGGGCCGTGGTGAAGCCGGCTGCCTCGTTGAAAAGCCGCTCCATCCTGATGATCTCCCCACCGATCCGGCCTATATCGTCCAGCGTCCAGTTGGTGCCCAGAACCCCGTTGCACTCTTCCACCATCCCCTCCAGTCCAGAGGGTATGTCCAGGATGGCGAAGGCGATGAACAGGCAGTGGCCGCTGATGTCAATGAAGGCAGTAGCATACTGGAAATTGCGCGCCATATCTGCCTTTTCAACGATGAACTGATCTACCTTGCCGCTCACCCCTATCATCTCTGGCGCGATGGTGTACCCGGAGGTGTGGTCGGCCCCCATGGTGGAGATGGCATAGGTGATACCGATCCCTTTGATGGCCCGTGGGTCGTAGGCCGGTATGGCCTGGCCCTTGACCGTGGGGCAGCGCACTACGCCGAAGACCCTGGCCGTGACTGCCGCACCATTGCCGAGTACATGTCCCAGTGGGGTGCCTTTACCGATCTCCTGCATCAGCTCGATGGCCTTCTTCCCATCGCCGAAGTTCGCCAGCCCTGCCTCCATAGCGACGCCAATGGTCACCCCCGCCTCGATGGTGTCCAGGCCGTAGTCGTTGCAGAGGCGGATGCACTCGCCAGTGATATCCAGGTCGTCAATGCCGCAGTGGGCGCCGAAAGCCCAGACCGACTCATACTCCTGGACAGAGACCAGCTCGCTGCCGTCGGGCTTGGGGTAAACATTGGAACACTTGATGACACATCCCGGGCTGCATCCGTGACCGGTCATCCCCACTCCCCCCCGATTCTCACACGTCTCGTGGATGGTCTCACCACTGATCCTGGCCGCTCCCTCGAAGCGTCCTTCACGGAAATTCCTGGTGGGGAAGCCGCCGGCCTCGTTGATGATGTTGACCAGCACCGCCGTGCCGTAGGTGTTCAGTCCTCCGCCGGGCTTGGTGACAGCGTGGGTCCGCAGTGCCTCCAGCAGTTTCTTGCGCCCGGTGTCGAAGACCTTCTTATTGGCGATGGGGACGCCGGGGCCGTCTTTGTCGTCGAGGATGATCGCCTTGAGCCCCTTCGAGCCCATCACCGCCCCCATCCCCCCTCGCCCGGCGTAGCGGGCAGGTCGGTTTTCGGGGTCGTTAACACAGATGCCCGCATTGCGCATCAGTCTTTCTCCGGCCACGCCGATGCCGATAATAGCCACCCTCTCACCAAATCTGTCGAATAGAAGGGGATAGGTTTCATACAGTCCTTTGCCGAGCCATTCGTCGGCCGTCGGCAGGAGCTCTGCCCCGTCTTTATCCACCTTGAGTACCCACTGCTGGCCGTTCCCCTTCGGTTGCCCCTCAAGGATGATCGCCTTGATGCCCAAACGGGCGAGCTTCTGGCCGGCCATGCCACCGGAGTTGGTCTCCTTGATGGTGCCGGTTAGAGGGGATTTGCCGCCGATGGAGATGCGTCCCGAGGTGGGGGCAGCGGTGCCGGTCGTAATCCCCGAGGCATAGACAATCTTATTATTGGGCCCCAGGGAGTGGCAGGTGGGGGGTACCTCATCGCAGGTGATAGCCGAGGTCAGACCACGCCCGGCCGTCAGCCTGTACTTCTCGGGCACGCTCTC
>BBPD01001442.1_pt1 | contig 10210 bp, 8 predicted proteins | sample 1344911 | NCBI WGS metagenome assembly BBPD01 (sample SAMD00019088, study PRJDB2971) | groundwater metagenome | biome: freshwater biome; feature: mineral spring; material: ground water | place: USA: CA, Sonoma | collected 2011-09 | depth surface m
CTCCTCAAGCTCGGCGTTGATGAAAATCCGAATAGCCTGAAATGTGCGCGTTGCAGGGTCCTTGCCCGGCTGGCGGGTTTTGACCGCGCCAGCCACGATTTGGGCCAGCTCGGCGGTGGTTCCAATAGGGCCCCGTTCCTGTCGGCGACGATCAAGCGCCTTTGCAATCGATTGAGCAAACCGTTCTTCGCCGTATTCACGTATCACCTCCGCAATTTCTGCAATCTCTGCCCCAGCCAGCCACTCGGCTGCGCTCTGGCCCCGGGTTGGGTCCATGCGCATATCGAGCGGGCCGTCGTGGCGGAAGGAAAAACCCCGGGTGGGGTCGTCGAGTTGGGGTGAGCTCACCCCCAAATCCATCAAAATGCCGTCGGCGCTGGCCACGGGCAGCTCAGCCAGTGCGGCAAAGCCCTGGTGGTGCACCGCGTGCAGCCGAGCGTCGCTGGCCGCCAGTTGCTGCGCCGCCTCGATCGCCTGCGGGTCTTTGTCGAACACCGTGAGGCGTCCGGCGGCCGATAGGCGCTCCAAAATCGCGCGCGCATGGCCACCGCGGCCAAAGGTGGCGTCGATGTAGCGACCGTCTGCTTGCACGTGCAGCGCTTGGACTGCTTCGTTCAACATGACGGTGCAATGGGCTAGGGGCTGTTGCACCGGCGGCCCCTAGAAAGAAAAGTCCTTCAGGGCCTCGGGCAGCTCGCCCTGCATCGCCTCGGCCTCTTGGGCGGCGTAGGCTTGGGCGTCCCAAAGCTCGAAGTGGTTGCCCATGCCCAGCAGCACCGCCTCTTTGTGCAGGTTGGCGGCGGCCCGCAGCTCGGGCGCGATCAGCACCCGGCCGGCGCTGTCGAGCTCGCAATCCATGGCGTTGCCCAAGAAAATGCGCTTCCACCACTGCGCCGACATGGGCAGCGCGGCGATGCGCTCACGAAACTGCTCCCACTGCGGGCGCGGAAACACCATGAGGCAACCATGCGGGTGTTTGGTGATGGTGAGCTGCCCAGCGGCGCACGCACCCAGCACCTCGCGGTGCCGCGTGGGCACCGCCAAGCGACCCTTGGCGTCGAGACTGAGAGAGGATGCACCTTGGAACACAGCGGAATGGCCTTTTGACCCACGAATCACCACAAAAACACACTTTTCACCACTGTAGCACCAAATCCAAGCGCCGCCTAGCCCGCGTTACACTTTTTTCAAATGAAATCAATCCGTTAGGGCCAGATTGCAAGCCAGTTTGACGGCAAAAATCAAGCCTAATGAATGGCTTACAAGCCACATCCAAAGTTTTGGATCAAGCTTTTTTGCGGCCGGGGTGGGTGCGGCCGCCAAGCGCGCTCAAACGCGCAGCGCGTGCATGGAATACAGCGGCGCACCGCTCCAAGGCAGGCTCATGGCCTCGGCGGCCCAGCCAAACACGCCGTAGCACTCGGCGACGCTGCGCGCGGCGCACCAGGGGTGCAAACGCGGGTGCGCTTGCAGCAATTCCTGGGGCGAGCGCAGGCCCCAGCAAAACTCCGCCCCGCTGGGCCCCACGCTGTGGCAATGGCGCGCCTGCCCTACCCCCACGTGCGAAATGGCATCGAACACCAGCACCGAGTCGGGCGGGGCACGCTCGGCAAACTCGCGCAGCAGCGCGCGCACGCGCTCGGGCGGAAGGTACATCAGCACGCCTTCGCAGAGCAGCCACAGCGGGCCAGCGGCGGCCAAGCGATCGAGCTCCAGCGCATCCCACCAGCCGTCGCAGGCGATGTCGATGCTCGCGTTGTGGCGGCGCCCACCCTGCTCCGGCAGCAGTTGCTCGCGCAAAGCCAGCACCTCGGGCAAGTCGGCATCGAGCCAGCGGTTGCGGCCGTTGTCCAGCCACTGAAAATGGTTCGACAGCCCACAACCCAAGTTGACCCCGGTCGCTTGTGGGTTGCGGGCAAAAAAATCCAGCCCCCAGGCTTTGAGCACGCCGGTGCGCCACAGCACGTTGAGCATCACCAGCCGGTCTTGCAGCAGCGGTGCCACCTCGGTTTGCAGGCAGCTCAGCAGGTGCGCGGCGTCGGCGTCGTGGCAGTCCAGCCACGGGTAGCAACGGGTGCCAAAGGCGCGCGCCACCAAGGGAATCAGCAAGGTGGAGCGCACCGCCTGCAACCGTGTCTGCCGCAGCAAACAACTGGGCGGCACCGCCCCGGCTGGGCAGTGGCTGCGACCGCAGCGCCTGAGGGAGGTCTCCATGTGTTGTTCTCGCCCGGCTGCACGATGCCGTAACCGGCGGCCGTTGGCGCAACCGCAGCCCCCATTGGTTGCGGCTGGCAACGGCTCTACCCTAACACAGCGCGGGCGCTTTGGCTAGCCTGATCGACCGACCGACCGACCGACCGACCGACCGACCGACCGACCGACCGACTGGCTGCTGCGTCACGGGCTGCATCTGCGACCGACCCAGGGCTGCTTAGCCCAGCGCCGCAAGCACCGCCCCCAGCACCCCGCTGCCCAGCACCACCGCCCAGGCGGGCCATTTGCCCCACAGCAGCGCCAGCGCGGCCAGCGCCAGCAGCACCACATCCTGGGCGCTGGCCAGCACCCCGGCTTGCAGCGGCAGCAGCAGCGCGGCCAGCAGCAGCCCCACCACGGCGGCATTCACGCCGGCCATCGCGCTTTGCGCCTGCGCGCTCTGGCGCAGCCGCTGCCAGTGCGGCAGCGCCGCCAGCAGCACCAGCATACCGGGTGCAAACACCGCCACCAGCGCCAGCGCGGCCCCGAGCCAGCCGCCCATGGCCGCGCCCAGAAAGGCGGCAAAGGTGAACAAAGGCCCAGGCACCGCCTGCGCCGCTGCGTAGCCGGCCAAAAAGGTATCCAGATCGACCCAAGCGTTGGGCACCACCTCGGCTTGCAGCATAGGCAACACCACGTGGCCGCCGCCAAACACCAGCGCGCCGCTGCGGTAAAACACCTCCACCAGCGCCACCCAGAAGCTGCCGCTGGCCCAGGCCCACAGGGGCAAGAGCACCAGCGCGGCCACAAACACGGCCAAACAGCCCCAAGCCAGGCGGCGGCCGACCGCAAGGTGCAGCGCCTGCGCGCCGCTTTGGGCAGGATCTGGGGCCGGGGCTGGGGCCAGCCCCCAACGGCCAATCAGGGCCCCGAGCACGATCACCCCCATCAGCGACCAGGCACCGGGCCAAAGCAGCACCGCTGCGGCGGCCAGCACGGCCAAGGCGCGCCGGGGTGCATCTGGGCACAGGCTGCGCCCCATGCCCCAAACGGCTTGCGCCACCACCGCCAGCGCCGCCAGCACCAGCCCTGACAACAAGCCCTCGGGCAGCACCGGCCCGTGCTGCAGCAGCAGGAAGGCAAACGCGATCAGCAGCAGCGCCGAAGGCAAGGTAAAGCCACACCAGGCCGCCAGCGCACCGCGCACACCGGCGCGCGACCAACCCAGTGCAAAGCCCACCTGGCTGCTGGCCGGCCCAGGCAGGAACTGGCACAGGGCCACCAGGCTGGCGTACTCGTGCTCGTCGAGCCAGCGCCGCTGCTGCACGAATTCGGTGCGGAAATAGGCCAAATGCGCAATCGGCCCACCAAAGGAGGTGAGCCCGAGGCGCAAAAAAACCCTGAACACCGCCCACGGGTGGCGGTCGGCCACGCTGCTTGGCTCGGGATTGGGGCTGGGCTTGCCCGGGCCAGCCTGCTCCACCGGGTTTAGTTCTTGGTCTTGCAGGTGCTGATGCCAAACGGCAGATACGCCGGGCACCAGCCTATGGCGGCCGTGAGCAGCGGCACCACGCCGATATAGCCCCAAGCCCCCACGGTGCCGGTAGCGGCCAGCGCGATCAGCGCCACCCCGCCCACGACACGAACGATACGGTCCACACTGCCTACGTTGCTTTGCATCGCATACTCCTTGGTGCATAAAGTTGCAACCATTATGGCGTATTCCCTATAGGCCATGCTTGGCCCTGCGCCGCTATCCACTTATACTGGCAGTGGGCATTCAAGCGATTGGAGGATGGACCATGCAAAAACCCCTTAACGTCTTGTTTTTGTGCACGCACAACGCGGCGCGCAGCATCATGGCCGAGGCGGTGTTGAACCACCTGGGCGGGCACCGCTTCCGGGCCTACTCGGCCGGTACGCAAGCGCGCGCCGACCAAAAGCCGCACCCACTGACGCTGCAAGTGCTGCACGCCGCAGGCATCGAGACCCGTGGTTTGCGCAGCAAAAACCAGCAGGAGTTCAGCCGCCCCGACGCACCGCAGATGGACTTGGTCGTGACCGTTTGCGATCAGGCCGCGGGCGAGCCCTGCCCGGTTTGGCCCGGCCATCCGGCCATTGCACACTGGAGCTACCCCGACCCATCCAAGGTCGAAGGCGACCCCGAGCAGCAACTCGAAGCCTTTCGCCAAACCCTGCATGCCTTGCATCTGCGCATGGAACTGTTGGTGCAATTGCCGCTGGCCGGGGTCGATCGGCTGCTGCTGGAAGCCGAAGCGCGCCGGTTGGCAGCCTGAGGCGGCCCGCACTCGCCAGCGTTTCACGATTTTGTCATTCAAGCTTCATCAGGCTTACATCCTCCGCACTTAAGGTCATGGGGTTGCGGTGCTCAGGCAGCCTTTGGGACACTCCCGATTGGGCTCGTTGGGGCGCTGCTCCACCTTGCCTCAACGCAACAACCCCCCAGTTTGGAGTGAACGGATGATGAATTTGAGCCTTCGCGCGGTTTCTGCCGCCTGCGCCTTGATGCTGGCCGCCGGTCTGGCCAGTGCCAGCACCGCCAGCACCGCCAGCGCGGCCCGTGCCCCCGCTGCCGACCCCGGCCGCGCCGCCATGACGCAAGCCGTGCCCACCGGCAACGTGATCTTCTTTCACCCCGATGGCACCGGCCTGAACCACTGGGCCGCGCACCGCATGTATTTCCAAGGTCTCGACGGCATCTCCAACTGGGATCGGCTGCCCAATATGGCGGTCTATCGCGGCCACATGAGCAACCTGATCAACGGCACCTCACACGCCGGGGCCACCACGCATGCTTTTGGCTACAAGGTTGACGCCTTTGGCTCCTTTGGCCGCGACGGCGACGGCAACATCGGGCGCGACCGCCACATACGCAGCCTATCGGGCTTCAACGGCTCGGTGATGCGCGAAGCCGCCAACGCCGGCATCCCAGTGGGCGTGGTGAACGACGGCCACATCGGCGAGCCCGGCACCGGCGCCTTTTTGGCCGAAGTGGGCAACCGCGACAACTGGCAAGAAATCACGCGCCAAATGATTTTGGGCCGCACCGGCATGAACGACACCGCCCCGTGGGTGATCATGGGCGGCGGCGAGGCCGACGCGCTGCCCCAAGGCACCACCACGCTGCACCGCAACGTGAACGAAGAGCGCCGCGCCCCAGTCAACAGCCGCCAGAGCCTGCGCACCGACGACCTGAACCTCGTCGCCGCCTGGAACGCCATGGGCAGCGGCAACCTGAGCAACGACCCGACGCAGCGCGACGACTTCATCGTGGTGCGCACCCGGGCCGAGTTCGAGCGTCTGCAACAAGCGCTGCAAGCCCACCCGCGCTACGCCCCGCGCGTGCTGGGCCTGTTCGCCTTCCAAGACACCTTCAACGACCGCAACGAGCAAGACCTGATCAACCGCGGCTTCGTGCGCGCGGGCATGGCGGCGGGCACCACCGGGCCGGGGCCGCAAAAACCCAGCCGCTTGGTGCTGTGGGGCGACTTTGACGCCGCCGAACCGGGCTTCAACCCGCCCACCTTTGCCGAGATGACCGAGGTCGCGCTCACCATCCTGAACCGCGCCGCCGCGCAGCAGCGCAACCCGGCGCAGCGCCGCTTCTTCTTGGTCGCGGAGCAGGAGTCGATCGACAACTTCGGCAACAACACCAACGCCATCGGCATGTTGCACGCGATGGAGGACACCGATCGTGCCCTGGGCAAAGCGCTGGATTTCCTGCGCCGCAACGAGCGCACCCTGATCGTCACCGCAGCCGACAGCGACGCCGGCGGCATGACCGTGGTCTCGGGCCAAGTGGCCGGCATCACCCCACCGACCAACGCCCTGCCCGCCGGGCGCGCCCCCGACAACGTGGCCGCCGTGGCCACCAACCCTTCGGCCGCCGCCCCAGCTGGCGGCACCGCGCCCGATGCGGCCACGGTCAACAACTTCCTCGACGGTGTGGAAGGCCGCTTGTCGCCGATGTTCGTCACCGAGCCCGACCAATTCGGCAACCGGATGCAGTTTGGCATCGCCTGGCCCGGCACGGCGGACTACCACGGCGGCATCCTGTCGCGCGCCGCTGGCCTCAACGCCGGCCTGCTCAACAGCCGCTTCAGCGCCCGCTTCGACAACGTCGATGTGTACCGCTTGAAGCACGCGACCCTGTTTGGTCGTATGCTGAATTACCCTGCCGCCACCTTGGCCCCGACCCGGCCTTGAGCAGCCGCTAGCCTACCGTTTCGGGAATGCGCGTGGGGATAAGCCCCGCGCCTTGACGCCGCCAGAGCCCTGCACGGGGTCTGGCGGTTTTTTTGTGTCACCTCAGCCTCTCAGGCGGTTCCACCCACCGTCAGGCCGTCGATGCGCAGCGTCGGCTGCCCGACCCCGACCGGCAGGCTCTGGCCTTCTTTGCCGCAGGTGCCCACACCGCTGTCCAGCGCCAAGTCGTTGCCGATCAGGCTCACTTTTTTGAGCGCCTGCGGGCCGCTGCCCACCAGCGTGGCGCCTTTGACCGGGTATTGCAGCTTGCCGTCTTCGACCCACCAGGCCTGGCTGGCGCTGAACACAAACTTGCCGCTGGTGATATCGACTTGGCCGCCGCCGAAGTTGCTGGCGTACAGGCCGCGCTTGATGCTGGCGATGATTTCTTGCGGGTCTTTGTCGCCCGCCAGCATGTAGGTGTTGGTCATGCGCGGCAGCGGCAGGTGGGCGTAGCTCTCGCGTCGGCCGTTGCCTGTGGGCTTGACGCCCAGCAGCCGCGCGTTCAGGCTGTCTTGCAGGTAGCCGCGCAAAATGCCGTCTTCGATCAGCACGTTGCGCTGGCTGGCGCAGCCTTCGTCGTCCACATTGAGCGAGCCGCGCCGGTCTGCCAGCGTGCCGTCGTCGAGCACCGTCACGCCCTTGGCCGCCACGCGCTGGCCGATGCAGCCGCTGAAAGCGCTGGAGCCCTTGCGGTTGAAATCGCCCTCCAGCCCGTGCCCGACCGCCTCGTGCAGCAGCACGCCGGGCCAGCCGGGGCCGAGCACCACCGTCATCTCGCCCGCCGGGGCTGGGCGGCTTTCTAGGTTGATGAGCGCGGCCTGCACCGCCTCGTTCACATAGAGCCCGATTTGCGCCTCATCGAAGCGCGCCAGCCCAAAGCGGCCACCGCCACCAGACGAGCCCGCCTCGCGCCGCCCGCCCTGCTCGGCGATCACGGTGAGCGACAAGCGCACCAGCGGGCGCACGTCGGCGGCCAGGGTGCCATCGGCGCGCGCGATTAGCACCACGTCGTACTCGCTGGCCAGGCTGGCCATGACCTGCACGATGCGCGGGTCTTGCGCCTTGGCCAACTGCTCCACGCGCTCGAGCAGCGCGACCTTGGCGGCGCTGTCTAGGCTGGCAATCGGGTCTAGCTCGGAGTAGAGCGAGCGCGCCTTGGCCACCTTGCGCGCCCCCAGCTTGACTTGGCGCTGCTGCCCTTGGGCGGCGATGGCGCGCACGTTTTGGGCCGCGTCTTGCAAGGCGGTCCAGGAGAGGTCGTCGGAGTAGGCGAAGGCGGTTTTCTCGCCGCTCACGGCGCGCACCCCCACGCCTTGGTCGATGCTGAAGCTGCCGCTCTTGACTATGCCTTCTTCCAGGCTCCAGCCCTCGGCGCGGGTGTATTGAAAGTACAGATCGGCGTCATCGACCCCTGGAGCCATGATGTGGCTCAGGGTGCGGCGCAGATGCGTTTCGTCGAGCCCGTAGGGTTCGAGCAACAGGCTGTGGGCAGTGGCCAGCCGGGCCAGGGTGGGTTCGCGTGCGGTCATGGGCCCCATTGTAGGAAGTTGCGCCGGATCGTGCTGCGCAGGCCACCAGTGGGCTGCTGCGGCAGCGGCAGCGGCAGCGCTCAGGACTGGTTCAAGCGCCTAGAGCGCGCAATCGCCAGCAAAATACCCAAGCTGGCCCCTAGCGTGAGCAAGGCGGTGCCGCCATAGCTCAGAAAGGGCAGCGGCAGCCCGACCACCGGCAAAATGCCACTGACCATGCCGATGTTGACAAAGGCATAGACGAAATGCACCAGCGTGAGCGCGCCAGCCAGCAAGCGGGCGAACAGGGTTGGGGCTTCGACGGCAATTTTCAGGCCGCGCCAGACCAGGTACAAATACCCCCCCAGCAGCAGCAGCACCCCCAGGAAACCAAACTCCTCGGCGTAGGCGGCAAAAATGAAGTCGGTGGTGCGTTCGAGCACGAAATCGAGCTGGGTCTGCGTGCCTTGCAGCAAACCCTGGCCCCACAGCCCGCCCGAGCCGATGGCGATCATGCTCTGGATGATGTGAAAGCCGCTGCCCAGCGGGTCGGCGGTGGGGTTGAGCAGGGTGCAGACGCGCACTTTTTGGTAATCCTGCAGCAGCACCCAGTCCACCCCTGGCTGGCACCAGTGCGGCTCCATCACCAGCAGCGCCACGATGCCCGCCAGCCCCAGCAGCGCCGGCGGCACGATCAGCTTCCAGCTCAAGCCCGCAAAATAAATCACGAACAGACCCGATGAGGCGATGAGCAGGCTGGTGCCCAGGTCGGGCTGGTTCAGAATGAGGGCCGTGGGCACCGCGACAATCACGCCCGCAACCACAAAATCTTTGCCTTGCAAGCGCCCCTCGCGCTTGTGAAACCACCACGCCAGCATGAGCGGCATGGCCAGCTTCATGAGTTCGCTGGGCTGCATCACGATCAGGCCCAGATCGAGCCAGCGCTGCGAGCCATTGCGCTCGATGCCTGCCAGCTCCACCGCCAGCAGCAGCGCCACACCCAGCAGGTAAAGCGGCGCGGCCAGTGTGAGCCAGCGCTGCGGCGGGACTTGTGCGACCACAAACAGCACCCCAGCGGCGATCAGCAGGTTGCGCACATGGGTCTCGAAGCGCCCCGGCATTTCGAAGGCGGCCGAATACATGGCCAGCAGCCCGATCCCGGTCAAGAACGCAATGGCCAGCAGCAGCGGGCCATCGAAGCCCTGCACCAGCGGCAGGGCCCGGTGCCAGATTGGAGGGGGTTTGATCACGACGGCCATGGCGCCGAATTATCCTCTTCTGCCGGCGCCTCACGCCCATGCCACGCACCGCGCTGCTACATTGCAGCCCATGAGCAAAACCCTTTATACCTGCCAGCAATGCGGCGGCACGGCACCGCGCTGGCTGGGCAAATGCCCGCACTGCGGGGCTTGGAACAGCCTGATCGAGACCGTGATCGAAGCCGCACCGGCGAGCAAAAACCGGCTTAGCCTGGCGGCCGCACCCGCTGGGCTGCTGGGGCTGGCCGCAGCCAGCGAATCGACCCCGATTGCCGAGATTCACGCCAGCGAAGTGGAGCGCACCCCGACCGGCCACGAGGAGCTGGACCGCGTGCTCGGCGGCGGCATGGTGGCGGGCGCGGTGGTGCTGATCGGCGGCGACCCCGGCATCGGCAAATCGACGCTGCTGCTGCAGGCGCTGGACGCCTTGCAGCGCCAAGGCCAGCCCACGCTGTACGTGAGCGGCGAGGAAAGCGCGGCCCAAGTGGCGCTGCGCGCGCGCCGCTTGGGGCTGGCGGGCAGCCAGGTGCCGGTGCTGGTGGAAATCCAGTTGGAGCAGATTTTGGCCACGCTCGAGCGCACGCGCCCGGCGGTGGCGGTGATCGACTCGATCCAGACCCTGTACTCCAACCAGCTCAGCTCGGCGCCGGGCTCGGTGTCGCAGGTGCGCGAATGCGCCGCGCACCTGACGCGCGCCGCCAAGGCCAGCGGCAGCGCCATCGTGCTGGTCGGCCACGTGACCAAGGAAGGCGCGCTGGCCGGACCGCGCGTGCTGGAACACATGGTGGACACGGTGCTGTACTTTGAGGGCGACACGCACAGCCCCTACCGCCTGATCCGGGCCGTGAAAAACCGCTTTGGCGCGGTGAACGAGATCGGCGTGTTTGCCATGACCGAGCGCGGCCTCAAGGGCGTGAGCAACCCGAGCGCGATCTTTTTGAGCCAGCACAGCCAGCCGGTGCCCGGCAGTTGCGTGCTGGT
>BBPD01003824.1_pt5 | contig 10202 bp, 14 predicted proteins | sample 1344911 | NCBI WGS metagenome assembly BBPD01 (sample SAMD00019088, study PRJDB2971) | groundwater metagenome | biome: freshwater biome; feature: mineral spring; material: ground water | place: USA: CA, Sonoma | collected 2011-09 | depth surface m
GAGCCGACAAGAAATGACCCAACTCATGCACCATTATCAATACGCTAAAAAAAAGTAACGCCATTAAGACAGTCATCATAGCAACTCATCCTTTCTATGTGTTGAAGATAAGACGTATCGCGTTGTCAATATTAAGTATATCATAAATACTAGGGTTTTGTATCGTGCTATGCAGATTCATAGCTTTCTTTACCATTATTGATATTTCTTCAAATAATATTTCTCTGTTTAAAAACTTTCCGACTGCAACTTCATTTGCAGCATTGAGTACAGCCGGCATTGTGCCGCCAATACTCAATGCCTCATATGCAAAGCTAAGACAAGGGAATCGGTGTAAGTCGGGCTTTTCAAAAGTGAGCGGCTCAAGCTCGAAAAAGTTAAGTTTTGGTATATCAGACGATAATCTTTGTGGTTGGCTAAGCGCGTAAAGAATGGGAAGCCTCATGTCTGTTGCGGCAATTTGCGCAATGACTGAACCATCCACGTACTCAACCATCGAATGTATAACGCTCTGTGGGTGAATTATTACCTCTATTTGCTGAGGTGATAATCCAAATAACCATTTTGCTTCTATGGCCTCAAGACCCTTGTTCATTAATGTAGCGCTGTCAACGGTAATTTTTTTACCCATGCTCCATCTTGGATGCTTAAGCGTCTGTTCAACAGTAACAGATTTAAATGAAGACTTATCAAGCTCTCTGAAAGGTCCTCCTGAAGCTGTCAGATAGATTTTCCTTACTTCCTTTGTATCCTTCGAATTTAGAAGGCACTGATATATCGCTGAATGCTCGCTGTCAACAGGTATTACTCGACAGCCGTTTTTTCGGGCTGTTTCCATAACGATACTTCCCGCAGCTACCAGCGACTCCTTATTTGCAAGCGCGACATCCTTTGAAGCCTCAAGCGCGGCAATTGTGGGTTTTAGTCCGGCAATTCCGACAATTGCATTTAAAACAATGTCTATTTCAGGCAATGAGGTCAGATTAATCAAGCTATCATACCCACAATCAACCTTAAGATCAGCTGTTGTGTTTTTGAATTGATTTGCCTTCTCTTTGTCAGCGATCGCCACATAAGAAGGCTTAAATTTACTAACTTGTTCTGTTAAAAGGTTTATATTTTCATTGGTGGACAAAGCTGTAATTTCAAAGTGTTGCGGAAACTTGCTGATTATATCAAGCGCCTGTACGCCTATTGAACCTGTAGCGCCTAAAATTGCTATCCTTTTTGGCATAAACTTTTGTTCACCTTTCTATGGCGCTAAAAAAAACAAATAATAAGCGTATACCATGGGTACGGTAAAGATTACGCTGTCAAAACGATCCAGAAGACCGCCGTGTCCCGGTAAAATATTGCCGAAATCTTTTACTCTGCAAAATCTTTTGATGGATGAAGCCGCAAGATCACCGATTTGTGACGCTATGCCACACAGAAGGCTTATTATTGCATAATGGTAAAACTCAAAATTAATTGGGGTAAATGTGTTTAACAGATATGCTGTTAACAAGCCAACAATAACACTTCCTGCAACACCTCCAAGGCTTCCCTCAACAGTTTTATGCGGGCTTATTTTAGGTGACAATTTGGTTTTACCGAAAAGTGTTCCTGCTATATAAGCAAATGCATCCGTAGCCCAGCTTGCACAAACTGTTACTACAAGAAGATGAGTCGTGTATGGTTGAGCATGATGCGCTAAAGGAATCATGGATAAAAGAGCTAAACCCGGATATATCCCGCCGAAAATAGTTAACAAACTATCAAGAAATCTTACCGAAGGGAGTAAAATAGGTATAGCCAAACCTAACAGAACAACCAGTAAAATATATATCCAAGCATAGCCTTCCTGATCGAACAACATTATATAAAATGAAAGCAAAACCAGTAAATAACCTAGCCATATTATGGGCTTAAAGCCTTTTTTGGAAAAAGCCAGATATAGTTCTCTTGTTGCAACTAGAGTTATAAACAAGACAGAAAAATCAAAAAACCAACCGCCTATATAAAACATCAAAGACAGATATACCAATCCTGCAATTGCAGTCGCAACGCGTACAATGAACATTTTTACGACCCCTGTCCGGTATTTATTTCACCATACCGTCTTTTACGGCGTTGAAATTCCAAAATGGAGCGAAGAAAATTGCCTTTATTAAAATCTGGCCACATTAAATCCGAACTTGTAAAGAAAAGCTCGGAATAAGCAGCCTGATACAGAAGAAAATTGCTTAGCCTCAACTCTCCGCCTGTACGTATTATAAAGTCCGGATCAGGAATATCCTTGGTATAAAGATAACGGGCGAATCCGGCTTCATCTAAATCATCGACAGAAATCTTACCTTGCCTTAAATCTTCCGCCGCTTTCTTGACGGCATTTAGAATTTCGGCTCTCGATCCATAATTTAACGCGATATTTAATCGCAAACCAGTGTTTTTAAACGTAAGATCTAAAGCTTCTGAAATCTTTTTTTTAAGTGCAAGCGATAACGGTTCTATGTCGCCTAAAACGTTTATTTTTATGTTGTTATCGTTGAGTTCACCGATAAAACGATCAACATATTCCGCCATCAGGGACATCAAAACATTGACCTCATAGACCGGCCTTTTCCAATTCTCCGTTGAAAAAGCATACAAAGTCAGGTATCCTATACCAACTTCGCATGAAGTGCGTATGACGTCTGTCAACGTTTCCATGCCTTGTCTGTGACCCATCGTCCGAGGCAAATTTCTTAATGTCGCCCATCTTCCGTTGCCATCCATAATTATTGCAACATGACGCGGCATGTCGCCATTTTTGATCATATTCAAAAGCTTGTCATCCGATAAATCTAAAAATCCTTGTTTGTTCATCTGGTCAATCCTTCGCAAATCAATCCTGTCAGCAATAAATTTACGGATGCTCAATAAAATCTGATACCAGAATTTCAAATACTCCTGTTTTAAGCTGTTTCTGTCTGATCGCCCTCTTAGTAAAAACGGGTTCTTTACCCCAACTTTTGTAAATTTTAGGCCGATAATCCTTAAAAATAAGAGTCATACCCAATTGCATTTCTTTCGACTTCAATTGTATATCACCCATAGACATACCCAAAAAATCGGGAGCTGCCACTGACATCTATACTTCCATTATCTCCTTTTCTTTGAGCTTGATAATTTCGTCAACCTTTTTAATGTATTCATCCGTAACTTTTTGCACTTCAGTTTCTCCGTTGATAAGATCATCCTCTGTAATTTGACTTGCTTTTTTCATTTTCTTTAAGTTTTCGTTAAAGTCTCTTCTCACTGATCTTATCGCTACTTTTGTTTCCTCAGCCATTTTATGTATATTTTTAACAATATCCTTCCTACGTTCTTCAGTCAGTTCAGGGAATACCAATCTTATTACTCTTCCGTCATTGCTTGGAGTAATTCCTAAATCTGATTTCATTATCGCTTTTTCAACAATAGAAATGAATTTTGATTCCCAAAGCGATATTGTCAAAAGCCTTGGTTCAGGTACTGCAATATTACCCATTTGATTTATTGAGGTCATTGTCCCGTAATAGTCTACCGAAATCTTGTCAAGTAAATGCGGGTTAGCTCTCCCGGCTCTGATTGTTGACAGATCCTTTTTCAAAACTTGCAAGGATTTATCCATTTTGATTTTGACCTCGCTGACTACTTCTTTCATGGCAGCTACTCCTCTCCTATAATAGTTCCATATTTGCTTCCTAGCACGGCAGCCTTTATATTTTGGTGTTCCTGCAGACCGAATATTATAACCGGAATCTTGTTTTCCTTACATAATGATACGGCTGATGCATCCATTATTCCCAATCCACGCGCCAAAATTTCAGTGTAGGTAATCTTTTCGATTTTTTTGGCATCAGGATTAGCTTTAGGATCATCATCATAAAGTGCGTCAACATTTTTTGCAAGCAAAATAACATCTGCTTCTATTTCAGCCGCACGCAGCGCAGCTGCCGTGTCAGTCGAAAAAAATGGATTCCCCGTCCCGCAGGCAAAAATGACGATCCGACCTTTCTCAAGATGCCTTATAGCCCTTCGGCGTATGTAAGGTTCGGCAATTTGCTGCATGTTTATTGCTGTCTGAACTCTGGTTGGAATATTATGTTTCTCAAGCGCATCCTGAAGCGCCAACGAATTTATCACAGTAGCCAGCATTCCCATATGATCAGCACTCGTTCTGTCCATATCTCCACTGTTTCTGCCTCTCCATATGTTGCCGCCCCCAACCACGACACCAATCTGAAGATCCATCTTTTTAATTTCAACGATTTGCTCAACTATTAAAGACAATACATCCCTGTCGATTCCGAATCCCTTTTTACCCGCCAGCGCTTCCCCGCTCAGCTTAAGTATAACTCTTTTATAAAGAGGTGCGACCATCTGTTGATCCTCCATATGCATCAGACTTACAATTGATTCATGTTAAACGTTTTAGCTTTTTATCACAAAACCCATAACAAACTTGTTGTGATCTAAACCTGACCCATAACCTCCTGAACGAAATTATCCTTCCGTTTCTCAAGACCCTCTCCCATTTGAAAACGAACAAAACGACGAATATTTATATTCTCCCCTATGGTCGCTATCATTTGGGTGACAAACTCCTGAACAGTTTTGTCGGTATCTTTTACAAAAAGTTGTTCAAGCAGACAAACATCTTTATAGAATTTATCAATTCTGCCTTCAACTATTTTATCGACGATCTTTTCAGGTTTTCCTTCATTTATAGCCTGAGCCTTAAGGATTTCCTTTTCCTTTTCGATTATATCTCCGGTAATCTCAACACGGCTCAAGTACTTAGGATTTGTAGCTGCTATATGCATTGCTATATCCCTTACGAATGTTCTGAACTCGTTGGTTTTCGCAACAAAATCGGTTTCGCAATTTATTTCAAGCAAAACGCCTATTTTCCCACCGGCGTGTATATATGATTCAACTATACCCTCAGCGGCAAGCCTGCCGGCTTTTTTAGCCGCAACCGCAAGCCCTCTTTCCCTTAAATATTCAATAGCCTTCTCCATATTTCCACTTGTTTCCTGAAGAGCTTTTTTGCATTCCATCATACCGACACCGGTACGTTCTCTCAGTTCTTTAACCATGGATGCGGATACCATTTTTCATACCTCCAGTTAAATCTTTTACAATTAATAATTCTAAACATACAAACGGGGAGAACGGGTAACCCCTTTCCTCCCCTTCGTTTTAACTCGGATTACTCTTCCTCTGTTTGTTTGCCTAGATTGCCCTCAATGACGGCATCTGCGATTTTAGATGTAATAAGTTTAATTGCACGAATGGCGTCATCATTTCCAGGTATAATATAATCAACTTCATCAGGATCACAATTGGTATCCACTATGGCGACAATCGGAATCTTGAGCTTTCTTGCTTCTAGTATTCCAATTCTTTCTTTCTTTGGATCTATGATGAATATCGCCCCTGGCAATTTCTTCATTAACTTAATGCCGCTTAAGTTTTTCTCAAGCTTTTCTTTTTCAAGCTTAAGCTTAATGACTTCTTTTTTAGGTAAAACTTCAAAAGTACCGTCTAATTCCATGCTATCAAGAACATGAAGGCGCTCGATTCTTTTTCGAATGGTTTTGTAATTGGTAAGCATACCTCCCAACCACCGCTGGTTAACATAATGCATTTCACAACGCTTTGCCTCTGTCTCGATTGATTCTTGAGCCTGTTTTTTTGTGCCTACGAATAAGATTTCTTGTCCTTCTGAAACAGTGTTGCGAATGAAGTTAAATGCTTCATCCATTTTTTTCACGGTCTTTTGCAGATCCAGTATATATATACCGTTTCTTTGTGTGAAAATATAGGGCGCCATTTTGGGATTCCATCTACGGGTTTGATGACCAAAGTGTACGCCTGCCTCCAAAAGTTGCTTCATACCTATGACTGCCATGTAATTCCTCCTATAAGTTATTCCTCCCCTTCCGTCAATCAACGCGACAATCACTAAAAAAGGACACCTGTCGCTTTGTCAGGAAGGGTGTGTATTGATTTTTAGTAGTATACCACAAGCATTTCCTTTTATCAACAGCATTTTTGATACTAATTATTTACATTTGAACTGACATGAATACATGCAAAGTTTGGAACAAATAATGTGGTCTAAAAATTCTCCGTCTCAATGGGAATAAAACAGACAGACAAAAAACCTATTGAAGCCGAAAGAAGCGACATCGTTTTAAGACGGAATACTATTGTATATGTGAAAGAATCAAACAAAGCCTTTACATTATCAAGATGAAATCCGGAAGCGATCATTGAGGTCTGTATAGCCTGCATCGAAGCGGCGGAGTTTATGAACCATCCAATAAAAATGGCAAATCCTAAACTTATCAATCCGGATGCAAAAAGAGAAGCACCAAACCATAAGAGAGTTTCTCTTAAGCGTCTCGTAATAACAAGCAACAATATAAAAAACGCAATCACGAGCATCGCTGAAATATACATGGTGCTTTTAAACAAAGCTATTGCATTTCTTATATTGTGTAAAAAAGCTATTGAAGTAATATCTTGCAGCCTAACGACATGAGGAATAGGACCTAACCAGAAATCAAGGATTTTCTCTTTGTTCTGATCATCCCCAAACTCGTACATATGATCCATTACAGCTTCTTTGAACATATAAATTCTTAATGTCGGAAGTTCTTCTGTCCTGTCATTCAAGAATTCGGCTAATTGATCCATTATGAGTATAACTTCCTGTCTTAACCAATCATCCGTCAATGCTTTCTCGAAATAGGCTAATCCCTCTCGTCCATGGGGGAGTTCAGTACTTAATCTTAGCAGCATCCATTGACGCAATTGATCGTAGAAATGCCGTTCAGAAAAAACTTCATCATAGAATGATGGGTTTAATAGCGTTTTGTTTAGTACCAGATTAAACTGCAAAACTGTCAGATTAGCTGTCATCACTACTAATAACAAAGCTGTAAGTATTGCTTTGACGAAAGATTTATCTGCATTGGACATTAGAATTGCACGTTCTTAATATAGTTTTCATGTATATCAAAAAGAAATCTTTGGTTTTCATTTATTCCTTCTATGGGAAAATTGGCATCCTTAAGAAGGAGTCTTTCTTCTCCTGCTTCATCGATCAGTATTTCATAAAAATATAGTTTGTTGTCTTTATAAAGCGGTGTCGCTCCTATCTTTTTGACTGTTCCATCTACTGTTCTTGAACGCCCTGTGGTCATATCTTTAACAAAACTATAATAATTAATAACCGGTGTCCCATAAACCCCCCATATGAAAATGCACAGGCATACACCCAACGTAAGAAGCACCATCCCAAGATTGCCGGAAAATGCGGAAGCAATTAATACCGATAATACAATCGATAGAATAAATGTTACAAAGACAACAAGCATTGTCACTTTAATCTGATGCACTATCTTTTGCAATATTATATCGTCATACATGATTGTCCTCCAAATAGAAAATATAAGTTAATATAGAAAAATCCCTGAGAACAGGGATTTTTCTATATGGTGGGGTTGATTGGGCTCGAACCAACGACCTCTACGATGTCAACGTAGCGCTCTAACCAGCTGGGCTACAACCCCACAGATAGATCTTTATGCTAGCCTACTTCATTGTATTTGTCAAGAGCGTTTTTTGCTCACTCAAATTTCCACCTTACTCCCTGTGGTGTATCCTCAAGAACTACGCCTTGAGATTTAAGCTCATCTCTTATTCTATCAGCCATAGACCAATTTTTGTCCGCTCTAGCCTGCTGCCTTTGCTCAACAAGCGATTTAATTCGATCATCAGTAATCGCATGCCCCATTTTTGAAAGAATTCCCAATATTCCCGCAATTTTCATGTAACATGAATAGGCTTCTTTAGCCTTGTCACGAGTCAACCCAGAAGTGATAGCAGAATTTATATCTCTTACTATATCAAACAACACAGCCAACGCTTCGGCAGTATTAAGATCGTCGTCCATTGCCTGCTCAAATCTTAACGTATAATTATCATAGTTTGTTTCGTTTAACTCAGTATCAATTTTCTTTTTATTCTCCGCGGAAATATAATGCTCAAGGTTTCTTTTCAGATTATAAAGTCTCCGGAGAGCATTTTCAGACTGCTCAAGCATTTTTCGCGCAAAATTTAACGGTTTTCTGTAATGAGCGGACAGCATAAACAATCTTATCACTTCAGGATCAAATTCTTTCAAAATATCTCTGACGGTGAAAAAATTGCCTAAAGATTTGGACATTTTCTGGTCATCGATGCTTACAAAACCGTTATGAAGCCAAATGTTTGCAAACGGCTTGCCCGATGCCCCTTCGCTTTGTGCTATCTCGTTTTCGTGATGCGGGAATATAAGATCCTGACCTCCCGAATGGATATCTACAGTTTCGCCCAAATACTCGGTTGCCATCACTGAGCACTCAATATGCCATCCCGGTCTGCCCATTCCCCAAGGACTATCCCATGCGGGTTCGCCTAGTTTTTGTCCTTTCCATAATACGAAGTCAATGGCTGACTTTTTATTTTCATTTATATCAACTCTTGCCCCTATGCTTATTTCTTGAATATCCTGCCCTGAAAGCTTTCCGTATTGTAAAAATACAGTGGTATCAAAATATACGTCATGTCCTGCCTGGTATGCAAAGCCTTTTGAGACAAGTTTCTCAATAAACGCGATCATATCGGTTATGTGCTCGGTTGCCCGGGGATGATGTGTTGCCCGCATTATTCCCAATGCATCCGCATCATTGTAATATTCTGCAATGAATCTGTCAGCAAGCTCGAAAACCGTTATGCCTTCTTTGTTTGCCCGATCAATCATTTTATCGTCGATATCTGTAAAATTTTGCACAAACTTAACCTTATATCCCTTGTACTCAAGATATCGCCTTAATACATCAAATACTATAAACGGCCGTGCGTTACCGATATGAAAATAGTCATAAACTGTCGGTCCGCAAGAATATATACGCACCTCGCCCGGGTAAACGGGTTTAAGCTCATCTTTTGTTTTTGTAAGAGTATTGCTAAGCTTCAATTAGATGCTCTCCCTTCCAGCTGCTCGATTCTTTCTTCTAAAGACGCAAGTTTCTTAAGCATTTCCGTCAGCTGCTCCTCTAAAGGATCAGGAAGCCTTACATGATCCAAATCAATTTCATCTTTTTGAGGCTGTATTCGCTTATTGTTCTTTTTTACGACCCTTCCCGGTACTCCAACTACCGTACAATCAGATAAAACTTCTTTTAATACCACGGCATTTGCCCCTACTTTTGAACGATCTCCTAACTTGAAAGGGCCAAGAATCTTTGCACCGGCGCTTATAACTACATTATCCCCAATTGTCGGATGACGCTTACCGGTATCTTTACCTGTTCCTCCTAAGGTAGCACCTTGGTATATGGTTACATTATTACCAATTTCAGCGGTTTCTCCGATAACAACACCCATCCCGTGATCTATAAATAAGCCTTCCCCGATTTTTGCGGCAGGATGTATCTCAATTCCTGTAAAAAATCTGCTCAACTGCGATAATACTCGACCAAGCAATCTAAATCCATGCAAATAAAACCAGTGTGCCAATCTGTGTATCAAAACCGCATGCAATCCCGGATAGCAAATAAGTATCTCAAACACATTTCTTGCAGCCGGATCTCTCTCTTTTATAGCCTTTATATCTTTTCGTATCCTATTTAGAATAACTGTCCCCTCCCCCAAAAACAATCCTTCATCCAATATTTATAACAGATGAAGGAAACCACAGCCTAAAATGTGAACAAACCCACCAACCATGCCAAAAAGTCATTTATGGCCTTTATAATACTTTCGACAATACCTATATTTTGTTCAATAAATCCCATAATTTCATTCAACAAAGTTTCTAAAAAGATAAGAACCTGCTCAACAATTTTTGAAATATCAGGAAACAAACAAACCCCCCCCTCCCCTAAATCAATTTAGCAATACGACCGCTTTAGCCGCTATTCCCATGCCTTGACCTTCAAATCCCAATCCTTCCGTAGTAGTAGCCTTTATGTTTATCTGTTTAGACGGCAAGTCAAGGACTTGAGAAATGTTTTGTGTCATTGCTTCAAAGTAAAACGCCATTTTTGGAGCTTGCGCGATTATAACCGCATCAATATTCGATATATGAAAACCCTTTTCACATATTAGCTCGTAAACCCGACGCAATAGCACAATACTTG
>BBPD01000134.1_pt1 | contig 10197 bp, 7 predicted proteins | sample 1344911 | NCBI WGS metagenome assembly BBPD01 (sample SAMD00019088, study PRJDB2971) | groundwater metagenome | biome: freshwater biome; feature: mineral spring; material: ground water | place: USA: CA, Sonoma | collected 2011-09 | depth surface m
GAGGGCGAGGTGTTCTTGGGCCGCTCGATCACCAAGACCACCAACATCAGCGAAGAGACCATGCGCCGCGTCGATGCCGAGGTGCGCCGCATCATCGACGAGCAGTACGCGCAGGCGCGCAAGCTGATCGAGGACAACGCCGACAAGATGCACGCCATGGCCAAGGCGCTGCTCGATTGGGAAACCATAGACAGCGAGCAGATCGACGACATCATGGCCGGCAAACCGCCGCGCGCGCCCAAAGACTGGACGCCACGCAACCCCAGCGTTGACGGTAGCGGTGGCGGCGGTTCGGCCGCAGCCAAGCCCGAGCCGGCCCCGACGGCGGCCTGAGTAGCGGCGCAGTGGTGGTGGGGGCAGCGGGCGCTGCCGCAGAGCACGGCGCGCCAGCCATCTGGCAGACCAGCCGGTTTGCGCTCTCGCTGGAGCGCCCGCTGGTGCTGGGGATACTCAACCTCACGCCCGATTCCTTCTCCGACGGCGGCCAGTACCTGCGGCCCGAGGCCGCCTTGCGCCAGGCCGAGCGCCTGCTGGCCGAAGGGGCCGATGTGCTCGATCTGGGGGCCGAGTCCACCCGGCCCGGTGCCACCCCGCTGCCGCTGGCCGACGAATTGCAGCGCCTGCTGCCGCTGCTGCGCGAGTTGCAGCGCTGGCAGGTGCCGCTGTCGATCGACACCTACAAGCCCGAGGCGATGCAAGCCTGCCTCGATGCAGGGGCCGACATCATCAACGACGTCTGGGCGCTGCGTTACCCGGCCAGCAGCAGCCCTGGCGGCCTGAGCGCCGAGGCGGTTATCGCGCAGCACCCCAATTGCGGCGTGTGCCTGATGCACATGCACCGCGAGCCGCAGACCATGCAGAGCGCACCCATGAGCGGCGATGTGCTGCCCCAGGTGCGCGACTTTTTGCTGGGGCGCGCGCAGGCGCTGCAAGCGCGCGGGGTCTCGCGCGCGCGCATCGTGCTCGACCCCGGCATTGGTTTTGGTAAAACGGTGGCGCAAAACTTTGCCCTGCTGGCGCGCCAGCGCGAGCTGCTGGCGCTGGGCTACCCGCTGCTGCTGGGCTGGTCGCGCAAATCGTCGCTGGGCGCGGTCACGGGCTGTGAGCAAGCAGCCGAGCGCCTGCCCGCCAGCGTGGCCGCTGCGCTGCTGGCGCTCGAGCGCGGGGCCAGCGTTCTGCGCGTCCACGATGTGGCACCCACGGTGCAGGCGCTCAAGGTGTGGCAGGCGATGCGCGAGCACGAGCGGGCCGAGCCGCCGCCGCCACAGCCAAACGAGCCATGATCGAGCCGCGATCGGTCCGATAATCCGCCCCATTCCCCACTACCGCAATAGGCAGCGCACTTTATGAGCAGACAATACTTTGGCACCGACGGCATCCGCGGCACGGTCGGCAAGCCGCCCATCACCCCGGATTTCGTGTTGCGCTTGGCCCATGCGGTTGGGCGCGTGCTCAAGCGCAGCCAGTCGCACCCCAAGGTGCTGATCGGCAAAGACACGCGCATTTCGGGCTATATGCTGGAGTCGGCGCTGGAGTCGGGCTTCAACTCGGCCGGGGTCGATGTGGTGTTGCTGGGGCCGCTGCCCACGCCGGCGGTGGCCTACCTCACGCGGGCCCAGCGCGCCAGCCTCGGGGTGGTGCTCTCGGCCAGCCACAACCCCTTTGCCGACAACGGCATCAAGTTCTTCAGCGCCCAGGGGGCCAAGTTGAGCGACGAGTGGGAGCTGGACGTCGAAGCCGCGCTGCTGCAAGAGCCGCTTTGGGTGGCCTCGGCGCATTTGGGAAAAACGCGGCGCCTGGATGACGCCGCCGGGCGCTACATCGAGTTTTGCAAAAGCACCTTTGGCACCGAGCTGAGCTTGAGCGGGCTCAAAATCGTCGTCGATGCGGCGCACGGGGCGGCCTACCACATCGCGCCCAAGGTGTTCCACGAGCTCGGGGCCGAGGTGATCGAAATCGGCTGCCAGCCCGACGGTTTCAACATCAACCACGAGGTGGGCGCCACGCACCCGCAGGCGCTGGTGGCGGCAGTGGGCCAGCACCGCGCCGACCTTGGCATTGCACTCGATGGCGACGCCGACCGCCTGCTGCTGGTCGATGCCAAGGGTCGGCTCTACAACGGCGACGAGCTGCTGTATCTGCTGGCCGACGACCGGCTCGGGCGCGACGAGGTGGTGCCCGGTGTGGTCGGCACGCTCATGACCAATATGGCGGTCGAGCTGGCCTTGCAGGCCAAAGGGGTGCCGCTGCGGCGCGCCCAGGTGGGCGACCGCTACGTGCTCGAAGAGCTGCAACGCCAGCGCTGGCCGCTGGGCGGCGAGGGCTCGGGCCATTTGCTGATTCTCGATAAGCAGACCACGGGCGACGGCATCGTGGCCGCCTTGCAGGTGTTGCAGGTGTGCGTGCGCAGCGGCCAGTCGCTGGCGCAGTTGCTGCAAGGGCTGACGCTGTTTCCACAAACCCTGCTCAATGTGCGGCTGCAGCCGGGGCAGGACTGGAAAACCCACGCCGCGCTGGCGCGCACCCTGGAGCAGGCCGAGGCGGCGCTGCAGGGCCAAGGGCGGGTGCTGATCCGGGCCAGCGGCACCGAGCCGCTGCTGCGCGTGATGGTGGAGGCGCGCGAGGCTGGGCTGGCGCAAAGCTGGGCCGAACGCCTGGTAGCCAGCCTGGGCACCTGATTTGCAGCGGCTATTCGGGCCTGGGCCCTCGGGTTTACGCCAACTTGTCATATTTTTGTGCGCTGCTCGTTTCATAATGGAGAGCTGCCATTAGGGAATGAACGATCAGACGCATGAGCACCGCACCGCATCTCAAACACGGCTTTCTGGACCGCGATCAGAGCATCTTGGCTTTCAACGAGCGGGTGCTGCACTGGGCGCGCCGACCCGAAGTGCCGCTGCTGGAGCGCTTGCGCTACCTGACCATCGTTTCATCCAACCTAGACGAGTTTTTTGAGGTGCGTTTTGCGCCGCAACTGGCGGCCTTTGTGAGCAACGAGCAGCGCGGGGCCATCAATGCGCAGAGTTTTCACGAGGTCGCGGCCAAGGTGCATGAGCTGGTGGCGCAGCAGTACGCGCTCTACAACGAGGAACTGCTGCCAGCGCTGGAAAAGCGCGGCATCAAGATCGTTGCGCACAGCGAGCGCACGCCGGCGCAGCGGCGCTGGGTGAAAGAATACTTCAGCACCGAGGTGCAGCCGCTGCTGCTGCCGATCGGGCTCGACCCCTCGCACCCTTTTCCGCAGGTGGCCAACAAGTCGCTCAACTTCATCGTGCGCCTGGCCGGGCGCGATGCCTTTGGGCGCGAAAACGAAGTGGCCATCGTCAAAGTGCCGCGCTCGCTGCCGCGCTACCTGCGCATCGTCGGTGCGCGCAACAGCAAAACCGCCTGCTTCGTCTCGATTTCGAGCCTGATCCGCTCGCACCTGGGCGATTTGTTCCCAGGCCGCACCGTGACCGAGTTTTCGCAATTTCGCGTCACGCGCCACTCCGATCTGGCGGTCGATGAAGAAGAGGTGAAAAACCTGCGCACGGCGATGCGCTTGGGCCTGACGCGGCGCCACTACGGCCAGGCGCTGCGGCTCGAAGTCTCGGCCGGGTGCTCCGAATTTTTGTCCGATTTTTTGCAGCAGCAGTTCAACCTGCCGCCCGAGTGCCTGTTCCGCGTGGCCGGCCCGGTGAACCTGGTGCGCATGACGCAGTTGATCGATCTGCTGGATCTGCCCGCCTTGCGCTTCGAGCCCTACCTGCCGGGTTGGCCGTCGCAACTGGTGCCGGGGCAATCTTTTTTCGAGCGGCTCAAAAAGGGCGATGTGCTCATCCACCAGCCCTACGAGAGCTTCGATGCGGTGCTGGCGTTTTTGCGCGAAGCGGTCGAAGACCCGCATGTGCTGGCGATCAAGCAAACCATCTACCGCACCGGCAGCAAGGGCGAAATGGCCGATTTGTTGCGCGAAGCGGTGCGCCGCGGCAAGGAAGTCACGGCGGTAGTCGAACTCAAGGCGCGCTTCGACGAAGAGGCCAACATCAACCAAGCCGAGCGGCTGGAGTCGGTCGGGGCGCAGGTGGTGTATGGCATCGTCGGGCTCAAAACCCACGCCAAGATGCTGCTCATCACGCGCCGCGAAGAAGGGCGGCTGGTGCGCTACGCCCACCTCTCGACCGGCAACTACAACCCCGGCACGGCCAGGCTCTACACCGATTTCAGCTACCTCACGGCCGATGAAGCCCTCACCAGCGACCTCGATCAGGTGTTTTTGCACCTGGCCAGCCAGAGCCGCTTGCCGCGTTTGCACAAAGTGCTGGCGGCCCCGTTTTACCTGCACAAGGGCATGTTGGAGCGCATCGACGCTTGCGTAAACGCGGCCAAACAGGGGCAGGAGGCGCGCATCATCATCAAAACCAATGCGCTCACCGACGAGCCGCTGGCTCGCGCCCTGGCGCACGCCTCGCAGGCCGGGGTGCAGATCGACGCCATCGTGCGCGGGGCCTGCATTCTGCCGGCTGGGGTGCCGGGCTATACGGATAACGTGCGCATCCGCTCTGTCATTGGGCGCTTGCTGGAGCACTCGCGGGTGTTTTACTTCCGCTATGGCGAACAAGAGGAGCTGTGGCTCTCCAGCGCCGACTGGATGAACCGCAACATGCTGCGCCGCATCGAGCTGGCCTGGCCGGTTAGCGACCCGGCGCTGCGCCAGCGCGTGATGGAAGAGGGCATACACCAATACCTGCAAGACAGCCGCAACGCCTGGTTGCTGCAAGCCGATGGCAGCTATGCGCTGGCCGGCATGCACCAAGGGCGCGGCCGCAACCCGCTGCATTCGGCCCAAACGGCCCTCATGACCCGCCACGGTAGCAAAGGATAAGCATGGACTTGATACTCTGGCGCCACGCCGAAGCCGAAGACCTAGAAGAAACCGAGGAACTGTGCGGGGCCGATTTGTCGCGCCGCCTCACGCCCAAGGGCGAGCGCCAAGCCATGCGCATGGCGGCCTGGCTGGACCGGCAACTGCCCGAAGGGGTGCGCATTTTTTGCAGCCCAGCGGTGCGCACCGAGCAGACCGTGATCGCGCTCGGGCGCAAATACAAGGCACGCGAAGAGCTGCGCCCCGACGGCTCAGTCGAAGAGCTGCTGCAACTGGTGCAATGGCCCGATTCCAAGCTGCCCGCCTTGGTGGTGGGGCACCAGCCCACGCTGGGGCGCACGGTGGCGCAACTGCTGGATTTGCGCGAGACCGAATGTTCGATCCGCAAAGGCATGTTGTGGTGGCTGCGCCAGCGTGAGCGCGACGGCCGCCTGCAGACCATCATCGTCACGGTGCAAACGCCCGAGCTGCTCTGATTTGCTGCTCGGCGCAGGCCGAGCGCAACTTGCGCGGCCTGCAGCCACACGGGCTGGGTTCAGCGCAGGTCCAGCTCCAACGCCCAGTGCGTTTTTTGCCAGGCCAGCGCCTCTTCTTCGAGCAACCAGGCCGATTGCGGGTGCTGCCGCGCCCAACCGGGTACGCTGGCAAAGCGAAACTGGGGCAATTTGAAGCTCAGCCGCAGAGCGGCGATATCGGGCTCTTTGCGCGCATGGCACAGCAGCACCGCCAGCCGCAGGCACAGCAGTTGTTTGGCAAACAGCTCCTCTTGCAGCTCGGCCTCGACCTTGCGCAGCTTGCCGCGCTGGCCCAGCACCAAGCGGCTCATGCGGTGCAGCTCGGGCAGCGAAAAGCCCGGCGCATCCACATGGTCTAGGATGTAGGCCCCGTGGCGGTAGGCGCCGCTGTGTGAAATGTGGGTGCCGATCTCGTGCAGGCGCGCGGCCCAGTCGAGTTTGCGCGAGTAGCGGCCATTGAGTGGGTCTTCTTCGGCCACTTGGTCAAACAGCCGCAGCGCCACCGCCGCAACGCGTTCGGCCTGCGCCTGGTCCACGGCATAGCGTTGGCCCAGCCAGCGCACGGTGCGCGCGCGGATGTCGGTTTGGTCGTTGCCGCGGTCGATCAGGTCAAACAGCGCACCCTGGCGCAGCGCCCCAAAGGAGCGGTGCAGCGCCTTGAGGTCGAACAGATCAAACAGCGCGTGCAGCACGCTCAAGCCGCCGCACAGCACCGGGCGGCGGTCGTCGCGCAGGCCCTCTAGGCGCAGCTCGTTGACGTGGCCGGCGCGCATCAGCCGCTCGGTGATCCAATCCAGCCCGGCGCGGGTGATCACGTCGGGCTCGAAGCCGTTGAGCGCCAAAATCTCGCACACCGCACCCGCACTGCCCGAGGAGCCGTAAGCCACTTGCCATTCGGCCTCGGGAAAGGTATCCAGGGCCTCGTCCAGCACCGCTTTGGCGGCAATCACGGCGGTGCGCAGCAGCGCCGCGGTGAACTGGCCGCGGGGAAAGTAGCGCTGCGTCCAGGAAACCGAGCCCAGCCGGTAGGACTCCATGCGCAGCGGCTCATAGCCTTGGCCGAGTATGAATTCGGTCGAGCGCCCGCCTATGTCGATCACCAAACGGCGCTCGTCCGACTGCGGCAGCAGGTGCGAAGCGCCCTGGTAGATCAGGCGCGCCTCTTCGTGGCCCGAGATCACGTCGATCGGAAACCCGAGGGTGCTTTGTGCCTTGCGCAAAAAATCGTCGCGGTTGCGCGCCTCGCGCAGCGTTTGCGTGGCGACCGCACGCACCTGGGTTTTCTTGAACCCCTGCAAGCGCTCGCCAAAGCGCGCCAGGCACTCCCAGGCGCGCTCCATCGCCGCCAGGCTAAGGTTTTTGTATTCATCCAGCCCGGCCCCGAGCCGCACCGACTCTTTGAGGTATTCGACCCGCTGCACGTGGCCCGATTCGCAGCGGCCAACTTCCAGCCTGAAGCTGTTCGAGCCTAGATCCACCGCCGCCAAAAGAGTTCCGTTTTCCATAGTGGTAAGTACCTATTTACTTCTCAAGCATACCACTTGGGGCAAAGGGCGTGGCCGTGTGTGGGTGCCACCCTCCCGCCGCTATAGGCGCAGCCAGAGCAGCCCGCGTTGCAGTGGTGGAGGCGGGCCGTGGTGTAATCGCAACCCCGTCGGCCGCCTCCGCCCCACCAGACCCATGCCCGTCCCCCAAGCCCGCCCCGATGCGGCCAGCGCCGCGCCCGCAGCCTCCGCGTCGGGCGCACAGCCTTCGGACGTGGCCACCGCATTTCCCGCAGCCCCAGACTGGCGCGCCTGCGTGGCCCCGATGCTCGACTGGAGCGACCGGCACTGCCGCACCCTGCACCGCCTGCTCACGCGCCGTGCGCGCCTCTACACCGAGATGGTGACGACCGGTGCCTTGCTGCATGGCGACGTGCGCCGCCACCTTGGCTTCGATGCCGCCGAGCACCCGCTGGCCTTGCAACTGGGCGGCAGCGAGCCGGCTGATCTGGCCCAGTGCGCGCGCCTGGGGCAGCAGTGGGGCTACGACGAAATCAACCTCAACTGCGGCTGCCCGAGCCCGCGGGTGCAGCGCGGCGCTTTTGGGGCTTGCCTGATGGCCGAGCCGCAGCGCGTGGCCGACTGCGTGCGCGCCATGCGGGCGGCGGTGGACATCCCGGTCACGGTCAAGCACCGCATTGGCCTAGACCAAGAGCAAAGCTATGGCTTTGTGCGCGATTTCGTGGGCACCGTGGCCGAAGCGGGCTGCACGGTGTTCATCGTGCATGCGCGCAGCGCCTGGCTGCAGGGCCTGAGCCCGAAAGAAAACCGCGAAGTGCCGCCGCTGCGCTACGAGGTGGTGCAGCAGCTCAAGCGCGATTTTCCGGCCCTCACGCTGGTGCTCAACGGCGGCTTGCAGACCGCGCAGCAAATGGCCGAGCAGTTGCAACACCTCGATGGCGTGATGGTGGGCCGAGCGGCCTACCACCAGCCCTGGGATTTGAGCCGCTGGGATGAAATTTTTTACGCCGCCGCAGCCTTCGATTCAAACCGCGACACCGTGGAAGCGGCCATGGTGCACTACATGGAGCGCCAAGCCGCTCAGGAGGGCACCCCTTGGTACGCGGTGGCGCGGCATCTGCTGGGCCTGCGCCACGGCCAGAGCGGGGCCCGGCGCTGGCGCCAGGTTTGGAGCGACCACCGCCTCAAAGACCTGCCAGCGCGTGAGGTCTGGCAGCGCGCGCAGCAGGCTTTGCACCTATGATGCGCGGTTGCGCATGAATACCTACCCCGACGTTTCCTTTTTCCCGCGCCCGGCCAAGCCGCTGCCCAGTTTCAAACCCTACTGGGCCAAGCGCTTGGGCGTTGCGCCCTTTTTGCCCACCAGCCGCGCCGAGATGGAGCGCCTGGGCTGGGACAGTTGCGACGTGGTGCTGGTCACCGGCGACGCCTACGTCGATCACCCCAGCTTTGGCATGGCGGTGATCGGGCGCGTGCTGGAGGCGCAGGGCTTTCGCTTGGGCATCATCGCCCAGCCCGATTGGCACAGCGCCGAGCCGTTTAAGGCGCTGGGGCGGCCGAATCTGTTTTGGGGCGTGACTTCGGGCAATATGGATTCGATGATCAACCGCTACACGGCCGATCGCAAAATCCGCTCCGACGACGCCTACACCCCCGGCGACGTGGGCGGCAAGCGCCCGGACCGCGCCGCCATCGTTTACAGCCAGCGCTGCCGCGAAGCCTATAAGGATGTACCCATCGTGCTCGGCGGCATCGAAGGCTCGCTGCGCCGCATCGCCCACTACGACTACTGGAGCGACCAGGTGCGGCGTTCGGTCGTGGTCGATGCCAAGTGCGACCTGTTGCTGTATGGCAACGCCGAGCGCGCCATCGTCGAGATCGCGCACCGGCTGGCGCGGCGCGAGCCGGTGCAGCAGATCACCGACGTGCGCGGCACCGCCTTCGTGCGCCGCAGCAGCGCGCCGGACTGGATCGAGCTCGATTCGACCGAAGTCGATCGCCCCGGCCGCGTGGAAGCGCACTTGAGCCCCTACCTGAGCACCAGCGAGCAGGCGCAGGCGCGCGGGGCGAGCTGTTCCAAAGAAGAAACATCCGCTTCCAAAGAAGAAGCCCCCGTTCGGGCTGAGCCTGTCGAAGCCCTTGCGAGCCCTGCTACCCTTCGACAAGCTCAGGACGGGCCAAGCTCAGGGCGAACGGTGAATGTGCAGGTCAAACCCATCGCCTTTCACCCCCCGCTGGCCCTGCGCGCCAAGGCCACCGCACCGGCACGCGATCGCACCGTGATCCGCCTGCCCAGCTACGAGCAGGTGCGCGCCGACCCGGTGCTCTACGCCCACGCCAGCCGCGTGCTGCACCTAGAAACCAACCCCGGCAACGCGCGTGCGCTGGTGCAGGCGCACGGCAGCGGAGCCACGGCGCGCGAGGTCTGGATCAACCCGCCGCCCATCCCCTTGAGCAGCGCCGAAATGGACTGGGTGTTCGACCTGCCCTATGCGCGCAGCCCGCACCCGAGCTACGCCGACGAACACGGCCGCCACGACGGGGCTACCAAAATCCCGGCCTGGGAGATGATCCGCTTCAGCGTCAACATCATGCGCGGCTGCTTTGGCGGTTGCAGCTTTTGCTCCATCACCGAGCACGAAGGCCGCATCATCCAGAGCCGCTCCGAAGACTCGATCGTGCGCGAAGTCGAGCAAATCCGCGACCAGGTGGCGGGCTTTACCGGCGTCATCAGCGACCTCGGCGGCCCCACCGCCAATATGTACCGTCTCGGCTGCAAGAGCCCCGAGATCGAGGCCGCCTGCCGCAAACCGAGCTGCGTCTATCCCGGCATTTGCAGCAATTTGCACACCGATCACCGGCCGCTGATCTCGATCTACCGGCGCACGCGCGCGCTGCCGGGAATCAAAAAAGTGCTGATCGGCTCCGGCCTGCGCTACGACCTGGCGGTGCAAAGCCCCGAGTACGTGCAAGAGCTGGTGCAGCACCACGTGGGCGGCTACCTCAAGATCGCGCCCGAGCACACCGAGGGCGGGCCGCTCTCCAAGATGATGAAGCCCGGCATCGGCAGCTACGAGCGCTTCAAAAAGCTGTTCGATCAGTACAGCGCCGAGGCCGGCAAGAAGCAGTACCTGATTCCGTACTTCATCGCCGCCCACCCCGGCACCAGCGACGCCGACATGATGCAGCTCGCGCTCTGGCTCAAGCGCAACGGTTTTCGCGCCGACCAGGTGCAGACCTTCTACCCCAGCCCCATGGCCAGCGCCACCGCCATGTACCACAGCGGGCTCAACCCGCTCAAGGGCATCCACCG
>BBPD01001721.1_pt1 | contig 10184 bp, 10 predicted proteins | sample 1344911 | NCBI WGS metagenome assembly BBPD01 (sample SAMD00019088, study PRJDB2971) | groundwater metagenome | biome: freshwater biome; feature: mineral spring; material: ground water | place: USA: CA, Sonoma | collected 2011-09 | depth surface m
CGAAACCCTGCTCAGCCACTTGCTCAAGAGCAACTGCCAAGTCACCGGCCAGCCCGACTGGGCCAGCGTGCAAATTGCCTACAGCGGCACAGCCATAGACCAGGCCGGCCTGCTGCAATACCTGGTCAGCTACCGCTTGCAGCAGGAATTTCACGAACCCTGCGTGGAGCGCATCTACACCGACATCATGGCGCGCTGCCGGCCCAGCCGCCTGAGCGTGTACGCCCGCTTCACGCGCCGCGGCGGCATAGACATCAACCCCTGGCGCAGCAGCCACCCGCAACGCCCGCCGCCGCTTGCGCGCAGCGCGCGCCAGTGAAGGCAGCGGCGCAGCGGGAAGAAATTTCAAGCAAAAAGACCCTGATTGCCCTGGCCGCCAGCGGCGCCGCTTATGGGAGGAACGGCAGAACCCGTTTTGCCACATATTTTCTGCAAAATTACCGCTTTTGCAAAAAGTAAATGGCACTACCGATTTGATGGATTCAACCAAGATGGCGCATACTTTAGACAAAAAGCAGGTTTTTGCCTAAAATACAGGGCAAATGGCTCGAACGTTTCAGCGCCCCTTTCCGTCGGTCAGCAAGCAAGCTCAAGAACTCGGTGAACGGATGAAGCTTGCCCGTTTGCGCCGCAAGCTGTCAACAGTCTTGTTCGCGCAGCGCATGGGCGTCTCGCGCGAAACGCTGCGCCGGCTCGAAGCGGGTGATCCCCATATCGCCTTTGGCACCTACATGCGGGCCTTGCGCGTGCTCGGACTCGACAAGGACATTGACACCATCGCAAGCGATGATGCCCTTGGCCGCAAGCTGCAGGACGCAGCGGCATTGGCGGCGACGCCACGACCGCGAGGCTCGACAAGCCGCCAGGCCGATACAAGCAAGGGGGTCAAGAGCCAGCCTGCGCCGGGGAAAGATGATGTCCCAAAAGCGTGAAAGGCCGTCCATCGAGGTATATCTCGACGCACCGGAGCTGGTCCCCTCTCAGCAGGTCGGCACCCTGTATCGGCACGACGTGCGCACGGACTTGGGCCTCTCCTTCAAGTACGACCCGTCCTGGCTGAAGCACGAGAACGCGTTCCTGCTGGACCCGCGCCTGGACCTTTGGGCTGCAGAGCAGCACCCGCCGCATCCAGCGAGCGCGTTTGGCATCTTCCTGGACTCTGCCCCAGACCGCTGGGGCAGAGTCCTCATGGAACGCCGTGAAGCCGCAGCCGCCGAACGCGAGCAACGGCCGATGCGCGCACTCCAGGAGGTCGACTTCCTGCTTGGTGTCCATGATTTCACCCGCATGGGCGCGCTGCGTTTCAAGGAGCCAGGTGCCGCACACCACCTGGACAACAGCGCCAACGCGGCGCCACCTGTGACGGACCTTCGTGAGCTGGCCTCTATCAGCCGACGCATCGAGGAGCCGGGAGTCGAACGACTGCCGGAATATGAGCGGTGGCTTGCGATGCTCATCGCACCGGGGACATCGCTTGGAGGCGCCCGTCCAAAAGCCAACTTCCGTATGCCAGGCGACGAACTGTGGCTCGCAAAGTTCCCCGCCAAGGACGACCGCTACGACGTCGGAGGGTGGGAGTTTCTCGTGCACCGCCTGGCCATGCGGGCTGGCATCTGGGTGCCGGCTGCCCGACTAGAGCACTTCACAGACCGCTACGCGAGCTTTTGCGCTGCCCGCTTTGACCGACGCGGCGAGCTTAGGCGCATGTACGCCAGCGCCATGACCATGCTCGAGCATCGGGACGGGGAAGACGGCGCGAGTTACCTGGAACTGGCCCTGTTTCTACAAGACCAAGGAGCCCAGGGACACATAGACCAGGACCTGGAGCAGTTGTACCGCAGGGTCATTTTCAACGTCATGGTGGGCAACCGGGATGACCATCTGCGCAACCACGGCTTCATCCGCGTGCCGTCAGGGTGGCGCCTTTCGCCCGCATTTGACGTCAACCCGAACCTCGCGAAAGCTGAGCACTCGCTCAGCTTGGACGGCAAGAGCGCTGTTCCCAGCCTCAAGCTGGTGAAGGAGACAGCGGACTTCTACCGCTGCGACGACCGGGCGCAACAAATCATCGACGAAGTGCACATGAGCGTGCGCGAATGGCGCCAAGAAGCGCAACGCATCGGCCTGCCCTCAATCGAAATCAAACGCATGGAATCCGTGTTCCTGCAAGCCTGAAGCCCGCATAACTGCGCTCAGGCCGACGTGACGCGTGCCGGCTTGGGCATCGACCTCAGCGGCTTCCAGATAGCGCGCAACACTACGCCAGGCCTTGTCGCGCCGCACCAGCGCCCACGTCAACTGCGGCAAATTTGAAGCCGATGTTGCTGGCAGAACAGTGGCGCAGCGGGAAATCTTTGCAAGCTGGCCCGCCCGCCTGAGCCCGCCACACCCGCTGCGGCGCGTTTTGTTGCGGCCAAGCGACACAAAAGCGCGCCGGTGCGGGAAAACTTTGCATCCTGGCGCGGCTTCTGGTGCAATGGGCGCAGCTTCCAAGCACGGAAGTTGGTTTGTGGGCCGTCAGGCCTGCCGGCTCATTTTTTCAACTCTGGAGAAATCTCAATGAAAAAGACCTTGATTGCCCTGGCCGCCGTCGCCGCCACCGGCGCCGCTTTTGCCCAGTCTGCCGTCACGCTGTACGGCGTGGTGGACATGGGCATTGCCATGCAGGAAAACACCAACACTACCGGCATTGCGGTACTGGGTCCGGTAAGTATCGAGCGCAACCGCATGATGTCGGTTGCCGCCGCCTCGCGCATCGGTTTTCGCGGCAACGAAGACCTGGGCGCCGGTCTGCGCGCCAACTTCCTGGTCGAGTGGGGCTTTGACCCCAGCGAAGATCCCATCGCCCTCAGCAACCGCCAGTCCTTCGTCGGCCTGAGCGGCGCCTTCGGTGAAGTTCGCCTGGGCCGCCAGGTTACGCCCTACCACACCGTTCAGGGCGCGGTCGACTTTGGCGGCGGCCTGGCTTCGCCCGGCTACATTCCCCTGCTGCACAACCGCGCTCGCAGCAGCAACGCCATCACCTACATCAGCCCCAGCTTCAGCGGTGTGACCGTGACGGCGCAGGCCGGCGTGGGCGAGCGAGACAACGTTCCTGCTGATGCTCGCAACGACAACTCCTTCGGCCTGAACGCCATTTACGCCGCCGGCCCGCTGACGCTGGCCGCTGCCTTTGACCGGGTTGACTACGCCCGCACTTTCAGCTCGGTCGGTGGGAACGCCGGTGCTGCTATTCCGCTGTTCGGTGACAACGGCGCTGTTCCTGGCATGGGCGGTCTTTCCAGTCGCACCAGCGTGTGGGCCGTCGGCGGCGCCTACAACTTCGAAGTGGCCCGTGTTGCGCTGGCCTACTCCTACCTGACCGACGACAAAGCCGTTGGCAACGACGTCAAGTCCGACGGCTGGAACCTGGGCGTGCAGGTCCCCATGGGCGCCATCACCCTGTTCGGCAACTTCGGTCAGGCCGACGTGACGCGCGCCGGTGTGGCCAACAGTATCGACGTCACTGGCTTCCAGCTCGGCGCCACCTACGCTTTGTCGCGCCGCACCAGCGCCTACGTCAACTACGGCAGTCTCGAACTCGATGTAGCCGGCCGAGGCACGCTCGATCGCACCCAGTTCGCCGTTGGCGTTCGCCACAACTTCTGATGCCAAGCGGGCTTGGGCCCGCTGAGCCTTGGCTGCTGTGTCAAACCCCTGCCGTCTTTGTGCGGCAGGGGTTTTTTTGCGCCCGGCACGGGCGCCTGGGTGCTGGCGCGAACCGCGCACAGGGCGCCCAGCGCAAGGGCATGAGGGCGGCTGCCACGAAGCTGGGAGGCGTCCGTGGACAAGGCTCATCGTGCTTTGTGGCGTCCCCGCTTCAGGGGCTGCCCCGTTTTCACCGGGCCGAAGCAACAGGGCAGCCAGCAGCGCCGCAACCTTGCGCAGCGGCAACAACAAGCGTGACAAACCCATGACACCGGGGCGACAGTGGGCACGTTTGTTGCTCATTTGCTCAGGGCGCGTGTTCCAGCGTCCGCTTCATCAATCTTGCACCGGAGTTTCCCCATGAAAAAAAGCACTTTCACCCGCCTGGCCTTGGCGGGCAGCCTGCTGGCAGCCGCCAGCCTGCCCAACTTGGTGCAAGCCCAGGGCCTGTCGTTCAATATCGGTGCGGTTTCGCTCTACAAGTACCAGGGCATTGACCAGGACAACCGGCAGCCGGGCAATTTCATTCCCGCCTTGCAGGGCGGGGTGGATTACGTTTTTGCCAATGGCTTTTACATCGGCAACTGGAATTCCACCGGCAAGTTCGGTCAGGCCAATGTCGAAATCGACCTCTACGGCGGTTTCAGCCGCGAGCTCATCCCCGGGCTGACGGCAGACCTGGGCCTGGTGCGCTACCTGTACCCGAACAGCGGTGGCGGCTGGAACGGCACAGAAGCCTACGCCAGCCTGGCCTACGGCGCCTTCAGCGTCAAGTACCAGCACGGCCTGAGCGGCTGGAACGACCAGCGCGAACGCCTGAGCCTGAGCCTGGAGCACCCGCTGGGTGAGAAAATTTCGCTCAACGCCGGTGTGGGTTTTCGCAATTCGGCCAATTACGGCGGCGCGCGCGACTTTCACCTGGGCCTGAGCTACGCGCTGAACCCGGGCCTGAGCGCATCGGCCACCGTCTCCGGCGCCGATACGGCTGCCGACAAAGCCGGTGCGGCCGGCAAGACCCGTCTGGTGCTGGGCCTGAGCCACTCGTTCTGATGCGCTGACGGCGCGGCCTGGGGGCTGGCAGTCTTGCCGGGGGCGCGCTAGAATCAAGGCCTTTTGAAACCGCTTGCAGCGATTGCGTTCCCATGCCGGCCGCGGCCTGCGCGCGCCGGCGTTTGGCCTGCGCGCGCAGCCGCAACCATGCCAGGCGCGCCGGCGCCGGCTGCAGCCGCAGTCTTGTCATGCGCGCCACATCGGCGCCGGATGAAACACACCCTTGCCGGCGTGCTGCGTCGCTGCGGCCTGAGAACCTGAACCCATGGAAATTGCCTTACTTGTCGCGCTGATCTTGTTCAATGGCTTGTTTGCCATGTCAGAGATCGCGCTCATGACCGCACGCAAGGTGCGGCTGCAAAAGTTGATCGACGAAGGCGACGGGGCCGCAGCCGCTGCGCTCAAGCTGGGCGAAGACCCCACCCGTTTTCTCTCCACCATCCAGATCGGAATTACCTCGATCGGTATTCTGAACGGCATCGTCGGCGAGGCCGCGCTGGCCGATCCGCTGGCCGCCTGGCTGATCGGGCTGGGCGTGTCGGAAAAATCCAGCGTCATTTTGGCCACTGGCCTGGTGGTGGTGGTCATCACCTATTTCTCCATCGTCGTCGGTGAGCTGGTGCCCAAGCGCATAGCGCAGTCAAACCCGGAGATGCTGGCGCGGCTGGTGGCGCGCCCGATCGACTGGCTGGCCATTGGCACCAAGCCCTTCGTGCTGTTGCTATCGTTCTCGACCCAGGCTTTGCTGCGCCTGCTCAAGGTCAAGAGCAACAGCAACAGCGCCGTGACCGAAGAGGAGATTCACGCCATGCTGGCCGAGGGCACCACCGCCGGTGTGATCGAGTCGCATGAGCACACCATGGTGCGCAACGTGTTTCGGCTCGACGACCGCCAGATCGGCTCTTTGATGGTGCCGCGCGGCGACGTGGTGGTGCTGGACCTGGAGCAGCCGTATGAGACCAATATGGAGCGGGTGGAGCAGACCGACCATGCGCGCTTTCCGGTTGTGCGCGGCAGCATGAGCGATGTGGTGGGCGTGCTGAGCGCGCGCGCCTGGTTGTCCAACGCGCTGCGCGGCGGCGATCGGCGCGAACTCGGCGAGCAAAGTCTGCAAGCGCCGCTCTATGTTCCAGAGACCATCACCGGCATGGAACTGCTGGACAATTTTCGCCTGTCTGACGTGCACATGGCGTTCGTGATCGACGAGTACGGCGAGGTGCAGGGCATTGTGACGCTGCAAGACCTGATCGAGGCCATCACGGGCGAATTCAGCCCGCGCGACCCCGAAACCTCGTGGGCCGTGCAGCGCGAAGACGGCAGTTGGCTGCTCGACGGCCACATTCCGGTGCCCGAGCTCAAAGACCGCCTGGGCCTGGATGCGGTGCCCGACGAGGAGCGCGGCCGCTACCATACCCTGAGCGGCATGATGATGCTGCTGACCGGGCGCTTGCCCAAGGTGACCGACGTGGTCAGTTGGGAGGGCTGGCGGCTGGAGATCGTCGACATGGACGGGCGTACCATAGACAAGGTGCTGGCCAGCCGGCCGCCGTCGGATGCCGACTTGGCGCCCGCTGAGGCGCCCGAAGAACCGCTGCGCCCGGCATGAACCGACCAGGTCGACGCCCGGAGCTGCCATGAACCCGCCGGAGTTGCCGCCTGCAGCGCGCAGCCCAGGGCGGCACTTGTCGGTGCTGTTGTTCGAGCTGGCCCACGACAGCAGCCGCGAGCGCATTTCGGTGGCAGACTTGCTCGACGCGCTAAGCGACCGCGCGCTGGCGGCGATGATGTTCATTTTTGCCGCCATCAACGTGCTGCCGCTGCCGCCCGGGGCCTCTTCGGTGCTGGGCGCACCGCTGGTTTTTCTGGCGCCGCAACTCATGCTCGGGCTGCGGCCCTGGCTGCCGGCCCGGTTGGCGCGGCGCTCGATCGCGCGCACCGACTTCGTCACCCTGGTGCGTCGCCTCGTGCCCTGGGTCATGCGGGCCGAAAAATTGCTCAGACCGCGCCTGGGTGTGCTGGTGCGTCCGCCGTTCGAGCGCCTGGTTGGCTTGTTGTGCCTGTTGCTGGCGCTGCTGGTGGTGCTGCCGATTCCGCTGGGCAACGCGCTGCCGTCGCTGGCGATCAGCTTTTTTGCGCTCGGTATTCTGGAGCGCGACGGTTACTGGATACTGGCCGGTCTGTTCACCTCGGTCGTGGCCGTCGTGGTAGTCTCCGGGGTGTTGTTTGCGCTGACCAAAGCGGCGCTGTTCATGCTTGCACAGGTGTTGCAATGAGCTTTTCCATTTGTCAAGATTTTTTTGCCGCGCGCTGGCAGGCCCGGGTGAGTTTGAGCCTGCTGTTCTGGCGCGACATGCTGGGCGTGGCCACCTTGCTCAACTTGCTGGGCGGCTTTCTGGTCTTGATCGTGCTGGCGCAGGGCCTGCAGGCGACCTGGGCGCTGGTCATTTTCTTTGCGCTCAAGCCCTACAACCTGTTTTTGCTGCTGGCGGTCTGGCGTTCGCCGCAGCGAACCCCGCTCACCTTGCTGGTGGCCGGGCTCTGGTTTGGCGTCATGCTGCTGTTGTGAGCGCACCCCGGCGCGGCGCTCAGCAGGTCTGGGCAAACAGCTCGCGCCCGATCAGCATGCGGCGAATTTCGCTCGTGCCGGCGCCTATTTCGTACAGCTTGGCGTCGCGCCACAGGCGCCCGAGCGGGTAGTCGTTGCTGTAGCCGTTGCCGCCAAAAATCTGCACGCCTTCGCCGGCCATCCAGGTGGCTTGTTCGGCGCACCACAGAATGACCGAGGCGCAGTCTTTGCGCACCTGGCGCACGTGTTCGCTGCCCAGCAGGTCCAGATTCTTCGCCACCGTGTAGGCAAACGAGCGCGCCGCTTGCAGCACGGTGTACATGTCGGCCACTTTGCCCTGAATCAACTGAAATTCACCGATGCTTTGGCCGAACTGCTTGCGGTCGTGGATGTAGGGCATCACGTTGTCGAGCACGGCTTGCATGATGCCCAGCGGACCGCCGCTCAGCACCGCGCGTTCGTAGTCCAGCCCGCTCATGAGCACCCGGGCGCCGTGGTTGAGGCCGCCCAGGATGTTTTCCGGCGGCACCTCGACGTTGTCGAACAGCAGCTCGCCGGTGGGGCTGCCGCGCATGCCGAGTTTGTCGAGCTTTTGCGCGACGCGAAAGCCGGGCATGGACCGCTCGATCAGAAAGGCCGTCACGCCGCGCGCGCCGAGTTCGGGTTCGCTCTTGGCGTAGACCACCAGCGTGTCGGCGTCGGGGCCGTTGGTGATCCACATCTTGCTGCCGTTGAGCAGGTGGTAGCCGCCTTTGTCTTCGGCCTTGAGCTGCATGCCCATGACGTCCGAGCCGGCGCCGGACTCGCTCATGGCGAGTGCACCGATGTGTTCGCCGCTGATGAGTGGGGGCAGGTATTTGTGCCGTTGCGCGGCGCTGCCGTTGCGCTTGATCTGGTTGACGCACAAATTGCTGTGCGCGCCATAAGACAGACCGACCGAGGCGCTGGCGCGGCTGATTTCTTCCATTGCCACCATGTGCGCCAGATAACCCATGTCGGCGCCGCCGTATTCCGCGCCGACCGTGATGCCGAGCAGGCCCACGTCGCCCATCTTGCGCCACAGGTCGGCGGGAAAACAGTCGCTGCGGTCTATTTCGGCCGCGCGCGGGGCAATTTCGGCCTGCGCGAAGTCGCGCACCGCGTCGCGCAGCGCGTCGATGTCGGCGCCGAGTTGAAAGTCCAGGCCGGGCAGGGTGTTCATGGCGGGGGTGTCTCCTGAAATGAAGCGTTGCAAAGACGTCAGGCGGAGCTGGCGCGCGCGAGCTTTTGTTCGGCTTTGAGCAGCAAGGCGCGGGCTTCTCTTTCGTGCGCCTTGACTTCGTCGAGATTGGCCGCCAGATCGGCCAGTTGCGCTTCGATCTGGTGCCGGTGTTCGGCCAGTACGCTGAGAAATTTATGCAACTGCGCGCCGGTGTCGCGCGGGCTGTCGTACATGTCTATGATTTCTTTGGCCTCGGTCAGCGACAGGCCCAGGCGCTTGGCGCGCAAGGTGAGCTTGAGGCGGGTGCGGTCGCGCGCGCTGTAGACCCGGTTGCGCCCGCCCGGGCCTTCGCGCCGCGGCTGCAGCAGGCCCATGTCTTCGTAAAAACGAATCGTGCGCGTGCTCAGGTCGAACTCGCGCGCCAACTCGCTGATGCCGTAGGTCTGGTGGCTCGACATGGGGCACTCGGGTGTTGTCTGGTGCTTGACAGCAGGCTTGTTCGGGGCTGCGTAAAATGCGCGCAGATTTGACGTTTACGTTAACGTCAAACCCAGCCATCTTACCGGAAACGCCAGCGCATGACACCGCCCACCAAAGAACAACTCGAAGCCCGCTTGCACTACCCGCTGGGCGCAGAGTTGCCGCCGCCAGGGCGGGCGCTGGTGCTGGCGCCGGGCGTCAAGTGGCTGCGCATGAGCCTGCCGTTTGCGCTCGATCACATCAATCTGTGGCTGCTGCGCGACACGCTGGACGGCCGGGACGGCTGGTCGGTGGTCGATTGCTGCATTGCGCGCGACGAGTCGCGTGCGCAGTGGGAAGCCGTTTTTGAGAACGAACTCGAAGGCCTGCCGATTTTGCGCGTGATCGTCACCCACATGCACCCGGACCATGTGGGGTTGGCGTACTGGCTGTGCGAGCGCTGGTCGTGCCTGCTGTGGATCAGCGCCACCGACTACTACGCCGCGCGCGTCGGATCGGTCAGCAGCACCGGCTTTGGTGGCGCGGGCGCGGCCGCCTTTTTCGCTGCTCACGGCCTGAGCGACCCGCAGAGCCTGGAGAAAATCCGTGCCCGCTCCAGCTACTACCCGAACATGGTGCCGCAGGTGCCGGGTCGGTTTTGTCGCCTGCAAGACGGCCAGACGCTGCGCATAGGCGGGCGCGGCTGGCGCTGCATCAGCGGCTACGGCCACGCGCCCGAGCACATGGCCCTGCACTGCGGCGAGCTCGACGTGCTCATCAGCGGCGACATGGTGTTGCCGCGCATTTCGACCAACGTCAGCGTGTACGACGTCGAGCCTGAGAGCGATCCCTTGCGGCTGTTTCTGGAATCGCTGGAAAAATACCTGCCACTGCCCGCGCAGACGCTGGTATTGCCCTCGCACGGCAAGCCGTTCACCGGTCTGCACGAGCGCATCGGCCAGCTCAAACAGCACCACGCCGACCGTCTGGCCGAGGTGTTGCAGGCTTGTCAGGAGCGCGCGTGCAGCGGCGCCGATATTTTGCCGCTGATGTTCAAGCGCGAGCTGGACCTGCACCAGACCACCTTTGCCATGGGCGAGACGGTGGCGCACCTGCACCGGCTGTGGTTTGCCGGGCAACTGCGGCGCGAGCGCGACGCGCAAGGCGTCTGGCGCTTCAGAAGCTGCTCGCTCTAGGCCCTTCGACAGGCTTCCTTCGACA
>BBPD01007681.1_pt3 | contig 10184 bp, 7 predicted proteins | sample 1344911 | NCBI WGS metagenome assembly BBPD01 (sample SAMD00019088, study PRJDB2971) | groundwater metagenome | biome: freshwater biome; feature: mineral spring; material: ground water | place: USA: CA, Sonoma | collected 2011-09 | depth surface m
TAAACCAAAGGATTTTCATACAAACTATGCATAGTGTGATAGGCTCCTTTATACTTCAATCCAGTTGTTCAATAAACGATGTAATTCTATCCAAACCTTTGGTGATGTTTTTGAGTGAAGTTGCGTAAGATAGTCTCACATATTCTTCAGCTCCAAAAACAATTCCGGGAACTACAGCTACGTTTACAGTATTAAGAAGCACCTCGGAAAACGTCAGAGAGTCGGTTATCTTTACGCCATTTATAACTTTGCCAAACAATTGACCTATGTTCATCATTACATAAAATGCACCTTTGGGAGCAGCACAGGACACTAAACTCATCTTATTAATTCTCTCAACCATATAGTCTCTTCTTGCTCCAAACTCGCTACGCATTTTACACACCTCTTCCTTTGTACCGTTAAGAGCGGCACATGCGGCATATTGGGCTATGGAATTAGGGTTTGATGTTGAATGGCTTTGAATATTGGTCATGATATCTATTATTTCACGTTTTGCCGCAACATAACCTATTCTCCAACCTGTCATTGCATAGGATTTCGACATACCGTTCACGGTAATGGTTAAATCATATATATCTTTATTAAATGAAGCAATGCTGTGGTGTGTGGCATCATCGTAGATCAATTCTTCATATATTTCATCCGATATGACAAATAGATTGTTTGCAACCGCAATCCCGGCAATTTTGCGAAGCTCTGTTTCGTTGTAAACGCTGCCGGTTGGATTGTTTGGACTATTGATTATCAAAGCTTTTGTCCGTTTAGTGATCGACTTTGCTATATCTTCAGGTGATGGTTTAAAATCATTACATTCCTTTGAATTTATAAAAACGGGAATGCCATCAGCCATTCTTACCATCTCAGGATAGCTCAGCCAATAAGGGGAAGGAATCAAAACTTCATCTTCCGTATTTAAAATTGCCTGAAAGATGTTGTAAAGGGAATGTTTTGCACCGTTTGAAACAATTATTTGGTTAGATTCATAAAACAAATAATTGTCCTGCTCAAATTTACGGCATATTGCTTGTTTTAGCTGCAATGTGCCTGATACCGGGGTGTATTTGGTCAATCCTTTATCGATGGCTTCCTTAGCCGCATTAAGTATAAATTCTGGTGTTCCGAAATCCGGCTCTCCGGCTCCAAAGCCTACAACGTCAATACCTTCGGAACTCATCTGTTTGGCCTTGGCATCAATTGATAGTGTTAATGAAGGTGTTATCGCAGAACTTTTCAGTGACAATTTCATCTTTTCACGTCCTAAGTCAATTTTATAAGCATGAGTAAAGTTATATAGGAAAAATAGTAATTGACTTCACTCACTCAACAATGATGATTATAGCATGGTGCTCAGAATGCGTCCAGCCAAATTGAGCCTTGTATGATACTCCTTATATATTATGCAGTAAAATCAAATCTGAGATGTTACGGAATATGAACCCGTCCTCGATTTCGAACATGTCGGGCACACCATATTAAATAAGGTGTAGCTTTTAGCTACACCTTATTTTGCATATTCAACTGTTCTTGTTTCTCTGATAACGTTAATCTTAATCTGTCCTGGATATTCAAGCTCTTTTTCAATGCGCTTGACTATTTCTCTAGCCATTAGTATCATCCCGTCATCGCTTACCTTTTCAGGCTTAACCACGATTCTTATCTCGCGTCCAGCCTGAATTGCGTAGGACTTCTCAACTCCTGCGAAGGAATTTGCAATTTCTTCCAACTTTTCAAGTCGCTTAACATACGTTTCTAAGGTCTCTCGTCTGGCACCAGGTCTTGCTGCTGATATAGCATCTGCTGCCTGGACCAATATAGCCTCCATAGTAGTCGCTTCTACATCACCATGATGAGCCGATATTGCATGCAGAACTTCATTACTCTCTTTATATCTCTTGGCCAAATCTGTGCCTATTTGTGTGTGAGAGCCTTCTACTTCATGATCAACTGCCTTGCCAATATCGTGCAGTAACCCAGCGCGTTTTGCAAGCCTTACATCGGTACCTAGCTCGGCAGCCATAACTCCGGCAAGATGTGCTACTTCAAGCGAGTGCTTGAGGATGTTCTGGCCATAGCTAGTCCTGTACTTGAGTCTGCCAATTAATTTGACAAGCTCAGGATGTATCCCGTGAAGTCCGACTTCAAACAGGGCTTGCTCCCCGGCTTCCTTAATTCTATTATCAACTTCTTTTTTCGCTTTCTCGACTACTTCTTCAATTCTAGCCGGATGAATTCTTCCATCCAATATGAGCTTCTCAAGCGCAACCTTTGCTACTTCCCTGCGAACAGGATCAAATCCGGATAAAATTACTGCCTCAGGGGTATCATCAATAATAAGGTCAATACCTGTCGCTGTCTCCAGTGTTCGGATATTGCGCCCTTCTCTGCCGATTATTCTGCCTTTCATTTCATCGTTAGGCAGAGAAACCACTGATACTGTTGATTCAGCAACATAGTCTGAAGCAGATCTTTGAATAGCTAGGGCGACTATATTTTTCGCTTTTTTATCTGCCTCTTCCTTTGCCTTGTTCTCAAACTCCCTGATTTTGACAGCCATATCGTGAGCCAAATCTTTTTCAATGTTGCTCAGCAAAAGCTCTCTTGCCTGATCGCGAGTGAGTTCAGAAACTCTTTCCAACTCTAGAACTTGCTTCTTTTGAAGTTTTTCGATATCTTCTCTGAGTCTTTGTAACTCCTTTTCTTTTCTTAGTAAACCTTCTTCCTTGTTTTCAAAAGATTCCATTTTTTTATCAAGATTTTCTTCTTTTTGTTGGATTCTTCTTTCAACCCTTTGAATTTCATTTCTTCTTTCACGGGTTTCCTTGTCTAATTCACTTCGCAGTTTATGGACTTCCTCTTTTGCTTCCAGGAGAGTTTCTTTTTTTACCGTTTCGGATTGCTTTTTAGCATCTTCTATGATTCTCCTGGCTGCTTCTTCAGCGCTTTTGATTTTACCTTCGGCGATACGTTTTCTGTAAGAATACCCTAAAACCGCCGAACCTATGGCTACTACTACCAGGACTATTCCGGTTAGTAGTATATCTTGCACGAGCCCAAGGACACCTCCTTAATATCTCTACGGTATAAAATACAAACCGAGCAAACATACCCGGTTCAATCAACAAACCGCCGTATTCGGCTATTTGCACTCCGTCTAATAAAACAGAACACAAAGTGATTTTATCTTTTTTCAAACATTATGTCAATGCATATTTTGTAATGACATTTCAGGACAGAGCCGGATCCTCCAAAGATGCCGGTGAAGCGTTTAGGTTGCCTATTTTAAACTCCTCACGTATTTTTTTCTCAATTTCTATTGCGATTTCTTTATTTTCCTTCATGAACTGGCGCGCATTCTCACGGCCCTGGCCTAAGCGTAAATCCTTGTAAGCGTACCATGCGCCGCTTTTGTTAACAAGGTTAATAGAAACAGCCAAGTCCAATATTGCGCCCTCCTTTGATATCCCTTCGCCATAGATTATATCAAACTCTGCTTGTCTGAAAGGAGGAGCCACCTTATTTTTAACTACTTTTACCCTTGTACGGCTTCCAACGCTTTCAGCTCCCTGCTTTATTGTTTCAATCTTTCTTACGTCAAGCCTTATAGAAGCATAAAACTTCAAGGCCCTTCCTCCCGGTGTTACTTCAGGATTACCAAACATTACACCGACTTTCTCACGCAATTGGTTAATAAATATGGCAACGGTCTTTGATTTATTAATCGCGCTGGATAGTTTACGCAGCGCCTGGGACATCAACCTTGCCTGCAGACCTACGTGAGCGTCCCCCATATCGCCCTCGATCTCAGCTCTTGGAACAAGTGCGGCTACGGAATCAATAACAATAACATCAATGGCTCCGCTACGAACCAATGCCTCTGTTATCTCTAAAGCCTGCTCGCCCGTATCAGGTTGAGAAACCAAAAGATTGTCTATATCAACACCCAATTTTTTAGCATATGCAGGATCAAGCGCATTCTCAGCATCAATAAAAGCGGCTGACCCGCCAAGTTTCTGCACTTCGGCTACAACATGCAGTGCAACGGTAGTCTTGCCTGAAGATTCAGGACCGAAAATTTCAATTACTCTTCCGCGAGGAAGCCCACCCACACCTAAGGCTATATCGAGTTCAAGCGCACCGGTGGATATCGCTTCGACATCCATTTGTGTAGATTCGCCTAATTTCATAATAGAACCTTTTCCGAACTGCTTTTCAATTTGTGCCAAAGTATTCTCCAAAGCTTTTTTCTTTTCCATAAACTTAATCACACCTGCCTTCAAATATTACGAACACATGTTCTATGATTCATCATTATATACAGTCTTAAGTTATGCGTCAACAGTCAATCTGAAAGCCAATTATCAATAACTGTCATACGCAATAGATTTAATGCAATATTTGCCGCTGTAATTTTGATGCGTCTTCTGTCGCCTATCAATTGATGCTGTTGCACTTGACAAAAATTGTTCCCATAAGCTATTGCGATGTATACCAAACCGACAGGTTTTGTTTCAGTTCCTCCGTCAGGACCTGCAATTCCGGTAACAGCCAGTCCAATATCTGATCCCGAAGAATGCTTTATACCTTTTGCCATTTCTATTGCAGTCTGCTCGCTTACAGCACCATATTGTGTGAGCGTTTCTTTTTTTACTTCCAGACGCTTCGATTTGGATTGATTGCTGTATACTACAATGGATTCGATTAAGCTTTTAGATACTCCAGGCACATTAGTCAAAAGATCGCTAATCAAGCCGCCGGTACATGATTCGGCAACGGAAAGTGTCAGATTGTTTTTTTTCAAAAGCTCAGCTGCTGCGCTTTCCAGGGATTCATCATCTGTTCCGTATATAAATGTTCCCAGTCGATTTCTTATTTCAGACTCCAAAGGCTTAAACCATTCTTCAGGCTCATCGGTTCGGCTGCACTTAACAGTGAGCCTTAAAGTGACATCTCCATATCCTGCCAATGGTGCAATTGTAGGATTGGATTGATTAAGGAGCAAATCCTTTATCTTTTCCTCAACCATTGATTCGCCTATACCATAAATCTTCAAAATTTTCGAAACTATTTTACATTCACCATATTCAGCTAATTGAGGCAGACAATATTTTTCAAACATTGGTTTTAGCTCAAAAGGCGGACCTGGTAAAATGATAAATGTCTTATCATATTTCTTTATAATAGCTCCCGGTGCTGTTCCGTGTTCGTTTGGAAGGATTAAAGATCCTTGAGGAAACATGGCTTGTTTTAGATTGCCGGCTGTAACGGGTCTGCCGCGCTTTTTCATGTAAGATTCAATGGCGCTTGCACTGGCTTCGTCTTTTTCAAGGTTTAAATCTAAAAATTCTGCCAAAGTTTCTTTGGTGAGGTCATCAAGAGTAGGACCTAGTCCTCCCGTTAAAATTATAAGCTCCGAGCGCTTAAATGCGATATTTAACACATCAGTAATCCTAGTCTTATTATCTCCTGCCGCCGTATGATAAAAGACATTGATTCCTATACTTGAGAGGACTTTTGATATGTACTGCGCATTTGTGTTTGATATTTGCCCTAATAAAAGTTCGGTGCCTACCGCTATTACTTCCGCATTCATTGTTCCGTACTCCTTGCTAAATAGAGGTTAGAGAGTTAAATGGACTAGTGCTCACTTAAAAGGTGTGAATTTCCTTTTATATAATCAATTCCGGAAAATATCGTTATCACTACGGCTAAATAAATCGCTATGAAGTCAAAAGGAAATCCGATCCATCGAAAAGGTATGTTTTCTAGTATTAAGGCTACAATCGCAATAATCTGCACTGTCGTTTTTACTTTTCCCCATATGCCGGCAGCAATTACAACACCTTCCGATGCAGCTATTGCTCTAAAACCGGTAATTATTACTTCTCTGCTTATTATTACAATGGCGATCCATGCTGGTATTCTTCCGATTTCCACCAATGCGACCAGTGTTGCTATAACTAAAAGCTTATCAGCCAATGGATCAAGGAATTTACCAATCTTTGTTATCTCGTTTCTTTTTCTTGCAAAATAGCCATCCATCGTATCTGTACTTGCAGCCAAAAGAAACAAAGCTGCTGCAAAGAATTCACTATGCGGAAAGTTAAGGTATAAAAATGCGGTTACAATTGGTACAAGCGCAATTCTCAAAAGAGTAATTTTATTCGCCAGATTCATATATTTCAGCCAGCAAATCATATTCATATGTCTTCGTGATTTTGACATTGACAAATTCCCCCTTTTTTAAGGTCTTATCGCTCAAAACGTAAATTTGGCCATCAACGTCTGGTGCTTCTCGGTATGATCTGGCAACATAGGTATTATCTGCGCTTTTTCCTTCAATTAATACCTCGCATACTTCATTAAGGCGTCTTTTATTAAGTCTTTTTGATATAGTTTTCTGTATTGACATTAATGATGATCTGCGTTCTTCTTTGATTTTGTCATCAAGTTGTTCCGGAAATGCTGCTGCCTTCGTGCCATCTTCCGGTGAAAAACAAAATATTCCGACATGATTAAGCTCAAATTCCCGCAAGAATAAAGAAAGATCGTCAAATTCGCTTTCACTTTCACCCGGAAAGCCAACTATGAGAGAAGTCCTGATTATGATCCCCGGAATTTTATTCCGAGTTTGGGTAAGAAGCGCTTTAATTTGCTCAGAAGTTGAATTCCGGTTCATGCTTTTTAATATTTTATCGCTTATGTGTTGAATCGGAACATCTAAATATTTACATATCTTCGGTTGCTGAGCAATATAATCTAACAGGGTTTCTGTTACCCGTTCAGGATACAAGTACAACAGTCGAATCCATTTAAGATCTTCAATATCGACTAATCTTTTCAACAGAAAAATTAAATCTTTGTCTTTTTCAAGATCGTGACCATATCTTGTTATATCTTGGCCGATAAGTATGATTTCTCTGACACCGCTCTTTACAAGATTGTCAGCTTCACAGACAAGACTTTCAACCGATCTGCTGCGAGCTTTACCGCGTAAGGACGGTATAATGCAATAACTGCAACAATTGTCACAACCATCCGAAATCTTAAGATAAGCCGAACCGTCAATGGTGCTTAATTGTCTTGGAAGTTCTGTTAAAGAACGGTCAATACCGTCTGTCATGCAAACCTTATTTCCATTAAAAGCTTTATCAATAGATGATACAATATCCGTAAAGTTACCGGTTCCCAACAAAACGTCGATTTCGGGAATTTCCTCAATCAATTCACTTGAGTATCGTTGTGCCAGACATCCTGTTACAATGAGCAGTTTGCAGTTATTTGTTTTTTTATATTTGCTGTATTCAAGTATGGCTTCAATAGATTCCTCCTTTGCCGGACCTATAAAACCGCACGTGTTGACAACGATTGCTTCAGCTTCACATGGATCGTTGACCGTTTGATATCCTGCATTACTTAATAACGCAAGCATTACTTCGGAATCGACCCGGTTTTTTGGACAGCCTAAAGATACCATTCCAACTTTATTAAACAATATTTAGTAGCCCCCTTTCCCGTTTTCAAAACTCTCTCTGTTTATCAATACATTTCTTGGCTTGCTGCCATCAGCTCCGCTGATTATTGCACGTGCTTCCATCTCATCTATAAGTCGTGCAGCTCTTGCATATCCTACTCTTAGTCTTCTTTGGATCATAGATATGGATATTTGATCCATATCTAAAGCGATCTCGATTGCCTGAGGAAGCAGTTCATCGGAAGCCTTTGAGGTATCCATCTCAAACGATGAGTTGATTTCGTCAAACACAGCTTCATTATATTGCGGCTGCTTAGTTTGGTTCTTTATATGGCTAACGACAGACTCTACTTCCTTCTCGGACACATATGCTCCTTGTATGCGAATAGGTTTGCTTAAACCCACAGGATAAAACAACATGTCACCTCTGCCTAAAAGTTTTTCCGCTCCTCCCATGTCAAGAATAGTTCTCGAGTCAATATGCGACGAGACAGCGAAAGAAATTCTTGAAGGTATGTTTGCCTTTATAACTCCTGTTATTACATCTACTGAGGGTCTTTGAGTAGCAATGATAAGGTGAATACCGGCAGCTCTTGCCATTTGAGCAAGCCTGCAGATTGCATCTTCTACTTCGGCAGGAGCGACCATCATGAGATCGGCTAGCTCGTCTATTATAACCAGTATCTTTGGCAGTTTATCCGCATTATTTTCATGAAGATCGTTGTATCTTTCAAGATCCCTTGCTCCCTTTTCGGCAAACATCTTATACCTGTTTGTCATTTCCTGAACAACCCAGTTTAGAGCGCCTGCAGCTTTTCTAGGGTCTGTTACTACAGGAACCAAAAGATGCGGTATGCCGTTATAGTGATTTAACTCCACAACCTTAGGATCAATCATAATCATTTTAACTTCTTCGGGGGATGCATTATATAAAATGCTTATTATCAAAGTGTTTACACATACGCTTTTACCCGATCCCGTAGCGCCCGCTATAAGAAGGTGAGGCATTCTCGCTATGTCGGTAATTATATTATTTCCCGCTATGTCTTTGCCAAGTCCGACCATCAGTTTTGATTGGGATACTGAAAACTCCTCTGATTCCAACACTTCTTTAAGAAGAACCGGAGTAATGTCCTGATTGGGAATTTCTATACCTATCGCGGCTTTACCCGGAATAGGGGCCTCAATTCTTACCGCCTGGGCTGCAAGGCTTAATGCTATGTCATCAGAAAGACTGACAATCCTGCTTACCTTTATACCTGGGGCAGGCTGCAGCTCATATCTTGTTATAGCAGGGCCTTTGCTGACTTGTACCACTTTTGCGCTTATTCCAAAGCTAGCAAGTGTTTCCTCAAGCAATTTAGCGTTGGTTAAGATTTCTTTATCCTGCGGTTTCGAAGATTTTTTTGATGATGGCGATTTTAATAAATTTAAAGGCGGAATCGTGTAAGGTGTGCTGCAGGTTGTCGCAATACTCTCTTGCTTTGCATCTTGCAGCTGTTCCTGTTTTTCCTTTTGTGAGTCAATTATTTTTATATCCTTGATCTCATTTGAATCGGCAGCTGGTAATTTTACAGAATTCTTAACAGTCCCGAAAGCTTGTTTCAAAGGAGGTATGTCTGGCGTACCGTTTGATTTTATATCATCGGCTTTAATATTTTCCCCAATAAAAACCTTATTGACGTCGATTATCATATTTTGTTTCCGTGGATTCTTGCAGGCATCTGGCTTTTTGCTTGTACAGGCTTTAAGAAAAACGACCAATTTGGATGTTATGTTATTAAGTGACAATCCGGTCAACAATAAAAACAAAACAAGGAAAAGAGAGCTAAGTAGTATGAAACTGCCCGGCCTTCCTAAAGTTAAGTACATCCAATACACCAAAGGTGAAAGTAAAATCCCAGAACCTTTGGCTTGAGTACCTAATGCATAGGATGATGTCGAAAAGTTGAATGCATCGGATAAGGTAAAATAATCCAGGTATGCGAAATGTACTATCGACATAGAAAGCAGCAATAAACCTATAAACATTAAAAACTTAACAAGACTTATCTTTTTATAAAATGGGTATATGAATGCAATACCCGTTAATAATAAAGATAGAGGCGTAAGAAAAGCAAAAATACCAAATACCCCCATGAGGAATTGTTTTATATGATATCCTGCAACTCCCGCAGAGGTCGTATAGGTACTGAAGCCGACAAATAAACTAACTCCGATTATAAGAATAGCTATAATCTCATTGTATATATTATGCTGAGACGGAGTTTTTACCGGCTTACGTTTTTTAATGTGCATTTGAACACCTCACAGAGAAATCCAATGATAAAATAAGGTAAGTGAGCCTATAATCCAGCAATAATAGGAAAAATACTGGAGTTTCTGTCTTTTTAAAAGACTTATAAACAAATCAATCGCTAGGTATCCGCTTACAGCAGAAGCAATAAAACCGGAAAAAACAGGAAGCAAATCGCCGATGGCTGAAAGCTCGCGGACTATCTCCGGTCCTTCAAGAACGACTGCCGCAAGTATCGCCGGTACAGATAAAAGAAATGAGAAGCGCGTAGCCAGATCTCTTGTAAATCCTGTAAGCAAACCAGCAAATATAGTAGAACCGGCTCTAGATATACCAGGTGTAATTGCCGCACCCTGTATAAGACCCACAAACAACGCATCCTTTAAAGTAACATCTTTTACTTGTTTTAAACCG
>BBPD01000983.1_pt3 | contig 10173 bp, 12 predicted proteins | sample 1344911 | NCBI WGS metagenome assembly BBPD01 (sample SAMD00019088, study PRJDB2971) | groundwater metagenome | biome: freshwater biome; feature: mineral spring; material: ground water | place: USA: CA, Sonoma | collected 2011-09 | depth surface m
GCTCGGCGCGACGGGTTTCCAGCAGGTCGGCGGCTTTGCCTAACATTGCCGCCCGTTCTGCGACCGGTGTGCGTTGCCACATCTTGACCTGGGCCTTAGCAGCCGCAATCGCCGCCAGGGCATCATCCTGACTGGCCAGACTAATCTGACCCACCACTTCTGTTGGGCAGGCCGGGTTCACAGATATGAGGGTTTCGCTACGGTCGTGCCACTGACCATTGAGCAAAATGGGGTAGGTTTTGCCCAGCTCAACCTGGGGAATCGCCGCCAGAAAGTGATCCCGAATCTTCACGACCGAGAAATCAGTATTGGCTGCCGGGTCAAAGGAGCCGCTGTGAGCGGGCACGGTAATGGTCTGGGCGGGTTGAGGTTCAGCCAACAGCACCGCCGGATCAGCGACTTGGCTCGATTGCCGCAAAAAGGAGGTATTGGCGGTGTTCTCCAGCAGACGCCGAATCAGGTAAGCCATGCCCGGAATTAAATCGCCGTAGGGGCAGTACACCCGGACGCGGAAGCCTTCTTTGACCAGGGCTTGGGCGAGCTTATCGGCCATACCGTAGAGCACTTGCAGCTCGATATGCCGCGCCAGTACCTTGTGTTGCCGTGCCATCGCGATCGTATGCGCCTGGGAGCGGACATTATGACTCGCGATCGCGACATAGAGATGGCGATGATTTTCGATTAGCAGCGAGGTGATCCGCTCAAAATTAAGGTCGGTTTCAGCCTTATCGTTGTACACCGGCTGTTCCCAGTGATTCTGGCGGGCCTTAATCGTCTCTTGATCCCAGTAGGCCCCCTTAACAAGGCGAATTGTCAGCGGTGTGCCTCGCTCTTTGACCCAGGCAATCATTGTCTCGGCATCGGCATAACTATCGCGCAGATAGGCTTGCAGGGTCAGGCCCATATCCGTCCGCCCCCGAAACTCCGGCTCAAGCAGTAAATCGCGCAAAATCGCGAGGGTAATCGACTTGTAGGCGTATTGCTCCATATCAAAATGCACCGCTACCCCCAACTCTTGCGCCCGCCGCAGCAACAGCCGCAACCGATCACAGACCTTTTCGCGGCTACCGACGGCATCCAGAGGATCAAACTGCGAGTAAAACGCTGTCAGCTTGACCGAGACCTGCACACGCGGCAGGGTCGCACCATCGGCCTGATCAACCTCGGGTACGGCGCGCCAGGTTTTCGCTGCCGCACTCAAGTCGGCCATGATCTGTAGGTAGCGATCCAAATAGGACTGCGCTTCCGGCTCGGTAATCACCGCCTCACCCAACAAATCGAGGGTAAAGGCCAGCTTGTTTTTACGGAGTTTCTCAATCGTTTTGATCGCTTGGTTGAGTGTCTCACCCGCAATATATTTCCGCGCTAGGGTTTCGACCGCCCCTGTGAGCGTTGTGGCTGCCACCTGACCCGGCAAGGAATCAGGCCCACTAAAGCCGATCAGACCCTTGAGGGCTGACGGTAACTCTACACTCGGATCATCAAGATAATCTTGCAGATGGCGGGCAATCTCTGATTTGTTGTGCAGGGCCGGTAGGCAATCGATGAGGCGGAACATCTGCACCCGCAAGCCTGGGTTTTCCATCGTCCAGGCCAGCAGGCGCTCATCCCAACGCATCTGATCGCCGAGTTGGGCCAAGAATGATTTCGATTGGGTCGCCGCCAAAAGCTGCCGACCAATGCCCTGAAGCGCTGCCTCTGCCATGATGCCTGCGTGCAAAGAAAGTCGATCTTGTCCTAACACAGATTGCTAGGGCCAAACATTACAATTTGGCTATGCTGTGCAGCAATTTCTGGTCAACTGGAGAGATTTTCAAAGAGATCTATAGGAGTTAGAAGTCAGAGCCTGCCTTAACACCAGCCGTCGCTCAGGGCTGATAGTTAGCATCAGGCCAAAGGGCATTGATTTCTTCCGCCTGATGCTGAACGGCAAAGTGCTCCCAGACGATGCCATTCACATCAACAGCCTGGAAAAATTCAGCAGCCTCGGGGTCTTCCCAGCCCATGTGTCTTAAGGTGCCGGGCTGACTGGCAGGATCTTGACGGATGGAAAGATTGAGCGAGGCTGTGCGCCACAGCGCGTATTCGTTGGCGATAACCACGCACGGCGGTTCACCCAAGCGGGCAGTGTAGTCGGTCACCGTGGCATTGATGTCGTTAGTCGCGATCGCGAGATGGAGCTTCTTCATCGGCGTTATCTAAATACGAGAACCCCCAAAACAGGCTACGGCGAGTGCGCTCAACTTGGAGGCTAGTGCAGCGCCACTGCGGCAAACAGACCGCCCAGAATCGCGCCAGCAAAAACCTGAATGGGGGTGTGCCCCAGCAATTCTTTGAGCTTGACCTCACTAAACTCGTGCTTCTCACCCATCAGCTCGGCAATCATCTGATTGAGCACCCGTGCTTGCTTACCGGCAGCCTGACGAATTCCAGCAGCATCATACATCACAATAAAGGCAAAGACTGAAGCGATCGCAAACATCAAGCTATCCCAGCCCTCACGCAGGCCAACACCGATCGCGAGCGCTGTTACCAAAGCCGCATGAGAGCTGGGCATCCCTCCGGTATCGACCAACACACGAAAATCCAGCTTCCCATTTTGGGCATAGCGAATCACTAGCTTTAACACTTGGGCAAGGCCGCTGGCTAAGAGGGCAACCCAAAGAATTCGATTGGCCAGCAGCGTAGAAAACATAGGCTATATGGTGCGCAGGTTAGGTAGGGCCAGACTCATTAAACGGGCGCTCTAGTGTGTCCGCTGCGTAATAAAGTCAGCTAATGCAAGCAGCGGCTGAGCGCGCTCCCCGTAAGGACGCAGTTGCTCTTTGGCATTGGCAATCAGGGCGTCTGCCTTTTGGCGTGCCCCCTCAAGACCCCAAAAACTAGGATACGTGGCTTTGGCCGCCACAAGATCCTTACCAGCGGTTTTACCCAGTTGCTCACTGGTGGCAGTGACATCAAGGATATCGTCAATAATTTGAAAGGCAAGGCCAATATCTGTCGCAAATTGGGTTAGACGCACCACGGTTTCACTATCGGCACCAGCCAGAATCGCACCTGAAACAACTGATACTTCTAAAAGAGCCCCTGTCTTGTGAGCGTGAATATATTCGAGGGTTTCGACACTGACCTGCTTGCCTTCCGATTCGAGATCGACCACCTGACCGCCGACGAGACCCGTTGCGGAGGCGGCATGAGCAAGGCGAGCAATCACAGCTAAAATCCGCTCGGCAGGTACGTTTTGAGTTTGGGTCGCAATCCATTCAAATGCGAAGGCTAAGAGGGCGTCACCGGCGAGAATGGCCATGTCTTCGCCATAGACCTTATGGTTTGTCAGCTTGCCCCGGCGATAGTCGTCGTTGTCCATGGCGGGCAAGTCATCGTGGATCAACGACATTGTGTGCACCATTTCGAGGGCACAGGCCATGGGTAAGAGTTGGGGCAGCTCGCCACCTACAAGTTCGCCAGCAGCCAAACACAACACAGGCCGGAGGCGCTTACCACCTGCCAGCAAGCTGTAGCGCATCGCTTCGTAGAGCGTTTCGGGCTTCGCGATTGGTACAGCAGCGGCTAACGCCTGCTCAACAGTCTGCTGGCGCGACGTCAGATAGGTAGTCAGATCAAAAGTTTCGACGGCCAATGCCATACCCCGCATTGCTTCAGGCTGCCATTATCGCACGCAGACGGACTTAGTTCCGCGAGACTCCTAAACACTCACCCCTTCATCGTCATCGCCGTTGTACAGCGCATCTAAGCGGCTGCGGGCATCGTCCAAACTGGTTGAACGGATCACTAGCAGGGGCTCATCGGTTAGGTTGCCGTCTGCATCCAAGAGCTCAGGATGGGGGACAACCGTACGTCGCCGCCGCTGGGGGCGTGTTTGTTCGCGGCCAATCGTAATCAGGTTGCCAATCAGGTTATAAATGACCAGACCGCTGAGGATGGCAAAGGCAATGAGATACAAAACTTGAAGCATGATTTACCCAGCTAAAGTAACAACAAATAAAGTAACAACTAAAGTAACAACAAACATTCGTTAAAAATAAAAACTCAACCCTACAAACCTGGCAGACATCTTCACAAACCCAGACACGCATTAGAAGCGCTTATCGACACCACCACTGACATCACAGAGAAAGTTGTTTCTGCTTGCATTCTAGGCGGAATGCCGCCGGTGCCGCTCTCCCACAGAGGCACAAACCATCAAAAGCCGGTGCCACTTGCCGACCAACTGAGGATCAATGCCTACGCGCTCGTCGGCGAGCTTGTAAAGGGCTTCAGCACTGGCCAACTCAGCTTGAGCCGTTCGCACAGCTTCTAGGAGCTCACTCTGAGCTTCTGGACTGAGATGTTCAACTCGCTCATGGGCTAAGAGCTGGACACAGCGGTCAAACCAGTAGTGAAAATCACCCAGTAGCGGTGTCAAGACATCTTTCAAAATTGACTGGGCATCATCAGACATTGGCTTTTCCTAGCTCACAACCATTCTTGATTTCTACAGCCCTTGCTTGGGATCACCCTACAGATCGCTGAAAACGTGGCCAGCTTCTGTCAGCAATTCGTCAATTTCTTCGAGAGCCTGACTGACATCAATGCGCAGGGTGCCAAGGTTGGGCTGATCTAGCAACTGCGCCACCTCAGAGCGACGATCGCGAACGATCCGCAACCGCTGCTTCAAGGATTCGACGGCTTGAGCATCCATACGCTTAATGTTTGTTTACGCTTCCCTCAGGCTAGCAAACATCCCGCCTCGGCACCAACTTACTGGCTCAGCCTAACCAATTCTCAAGATCAGGGAGCGGCGGCTCGCTCTGCTAACACCGCGTCACTGACCTGAGCGTTGTGAAAAACCTGCTGCACATCATCCAAGTCACTAAGCTTATCAACCAAGCGCTGGACTTGCTGGGCCATAGCGGGATTATCAATCTCAACCCAGTTATCGGGGAACCAGCCAAGCTGAGAATCGGCGATGCCCTGCCCCGCTGCACTAAGGGCATTACTAACAGCCTCTAATTGGGTGTAGTCGTCGCAGAGTACAGCAATGCCATCGTCAGTATTGGCATAGTCATCACCGCCAGCACTCGCGATCGCGAGAATCAGCTCATCCGTCAATTCAGTAGCTTCAAGCTGAACAACGCCCTTCTGCTGAAACATCCAGCCCACGCAGCCTGTTTCACCAAGATTACCGCCCACTTTATTAAATACTGCCCGAACATCGGCGGCTGTGCGATTGCGGTTGTCGGTCAAGATTTCCATGATTACAGCAACCCCGGCTGGCCCATAGCCCTCATAGCGAAAGGCTTCGAGCGCATCAGTCTTATCAAGGCCACTCCCCCTCGCGATCGCCCGCTCGATATTATCGCTGGGTAAGCCAGCGGCCTTGGCTTTTTGGATAGCGGCTCTGAGGGGAAAATTGGCCTCAGGATCAGGCACACCCTGACGTGCTGCCACGATAATCGCTCGCGAAAGCTGGGTATACAGGGCGTTTTTATTGGCATCAGCCCGCGCCTTGTGTAACCGAATGGAAGCCCAACGACTCTGGGACATAACAACAAACAAACACTAGAGTTTCACTAAAGCCTATCGTGACATCCTTAGGCTTTGCCTGAGCCTAGCGGCAACTCGTCATTGTATGCAATACGAATCAACCCCTGGCAAGCCTGAGGTATCCATAGTTTGCAGATATCATAAAAAGTATTGAAGTCGCCGCCGTTTTACACCAGCCCTGTATAGTGACATACTTTGGTGGAACGGAATGTATTCAATCTCTAGGTATTCGGTGCAACAGCCCAGCTTATTTGAACGGCGCACTGTCCTGCCCAAGCGACCCCAGACAGTGTGGTGCATCCGACGCGGTGTTGTCAGAACTCTGGCCTATCTAGATTCGGGCACGATTGTGACCCTCGGCATTTGGTCGGCGGGCGATTATGTCGGCCTGCCCCTCATCCAGCACCATCCCGATGCCGTTGATTGGGAAGCCCTAACCACAGTAGAAGCCCAAGTCCTGCCCTGCTGGTCTGCCGAAGAGGTCAGCTTACGCTACTGGCAGCAGGCTGAAGCGCTGATGCTGGTACGGTCACACCCGCGTGCCGAAGGCGTTTTGTGGGCGGCATTGCAATGGCTAGGCCAGCGCTTTGGTTGCGTTCACGATCAGGGGGTGCTCATTCCCTTTCGCCTCAGTCATCAAGATTTAGCTGATTTAGGGGGGCTGACTCGGGTGACGGTTACGCGCCTACTCAAGGTTTTCCTCCTAGAAGGCCGCATCAGTCGTTACGGGAACCATCTTGTTATTAACCATACTTGCAACGAAACGTTACGCAATTGACGGCACTAGGATGCGCTTTGTAAAGGACTCGTTGAGAAGCGCAAAGTTCAGAAAAAAGCTGTGATACGATGCCAGCGATTGCAGTACTTTGAAGGCTGCATGGTACAAGCTGCATTTTGCATCGAGGGAGCGGACATCGTGACGTTGAGAGTTGCTGTCGTCGGCGGAGGACCAGCGGGTGCTTCGGCGGCTGAGGTACTTGCAAAAGCCGGTATCGAAACCTATTTATTTGAGCGCAAGCTCGATAATGCTAAGCCCTGCGGCGGGGCAATTCCGCTGTGTATGGTCGAAGAATTTGAGCTGCCCGAGTCAATTATTGATCGCAAAGTGCGCAAGATGAAGATGATCTCACCCTCCAATCACGAGGTACCCCTCGGTGTTGAGCGCGATCACGAATATATCGGCATGTGCCGCCGCGAAGTGCTGGATGCCTACCTTCGCGATCGGGCCGCGAGCTACGGGGCCAAGCTGATCAATGGCATGATGATGCACCTCGACATCCCCACTAACGATCGCGACCCCTACACCCTCTACTACCACGAAGCCTCCCAAGGCGGCCAACCGGGTCGGCAATGTAGCCTCGAAGTTGACATGATTGTCGGCGCCGATGGCTTCAACTCCAAAGTTGCCAAGGCCATTGATGCCGGCGAATATAACTACGCCATCGCCTTCCAAGAGCGAATCCGCATCCCCGCTGACAAAATGGCCTACTACGAAGAACTCGCCGAGATGTATGTCGGCGATGATGTGTCTACCGATTTCTACGCCTGGGTATTCCCTAAATACGACCACGTAGCCGTTGGTACTGGCACCATGAAAGTCAACCAGGCCAACATCAAAAAGTTGCAAGCTGGCATTCGTGAACGTGCTTCAGAAAAGATTCGCGGCGGTGAAGTCATCAAAGTTGAAGCCCACCCCATCCCCGAGCACCCGCGTCCCCGTCGTGTTGTCGGTCGAGTGGCCCTCGTTGGCGATGCTGCAGGCTATGTCACCAAGTCTTCGGGTGAGGGAATCTACTTCGCAGCTAAGTCGGGTCGGATGTGCGCTGAGACCATTGTCGAATTCTCGCAGCATGGTCAGCGGATTCCGACCGAAGCCGAGCTGAAGATTTACCTCAAGCGTTGGGACAAGAAGTACGGCTTGACCTACACGGTGCTCGATTGGTTGCAACGGGTGTTCTATCGCTCAGATGCGACCCGCGAAGCATTTGTTGAGATGTGTTCAGACAAAGACGTACAGCGTCTGACCTTTGACTCCTATCTCTACAAAACTGTGGTACCAGCTAACCCCTTGGTACAACTCAAGATCACCCTAAAAACCATCGGAAGCCTCCTGCGGGGCAGCGCTCTGGCTCCCTAGACAGGTAAGTTAGTGACTATGAAGGGCGTCTGTATGGGCGTCCTTTTTTGGTTGCGGTGAAAAATCATTAAATAAAAGAGCATACTAAATAAAGTACACCCTGAGTACTTCTTGTTTGGCTCCCTGTGCTAGCCATGTGCACTCGCTTGCAGATGTCCTGTTATGAGCTGATTTTTGCCGCAAAAATGACTAGACATTATTCACTAAAGTGCCCTCATCTAAGATAAGGAGCTTGCCTGGAAAATACTTGGCTAGTGCCCACAATTGGTAATGCTTGGAGATCAGCTAGATTCTGCCCTGAATGAGGACTGGCTGCGAAAGAAATAACGCCTAGAGTACTTTTCATTCGGCCTAACATAACAGCTAAAGCGCCACACACAAGCTTTGTTAGGGTAAAGAGCCGCCGGGCTGAACCAATTGCGTATGCTCGTAGGTAGACAAAACAAAGTCAAGTGTTTTCTCCGTAATCACATAAGTTGCGGTTACATCAGAGCTGAGGCGAATCTCGTCACCATGCTGCAAGTCGCGAAAATCCATGCGGGTGTTATTGATAAATAAACCATTGGTGCTAGGGTTACCGTTAGAGTCGCCATCCAAAATCTGATAAGCAAATTCACCCGTAGGATTTGTTACCTTTACCAAAATAGCGTGCTGTCGCGAAACAAAACGTGAATCTAGGCGAATACTGTTACCCGGATCACGTCCCATCGTGTACATAGCTGCCGTCAACCAGTAAGCGCGTGGCCCGTTCTTATCTCGCACAATCAACGCGTGATTCAAAACAGTTGGCTGGGGGGATTCAGACATGACGGGGCTAAAGCTCAGCTTTTTTATTCTGCCCAGTTCCCAGAGAAAAACACAGGTTCTACTCTGTGATCTCAATCCTTATCGCTAGAGCACGACACCAGACAGAGACATGAGAAATACTAAGCCATGCCACAGCGCCATAAAGAGCACTAGTGCCTCAAGGCAATATCTGGCAGCCATCAATATCTGGCAGCCATCAATATCTGGCAGCCATGAAGTGATTGAGCTGCCGGGGGAGCCGTTAAGGTAGCCTATGCCGAAAGCGCCGCACTAAGCAAATTCAACTAACAGCACTTTCAAATTTGTAGCCAACACCGCGAACGGTACGAATATACTCGGGTTGATCGGTACTAGATTCAAGCTTTTTACGAATTTGACCAATATGGACATCGACGACCCGCTCATCGCCTGTGTACTCACCTTGCCAAGCACTACTAATCAGCTCAGCCCGCCGCCAAACTCGCCCCGGTACCCGCGCCATCGTCAGCAGGAGGTTAAATTCTAGAGCTGTGAGCGGGATATCCTCATCATCTCGCCGCACTTCACGGGTTTCAGGGTTAATAATGAGATTACCAAATTGCATGATTTGATTGACGGGATTGACCGTCATTCGTTGCCGTTTCAGCAGCGCACTAACCCGTGCACCGACCTCGGGCAAGTTGAAGGGCTTTGTAATGTAGTCGTCAGCACCTTGGTGAAAGCCTTGCAAACGATCAGCTGTCTCAACCCTAGAGGTGAGCATCATCACCAGCACCCCAGTTTCGGCTTGCATTATCGGGCAGATTTCATAGCCACTGCCATCAGGCAGGTTCAAATCAAGGATGACTAGGTTAGGGCGGAAGCTCCGGAAAATGTCGAGGGCTTGGTCAGCGCTGCTGGCTATTTCGACCAAGTGCTCTTGCTGTTGCAAATACCTAGCCAAGAGTGTCCGTATACTCAACTCGTCATCAACAATTAAGATTCGAGCAGGTGAGGCGGTCAAAGTACTTGGGGTAATCACATTGATCATCATTCTACCCATCATCGAAGACATTGCTGCGTGGCGCTATTATGATTAGGCCGATTGACAGATCTTAGCCAGTCTCTTGATCAGATCGGTAAAATAGCAACAGCGTAAACGTTTGGATCGTCAGAATTATGATTGCGGCGGTTGTTGCTGTAATGCTGTTTTGGGTGGGCCTACCAAGTATGGCCCAAGATCTAATCACGAATGCTGATATTCAGCACTATGCACAGATTGTTTTGGCGATGGAACCCCATCGACTGGCGGCACTAGAGCGGTATACAACTACGCCCGATGATGTGGAGAAGGCTGCGATTCGACGGGAGTTTCTGCGGACAGCCACCCAAATTATTGAAGATATGGACATGACTGTTACGGAATACAATCGAATTACAATGCAACTGCAAGATGACCTAACTCTCAAAGGGCGTATTGAGGAAGCCATTCGCGAACAGCAACTATGAGCCAGACTTGCCAGAGCCAGACTTGCTAGCTTAAATCTGGGCCTCACTGAAGTTAAGCGTGACCGGATGGTTGAAGGCGGGTGCTTGGGGGTGCTTTCAGTAAGCTCGGCAGGCTGCTGCAGCGGGATCGCGAAGGACGTGCGCCATAATCAGGCAGGGTCGGTGGATGTTGTGCTTTTTATCGGCAGGAGGTCGGCTCTGTGCTAGGCATTATG